>Ga0068868_100000031_pt1 | contig 77522 bp, 65 predicted proteins | sample KBSMisM42_FD_64660 | JGI IMG/M metagenome (GOLD analysis project Ga0068868, IMG submission 64660) | Miscanthus rhizosphere microbial communities from Kellogg Biological Station, Michigan, USA - KBS Miscanthus M4-2 | ecosystem: Host-associated > Plants > Roots > Rhizosphere > Soil ...
GTGAGGGGCGGCGCCTGAAACCGCAGGTCGCGCAAGCTCCGCCCCCTCATCCGCCTTCGGCACCTTCTCCCCCGGCAAAAAGACGCCGGGGGAGAAGGACTCTCGATGGAACGAACAGGCAAGAACCGTCAAAGAAAATCTTCGCGGCGCGCGCAGAATCTATGGGTTAGTAGTACAAAGGGCACAAAGGGATCTCTTTGTGCCCTTTGTGTCTTCGTGGTGAAAAAGCCTTCATGGCAACGCGTCGCCCAGCGGCTGAACAGGAACGACTGGCATGCTCTCCTCGGCGACGGTCATGGCCATGATGCGGAGATGATCGTCGTCGGGAAGCGTGACGCTGTGCGCGCTGGGGGGAAGCTGCAAGGAGTACGCGAAGAGATACGAGTACGCGTACGGCTCGTTCGCGCCGTCGGCGGTGTGGCGATGGGATGCAAACCATGCGACGGGAGCGGGCTTGATGAAGCCGGGGGTGAGGCCGCTGAATTCGAGCGAGACGCGGCGTCGCGGCGGTGCGTTCGGCGGCGCATCGGCACGCGGCGGAACCTCATCCTCCTTGCGCGTCCAGATGCGGTTGTCCCACTGCCCGACGTAGCCGCTCCATTGCTGAATGGTGATCGTTTGTCCGGCCAGAGTCACTTGGCGATCGCGATCGGTTGATGCGGCGAGGATGTAGAGACGGCGTCCAGGCGGCAGCGCGATCGTCTGGCCGTGCGGCACGAGCGCTTCGTTTCCGAGCTTGAAGTGAATGCCGGCGAAAGCGACGTCGTGCGGCAACATCTCGGCCGGCAGCGCGAAGCCGGCGTCATCGAAACCGGGAGAAGACTTCGCGCCGTCGATGCTGGCTACTTTGCGATCCAACGGAAGTCGCACAGTTTGAAACTTCGGCATCGGCTGCTGCGCATGCGGCGGCGCAAGACGGACGGCGAACGTGCGGATCGCGTATGGGCCGAGGGTCGCGACGAGATCTCCATGCAGTGTCTTCGCCTTGCCGATCGTTGTCTCCTGCCCATTCAGCTCGCGCGCCGAGGTGACCGGCGACGCGAAGTGAATGTGCACGTCGTCAGCAGATTTGCCGTCGAGCTCCACGACGCGCACGACGACGTCATCGCTGTCCTCAGCTTTCTTCAGAGCCAGCACGCGAACGCGATCGCTGTCGATCGACAGCAGCGAGAATCGTTTGCCGAGCGCGCCCGGATGCTTCGGCGCCTGGAACGCGATCAGCGGTTGGTTGAGCCGCTGCGCCTCCCAGTCGGTCTGCTCTTTCCGCCAATCGCCGGCGTGGCTGGCCAGACCGTAGACGAAGCGATGGCGGCCCCAATCCTGCGACGCCTGATCGCTGTACGAACGGCCGTTGCCATCGCCTAATCCCGGCGTGTAGACGAGCGTGAGGCGCAGCGTGTTGTCGTCCGGCTTGTCCGATCCGTACTTGCAGTCGGAGAGGATCGTCACGCCGTACGCGCCGCTGCGATCGGTGAGATCGAACCACTGATGCGCCGGGACCTCAAATTTTTTCGGATCGTTGTTGCCGCGCTCGATCGTTCCGACGTCCCAGTTGTAGGTAGCTCGCGGACTGGAGGCGGTCAGCGGGAAGGTCGCTTTCAACGCTGCCGCGGGTGTCTTCCAGTCGATGGTGTTGTCGATCTCGATGCGATTGCCGGCGCCGCCCGCGCCGAGGCGGATTGTTTGGGCGAATCGCGAACCTTCGGTCTCGCGCGTGATGCGCACGGCCACGCGCGCCGGTCCCGATTCGACGATCTCGATTTCCGCCGGACCGCTGACGAACGCACGCGGCGGCTTCTGTTGATCGGTCCAATCCATGTTCCACGCCGGCCAGTCGTGCGGCTTCTCGCTCTGCAGCGCGAGGCGGATCGGCGCGGCCAGGATCTCCTTGCCCAGTTTCTTGTCGACGATGCTGTCGATGTCGCCGGCGGCATCGATGTGGACGCGGTAGCGCGCGTTCTCGAGGCCCGATTTGGTAACCGCAAGCGTCGACGTCATCGCCGTCGTCGAAGGTCGAACGTGATACACGGCGTAGCCAACCGACGGCACGCGCGCGAGGAAGATGACCTTGTCGCCATCCAACTGCGAGGGCGTCTCCTTGCCATCCGGTCCGACCACGCGAACGTTTTTCACATGTCCGGGAAGCGTCGCTTCCACGATGTCTTCGCGCGCGACGTTCAGCGGGTTGTAGACGACCAGCGCCACTCCCTCACCGCTTGTATCCAGCGACGACGCCACCGCCTCGGTCGCACTCGTCAGCACCGACGCGAATTGATTCATGGCCAGCACGTCGTCGTTCCAGGTGAATTCGTACGCTTTCGGCGTGGCGGTGCCGGCCTGGTTGTCGTGAAACTGGCCGCCCATCACCAACGTCCACGCGTCATTCAGCCGCGCCAGCGGATAGTCGCGGCCGCCGAGACCCATCGCCGCGACCGACGCGCGCTCTGCGGCGTCGGCCAGCAGTTCGTTCTTGCGATTCCATCGCTTGTGGTACGCCTGCGACGTCAGCGATCCCGCCGAGTGCTCGATCAGCTCCAGGTCGCCCTGATAGCGCGGCAATCCCTTCGTGTCCTTGATGTCCAGAAACATCCGCTCGGCCGTCGACGAGATGACGTGCAGCGGACCGCCGCCGGTGACGATCGACTCGAGCAGCTTGACGGAGCTCTCGCGCGGCGCGCCGCCGACGTCGCCGGTGCCGTAGTAGTGATAGTCGGTGTAGATCCCGCTCACCTCGCCATTGCGCTGCACGCGCGCCGGCCAGTCGACGAAGTTGCGCGCGTTCGCTGGCGGCTCGCTGCGGCTGACGTCGTACCAGAGATCGCCGCTGTAGTTGCCGGGATTGAACGCGGCGATGATGCCGCGTCCGTCCGGCCCTTCCCACATGCCGACGTTGAACGGAATGCCCTCCGGCGTTTTCTCCGGCGAGCCGGGGCCGCCGGCGTTCGTCGCCGAATGCCACGTCAGCTTCTGCGTGGAGAATCCGCGCAGCCCCATGTGCGCGAGGATGCTGGGCAGCGAGGCCGGAAATCCGAAGCAGTCGGGGAGCATGTATTCGGCGCTGGTGTGGCCAAGCTCGCGCTTGAAAAAGTGCGTGCCGTAGAGGATCTGCCGCACGATCGATTCCGCCGACGGCGAGTTCACGTCGCCCTCTTCCATGGCCGAGCCGGAAGGGAACCAGCGACCCGCGGCGGCGTACTGCTTCACCTTCGCGTAGTCATCCGGGTAGTACTCCTTCATCATCCGGTAGCGATTGGCGCCGCTGAAGTTGAAGATGTAGTGCGGATACTTTTCGAACAGCGCGAAGTTGTCGCGCATGGTCCTCGGGATGAATTCGCCGATCGTGCGCGGATACTCCCATCGCCATTGCGTATCAAGGTGCGCATAGCCGACGACGTAAAGTGTCGGCTGTTTGGTCAGGTCAGGCGGCTCCGCGGCGAAAACCGCGGCGCAGAACAAAATCTGAAGACACGCGAGGAAAAGTCGTTTCACCGATCCCTCCCGCGCCATGCTATCTAATCTGAAGAAAGATGAAGAAAACCCTCGTCGTCGTCGCGCTGATCGCTCTCGTGGTCTGGGTCATCTCCTGGTTTCGTGTCCCGGAAGCCGTCAAAACCTCGGCCGCGAAACCTTGGCCGGGAGGTGGATCGCTCGACTCCGTCAACGATCGTTTCCCGCAGTCGCAGGCGAACGCGGCGTCCGCGAAGCTGATGGCGCTCGCCAATGCGTTGCCGAAGAACGACGCCGTCGGCGCATTCGTGGGGAGAGAAACCGCACGCGGCGAGCTCTCCATCGGCGGGTCGCCGGCGCTCTCCGACGTCGCCGCGATCCGCGAGCTGCTGCTGCGCGAACCGATCGTCTGGCAACGCCGCGAAGGGATCGGCGGCGGCAATGACCTGAACGCCGAGCGCGCGGCGCAGATGTCGATTGCGAGGACGCTGGTCGCGAGCGCGCTGGTGAAGGCACGTGCAAACAATCCGGCGGGGTGGGACGACCTGCGCGCCGCATGGAACCTGGCTCGCTCGCTCGACGGCCATCCGCAGATGATGGTTCGCACGGCCGCCATGACGATCGCGCGGATGATCAACGCCGCCGCCTGGAAAATGCCGCTTCCCGCGCCGGCCTGGTTCGGCGAGCTGCAGCAGCGCGACGCCGTTCCGGCGCTCCTGGAGTCGTTTCAACATCAGACGGCGTCGTACGCGAAAGACGGCTTGCGGCTCTTTCCGACGAAGATGCTCGCCGACTCCGTCGATCGCGATCGCGGCATTGCCGAAGAGCTGGCCAAAGAAACGCGCTGCGACGTGAAGCCGCGCGCCAACGAGCTCGGAGTCGACCTCACGTCCGTCTGGCGCCGCGCCTTCCGCTACCGCGCCGAGCGCGAAGCGGCGGCGAACGCGCTGCGCGCGCGCGAAGGCCACCCGATCGAACGCGCGTCGCGCTGCAGCGACGGACAATGGACGTTCGACACCACGACGGTGCGCTTCACCCACGAGATCGCCCCCGTCGCTCCGGACCGCGGAATGCCGCTGGTGCTGCGCATCAAGCCGTAGACTCACGGCACGTGCGGGTCAGGCCGGCAATCGGCCTGACCCGCGAACACCGGAATCAGGGAGCAGCGATCGACCAGATCCCTCGGCCGTGCGTCGCCGCGTAAAGGCGATTGTCGGGTCCGAGGTGGAGGTCCATCACGGTGGTGAAGGGGAGGTTGGAGGCAAGACGCGACCAGTGCGCGCCGCCGTCCGTGGAGATCAAGGTCGCAAGATCCGTTGCGGCGATCAGCTTGCTGCCGCGGACGACGATGTCATTGACGGGGATGTCGGGGAAATTGCCGCTGATGTCGGTCCATGTCGTGCCGCCATCAGTCGTCTTCCAAACGTGCCCGAGGCCAGCGCCCGGACCTTCGGTGAAGCGGCGGGAGAAACCGTTGATGCCGGCGTAAACGGTACGCCCTGACGGATCCGCCGGTTCGATTGCGATGCCGGCTACCCATCGATTCGGAAACGCCGCGGGCAGCGTGACCTGATGCCACGTCCCGCCGCTATTCGTGGCGATGCCGCGCGTGAAGTTGGTGTTGCCGCACGGACCGCACCACGCTGACCAGACCACGTCGTTCTGGCTGACAAGCGCCGTGGTCGAATGACCGCTGCCCTGATTGAACGCGGCCACCCAGTCGCTGCTGCTCTGAATGTCGAAGCCTTTCGCGTTCGACCAGATGTACTGGCCGCCGGCCACCCAGTGGTTCTTGTTGACCGAGTCGGCGCTGAACGGCGCAATGAATTGCGGGAACGGATCGGGCGGCGCGACGTCGCGGATCGCGCGAACCGTGCCGTCGCTTCTGCCGCAGGTATTGGTCACCTCGATGTCGAGGAAAACGTACTCCTGCGCGATCTTGCAGCCATCGTCGGGATCGACGATCACGTCGCCGCCGTCGCCGCCGAACGGAGAGCCCATCTTGCCGCTGCCGGTCGTATCTTCGGGCAACAGCAGCGAACCGCCGTTGTCCTGCATGCCTCCGGAAACCGCCACGCCGCCCGGCACCTTGCCGACGCCGACGTAGTAGTACTGCAGCGTGTGCAGATTTGCGTTCAGGCTTTGCCACTGGCCGGTGCCGTCGAGATTGCGGACGTAGAGACCGCCGTCATTTCCGATGTACACCTTGCCGTTCGCGATCGCGACCGAATGCTGATCGGAGTGCGGCGCAGGCGGGCAGGTGTTCTGCGCGTCGAAGGGCGACCAGCAGGGGAAATCGAAGTTCCAGTACGGCGCCGCCGTCTTCCAACTGCTGCCCGCGTCCCACGTTTCATAGACTTCTTCCAGGCCGGCGAAGACGTGCTTCGAGTTCGCGGGATCGACCGTGATGAAGTTGTTGTACCAGGCCTGCACGCCGGGCCGGTAGCCAATCGCACCCGCGCCCTTGAGCGCGGAATCCTGCCCGGCCAGTTTCTGCGAGTCGCCGATCTTGTTCCATGGACCGCGCACGTCGCCGGTCGGCGAGTCATAGATGCCCGATAAAACCGTGTTGGCCGTGTGGAGGTATTTGTTGACGGATTCGACGATCGCGTACAGGTGGGTGCCGTCCGACGAATACGCGAACTCCGCGTTCCCGACGTCGCCCTGATCGATTCCGCCGAGCAGATTCACCTTGGCGAAGCTGTTGCCGCCGTCCGTCGACAAGTAGAAGCCGTTGTACGCGGCGCCGCCGCGCCACGCGCAGTTCGCAACGACGCGCTGCCCGTTCGACAGCGGCGCGATCGCCACGTCGTTGCAGATGTTGTCGTACGGATACGTGGAGCCTGGAACCGGCTCGAGCACTCGCGTCCACGATCCTGCAGTCGTCGACGCCGAATGCCGCCACACGCCGCGCGACGTTGCCGCGTAGATGTTGCCGATCGTGTCGAACTTGATCTGATTGATCGACGTGCTCTCCAGCTCCGTCCCGCCCACGCGATCCGCCGCGGTGAAGACACTGGTGCGCGGACTGGCCAGGCGATAAACACCGGAGCCGACGTAGGCCGTCGCGCCCGTATTGCCTTCGCCCGTGGCCAACCACAGTGCGCCATCGGGCGCGAGCTCGACGTCGCCGACGGAAAGCGTCGGCAATCCGTCGCTCAACGCGGTCCACGTGGAGCCTCCGTCGGATGAGCGGAACACGCCGCCATCTGCGCCGCCGGCGTAGATGTACGCGCCGTCGACTGCCAGTCCGGTCATCCGGCCTGCGACGAGTCCCGCGCCTCCGCTCGAGTTCGAGGCGTAAGGATCGCGGTAGCGGGGATCATCCGAGTTGTACGGACGGTTCGTTACCTCGGTCCACGACGTCTTGCCGTACACCGGCAGCGCCGTCAGCGACGTGAATGCCGCCGAATAGGCTCCCGGCTGCACCAGTCCCGGCGCGGTGCGCGCGTCCGAGAACTGCGCAAGCGCTGTCTCGAGCTCGTGCGATTCGTCTCCCGCATTGCCGACTTTCGCACGATGCCGTTCCCCGCGCTCCAACCGCTGAATTCCAGGTGAATGACTGCACGAAATTGCGAACAACACTGCAAAAAAATAAACCGCGGCACTGCCATACCGCTTGCGCATGCGATCCTCCGGATGAGTGATGTAAAGAGGGCGTGAGGTTATCACGCGGACCTCCGCTGCACCTCGGCCTGAGGATCGCATCTCGCATAAACTCCACGAATGGAGCAAACGAAGATGACGCCAAAAAATACGATCTGTCTCTGGTACGACAAAGACGCACACGACGCGGCGCAGTTCTACGCCGCAACTTTCCCCGACAGCAAAGTGAACGCGGTTCACAAGGCGCCCGGCGACTACCCGGGCGGGAAGAAGGGCGACGTCCTCACCGTCGAGTTCACCGTCCTTGGCATTCCCTGCCTCGGCCTCAACGGCGGTCCGGTGTTCAAACACAGCGAAGCTTTTTCCTTCCAGGTCGCGACCGACGATCAGGAAGAGACCGACCGCTACTGGAACGCGATCGTCAACAACGGCGGGCAGGAAAGCGAGTGCGGTTGGTGCAAGGACCGCTGGGGCCTCTCCTGGCAGATCACCCCGCGCGTGCTGACCGACGCCCTCGCCGCTGGAGGCGATGAGGCCAAGCGTGCCTTCGACGCGATGATGACGATGAAGAAAATCGACGTCGCGACGATCGAGAAAGCGCGCCGCGGCTGACGATCGCTATCGATCGAGGTAGGCCTTGATCCTCGTCCAGTATTGATCGCGCCAGGCCTGTTCGGTCTCAGGAATCAGTTCCTTCGGAACGCCGCGATGGACCAGCACGAGATCCGTGCCGCCATCCGCCGTGGGCGTCAGCGTGACCGCGGCCATCGAAAAGACGCCCTCGGGGAATCGCCGGTGGCGCCAGGCCTGAACGATTCGTCGCCCGGGCACGAGGTCGACGTTGATCCCGGTGACGTCGCTTTCGCCGAGTGTGAATGTGCCGCCGATCTTCGAGCTGATCGTCGCTTTCCTGCCGGTGACCGCGGCATGCTTTCGCGAGTCGGCCAGCAGATCGTAAACGGTGGCCGGATCGGCCTTGATCTTCACTCGCTGCTTGATGGTCTTGCACATGGTTTCAGGCAAGTTTACCGCGCGAACCCGTATAGTTCCTGCGATGAAGCGCAGACACTTCGCCCTCCTCGCTCTCGCCTTGACTTGCATCGTTCCAGTCGCCATGGCGGCGGAGAAACCGCCCTTCGATCCCGAGTTGGCGAAAAAACTCGGCGCCGATGAACGCGGCATGAAGATGTACGTCCTCTGCATCCTCAAGACAGGCCCGAAGGACGCCGAGATCAAAGGCGAAGAGCGCAAAAAGATTTTCGAGGGCCACTTCGCGAACATCACACGGCTGGCCGACGAAGGAAAGCTGGCGGTCGCCGGCCCGTTCGACGACAACTCCAAATCGTGGCGCGGCCTCTACATCTTCAACGTCGCCACCATCGCAGAAGCCGAGAAGCTCGTCCTCCTCGATCCCGCCGTCAAAGCGGGAGTCTTCGTCGCCGACCTGACCCCCTGGTACGCCACCGCCGCGCTGATGGTCGTGCCCGAAACGCACAAGCGGATCGCGAAGTGACAGCCGCGCGCGGTCATTGCGTATGTCGACCGATCGCCAGCAGCAGACCCATTCCGAGCCACCATCCGACGGGGAAGCTCATGCCCAGCCCGACCAGCGGGACGGGGAACCACCCGAAAAACGGAGCGATCGATACAGTCACAAAGTACGCGGAGAGTGCCACCGCTGCGTCCCGAGCGCGGCTAAGTCTCGCCCGTTTGCGCGAGCGGCAGCTCGACGATGAAGCTGGCACCGTGTCCGACACCGCCGCTATGCGCGTGAATCGCGCCGCCGTGCATCTTCACGATCGTTGCGACGATGTGCAGTCCGAGGCCGAGGCCTCCCGCAGCCTTGCCGCGTTCCTCCTGCTCGAATGCATTGAAGACGCGCGATAGAAAAGCCGGATCGATGCCGGCCCCTTCGTCGTCCACCCTCACCATCGCGGTCCGCTCCCGCACGAGCGTCGTACAGCGAACATGGCGGCCCTGCGGTGTGAATTTGATGGCGTTGCTCAGCAGGTTCCACACGGCCTGTTGAATGCGATTTGGATCTGCAAGCACAGGAACCAGCCGCCGCTCGTGAACGGTTTCCAGCAGCACTCCGCATTGCTCGGCTTGCGGTGCGACGGTGCGCATGGCGCTGTCAACGAGCCCGGTCAGGTCGCACTCCGCCATTTGCAGCACGACTTTCCCTTCGCGGATGCGTGCGGAATCGACCAGGTCTTCGACGAGGCGCGCCTGCGCACGCGCGCTCTCCTCGATCGAACGCAGAGCTTCGCGCTGCAGCTCCGGATCGGTCTCGTTGCGCAAGAGCTGCGTCCAGCCAAGGATTCCGGTCATGGGCGTCTTCAGTTCATGAGAAGCAATCGAAAGGAAACGGTCTTTTGCAACGATCGACTGCCGGGCGTCTTCGTATCGCGACGCGTTGTCGATCGCATTGGCGAGACGGTTCGCGACCAGCTCCATGAATCCGATTTGATCCGGCGTGAAGACGAGGTCGGCGCGAGCACCGACGACGAGAACACCGAGAAGTCTGTCGCGGCAAAGCAGCGGCACCGCGGCGATGCTTTCCACGCCGAGTGCGCGCATTTCCTCGGGAATGAACGGCTGCGTCGTGGCGTGGCGGCACGTCTTCGTCTGCCGCTCGGCCGCTGCGAGCCCGCCGAGACTCTCTCCGATCCTGATGCGCATGTCCGAGCGAAGCGGAACGTCGTTTCCGTTGATCGCCGCCGGATACAACCCCTCGCCGGATTCATCCACCAGCCACACCACCGCGATGTCACACGCAACGGTCTCGCGGATTTTTGGAAGAACGTTGTCGAGCAGTTCGCTCAGAGAAAGGTGGGACAGAGCGACGTCGGTAACTTCCTGCAGCCGCCGAAGACGTGCGATCGCGTCGCTGAGTTTGTTCTCGGCATGGATACGCTCGATGAATTGCCCGATGTGGCTGCCGAACGCCGTAGTCGTCGTGACCGCCGCGCTGTCGAATGGACGAACCTCGGCGCCGAAAAGCTCGACGACGGCCGAGACAGCGCCGCTGACGATCAGCGGGAATCCGAATGCGGAGCGGAGACCGAGCCGGGTCAGCAGAGCAGCGCGCGGAAAATTCGGATCATGCCGGACATCTTCGATCCAGGCGGGTGACGCGGACTCCCAGATCCGGCCGGGAAGCCCCTCACCGCGATGCATTTCGGTCACCGTGGCGAGCTCGTCGAAGTTACAACTGGATGGGCACCAGCCGGCTTTTCTCTGAATCTCGCTGCCGGCTTGATCGACCACCCAGAGTTGCGCGCAGGTCCATCCCAGATTGCGGCAAACCGCCTGGAGAAGCTGGTCGGCTACGGCGTCGAGCGATCGCGCGTTGATCAGCAGGTTTGCGACCTCGACCTGCGTGGTCATCAGCGCGAGCATGCGCTTCGAGTCGTCGATGTCGGTGTTTGTGCCGAGCCACTGCGCGATGTTGCCGTTGCTGTCGCGCGCAGGCGTTGCGCGTCCGAGGTGCCAGCGATATTGCGCGTCGTGGCGGCGAAGCCGGAACTCGACTTCGTATCCTTCACCCGTGGTCAGAGATCGTGTCCAGCGTTCGACGATGCGCGGAAGATCGTCCGGGTGCACGACCGCGTACCATCCGGCGCCGATGATCTCCTCGGCAGGCCGTCCGAAGTACTCGACTGCGCGCTGATTGACAAAATCGAGCGCACCATCCGAGGTCGCCGTCCAGACCTGTTGCGGAAGCGTCGCGGCAAGTGTGCGGTAATGCAATTCGCTTCGTTCGGCGTGGTGTCTGGCAGCGCGCTCACTCTCGAGCAGAGCCACGCGCTCGGAGACGTCGCGGCATACGCCGATGAGACGTTCCCGGCCGGGCGAAAGGTTAATGCGACGTCCGCTCGCTTCCACGTGGTGAACGACATCGCCGGGGGTGACCAGCCGGTATTCGAGGCGGTAGTCGGGCCCGCCCGACGCGCACGTTTGCAGTGCTGCCATCACGCGCCCACGGTCTTCCGGATGAATGTTCGACGCGTAGGTTGCGAGCGAGCGGCCGAATGCTCCGCGTGGGAAGCCGTGAACGCGCTCGAAGTTTTCGGACCAGATCACCTCATCGGCGACCGGGTCCCATTCCCACGTTCCGATGCTCCCCGTATCGAGCGCGAGCTCGACTCGTTCGTTATACGCGGCCGGTGACGGAGATCGGCCAACCTCCTCGCGGATCGACATAGGCGGCCAAGGGCCGGATGATACGCCCGATCACACATAAGGTCATGGCAGCGGTGAGAGAACTTCAAGCGGATCGCTTGCTAAGCGACCCAGTACAGCAAGATTGCGGCGTGCCGAATCGACTTCGCATGAAGACTGTCGGGCGGCGAAACAGCGTTCCCTCGGCATCGCATAGCCTACTGCTGTCCAATTATCGGGACACCTCCTGACTCTCCGCGTCGACCCCTGACTTTCCAGGGTCAGACCCTAACTTTCCAGGGTCAGACCCTAACTTTCCAGGGTCAGACCCTAACTTTCCAGGGTCAGACCCTAACTTTCCAGGGTCAGACCTTAACTTTCTAGGGTCAGACCCTAACTTTGTACCCTCGGACCCCACATTTGTACCCTCGGACACCACATTTGTACCCTCGGACGCCACCTTTGTGCCCTCGGGCACTAACGTTGTGCCCTCGAACCCTTACTTTCCAGGTCGGATGGCGGCGGCGAGCAGCCCCGCAACGCCGACCGCGGAGAGGAGCGAAATCGTGAACGGACCACGTGTCGGCAGTGTGCCCGTTGATGGGTACTCAGTAGCTACTCGTCCAATTTCTCGCTCTCGCTTGGCTCCTCTCCGGGCTTGTAGCGAGGCTTCGGCTGCGGCAGCAGAAAGAAGGCGACACAGAGCAGCGCGATGGCGACGCCGGCGCGCGGCGCCGCAATCGACAACGGAACGGCGGCGATCTGGACCAGCGTCGCAATGCCGTAACGGCGGGTCATCTGTCGGACGAAGTCAGGCGCGAGCCGCTCGTCGATCAGCCGGCGGCCCGGCATTGCGTAGAACCACTTTGCCATCCAGGTGCAGGCGGTCAGAGCCAGACCGGCGACCAGGATCACAGACGCGCTAGGTTCGAAGACGGTGTGGAGATGGAAGCACCACACTCGAATTGGGTAAGGAACGACGACGATTGCCAGCAGGAACAGGAGATTGATCGCGCTGAGCCAGTGATCCGACTTGGCGTAGATACGGCCGGAATAGTGATGCTGCAGCCAGTAGGCGCCGATCACGACATAGCAGAGACCCAGCGCGAGAAACTCGCGCCACTGCTCGGCCATCGCGCTCGCCAGATTGCTGTACCCACGTGGTCCCTCGGGCGATCCGGGGACCTTGATCTCGACGATCAGCAGCGTCAGCGCGATCGCGAACAATGCATCGCTGAACCCCTCAAACCGGCCGAGCCCACGCTCCGCACCGTGCGTTTCCGCGTCAGTACGTCCGTCATTTCCGGTGTGTGCCATCAGACTAACGCAACGACTTTTCGAGAATGTCGAGCCCCGCTTTCGCGGTGCGCAGATCGAGCGTGAGCGGCGGAAACATCGTGATCGCATTTCCCGCTGTCGTGAGCAGGAGGCCATTCCTGCTGCAGCGATCGGCGATGGCGGAGACGTAGTCGTCGCCATCGCCTGCCTCGACCGCGATGGCCATGCCGCGGATGCGGATCTCCTTCCGGTCTTCGAAATCCATGGCCGCGAGACGCTGTCCAAAGTAGGCGCTGATCCCGGCGGCATCGCGGAGAAGCCGGGCCTGATTGCGAATCACCCACCGGAGGTTGCGAATGGCGACGTCCACGGTCGATGGATGCCAGCCATAGGTCGAATAGAAGCCCACTTCGCCTTCGACCGATTTCGCGACTTTGGCCGTGACGATCGTGGCGCCCATCGGCGCGAATCCTCCCGTGATGGCCTTGCCCATACACAGGATGTCGGGCTCGAGATCGAAGTACTCCGACGCGAACAGCTTTCCAGTGCGGCCGAATCCGCACGCCACTTCGTCGGCAATGAAGAGCGTTCCGTAGCGCCGGCAGAGTTGCTGCGCGCGCTTCATGAACGCATCCTCGGGGATCAACACGGCCAGGTTGCAACTGATCGGCTCCATGATGAACGCCGCGACGTCGCGCTTCTTCAGGAGCGTCTCCAGCCGCGCGATGGCACGGTCGCCGAGCGGCGGCGAGATCGTCATGCAGTTCGACAGCCGATTCGGGTACGGCTCGCGCTCATCCTTCGATGCGATGCTGACCGTGCCGATCGTGTTGCCGTGATAGCTGCCCTCGAGCGCGACAAACTTGCGTCGGCCCGTCGACGCCATCGCGATCTGCAGCGCGATGTCGACCGCTTCCGATCCACCAGTCGCGCGATACGTCTTTTCGAGTTTGCCCGGCGTGATCCGCGCGAGCAGTTGCGCGAGCTCGACCCACGGCCGGTACAAGTACTCGGGATAAACGTAATCGGGACGTCGCCGGGCGGGCGACTTCGCGATTGCAGTGGTGTCCCAGCCGAAGTTGCCAACGCACCAGCCCGACAGAAAATCGATGTAGCGTCTGCCGCGGGCGTCATAAACGAACGCCCCCTTCGTTCGCGCCACCTCGATGTCCTGCGCCGCTGATTCGCGCCCCAGATATTTGCGATCGAGCTGGCGAAGATTCATGCGGCCGGTCGTGCATAAACGACGCCCGGGATCAGTTCCGACTGCCGGCGATTCATCTCAAGGCCGTACAGTTCGACGGCGTGGGGGCGCCGGAGGTGGAGGCCCATCTGCGTCGTCGTCGACAATGATCACGGCAGCGACGGAGCGGTCGAGTTTTCCGCCGTTCACCGACGTGAGCACCACTTCAAACGCCTCGAGCGGCTCGTGGATGCCGTCGTTGAGAATCGGGATCGTGATCGACGAACCCTGGCCTACCGTGATCGTGCCGCTCGTCGGAAGATAGTCGGCGCCGGCGACCGCGGTTTCGCTGCGGGTTTCGTACGTGACGGTGACCGGCTTCTGCGAAGCACGCGAGAGCTGCAGCGGCACGACGACGTTCCCTGCACTCTCGACAACGGAAGCGTCTGCGATGGAAACACCGGCGAAGTCGTCGTCGACGATGGTCATGCTGATCGAATCCTGCGAGGCCGTCGCATTGATCGGATTCCAGAGATGCAGGTTCAGGACGCGGTCCGGCTCCGGAGTGGTATTCGCAGTGTACGAGGCGGTGAATGTCTTTTGCGTCTCGTGCGGTCCGAACTGAAGTTCGCCGGTGTGCGCGGGGCCGTACTGCCCTTCGCTGAAATACCAGTTCACCGTCACCGGCAACGACGTCGCGCCGGTCAGCTTGACGATGATCGGGATCTCGATCTGTCCGGCATTGCCTTCGGGGACGGACGTCGCCGGCAACTGCAGCGACACCACCGGAGGAGGCTCGTCATCAAAGATCTTCACGGTGATCGTTGCAGCTCCGGTGGATGCGCCGGCAGGGTTTGACAAATTCACGTTGAACTGAACGACACCGCCGTACGATTGATTGTCGGCCAGCGGAATCGAGATCGTCTTGAAGATCTCGCCGGGCTCAAATGTCAGCGTTCCGCTTTGTTCGATGTAGTCTCGTCCCGCGATTGCCGTGTCGTCTGCCGTCGCATACTGGACGGTAACCCGGCCATCGGTTCCTTCCGTACGCTCAACGAGAACTTTTGCGCTGCCGGAGTTTTCGGGCGCATACGTCGACGGGACGGGGAATCCGAGCTTGCCCGGTCCGTTCGACTCGGACAGATGAACGTCGACCGCGTCGCCCTGCCAGGTCTCTCCGAAGGTGTCGAAGAGCAGGAACATATCGCCTGCCTGAATTCCGTTGGCTGGCGGCGGTGCAGTCGTGCCAATAGTCCTCTTCATCGAAGACGTTTCGAACGTGACGCGACCGTTCGGACCGCCGTCTTCATCGATAGCGGCGCCGTCGCCCATGAACGTGATCCATGCGCCGACGCCTGGACGCGCCCACGCGAATGTGTCGACGGAACCGAAGGCTGGGAGCTGAACGTGCGTGTAATTCCCATCGCCATCGCGCAGGAATGCTTTCGATGGGAATGGCGATGCCTCCGGTGCGGTGCGGCTTGGATTATCGGAGACGATGGTGTGCGCGCTGAGGTCAGCAACGATCCATATACCGAATGGCGGCAATGTGGTGACCTTGTAGGGAAATGGCAGCGTAACGCTGCCGTCGTGATCGGTATCGCTCACAATGTGGTCGATGGTGTAGAGGACATTTCCAGTGCGAGCCAGGCCGAACCAGAACGTCATTGCACCAGGGGTCACTCCCGTAACCGTTGAGGTGAGATCGCTGGAGAACGTGAACGGCGATGGCGGCTTTTTCACGCCGGTGACGTTCAACTTCAGGTGCGCCGATGGCTGCGTGCCGTAGGGATCCGGCTGACTCACCCACACCTCTCTCTGGTAGTCGGACTCGGACTTAAATGGCGTGTAGTCGACATGCAGTTCGGTCGGTGAAACGAATTGCGTCGCATATCCACTCGACGAAATCAGCGCATAGGTGCCGTCGACGAAGTTTGTCCCGCGGAGGATCAGGGTCGTCCTCACGCCGGCGGTCACCGTGGGCGGATCGATCGACGTGAGCGTCGGCGCAGGGGCGACGACGTATAGATTCGCGGCGCCGGTCGTTCCCGGCGCAACGCGCGAGTCACCGCTGTAGGAAGCCGTCACCATGTAGTGCCCGCGCGGCAGCGAGGTAACGGCGTTCAGTTTCGCGACGCCGTTGATCACTTGCGCGGTGCCGAGGACCTTTCCGTCTACAGAGAACGTGACCGTGCCGGTGGGCGGCGTCTGCTGGGGCGCGCTCACCGTCGCGGCGAAATCGATCGGTGTGCCGGTCTGCGGGTAATTCGGCGTCAGCGTCAGCGATACGGTCGAGGGAACCAATCCAAAGTCGGTGAGCGTAACGTCGTTTCCATCGCCGCCCGAGTATGAAACCTTGTAGCGATTGGCGATCATCGCTCCTTCAGGAAGATTGGCGAACGTGCCGCTCACGGGCTTGGTGCTCGTGTTGTCGACGATTTTGTACACCGCGCCGTAGTTGAACGCGGACAGGGTGTCGATCTGCAGGGTTGCATTGCCGAGGTTGAGCGCACCGTTCATCTTCATCGGGGAGCCGACCTCGTAGGCCAGGATGACCGGCGAAGAAAGCGTCACGTCGCCGTCCGACGTCACGCCGCCGAGATAGCTGTGAAGATAGAGCACGCCCCCTTCCGCAGTGAGCGATTTGCAGTGACCGGAGTACTTTCCATTCCGCAGATCGACAGCAGACCGTGGTGTGTCGAGCCGGACACCTCCACCGTTGATCGTGGTCGGGCCGTCATAGGTGGCTTGCCGGAAATCGAGCACCGTGTCGAAGGTGCCGTCTCCCTCGGGGCTGGCGTTGAGGATGATCCCCCCGCCGGCAGTCTTCTGCCCGGGAGAGCCACTCCACACGCCGTAACCTGCCGTCGCGTTGATGGTGCGGATGCCCTGCAACAGGAACGTGCCACTCGTATCGACGTTGTTCTGCCCCGTGCCTGCGATCTCGATGTCGCCTGCAAAGATGACCGTTCCCGTAAACGGGATGATTCCGCTCCACAGTGCCGCCGTGCGCAACTGCGCGCCACGCATGAGTGTCACTGGACCGAGCGTCTCCGTTGCTGCACAGCCAAAGGACGCAAGTCTCCCGATGGTCACATGCGAGGCATTCGCGATCTGCTCGTCATTGAAGATGCTGAGATAACCATACTCATAGTTGATGCCGTCGTCTTCGATATCGAGGTCGCCGGCGATCGCGGTGACGTTCGCCGATTTCTTCAACTGCAACTCGCCGTAGAGAACTCGCGTCACTCCGCTGTAGCTGTTCGGCTGCGAGCCGGCGTAGAGGAGATGTCCGCCGCTGCGCAGCGTGACGCCGCCTGCGCCACTGATCACGCCGGAGAGGGTGAGGCCATTGCCGTCATAGATGCTGCCGGTGACTGCCACAGCGATGTCCCCTGCCAGCACGAGGTTGCATGAGATCGTGTTTTTACCCCGCGATGTGTCGATCACCGTTGCGTTCGCAGCCAGCGTGATGGGGTTGCCGCTGATCGTGAATCCGCCCGCGGAGAATGCGATCGATTGGACCGTGAGGCCGTTCAGGTCGTTCGTAGCCGCTGGACGGCTCGACACGGAAAACGAAATCGACGCGGACCCATCGCCCTGCGGCGAGCCACCGATCCAGTTGGAAGCGTTCGAGAAGCGATCATCAACGGAGCCGGTCCAGACGTGCGTCGACCCATGCGCTGGAAAGGCAATAAATAGACAGAGAACGAGCAGCGAAAACAGCGGGAGCCGGACCATGGGATTTCGCGAGTATAGGGGCCGAGGGTTGATTCGTCGTCTTCGGTCGTTACGACAGTATGCAGGTTAATCGCAGGGCAACAAGCGCAGCGGCGTGGATGGCTGGGAGACAGGGAGTCGAACCCCGATTGAGCGGTTCAGAGCCGCTTGTCCTACCATTGAACGATCTCCCAGAACCGGCAGGGCCGTGGATGCTACACGGCGCTAAACCGCTCGGTCAATATCCTCATTCCGTGCGGTCGCGAACAGAGCCGGTTCGCGTTTCGTGCGACAATCGCCGGGCGAGGATGAAGACGTGTTACCCGAGGTTTTCGAGTGTCCGCAGTGCCAGCGGCAGTTTGTTTTTGAGCTCGTCGAGAACGCTGACGACCGCTCCATCTACTGCCCGCAGTGCAAGCGCTACCTCGGCGAGAAGGACCTCAATTTCATCCTCATCTCCGAGATCGAGGAGCTGACCGAGCGCCTCCGCTTCGAGCGCGAACGCCTGGAGAAGGACGAAGCGCTCTACTCGATGTCCGACTGCGATGCGGAGCTGAAGCTCTACGGCAGCGAGGTGCATAAGGTCGTCAGCGTCCTCCGCAAAGCCGTGGCCGACCTGGAAGCGCTGAAAGAACAGTACCGGTGAGCCGGCACGGCCGGCGGCGCTGGTTGCCCGAGGCTCCGCCGACAGTTCCCCAAGCATCCACTACCACGCCAGCACGATGTGCTTGGCGAGGTAGTACCAGAGGTCGGCGGAAATCAGGAGCGTGAACCAGCGCGCGGGGGCGTTCGACGGGATGATCAGGGCGGCGCTGACGAGGAAGAGGTCGGCAAAGATGCGCAGGAAGCCGTAGTCTTCGATCCAGATCGTGTGCGGCATGATCGAGAAGATGGCCAGGTAGCCGAGCCAGGCCAGCCGCCACTCCAGCGCCGCGCGCGAACGGCGCCAGATCAGAACGATGACGATGACGATAGCGGCGAGGAACAGGCTCTCCAGAAAGTAGAGGCGTTCCTGGTGATTGCGTCGAAAGGATGCGGCGGCCAGGAATCGCGCGAACTCGACGAATGGCAGCGCCCGTGCCGGCGCGCCTGCACGTAGCGGTGACACGCCCCATCGCATGGCCAGAAAGAATTGCCAGATGGCGTAGACGGCGATGGGAAGCGAGAACGTGATCGCGCCGATGCGCCGCTCGCGATGCAACAGGCGTTCGATCAGCCAGGCCGCGGCGAGTGCGAACGCGAGTAACAACGTCGGTTCGCGCGTCAGCACCGCGGCCGTAAGCAGCAGCCCCGCGGCGAGGTTTCGGCGCGAGGCGATTGCCCAGATCGCGCCCATTGCGAATGCGGCGGTGACGATTTCCGCGAGGTCGCGCGAGAACGTCAACACGAAGCCTGGGTAGAGCGGCACGAGCACGCCCCACAGCGCGTTCAGTCCGAATCGTTTCGCGAAGGCTCCCGCGAATCCGGCCATCACTGCGGCGGCGATGATGTTGACGATGACCAGCAGCCACGGAATCCAGGTGACGTGTCCCAAGGACAGCAACCAGACGATGAGCGGATACATGACGCGCTGCTGCCGGTACGGTGGGTTGTCGATCCGGATTCCGTGCGCGGCCTGAACGCTCGTGAACGGATTGATGGCCAGGCGGTAGAACCAGATCCCGTCGTAGCCGCCGATGTTCGGGATCACCGTCAGTCCTGCAGGCACTTTCGAAGCGTCGACATTCACGCCGCCCGCGATGACGAAGAGCGAAACGTCGCCTCCTCGGGCACGCAGTAGCAGGACGAAAAAGGTGACGTAGCAGATGGCGATGATGATCGAGGGCATCACCGGCGAGTTGAGCCACGTCCGCGATTTCATCGGCGCCGATTATCCACCGTAACTTTTCCGCGGCCCGGCGGTTTAATGAGCGATTCATGGATCGCGCGGACGAAGATCGCGAGCGGCAGCTCATCGAGGCGGCGAAGAAAGACCCGAGCCGGTTCGCGGAGCTGTACGAGGAGAACTTCGGACGCGTCTGGGCGTTCGTGATTCGCCGGGTTCAACACCGAGCGACGGCTCAGGACATCACGTCCGAGGTGTTTCATCAGGCGCTGGCGAACGTCGGGAAGTTCGAGTGGCGCGGTGTGCCGTTCGCGGCGTGGCTGTATCGGATTGCGGCGAATGCGATCGCCGATCACTTCACGAAATCCAAACGTGAGCAAACGCCGCAAGCCGAGGAGACTGTACCGCCGCACGAGATCGAAGACATCGAGCGGCGCGCGTCGCTGTATCGCTTCGTCGATCGTCTTCCGCCGGATCAGCGGCAGGTAATCGTGATGCGCTTCGCCGAGGAGCGGAGCATCCGCGAGATCGCCTCGGCGATCGGGCGGAGTGAGGGCGCGGTCAAACAACTTCAATGGAGAGGCCTGCAGACGCTGCGGGCGCGAATGGGTACGAATCATGGCTGAGCGCGATCTGATCGAACGGCTCGACGATGCGGTCGAAGCGATCCTCAGCGATCGCCGTCAAGGCCTCGCGCTGGCCGAGCCGGAGCTGGCCACGCTGCTGATGGTCGCGGGCGATCTGCGCGCGCTGCCCGATCCCGCATTCAAATCGCAATTGCTGGCGGAGCTGGTTCCGCCGATGGAGGATGAGATGACGACGATGACTGCTGAAGATGTGACGACCGAGTTCCCTTCGATCCGGCCTTATCTGCTCGTTCCCGATGCCGACGCCATGATCGCGTTCCTGCAGCAAACGCTCGGCGCCGAACTGCTCGGGCGCTATCCCGATGCCGAGGGACGCGTGATGCACGCGGCGATGCGCGTGGGCGACTCGCTGATCGAGATGGGCGAAGCGACAGGCGAATACAAGCCGAGACCGATGGCGCTGCACATTTATCTCGACGACGTCGAAGGCGCGTACAACCGCGCGCTGGCTGCCGGCGCGACATCCACGCTCCCGATCACCGATCAGGCGTACGGAGATCGCGAAGGCGGCGTGAAGGATCGGTGGGGCAATGCCTGGTACCTGGCCACGCATCAGGAGGAGGTCACCGAGGAGGAGTTGATGCAGCGCTTCGGCGGCGGCGGAAGCAAGCCGCGCAAGCAGCCGGGCGTCGGTCCGCGTCCCGAGGGGTATCACACGGTCACGCCGTTTTTCCACGTTCGCGGCGCGCGAGAGTTCATCGCATTCCTCGGCGATGCCTTCGGCGGAACGACTGCGCACAGCACCGACATGCCGGGACGCGAAGTGGCGCACGCCGCGGTGCGCATCGGCGACTCGTTGGTCGAGCTCGGCGAAGCGCATGGCGAGTCGCAGCCGATGCCTGCGGCAATCCATCTCTTCGTGTCGGACGTCGACGCGGTGTACGAACGCGCGCTCCGCGCCGGCGCGACGTCAGTCGAGCCGCCGGCCGATAAGCCGTACGGCGAGCGGGGAGCGTTCGTAATCGATCCTTTCGAAAATCAGTGGTTCATCGCGACGGCGAAAGGGTGAGAAACCCGGGAACGAATCCTCCGTAGCAACACCCCGACAAATCACGATCGAGGTGTGTTCATGCGGATGATGAGAGTGGCAGTGGCGGTGGTCGCCGTATCGCTTGCGGCGGCCGCCGGCTTCGCGCAGTCGAAGGAGCGGGCGGACATTCCGGAGTCGGCGAAGTGGCGGCTCGCGGATCTGTATCCGAGCGACGAAGCGTGGCGCGCGGCCAAGGACAAGCTCGTGGCGCGCATCCCCGAGGTGCAGAAGTACAAGGGGACGCTGGGGCAGTCGCAGCAGCAGCTCGCGTCCGCGCTCGTGCTGCTCAGCGATCTGAATAAAGAGTTTTCGCGCGTCTACATTTACACGGGACTCATCGCCGATCAGGACACGCGCGTGGCGAAGTATCGCGCCCTGAAGCAGGAGATGGATCAGCTCGGAGCCTCGTTCGGCGCCGACACGGCCTTCGTCGAGCCGGAGATTCTGAAGATCGATCGCGCCACGATCGATTCGTTCGTCGCCAAAGAGCCGAAACTCGCTCCGTACACGTTCTACCTGCACGACCTCCTTCGAAGGCAAGCACACACGCTGTCGGAGCCGGAGGAAAAGATCATCGCGGATGCCGGCCTGATGTCATCCGCGCCGAGCGATGTCTACACCGTTTTCACGAACGCCGACTTCCCCTTCCCGACCATCACGCTCGCCGACGGCACTACTCGCAAGCTCGACCTGGCCACCTTCTCCGTTTCGCGCTCGCTGCCGAATCGCGACGATCGCAAGAAAGTGTTCGAGGCCTTCTTCGGAGCGCTCGGCGATTACCGCGGCACGATCGGAACTGCACTCAATGCCGAGGTGCAGAAGGATCTGTTCTACATGCGTGCGCGGAAGTATCCGACCACGCTCGACTCCGCGCTCGAACCTGACGCGATCCCGACCTCGGTCTACACGAAGCTGATCGAGGGCGTGAATGCAAATCTGCCGACGTTCCACCGCTATCTGAACCTTCGCAAGCGGATGCTCGGAATCAACGATCTGCATTACTACGACCTCTACGCGCCGCTCGTCGCGAACACGAAGCTCGAGTACTCGCTCGACGAGGCGAAGAAAAACATCCTCGGCGCGGTCGCACCGCTCGGCACCGGCTACACGAGCGTGATCGAGCGCGCATTCAACGACCGCTGGATCGATCTCTATCCGAATGCCGGCAAGCGTACCGGCGCGTATTCGAACGGCGGCGCGTACGACGTGCATCCGTTCATGCTCATCAACTACAACGGCCGCTACGACGACATGAGCACCGTCGCACACGAGCTCGGCCACACGATGCAAAGCTACTTCTCGAACAAGAACCAGCCGTATCCGACGGCCGGTTATCCGATTTTCGTGGCCGAGGTGGCGTCGACGTTCAACGAGGCGCTGCTGAACGACTACATGCTCAAGCAGATCAAGGATCCAGCCACGCGCCTCTCGCTGCTCGGCAACTACCTCGAAGGGATGAAGGGGACGGTGTTCCGCCAGACGCAGTTCGCGGAGTTCGAGCTGCGCATTCACCAGGCGGCGGAGAAAGGCGAGCCGCTGACCGGCGATACGTTCGACACGATCTACCTCGACATCGTGAAGCGCTACTACGGCGACGACAAAGGTGTGTGCAAGGTCGACGACGTGGTGAAGCACGAGTGGGCCTACATCCCGCACTTCTACCGGACGTACTACGTCTATCAGTACGCGACGTCGGCGACGGCCTCGGCGGCGTTGTCGGAGAAAGTGATGTCCGGCGACGCGAACGCGACGAAGCGGTATCTGGCGTTCCTCTCCGCGGGCGGATCGAAGTATCCGATCGACCTGCTGAAGGACGCCGGCGTGGACATGACGACGTCCGAGCCGCTCGACCTGACAATGAAGAAGATGAATCGCGTGATGGACGAGATGGACGCGATCCTGAAGCAGATGGGGAAGTAGCTTTTACCCCGGGAACCGGCCCCGCCCGCCCATGCCGCCCCGTCCGCCGCGGCCTCCGTAGCCGCCGCGGTTGGGGCGGTCGGTGTCGCGGGTGCGCGAGGCGGCGATGGCGTCCTGCAACGCGGTCCACTGCTGCTGCGTGAGGATCGTCCGTTCCGAGGCCAGGAGTTGGACGCGGCGATCGAAGAGCGCGTCGCGGATGCCGCGCAGGCGCCCGCCCGCTGCGGTGATGTCGGCGGCGGACGGCTGATTCGACTCCACCATCTGACGCAGATCGCGCGCGGCCACCATGCTGTCGCGCTCGAGTTTCGCGATCTCAGCGTTTTGTTCGCTACTCATCCGATCGAGCGACGAGGCCTGATCGGGCGTGAGATTGACGGCCACGCTGATCCGCGGATCGTGCCACCAGTCGGATGGCGGCATGAACTCCAATCCGTCGCCCGCTCCCTCGGCGCGGGCGCGCGCGAAACCGCCGCGATCACCACCGCCTGGATACCCCTGCGGCGGACGGCGATCGCGATCGTCCATATCGGAAGTGCAGGCGACGAAGGCGAGAGCGAGGAGCGAGAGCGCGACGGCGTATGTGCGTTTCATGCGTCCGAGGCTACGACCTCGATCGCGCGACGTTGAAGCGGACGTGTGACGTTTGCCGTAAAATCCCTTGCGGTCCACAAATCCGGCAGAAACGAGGTGTGTATGCGATCGATGATCGTCGCGGTTCTCGGCCTCTTCATGAGCGTGGCGGTGCTCGCGCAGCAGCCTGTCGCTACGGGAACGCCTGCGCCACCGGTCAAAGCGGCCCCGCCGCCGAAGCCACCGTGGGAACCTGAAGGTACGCCGATCGTTCCGGATGACGGCGGTCCTCCGCGGGTCTACTTCGCCCATGGCTACGATAAGGACACGCCGAACCTGGTCGGCCTTGACGACCGGCTTTCGATTCACGTTCAGAACTTCGGCACGCTTTTGAAGCAGGCCAACGGCAACTGCAAGGCCATCGTCCTTTTCATCGAAGGGATGCCGCTCAAGGGTGACAAGGCCGAGTCGTGCGACACGGTCAATGGTCATGTTCGCTATCGCTTGCTTCGCGACAAGGGCGACGACGACGCCTGGCATCTGCTCCTCGGCAGCCCGCACGGCTACGCGCATACGGTCGACGTGAGCGTCGGCTCCGACACGCAGTTCGCGATTCCGAGCAGCGCCACGTTCGACTTCGAGGTCATTCCCGCGCTCCAGTTCCGGATTTTCATCGGCCTCATGGCTCTGGCACTCGCGGTGCTGATCTACCTCTGCCGGAACACGAGCCTCGTCCGCAGCGGGACACATCCGGTGCCGAGCGAGCGCCCGTATTCGCTCTCGCTGTTTCAGATGACGTTCTGGTTTTTCCTGGTCATCGCCGCGTACGTTTTCATGTGGCTGATCAACGACGAGCTGGACACGATTACGGACTCCATTCTCGGACTGATTGGCATCGGCGCGGCAACCGCGCTCGGCGCCGCGCTGATCGACCAAAACAAAACGGCTCCGATGCCGGACGAGCCGGGAGGCAAGTCCAACGGCTTTATCAACGACGTTTTGAGCGATCCGACCGGCATCAGCCTCCATCGTTTCCAGATGTTCGTCTGGACGCTGGTGCTGGGCGTGATCTTCATCGGATCGGTCTACAAGAACCTGGAGATGCCGGAGTTCAGCGCGACGCTCCTCGGCCTGATGGGCATCAGCTCCGGCACCTACCTCGGCTTCAAGGTCCCGGAAAAGCAAGGCAGCGATACACCGCCCGGCGCGACGAATCCTTCGCCGGAGCCTGAGCCAGTTTCGGGTACGCCGCCCTCGCCGGGCTAACGGACTGCCGTGTCGATGCTCAGGCTGCGCCGCGCGATCAGGAATGACGCGAGGTACGCGATCAGCGCAACGAGCGTCAGCGCCCGGATGCCGACGGCCATCGACATCGACTCGATCAGGCCGCCGAAAACCGCGCCGGCCAGATTCCAGCCGAATGCGGCGTTCGATTCGGTCCGCATGCGGAAGCGGCTCGCAAAGCAGATCGAGGCAAAAAAGATCGGCGCGCCGGCGAAGACGAGCGACAGCAGAAGCCGCCGCGGCACGCTCTCGATCAGCAGCCACTCCTGCGGCATGAGGTACGTCGCAAGAAGAGCGAGCACGAGACCGCCGGCGGCGAGTCCGTATGACATCGGCCGGAGTTGAATGACGATCGTTCCGATGAGAATCGTGGCCAGGATAGCTCCGAAGACGACGGCGCTGGTGACCCAGGTCGTGCCCCAGACCAGGTTCATCTGCGTGACGAGCTTGGTTTCGAGGAGCAGAAACGCTGCACCGAAGAGAAACATCTCCGCGTCGAAGCTGCGAATCTGATCGTGCACGCGCTCCGGCGACGAGGCGATGATGGCGATCACGGCGAGGATGAGAAAAACGGCGATGATCGAGACGTAAAACGCCGGCGGCCGCCGCGCATCGAGATAGAGGAACGGCCAGTCGTCGGTCGGAACCTCGGTCATCGAGGCCTTCTCCATCAACTGCGGGATCTCCGCCGCCAGCGCAGGCGTCCGAAGATGCTCGAACGCCGGACCATCAACGAAAATCTCGTTGAACAATCGATGGTTTTCCTGGCGCACCAGCGGCGGCCTGCCGAACGCCTCGGCCAGCATCGCGAAGAGCTTCTCGTGGATGCCGCGGTTTCCGACCATGAAGTACAACGCCACGCCGCCTTCCGGCGACAGACGCGCGCGCGCGGCCCGCATGCAATCGACGGTGTAAACGAAGTTGTCGAGGCGAACGTTCGACAGCGCTGAAAGCCGCGTCATCGAGTCGAGCGTGCCGAAGACGATCAGGTCGTACTGGTTCGTCGTGTTCCGCAGAAATGCTCTCGCATCGGTGTTGAACACATGCACATGCGGCGATGCGTACGGACGATCGGGATGCACCGTCCTGCCGAGCTTCAGAATGACCGGATCGATCTCGACCGCGTCGACCTCCTGCGCGCCGTTGGTGAGCGCGGTGACGACGTCGTTCCCCGTGCCGGCGCCGAGAATCAGAACGCGGCGCGGCGGATGCGTGAGCGCGCGGTAGGGCAGCGGATAGCCGGCGGCGATGCTCTGGTCATACGAATTCGTCAAACGCCTCGGCGCGAGCGGCGCCGCGTACTGATGCAGCGATCCGTTCGCGAGAATGTAAACGCCGCCCGAGTTCGGAGAGTGTTCCGCGCGCAACGCGTAGTACGGGCTGTAAAACGGCGAGCGCTCCAGCGAGGCGATCGACGCCACGATGGCGACGCCGGTGATCGCGTAAACCAGCCACGCCTTCCATCCCTTGGAAACGAACAGCCAGGCGCCGGCAATCAGCACGACGCTGAACCAGACCGCGGGACGGGCACCGGTGAACGACGCGAGCGCGAACGCGATCACGCCGAGGAGCGATCCGCTCAGGTCGGCGACGTAGCCCCAGAGAGTTTTTCCTGCCTCGGTGAAATCGCGAAGCCGCTCGCCGACGAATTGTCCGAGCGCGACGAACGACAGCGCGCTGAGGATGAACGCCGCGATGATCGGCGGACGGACGTCCTTCACAACCGGCGCGTTGGGAATGTCCATGTAGAGCAGCCAGAGATGCTCGGACGGCGAGAGATTCGTGAAGGCGATGCGCGCCATCACCAGCGTAGCCGCGGCCGTGATGACCAGCGACAACGGCCACAGCCAGAGCAGTGACCGCTTGCCGGCGCGCAGCGCGCCGATGCCGAGCCCGAGGAACGCGCTGATCAGAACGACGTTCGGAAAGTACGCCAGCACCCGCACCTCGCTGGACATCCAGCGAATGAGCGTCAGCTCCTGAAAAAGGACGATGAACGACGCGGCGACGAGCGCAAGCCCCGGGCGGCGGAGTGGCATCAATCAATCCCGATCGGTCGCGTCACGGACGCAATTCTACGAGATCGGTCAACGAAGAGGAGGATGACGTCGCGGGGTAGGAAAAGGCACGTTTCGCGGCCCTCCTGCTTGGAGGAACGTCATGCCGATTTCGCAGCTCACCAATCCGAACATCATCTTCTTCATCACGGATGAGCAGCGTTTCCCACAGCATTGGCCGACGGGATGGGCGGAGCAGAATCTGCGGTCGATGAGCAGGCTGCAACGGAACGGCCTCACGTTTCTGAACGCCTTCACCGCGGCTTGCGAGTGTTCGCCGAGCCGCGCCTCGATGATGACCAGCACGTACCCCCAGCAGAACGGCGTCGAAGTGACCTTCACCACTGCCCTCAATCCGAGCGATCCGACGCTTGCCCAGGTGCTCGCCGCGGCCGATCCGGCCTATCCGCTGATCTGGAAGGGAAAGTGGCATCTCTCGTTTCCGATGAGCGGAGGGAGTTGGACCGAGGCGGACATCGCCAACCTGGCGCAGACGTACGACGTGCAGCAGTGGAATCCGCCCGATGCCGGCACGTCGCTCAGCGGCACGGCAACACTCGGCGGCGGCAAAGGTCAGAACGACCGGCGCTTCGTTTGCGGTCCCGCCGCGCCGGGTATCCCCGCCGAAAGTGTCCTCGATTTCATCAACAACTGCAGCGGCACCGATCCGTTCTGCCTCGTCGTCTCGCTCGTAAATCCGCATGACATCTTTCTCTACGCCAGCCAGTTCCAGGGCTCCGGATACGAGGACGCGCCGTTCGAGCAGCTTCCCATCGAGCTTCCGGATAATCAGTCCGACGATCTGACGACGAAGCCGGGAATCCAGCTCGCGTTCCGCACGAACTACAACGCGTCGCATCCGCTGACGGCCGCGCAGCAGGCGAATTACGTGAAGTTCTATGCCTATCTGCAGACACTTTCCGACGCGCTCTTCTGCCAGATTCTCGACGCGCTGACGGAGAAGAACCTGATCGACAACTCGATCATTTTCCGCTTCGCCGACCACGGCGAGATGGCCCTGTCGCACGGCATGCAGGAGAAGATGTACAACGCGTACGAGGAGTCGATCCACATCCCGCTGATCGTTTCCAACCCGCTGCTTTTTCCGCAGCCGGCGGTGACGTCCGCGGTCGTGTCGTCGCTCGATCTCGTCCCGACGATCGCGGAGATCGTCAACTCTCCCGCCACGACGACGCTTCGCGGCAAGAGCCTCGTCCCGATCATCAACGATCCGAGCGATTCCGTTCACGAGTACGGCGTCGTATACACGTACGACGACTCGTTCAATGAGCCGGATACGTTGTCCGGCCACATCCGCTGCCTCCGCACCCCGCAGTGGAAGTACGCCGTCTACTACTCCTCGGCAGTGACGGGAGGTCAGTTCGAATACGAGCTCTACGACATGACCGCCGATCCCGGCGAACTAACGAATCTAGCGTTCGGCACGGTCAGCGAACCAATCCAGCAGCAGTGGAACACGCTGCACTCACAGTTGACCGATTTGCTGACATCACTCGGTCCGTTGCCCACCGGCGACTTCACCTGGCCGGTGAATCCGGCAGGATCGAATGTATGGAGTCGGGTGACTTCAAGCTAACGCGTTCCGCTTCGCCAGCATCTTCTTCAAATACTCCCCGGTTGGCGTATTTGGCGTCTCCGCGATCTCCTCCGGTGTGCCGGTGGCGATGATGTAGCCGCCGCCGTCGCCGCCTTCGGGGCCGAGGTCAATGACGTGGTCGGCGGTCTTGATGACGTCGAGGTTGTGTTCGATCACGACGACCGTATTGCCGCGGTCGACGAGGCCGTGCATCAGGTGGAGGAGTTTGGCGACGTCGTCGAAGTGCAGGCCTGTCGTCGGCTCGTCGAGGATGTAGAGCGTGCGGCCGGTGGCGCGTTTGGCGAGCTCCTTCGCCAGTTTGACGCGCTGTGCTTCGCCGCCGGAGAGCGTGGTCGATGACTGTCCGAGCTTGATGTAGCCGAGGCCGACTTCGTCGAGCGTGCGCAGGATGTTGGCGATGCGCGGGATGTTGCGGAACGTCTCCAGGCCCTGCTCGACGGTCATGTCGAGGATCTCTGCGATCGACGAGCCTTTGTACGTGACCTGCAGCGTCTCGCGGTTGTAGCGCTTGCCGCCGCAGACGTCGCAGGTGACGTAGATGTCGGGCAGAAAGTGCATCTCGATCTTGATCTGGCCGTCGCCCTTGCACGCCTCGCAGCGGCCGCCTTTCACGTTGAACGAGAAGCGTCCCGGCCCGTAGCCGCGCATCCTCGCTTCGGGCGTCTGCGCCATCAGGTTGCGGATCTCGGTGAAGAGCTGCGTGTACGTCGCGGGATTCGAGCGCGGCGTGCGGCCGATCGGCGACTGATCGATGTCGATGACTTTGTCGATGTGCTCCAGGCCGTCGATGCGATCGTGCTCGCCGGGCGTGTCGAGCGCGTCGAAGAAATGGCGCGACAGCGCTTTGTGCAGGATGTCGTTGACGAGCGTCGATTTGCCCGAGCCGCTGACGCCGGTGACGGCGATGAAGACGCCGAGCGGAATGGTGACGTCGAGGTTCTTCAGGTTGTTCTGCCGCGCGCCGCGGATGACCAGTTCGTTCTCGCCGAGCGGACGGCGAATCTCGGGAACTTCGATCGCCGCATCGCCGCGCAGGTATTTCGCGGTCAGCGACGACGGGAACGTTTTGATCTGCTCCAGCGTCCCCTCGGCCACGACTTCGCCGCCGTGAACGCCGGCGCGGGGGCCGAGGTCGATGATGTGGTCGGCGGTCTCGATCGTCTCCTCGTCGTGCTCGACGACGATGACCGTGTTGCCGAGGTCGCGCAGTTCGACGAGGGAATCGATCAGCTTGCGGTTGTCGCGCTGGTGCAGGCCGATGGACGGTTCGTCGAGGACGTAGAGAACGCCCATCAGCTTCGAGCCGATCTGTGTGGCCAGGCGGATGCGCTGCCCTTCACCGCCGGAGAGCGTGGCCGCGCTGCGGTCGAGCATGAGGTAGCCGACGCCGACGGAGCAGAGGAAGCCGAGGCGGTCGCGGACTTCCTTGAGGATCTTGCCGGCGATCTGTTCTTCGCGCGGTGTCAGTTCGATAGTCTTGAAAAACTGGTCGGCGTTTTTCAGCTGGAGCGCGACGACTTTGTCGATCGGCTGGCCTGAGACGGTGACCGCCAGAGCTTCGGGTTTCAGGCGCCGGCCTTTGCAATCGGGGCACTTCATCGGCGTCATGAAGCGCTCGATCTCTTCGCGGATGTCGTCGTTGTCCGATTCCTTGTAGCGGCGCGCCAGCATCGGCACGAGGCCTTCGTACGTGCCGTTGTACGAGTACGTGCTCTCCGATCCGCTGAACTGGAATTTGATCTTCTCGTCGGAGCCGTGAAGGATCACGTGACGAGCCTTCTCCGACAGCGCATGCCACGGAGTCTCGATCTTGAACTTGAAGTGCTTGGCCAGCGTGTGAATCTGGCGAAGGCGCCAGTTCTCGGCGCCTTCCTTCCAGATGGCGATGGCGCCGTCGGCGACCGACTTGTTCCAGTCTGGGATGATTTTTTTCTCGTCGACTTCGAGCAGAACGCCGAGGCCGGAACAGCGCGGGCAGGCGCCGTAGGGCGAGTTGAAGGAGAAGAGGCGGGGCGTGATCTCGCCGATGGAAACGCCGCAGTCGGGGCACGAGTACGACTGCGACATCAGCTCTTCGCGGTTGCCTTCCTGGTAGAGGATCTTGACGAGACCCTTCGACACGCGCGCGGCGGTCTCCAGCGAATCGGCCAGGCGCTGCTGGATGCCGTCCTTTGCAACCAGGCGATCGATACGCACGTCGATGGTGTGTTTCTTCTGCTTGTCGAGCGTGGGAGGATCGGAGAGCTCGACTTCCTTGCCGTCGACGATGCCGTGCGTGAAGCCTTCCTTCACCATCTGCAGCATCTGCTTGCGGTACTCACCCTTTTTGCCGCGGATGTACGGCGCGAGGATGGTGAACTTCGTTCCCGCCGGCAGCATCTGCAGACGGTCGACCATTTGCTGGATCGTCTGCGGGCGAATTTCCTGGCCGCAGTTCGTGCAATGCGGAACGCCGACCGAGGCGTAGAGGAGTCGCAGGTAGTCGTAGATCTCGGTGACGGTGCCGACGGTCGAGCGCGGATTGCGCGACGTGGTTCGCTGCTCGATCGAAATCGCGGGCGAGAGTCCCTCGATGGAGTCGACGTCCGGCTTCTCCATCTGCTCCAGAAATTGCCGGGCGTACGCGGACAGCGATTCGACATAGCGACGCTGCCCTTCGGCGAAAATCGTGTCGAAGGCGAGCGACGATTTGCCCGATCCGGACACGCCGGTGATCACTACGAATTTGTTGCGGGGAACGACGACGTCGATGTTCTTGAGGTTGTGCTCGCGGGCACCGCGGATGACGATGGAGTCCATGGTTTAGGAGGACTCTAACTCCATCGCCGCAACCGCTCTTCCCGCGCTACGAGGGGTAGAAAATTTGACAAAACCGGCTTGATCAGCTCGGCGGAGAGATGGTCAGAAGACCCGTCGAGGCGTCGAACGTAAACGTGCCTCCGATCTGATCGGCGAACTCCGGCGAAGCGGCACTGACGCTCCCGGTTTCGTTGTTCGTGGTCAGGTCGTGGACGCCTTGCAGCGTCATGTTGGGCGCAACCTTTCCGGCTTCCGCGGCGAAGATCACCGTCGCGGTCAGCATCGACACCGGAAAGCTGTTGCAGCAGTTGGCGTTCTCACGTTTTGTGGCGATCAACTGCGCTTTCTTCTTCGTCTTCTCCTCGACTGCATTGGCGGCGGCGTACTGCCAGTTGCCGCCGAGGTCGTCGATGCGCTGGTTGAAGAGCAGCGTGAGCTTGAGTCGGAACGTCTTGGCCATGTCGCCTGTCCTTTTCGATGCGGAAGCGCTGCTTGTTGGGTTTGTAGGACTAATGTTCCGATTGACGTCTAACTCAGAGGGCCACGGCGAAGCATTTTCCCTACCCCGATCACACTTGACGCTCAGAACGCTTGCGCGTATAGCTCCGCGAACTTGGCCGCCATCCTTCTTTATCTCGCCACGACGATCGCGCTGATCGCCTGCTGGCGCAGATTCGTGCAGCCGATGTCGCGCACGGCGGCGATCGTGCTTGTCCTTCTCCCTCTTTGCTTTACGGGGCGGGCGCTGCTGACCGGGAAGGTCTACGCGCCGATCGATCTGCCGTTCATGTCGGAGCCGCTGAACGCATACGCGGCGGAGTTCGGCGTCCCGAAAGTGCACAACGGGACGCTTTCCGATCTCTACTGCCAGATCATTCCGTGGCGCAGCGCGGTGCGAACGGCGTTCGCGAACGGCCAGTGGCCGCTGCTGAATCCGTTCATGCTCTGCGGCGACATCTTGGCCGGCGCCGCGCAACCTGCTCCCTACGACCCGTTCAACCTCCTCGGCATGCTCATCCCGCTGCCGCCGAGCCTGACCTTCGCCGCGGCGATGACGTTTTTCCTGGCCGGCTTCGGAGCGTTCGTCTTTTTACGTTCGCTCGGATGCGGCGAACTGGCGTCGCTGATCACCGCGGCGGGATGGATGTTCAGCGGCAACGTGGCCTTCTTCGTCGGCTGGCCGTTGGCGCGATCGTGGGTCTACCTGCCGCTGATCTTCTTCGCCGTGCGCTTCGTCGTGCGCGAAGCGAGCATCCGCGGCGGCGTGATTTTGCTGATCGCGCTGACGCTGCTGATTCTGTCGGGCCATCCCGAGTCGCTGCTGCACGTGACCGCGGTCGGCGCCTTGTACGGAGTCTTCGAGATCGCTACGACACGTAGAGGAATCGGACGCGTGCTCGCCATTGCGTGCGCGTCGGGAGTGGTCGCGCTGCTGCTGACGGCGATCTTTCTCTTGCCGTTTCTCGAAGCATCGCAGCAGACGCTCGAGCTTCACACGCGCCTCGGCTTCCGGTCGATGCCGTGGCCGTTCATGCCGGAGCTGATTCAGCGCCGCGCCGCGAATACGGTCTTCCCGTTCTGGGGCGGACAGCCGTGGCGCGATTCCTTCACCTCGGAATTCGATCCGCAAACGGCGCGCACCGGCAGCATCGTTCTGTCGCTGGCGATCGCCGCGGCGTTCGTGGCGCGCCGACGCAAAGAGACGTGGTTCTTTTTCGGCCTCGCGCTGGCCTGCCTCTGTGCAGGGTTCGATGCGCCTCCAGTGAGCAATATTCTGCACAGACTGCCGCTGTTCAACATGGCGCTGAACGAGCGGCTGGCGTTTGCGGCGTCGTGCGCGATGTCGATCCTGGCGGGGTTGACGATCGATGCCGTCGTCGAGGCCGGACGAAAACGGGTCGCAATCATCGCTTCGATCATCGCTCTCGCGCTCGCCCTCGGCACGTATGCGGCGTGGGCGCACGAGATCAAAGTCGGCGTCGATCCGAACGTCATCCGCATCGTCGCCTTCGCAGAGTTACTGCCGTTAGCGATCGTGGCGATTCTGCTCTTCGCACGCACGCCGCTTCGCATCGCGCTCCCGGTCGTTCTGATCCTGATCCTCGGGCAGCGCATCATCGAAGACGGATCGATTTATCCGTCGCTGCCGCAGCATGTTTTCTATCCGAAGATTCCGCTGATTCGCGCCATTCCGCGCGATGGCAAGGAGCCGTTCCGCGTGGCGGGCGAGCATTTCGTACTCATCCCCGATTCGGCTGCGATCTACCAGCTCGAAGATCCGCGCGGCTACGAGGCGATGACGTTCGCGCGGCTCGCCGATACGTATCCGGTATGGTCGATTCCGCAGGCGGTCTCGTTCAACGCCATCGGCGATCTGCAGCCGCCGTTTCTATCGTTTCTGAACGTCAAGTACGCGATCGTGCCGCTGCCGGTGGCTTTGACCGAGGGGTGGCGCGAGATCATGAAGGGCCGCAGCGCGAAGCTGTTCGAAAACACGCGCGTGCTGCCGCGCGCGTTCGTGCCGCGGCGCATCCGCTACGAACGCAGCGGCGGCCCGGTCGTGAAGGCGATGACGGCGGCGAAGGATTTTTCGGACATGGCCTGGATCGAAGTGCCGGAGCTGCAGCCGCACGAAATCGCGAACGGCCCGGGAACGCTGACGCTGCACAAGGATGGATTCGGCCTGGCGATCGATGCGGTGATGGAGAACGACGGCTGGATCGTGGCTTCGCAGTCGGCGTGGAAAGGGTGGCGCGCGTACATCGACGGCCGCCGTGTCGAGACGCGCTACGCGAACCACGCGTTCGTCGGCGTGTTCGTGCCGAAGGGTCGGCACAACGTGAAGCTGCAATACCTGCCGGAGTCGTTCACCCGAGGACGCAACATCTCGTTCACGACGCTCGGGCTGCTACTCGTTGCCGTCGCGGTTCGCCGATTCCGCAAGCCACGCGCCGTAAGCGTCTGACATCGACGCAATCGGCAGCACCACGAACTCGGGCACCTCGTACGGATGGCGCGCGAAGAGCGCCTCTCGGAGATCGTGCAGGTTGTCGTCGATGGTCTTGATGACGAGCAGTTGTTCGCCGTCTTCATGGACGCCGTTCTGCCAGCGATAGACCGACGTCACACCGGCGACGATGTTGACGCACGCGGCCAGCCGCTGCTCGACCAGCTCGCGCGCGAGCGGACGGCCGTCGAAATCGGCGGCGACGGTGGTCAGCACGATGACGGCGTTCATCGCGCGAATCGTAGCGCTAGAATCCACGCTCCCTGATGAAACGCATCCTGCTCATCGTCTTCGTGGCCATCATTCTGTTTGCCGGCTACGAATGGATCACGTTTCCCAACGTGAGCGCGCTGGCGACGAATCCGCCCACGACGACGGCGTTCATGGAGCAGCGCAAGGCGGAGTTGCGCGCGGCCGGAAAAAGCGACGCGATCGAGTATCGCTGGGTGCCGTACGCGCGCATTTCGCCGTACCTGCGGCGCGGCGTGCTCGTGGCCGAGGACGATACGTTTTACGAGCACGGCGGAGTCGATGTGGACGCGCTTCAGGAAGCGATCCGCAAAGATTGGGAGCGAAAGAAGATCACGCACGGCGGATCGACGATCACGCAGCAACTGGCCAAGAATCTCTATCTCTCGTCGTCGCGCAATCCGCTGCGCAAGGTGAAGGAGTACTTCATCGCGCGCTCGCTGGAGAACCATCTTTCGAAGAAGCGCATCCTGGAGCTGTACCTGAATGTGGTCGAGATGGGCGAGCGCGTCTACGGCGCCGAGGCGGCCGCACAACATTACTTTCACACCTCCGCTGCCGGCCTTTCCCCGTCGCAGGCCGCGCTGCTGGCGGGATGCCTTCCCAATCCGCGGCTGATGAATCCCGCCGCGCCGAACAAGCGCCTGCGCTTCCGGCAGCGCATGGTCCTTTCGCGGATGCGCCGTTGGGGTTACCTGTTCGAGAAGGAAGTGCTGACCGAGAACAAGCCGGCCCCCGCCGCGCCGGCAACGGAAACGACGGCGACGACCGAAACGACCGACACCGCGCTGCAGCAGACGCCGCCGACGGATACCGCCACGCCGGAGGTGCCGCCGACGGAAACGGTGCCGACCGATACCGCGCCGCCGCCGACGGATAGTTCGCCGCCGCCGGAGACGACGACCACTTAAAACCTGTTTCACGCGGAGACGCGGGGGACGCGGAGAAAAACAAGCTCCGCGGGCTCCGCGCCTCCGCGTGAAATTCAGATGTCGCGCAGAACCAACCCGTTCTCGAATCGGTGCTCGCCATCGCGGGGGATGGCGGGGTCGTCGCGGCAGATCAGGACGTTGCGCAGCTCGACGTTGCTTGCGATCTCGACTCCGTGCGCGACGATGCAGCCGTCGAGTTTCGCGCCGGGGGCGATGCGGCAATCGTCCCAGATTACGGTGTCGGTGATCGCACCTTCGATGACGCTGCGCTCGCCGGCGATGCTGCGCGACATTGCGCCGGTGACCATTGCGGAATCGTGCAGGAGCGAGTCGCCCACGATCTTCGTTTCGGACGGCGCGAGCTGTCCGCGCACCATCAGATCGAGCAGTGCACGCGACGCGGTCATGTAGCGCTGCGGCGTGCCGATGTCGAACCAGAGTCCGTCGTCGACGACGCCGGCGATTCGTTCGCGGTCGCTGTCGATGAGCGGTTGATAGACCTCGTCGACGATGCCGGAAAAATCTTTGTCCGGCAGGTAATCGAAGATGCGGTTCGAAATGAGGTGCGTGCCGGAAAACATCAGCGCCTCGCCCGTGTCCTTGCCGAATCCTGTGATGTGACCGTCCTCGAAATAAACCGGCGTGAAGCGATCGCCTTCCGGCGGATGGCGCAGCGTGAGCGCGGCCAGCGCATCGCGTTCATTTCGGGCGGCGCGCAATGCGTCGTACGGCGGGAACTGGACCGTGTCGCCGTTGACGAGGAAAAATTCGGATTCGTTTTCCAGCAGCGGCCGCACCTTGCGCACGCCGCCACCGGTGCCGAGGATTTCGGGTTCGAACGAAAACTCGATTCGCGCCCGTCCGGCATAGCGATCGCGCAGATACCGCTCGATGGCCTCGGGGAGGTGATGCAGGTTGACGACGAAGTCGCTGATGCCGGCGGCGAGCAACGCCTCGACCGCCCATCCCATCAACGGACGTCCGGCCAGCGGCACGATCGGTTTCGGCATCGTGTACGTCACCGGCCGCAGGCGCGTGCCGTAGCCGGCGGCGAGGATCATTGCTTTCATGTGGGGGTTCCGGTGGAGGGACGTTTCGTTTTCTGGCCGCAAGACACGCGGCCGCACGAGAAAGCGAATGTTGAATGTTCAATGTTGAATGTTGAATGTTGAATGAGGGGGACCAATCGTGCGGGATGCGCAGCCCATTCAGCATTCAACATTGAACATTCAACATTGAACATTTGCTTTTTCACAGTTGCTCCGGCGGGAAGATCATGTTTTCGCCGAGGTCGGGGCGCGTGCGGCGCGCCACGCGATACAGGTCCGCGTACGTCTGGCGGATCGCTTGATCCATGTTCATGCCAAGGTCGGAGGCGATACCGCGGATGACATCCATCGGACCTTCGATTTCGAAGTAGTCGCCGATGGGGGTGCGGTCGAGGACGACTTCGACCTCTTTGATGCGCCACACCTCTCGAAACTTCTGGTAGCGGAAGACCGGCTTGTAGCCGAGGGCATCGAAAAGCTGGATGGCGCGCTCGAAGCTTTCGACGCCCGTCTGCACCTCTTCGCGCGACTTCACGCCGCCTTCGATCGACATCGGCCCCTTGTACGTCGCGATCGAATACTTGCCGAACTTGCGCACGCGCAGCAGCGAGCCTTTCGTGCGCAGCTCGCCGCGGCGGTCGAGGACGATGTTGTCCTCGAACGTTTCGGGATAGAGCCGCTGGCCGCCGATGTCGTGCAGCTTGCGAACGAGCTCGTTGCGGTCCTTGAGGGCGAATTTGACTTCGATTTCCTGGGGCATCAGTTGCGCAGGACCTCCACGCCCGGCAACGTCTTGCCCGAGATGAACTCCAGCGACGCGCCGCCGCCCGTCGAGATGTGGCTGATGCGGTCCGCGTAGCCGGAAGCGTTCACGGCTTCGACCGATTCGCCGCCGCCGACGACGGTGATGGCCTCGGCTTCGGCCACCGATCTGGCCATGGCCATCGTTCCCTTCGCGAACGCTTCTTTTTCGAAGACGCCCATCGGTCCGTTCCAGAAAATCGTCTTCGCGTTTTTCAGCGCGGCGTCGTAGGCGTCGATCGTTTTCGGTCCGATGTCGAAGGCTTTTTGCGCAGCGTTCAATCCGTTGGAGACGTCGACGGTTTCGATCTTGGTCGGATTCTCGAGATCGTCGCCGGTGACGACGTCGACCGGCAGCGTCACGTTCGTGATGCGCTTGGCGATCTCCATCGAATCGTTGTCGACGAGCGAGCCGCCCATGGTCACGCCGCGTGCGGCCAGGAAGGTGTTGGCCATGCCGCCGCCGACGAGGACCGTGTCGGCGAGTTTGACGAGCGCTTCGAGCGGCTCGATCTTGCCGGCGATCTTGGCGCCGCCGAGGAGCGCGAGGAAGGGGCGGTCGGAGACGTTGGTGATCTTCTGCAGGAACTCAATCTCTTTCGCCAGCAGCAGGCCGCCGGCGATGGCGTTTTCATCGAACAGGCGCGGAAGCGCATCGATGGATGCGTGCGCGCGGTGGCAGGCGCCGAAGGCGTCGTTGACGTAGTAGTCGGCGAGCTTGCGGAGCTGTTCGGCGAAGGCGCGGTCGTTCTTTTCCTCGCCGGCGTGGAAGCGGAGATTCTCGAGCAGCAGCAGTTCGCCGGGCCTCAGCGCATTCGCTTTCGCTTCCGAATCCTCACCGACGCAGTCGTTTGACCACTCGACATGGACGCTGAGCAACTCCGCCAGTTTTTCGCGGATCGGTTCGAGCGAGTATTTCGACTTTCGCTCGCCCTTCGGACGCCCGAGGTGACTGGCGATGACGATGGCGGCGCCGGCGTCGCGGAGGCGGCGGATCGTCGGCAGCGTCTCCTCGATGCGCGTGGCGTCGGTGATGCGCGCGCCATCGAGCGGCACGTTGTAATCGACGCGGTAGAAAACACGCGCGCCGGGGGAAAGCGAGAGGTTGTCCAGCGTCCGGATCGTGATCATGCGTGCTGCAGCGACTCCTTCTTCACGCGCGCCACGTACGCGATCAGGTCGAGAATCCGGTTCGAGTAGCCCCACTCGTTGTCGTACCACGCCAGCACCTTGTGCATGTGCGGGTCCACCGAACGGGTGAAGGTCGTGTCGACGATGGCCGAGTGCGCGTTGTGGTTGAAATCGACCGAGACGAGCTGTTCGTCGGAGTACGTCAGGATTCCGTCCAGAGCGCCGGACGACGCCTCGCGCAGCACGTTGTTGATTTCGTCCGCATTTGTGGCCTTCGACGTGCGGAAGGTCAGATCGACGATCGACACGTTCGGCGTCGGTACGCGGATGGAGATGCCGTCGAACTTCCCTTTCAGTTCCGGCAGCACGAGGCCGACCGCGGTCGCGGCGCCGGTCGTGGTCGGGATCATCGACATCGCCGCCGCGCGGCCGCGGCGCACGTCTTTGTGCGGCAGGTCGAGGATCTCCTGATCGTTCGTGTACGAATGCACGGTGGTCATGATCCCCATCTCGATGCCGAAGCGCTCGTGCAGAACCTTGGCCACCGGCGCGAGGCAGTTAGTCGTGCACGACGCGTTGGAAATGATGCGATGCTTCGAGGGATCGAAATCCTTCTCGTTCACGCCGATGCAAACGGTGACGTCGGCATCCTTCGACGGCGCGGAGATGATGACGTGCTCGACACCCTTTCTTAAATGCCGCGAAGCCTTCGCTTTGCTCGTAAAACGCCCCGACGACTCCACCACGATCTCCACGCCGAGGTCGCTCCACGGGATGTCGTTGGGATCGGGAAAAGAGAAAACCTTCAGCGGTTTGCCGTCGATGGTGATGCCGTCGTCTGTATGGCCGACGTCGTTCGGGATCGTGTGATGCACCGAGTCGTACTTCAGCAGATACGCGAGCGTAGCCGCATCGGTGAGATCGTTGACGGCGACGAATTCGACGCCGGAACTGCGTTCGAGCGCGGCGCGGAGCACGTTGCGTCCGATGCGCCCAAAACCATTGATTCCAACCCTGACCATTGGTCCTCCGGAAACGGCTCGTAGTATAACGAGCGGCTTTCACACGGAACCCCATGCAGGTTGAACCTATTCGATGGCGCGGCGAGGCGCTGGAGCTTCTCGATCAGCGATTACTTCCGCGCGAGGTTGTGTACGTTGCCTGCCGCGATGCGCATGAAGTCGCCGTCGCCATTCGCGACATGATCGTGCGTGGCGCGCCGGCAATCGGTGTCTCGGCCGCGTTCGGCATCGCGCTGGCGGCGCAGCGCGGAGATGACGTCGATGCCGCTGCTGCCGAGTTGCGCGAATCGCGTCCGACGGCAGTCAATCTGATGTGGGCGCTCGACCGCATGCTGCGCGCCCGCGACGCCGGCCGCGATCTGACCGCCGAGGCCGTGGCGATGTTCGAAGAGGACGTCGAAGCGAACAAGCGCATCGGCCGCCACGGCGCCATGCTCCTCGGCGAATCCCCCACGATCCTCACGCATTGCAACGCCGGCGCGCTCGCCACCGCTGGCTACGGCACGGCGCTTGGCGTGATCCGCGCCGCCGTCGAAGCGGGCAAACGCGTCGCAGTTTTCGCCGACGAGACGCGGCCGTATCTGCAGGGCGCGCGGCTGACGGCGTGGGAGCTGAAGCAGGAAAATATCGACGTCACGCTCATCACCGACAGCATGGCCGGGCACTTCTTCCAGCAGGGAAAATTCGACGCGGTCATCGTCGGTGCGGACCGCATTGCCGCGAATGGTGACACCGCGAACAAGATCGGCACGTATACGGTAGCGGTGCTTGCGAACGCGCACGGCGTGCCGTTTTACATCGCCGCGCCGCTGTCGACGATCGACGTGAATTGTCCGAACGGCGCGTCGATCCCGATCGAGGAGCGGAGCGCGGCCGAGGTGACGTCGATGAATGGCGTGTCGATCGCGCCCGAAGGGATCGGCGTTCGCCATCCGGCCTTCGACGTCACGCCGGCGCGGCTGATCAGCGCGATCATCACTGACAAGGGCGTGCTGCGGAAACCGTACGACGATTCGATCCGGAGGGTATTCGCGTGACCGAAGAACCGATCGAAATCGCGCCGGAGCCCGTTGTAGCCGATGAGCCTGCGCCACCGCCTGTTCGCCGATCTTCGCTTGCCATCACACGATTGATCCAGGCGCTCTGGCTCGGCAGCGGCGTCTTTCTGATGCTCACGGCATCGGCCGCATTCAACGCTGCGAGCAACACCACGGACGCCGCGAACGTCGTCGGCGCGGTGCTCACCCGCTGGCACTACATCGCGCTGCTCGCGCCGCTGTCGCTGATGTTTCTGGAGTGGCGCCGCAGCAGGCCGGTCATGCTGGTCATCCTCTTCATCGCCGTCCTGTTCGCGTCGGTTCAAGGGCTGCTCGACACGCGCATCCGCATGATCCGCGACCGCTCGGCCGCGCCGATCAGCAGCCTCTCGCCAGACGATCCGCTGCGGCGTCAGTTCGGCATGCTGCACGGCATGTCGTCGCTGCTGTTGATCGGGCAGGTCATCGCCGCGGCGGCAGTGGTCGCGACGCGCGAGTAGAGCGGGCACTCTTCAAAAATATCCGGCACGGAATCTTGCCAAAGCACAGACAGGAGTGTCTGTGCCACATGGCTTGCGCCATTGATTCACGCTCCTTACCGGCGGCGCCGGTGTGGCACAGACACTCCTGTCTGTGCTGGCGAGGCTTGGCATGCTTGAGAAACGGCGATAACGTTCGCGCATCGTGAATCTGCTGATCGTTGACGATGAGGCGTCGCTGCGCGATTTCCTTTCCATCGTCTTTGAGGATGAAGGATGGCGGGTCGAGACCGCGGGGTCGGTGGCCGAGGCGCGCGCGGCGGTGGCGAAGAACGAGCCGGACCTCATCCTCTGCGATCTCATGCTGCCCGACGGCTCCGGCATCGACCTGCTGCGCGACGTGAAAACGGCCTCCCCCTCGGTCGCCGTCGTCATGATCACCGCGCACACCTCGACGAAGTCGGCGGTCGAAGCGTTGAAGGCCGGCGCGTTCGATTACATCGCCAAACCGTTCGACATCGACGAGCTGAAGATCATCGTTCGCAACGCCGTCGAGCGGAAAGAGCTCGAGGACGAAAATCTTCACCTCCGCACCGCGCTCGAGGAGCGCTTCACCTTCTCGAACATCATCGGCCGCAGCACGCGCATGCAGGAAATCTTTTCAGTCGTGCAGCGCATCGCCAAGACGAATTCGACGGTCTTGATCTCCGGCGATTCGGGCACGGGCAAGGAGCTGATCGCGCGCGCCATTCACTACAACTCCGGACGCCGCGGCAAGTTCGTTTCGATCAACTGCGGGGCGCTGCCGGAGACGCTGCTGGAGTCGGAGCTGTTCGGTCACGAGCGCGGTGCCTTCACCGGCGCGATCCGCGAGAAGCGCGGACTTTTTCACGAGGCCGACCGCGGCACGATCTTCCTCGACGAGATCGGCGAGACCTCCACGGCCATGCAGATCAAACTGCTGCGCGTGCTGCAGGATCACGTCGTCCGTCGCGTCGGATCGAACGTCGAGAACCAGGTGGAAGTGCGCGTCATCGCCGCCACCAACCGCGATCTGGCCGAGTCGATCAAGGCGGGAACCTTTCGCGAGGACCTCTTCTACCGGATCAACGTCATCCCGATCACGCTGCCGCCGTTGCGCCAGAGGCGCGAAGACATCGCGCTGCTCGTCGAGCACTTCATCGCCAAATATTCGAAGTCGATGGGCGTGCCGCAGAAGCGGATTTCGTCCGACGCCATGCGCTCGATCGAGAAGTACCACTGGCCCGGCAACGTGCGCGAGCTGGAGAACGTGGTGGAGCGGATGATCGCGTTGGAACCTTCCGACGTCCTCACCACAAAATCCCTTCCCGAGCACGTCCTCCTCGGCGGCTCCATTCCGGATATGGCCTTCGACCTGCCGCCGGAAGGGATTTCGCTGCAGGATCATCTGGAGGGGATCGGGAAGATTTTCATGCTCAAGGCGCTGGAGCGAACCGGCGGCGTGCAGACGCAGGCCGCGGAGCTGCTGCGCATGTCGTTCCGCTCCTTCCGGTACTACGCGAAAAAATACGAGCTCATCTCGCGCGAGTCGCGGCAGGAAGAGGCCGTGGAGGTGGAAAATGAAATTTAGTCTGGTGCTGATGCTCGCATTCGCATGCACGCAACGGAGCGCTCCGGCGCCGGCCACGACCGCAACGGCGGCCGCGGACGCCGCCGCGCCGCGCATCATCCTGCCCGACCATTCCGCGATCATCGTCGAAGTGGCCTCGGACGATCCGACGCGCGAACAGGGCCTGATGTATCGCGATCACATGGCCGAGGATCGCGGGATGATTTTTCTCTTCCCGCAGGCCGGCGAGTACCCGTTCTGGATGAAGAACACGCTCATCCCGCTGGACATGATCTGGATGGACGCCGATCACCGCATCGTCCACATTGCGAACGACGTGCAGCCGTGCAAGGCCGATCCCTGTCCGAATTACCCGCCGAACGCGAAGGCGTCCTCGGTGCTGGAGCTCGCGGCGGGCGTGGCGGCGAAGCATCATCTGAAAGACGGTGATGTGCTTCGGTTCGAGGGGATGGATTCGGTTGTTGTGCGGTAAACCCGTTTCACCACAAAGGCACAAAGATCACGAAGAAACCCTCTCTTTGTGTCCTTCGTGCCTTTGTGGTGAAAACGGTCTCCTGCAAACGAATTCAACGCCTGGCGCGTCACATCCGTACTCAATCAGCGCCGGGAGTGTTGAATTATTCAATCGCGAGACTACGTTCGCACCGTCATGTTCCGCAGCCGCGGTGAAAATCTGCGCTCGACGTACATCCTCATTTTCCTGAACGTCGCGTTCTTCATGCTGCAGTACCAGGACGCGGCGAAGTTCGCGCGCCTCTTCGGCTTCGACCGCAACGCCGTCGCCGCGGGACAGGTCTGGCGCCTCTTCACCTATCAATTCACGCAGGCCGGCCACGTCGGACTGATCAACTTTCCGCCGATCCTGACGCTCTTCCTCAATCTCGTCCTGCTGTCGCTGATGGGATTCGCCGTCGAAGAGGAATGGGGCACCGGCAACTTCCTGCGCTTCTACCTCATCTCGACGCTGGCCACGGCGCTCGTAGCGGCCTGGTACAGCACGCCGCTGATGGGATCGTTCTTCATCAACTTCACGCTGCTCTTCGTCTACGCCGCGCTGAATCGCGACCAGACGTTCTACCTCTCCACGATCCTGCCCATTCGCGTGACCTTCCTGGCCTGGATGGCGCTGGCGGCGCTGCTGACCGGCGTCTTCTTCGGCAGCAAGGCCAACCTTGCGGCGCTTGCGGGAGCGGCAGCGGGATTCGCCTACTACTGGTCGCAGCGCGTGCGCGTCCTGGCGGTTGCGTTGGAGGGGCAGCCGCAACAGCTCGATGCCGCCGATGCCGCGGTCGTGGCCGCGACGCGCAACATGACACGCGTAGCCGCGGTCAAGAAGGCGCTGACCACCGGCTCGGCCTCGGACATCGATCGCCTCATCGATCTCGCAGACCGCGAGAAAGTGGCCGGCGTGAATATCTGCGAGCCGGCCGACTACAAGCCGGAACACTCCGACCGCTACTGCATCCGCTGCGAAGGCTTCGCCGAGTGCACCGCGCGCCATCTGCGGATCAACCGGCCCACGGTCATCTCGCAGGCGCCGCCCGCCGCCGCATCGCTCGAAACGACGTAAGGCGGTGCAAGTTACACTGCGACAACAGTGGACGAGCTCCGCAACCTCTATCGATATCGCCAGCTCATCGCGGCGCTCACGGCGCGCGATCTGAAAGCGCGTTACCGCGGCTCCATCCTCGGATTTTTCTGGTCGCTCGCCAATCCGCTGCTGCTGCTCACCGTCTACACCGTCGTCTTCACGTTCTTCTTTCCGTCGAACGTGATCCGGCCGTATCCGCTGTTCCTCTTCGCCGGAATTCTGCCGTGGACGTTCTTCGCCGCGGCCGTTCTCGAATCGACGACGGCGATTTCATCGAACGCGGGCCTCATCAAGAAGGTCATGTTCCCCGCCGAGGCGCTGCCGCTGGTGACGGTGGCGTCGCATCTGGTGCACTTCGCACTGGCGATGCCGATCCTGCTGCTCGCCACGGTCGGATTCGCGCTGCATGGCGACATCACCATGAGCGCGACCATCCTCCTCGTCCCGTTCCTGATGATCCTGCAAACACTCTTCGTTGCCGGCATCGCCATGACCGTGGCCTCGGCGTCCGTCCTCTTCCGCGACCTGCGCGACATCCTCACCAACCTCATGCAGCTCGGCTTCTTCGTCACGCCGATCCTCTACCTGATCGACAAGGTCGCGTCGCGTCCGGGCCGCGCGTTGCTCCGGCTCAATCCGATGACGCCGTTCGTCGTTTCATACCAGGACGTGCTCTTCTTCGGCCACGTCCCGGGCCTCGCCGACACGCTGCTGATGATCGCGTACGCGTTCGTGTCGGTGGCAATGGGTGTCGCGGTTTTCGGCAGGCTGCGCGACACACTGGCGGAGGCGATCTAGCGATGACCGACTACGCCATTGCCCTCACGAACGTCTGCAAGTCGTACCGGCTGTGGGGCCGCGGCTCGCAGTTCGCGACGCTCAAAAGCGCGCTGCTGAAACGTGATCTGGCGTTGACGCCGGAGACGAGCGTGGAAGCCGTTCGCGACGTTTCGTTTGCCGTCGATCGCGGCGAAGCCTTCGGCATCATCGGCCGCAACGGCTCCGGCAAGTCGACGCTGCTCAAGCTCATCTCCGGCATCCTCAAGCCGACCACCGGCAGCGTGCGCGTGAACGGCCGCGTGGCCGCGCTCATCGAGCTCGGCGCCGGCTTCCATCCCGAGATCACCGGCCGCGAAAACATCTACATCAACGGCATCATGCTCGGGCTTTCCAGAAAAGAGATCGACGCCCGTTTCGATCAGATCGTGGCCTTTTCCGGCATCCCCGAGTTCATCGACCAGCCGGTCAAGACCTACTCCTCGGGGATGTACGTGAGACTCGGATTTGCGGTCGCCGTCCACGTCGATCCCGACGTGCTGCTCATCGACGAGGTGCTCTCCGTCGGTGACGAGGAGTTCTCCGCCAAGTGTGTCGCGAAGATTCAGGAGATGAAGTACCGCGGCGTGACGCTGGTCTTCGTGACGCACCAGCTCGACCAGGTCCGCAATCTCTGCGACCGCGCGCTCTGGCTCGACCACGGCGAGCCCGAGACGATCGGCGATCCGGTCCGCGTCGTCGACGCCTACCTACAGGCCGTTTCCTCAACGCAGACCGCCGCGCCGCGAACGGCCGTGCCCGCGCCCGAAGCCCCGCGCGACGATCCGAACGAAGAAGAACGCTGGGGCTCCGGCGAAGTGGTGCTCTCGCGCGTGGCCCTCGTCGACAACCGCGGCAACGAGCTCGTAGCCCTCGGGCCCGGAACTCCGGTGGCGATCGAGATGGACGTCACCGTCCGCGTGCCGCAGGACGATTTCGTCTTCGGCATCGGCATCTACCACGCCGACGGCGCCTGCGTGTACGGCACGAACACCGACCTGGAAGGCCTGATGCCGGAACGGATCGAAACGGACGGGCGCGTCCGCTTCATCATGCCAGCCCTCGACCTCGTAGCCGGCACCTACCGGATCGACGCCGCCATCCACACCCGCAACGGCCGCGCCTTCGACTACCGCCGCGGCGCCATCCGCTTCGTGGTGGGATCGAGAGTCCACGACGTCGGCGTCTACCGCCCCAAACACACCTGGAAATTCGAAGGCGGCATCGCCTTCAACGAGATCGATCTGGAACAACGCAACGTCCCGATCGAAGTAGCCGAGGCGATGCGCGCGGCGCGAAAACCGAAAAGAACGCGCTGAGTTACCGAATGCTTTTCACGCGGAGACGCGGAGAACGCGGAGCTGGTTTTCTCCGCGGCTCCGCGTGATCAAATTTCGGTCGTCTCGCCGCGATCAAATTCCGCGAGAGCTTCCGCCGCCAACGCGTCGAACTTTCCGGCTTTCGAATCGGCCTCGATCTGGCGATCCCAGGCCTCACCGTCATAGTCCGCGAACCACGACCGAAACTCGGCGAACTCTTTCCACGTCAAGGCTTCGACCTCGCGTTGAAGCGCTTCAAGTCTCGTCATCCTTTCACCCACGGCAGCTCCCACCGCCCTTCCCCTTCATCGAGCTTCGGCAGCGGGACGAACTTCCCCTGGCTTTTGAGCTGCGTCAGTTCCCACAACTTCGCGTACTTCAGGAACGTGTAATAGACGTGCATGCCGACGGAGATCAGCCCTCGCGTGCCGTCGAGGAAGCCGAGGTTGATGAGGAAGTCGCGGACGAACTTGGCGATGGGGTGGCCGAGGATGCCGAAGAGATTGGTGGTCTTGCCGTCGATGTACATCTGCGCGGCGCCCCAGTTCGCGTAGCGCGTCATCTTGGCGATCATGTGGTCGAAGGTGCGGATGTAGTAGTGGTCCATCTTCGCGTTCAGGCGGCCTGTGGCGCCGTCGACGAGCAGGTCGGCGTGAACGCGTTTGTTGGGATAGCGGGCGTGGAGTTTGTGAAAGAGGCGCGTGACGCGGTCGCGCTGCAGGCCGGAGAAGCGCACCGGTTTGCCGAGCATGAAGTTGAGGCGGCCGACGGAGTAGGCCCAGAAATCGAGCGGACCTTCGAGCGTGCGCAGCATCTCGTCGCGCAGCTTCGGTGTGACACGCTCGTCGGCATCGATGACGAAGATCCAGTCGTGCGTGGCGCGGTCGATGCCGTAGTTTTTCTGTGATGCGGCGCCGAGGTACTCGCGCTGCTCGATGCGGACGCTCGGAAACTTGTCGCGAACGAGCTCGATCGTTCCGTCTTTGGAAAAGGAATCGAGCAGGTAGATTTCATCGGCCCATTCGACGGAGCGGATGCATGCCTCGATGTTCTCGATCTCGTCGAGCGTGTGGATCAGGACGGTGAGCGGGACGCGCGGCATGGAGAGTCGGATTGTAGCGGTCTACGATAAGCGGATGAGGGAAGCGATTTTCATCGCTGCGAATGTGGCCGAAGCCAACGTCGTGGAACGGCTTCTCGAAGCCGAGGGAATCGAGTTCGAGCTCACGCCGGAGGCCTTTCTGCAGCATCCGACGTCGAACGTTTGTCTGCAGGGATTGCTCTTCGAGGTTCCTGCGGCACAGGCCGAACACTGTCGCCGCCTGCTCACGGAAGGCGGTCTCGCCAGCGGCGTCGTTCCGGCCGGGAAATCGTAAACTCTGCGAATGCGAATTCGCGTTCTTGCTCTCCTCGCCGTCACGCTTGCCGCCTGCGCGCACACCACGCCTCCCCAGACGCGCGCGTTCATCCTCGGCGGGCATCGCGCCGGTCAGGAGACGGTGACGACGAACGGCGGCACGCGCACGGTCGATTTCGAATACAACGACCGAGGGCGCGGGCCGAAGACGCATACGGTGATGACGACCGATGCGAAGTCGGTCACGACGTCGCTGAAGACGGACGGGAACGATTACTTCAAGGCGCCGGTGAATGAGTCGTTCGCAAATGGCGCGTGGTCGAACGGTGCGGAAAAGGGGAGCGCGGCAAACAACGCGTTCTACGTTTCGATGTACGGTCCGCCCGAGGAGACGGCGGTGCTGGCGCGGGCGCTGTTGGCGGCGCCGAATCAGAAATTGGCGCTGCTGCCGGCTGGCGAGGCGTCGATCCGGCGCGTTGGCGAGTTGACTGTCTCCGCGGGCGGAAAGTCGCAGCACATCACCTGCTACGAAATCGGCGGCCTCGGATTCACGCCGTCGCCGGTGTGGCTTGACGATCACCATGAACTGTTCGCGTCGGCGTCCTCGTGGTCGTCGGTGATCGCGGACGGATGGGATTCTGTCATCCCGCAACTGCTGCAGGCGCAGGACAAGTGGCGCGATGAAGAAGTCTCGCGTGCAGCCGTGCGTCTCACGCATGTGCCCGCGGGAGGCGGCGTGGTCATCACGAACGCGCGGCTCTTCGATCCCGTCACGCTGACGACGACACCGGGGACGACGATCGTCATTCGCGGGAATCGCATCGAAAGTATCGGCGGCGTTGCTCCGGACGGTTTCGAGCGCATCGATGCGCAGGGACGCACAGTGATCCCGGGCCTGTGGGACATGCACACGCACAACTCCGACGACGACGGGATGCTCGACATCGCCAACGGCGTGACGTCGGTGCGCGACATGGCCAACGACACCGACTTTCTGCTCGATCTTCGGAAGAAGTGGGACAGCGGCGCTGCGATCGGGCCGCGCGTGGTGATGGCGGGCATCATCGACGGGCCGGGGAAATTCGCGGGGCCGACGAAGGTGCTCGTCGATACCGAGGATCAGGCTCGCGCCGCGGTCGACAACTACGCGAAGCTCGGATACGAGCAGATCAAGATCTACAGCTCGGTCAAGCCGGAGCTCGTGCCGGTGATCACGCGCGCTGCGCACGATCACGGCCTGCGCGTGAGCGGGCACATTCCTGCGTTCATGCGCGCCGAGGAGGCTGTGCGGGCGGGGTATGACGAGATCCAGCACACGAACTTTCTCTTTCTCAATTTCTGGCCGGACGTGGCGGACACGCGCACGCCGGTTCGCTTCACCGCGGTGGCGGAACGCGCGGCCACGCTCGATCTGAAGTCGGCGCCGGTGCAGGCCTTTCTCGATCTGCTGCGCGAGAAAAAGACAGTCATCGATCCGACGGTCTCGATTTTCGAAGGGATGTTCACCTCGCGCCGCGGCACGATGTCGCCGAGCTACGCGATGATCGCGGATCGTCTTCCGCCGCAGGTCCGTCGCGGATTCCTGACCGGGGGACTTCCTGTTCCCGAGGGGAAGGATCAGCTCTATCGCGACTCGTTCCGCAACGTGCTGGCGATGGTGAAGGCGCTGCACGACAACCACATCCCGATCGTTGCCGGCACCGACGCGATGGCCGGATTCTCGCTGCATCGCGAGCTGGAGTTGTATGTCCAGGCCGGGATTCCGCCCGCCGAGGTGCTGCGCATCGCCACCCTCGGCGCGGCGAGCGTGATGAAGCACGACGATCAACTTGGATCGATCGCGCCCGGCAAGCTCGCCGACCTCGACATCATCGACGGCGATCCGGCCACGAACATCAGCGACATTCGGCGCGTGGTGACGGTGATCAAGGACGGCAAGATCTTCGACGCGCGGGCGGTGGCAGCGGAGATCGGGGTGAAGCCTTGAGTAATTCACAACCTCTGACCTTGGAAAGTTAGGGTGTGTGACCTTAGAAAGTTAGGGTCTGACCCTAGAAAGTTAGGGTGTGACCCTAGAAAGTTAGGGTCTGACCCTAGAAAGTTAGGGTGTGACCCTAGAAAGTTAGGGTATGACCTTGGAAAGTTAGGGTCTGACCCTGGAAAGTTAGGGTCTGACCCTAGAAAGTTAGGGTCTGACCCTGGAAAGTCAGGGTCTGACTCGAAAAGTTAGGGTTCGACCCTAGGATGACAGGCCTTACGACTTCGTACCCGCTGTTCGCCGCCGTTTCGCGTGCAGGCGATCGATGAGCTTCGTCGTCGAGCGGATCTGTTCGAGGATCTTCTCCTCCAACCCGGCGCCCTTTCCTTTGAAGCTCTTCGCTTTGCGGAAGACGACGCGGGCGCGGTCCTTCTGGCCGCTTTCGAGAAGGGCCATGCCGAGGTGCATGAGATTCGTCGCGGTCGGGCCCAGGTCCGCGGACTTGGTAAGGAAATCGACGGCGTTGGTGAAGTCGCGGCGCTTGAAGTAGACCCAGCCGAGTGCGGCCAGAGGGAACTGCTTGAGCTCCTTCGGCGAGTAGCGAAGCGCGAGCTGCGCCGACTCGAGCGCCTCGTCGAGGTTCTCCTCCATCTCCGCGAGGTTGTAGGCCTTCTCGTAATACGCGATCGATTTCGCGTAGTTCGAGGTGTAATCGTGCAGCATCTCTTCGAGCGCGCGATTGGCGTCCTTGAAGTTGCCTTCCGCGCGCAGCGCTTCGACGAGCGTGGTGTACGCCGCCGCGGCGACGACGTCGGTCGGACGCTGGCGCAGCACGCGGCGCGCGGCGGCAATGGCCTCGGTATTCATCTCCAGGTGCGAGCAGAGAAGCGCGTACGGCATGAGGATGCTGATGTTCTCGGGATCGACGGCCGAGGCGCGGCGGTAGTGATCGAGCGCCTCGATGTAGTTGCCGGACGTTGCCAGACCCTCAGCGTGCTTGAACTCCTCGGCGGCGGGACCTTCCAGCGGAATGTGGCCGGAGATGCCTTCGTAAATCTTCACGGCCTGCTGGTACTCGATCTTGTTCGGATTGAGCTCCAGCGCTTCCTGGAAGCAGTCGATCGCTTTGCGGTTCCAGTTGCGGTCGAGGTAGCAGAGCCCGAGGTGGTAGATCGCCTCTTCGTATTCGGGATCGAGTTTCAGCGCCGACTGGAACGCCTTGATGGCGCGTTCGAGCTGGCCCTTGTCATAGAAGATCGTGCCGAGCAGGTAGTAGGCCTGCGGGAGTTGCTCGATCTGGATCGCTTTCTCGAGGAACTTCTGCGCACGGAGCAGCTTGCCCTTGCGCGCGTAGATTGCGCCGAGGGAGAAGTATGGGAGGAACGACTCCTGCGAGATTTGAATGGCGCGGCGCAGCCAGCGTTCGGCGCCTTTGAGATCCTGACGTTCGTGCAGCAGCACGCCGTAGAAAACGGCGGCGTCGAAATGGTCGGGCTGCACTTCGAGCGTGCGTTCGAGGTAGTGCTTGGCACGATCGAGATTGCCGTCGTTGAAAAACATCTCGCCGAGGAAGAACGAGAGCTCGTAGTTGTCGCGATCGAGTTTGAAGGCTTCTTCGAGCGCCTTGATGCCGCGATCGGGATCGAACGCATCGATGGCCGACTCCGCCTCGCCAAGCAACTGCAGGAAGCGCTCGCGCCGCTCGCCGCGGAAGAGCGACATGATCCGGTCTTTGCGCTCGGTGAAGCGCTGCTTCTTTTCGAGAGCGAGCATCTGCTCGCCCATCTTCGATTCCCACAGCTCGACCAGCTCGTCGGCGGAGACGACGTTCTTCCGTTCGAGCAACTCCTTGACGGAGAGCAGACCGGTTTGATTGATGAAGATGGCGCGCTCATGCTTCTGCACGGCGTCGACGACGCTGCGAATGGTCTCGGCGCTGCGCTTGACGATTTCCTCGAGTCCGGAAACGCGCTCGAGCAGATGCTCGTCGAGCGATACGTCGCCTTCTTCGTCGTACTCTTCGACTTCGTCCTCTTCGAACGAGCTCACGCCCGACAGCACGAGCAGCTTCGCCTGGCAGCGGAAGCAATACTCGCGCTCGTCGTCATTCAACGCACTACAGGTCTGACAAAGCATGTGTGCGCGATTAGAACACCGTGAAGGCTCTCCGTCATCCCCTCGGTTTCAGGGTTTGCGATAGTCGTAGAAACCGCGTCCGCTTTTGCGTCCGAGCCAGCCCGCGTCGACCATCTTCACGAGCAGCGGACAGGGACGGTATTTCGGATCGCCGAATCCTTCTTCAAGCACGCGCAGAATGGCCAGGCAGACATCGAGGCCGATGAAGTCGGCCAGCGTGAGCGGTCCCATGGGATGGTTCATGCCGAGCTTCATCACGCCGTCGATCGACTCCGGCGTCGCCACTCCTTCGAAGAGCGCGAAGATGGCTTCGTTGATCATCGGCATCAACACGCGGTTGGAGATGAAGCCGGGATAGTCGTTGACCTCGATGGCGGTTTTACCCAGTTGCTTCGAGAGCTCGGCCACGCGCGCGTAGGTTTCGTCGCTGGTGGCGATGCCGCGGATGACTTCGACGAGCGTCATCACCGGTACGGGATTCATGAAGTGCATGCCGATGACTTTGTCGGGCCGCTTCGTTGCGGCGGCGATTTTGGTGATGGAGATCGAGGAGGTATTCGAAGCCAGGATGCAATCGGCGCCGGTGATCGAGTCGAGCTTCGCGAACAGCTCCGTTTTCGCGGCGAGGTTTTCGATGATCGCTTCGATGACGATGTCGGCATTCGCGGCGGCGTTGACGTCGCTCGTGGCGCGGATGCGGCCGATGACCTGCTGCTTCTCGTCCGCGGTCATCTTGCCCTTGTCGACGCCGCGCTGCAGATTTGCGGAAATGGTCGACATGCCGCGCTCCAGAAACGACTCGGCGACGTCGATGAGGGTGACGTCGAAGCCGGACGCGGCGGCGGTGTGCGCGATGCCGTTTCCCATCGTGCCGGCGCCGATCACGACGATGTGTTTCATGGGGCCTCCAAAACGGCCGGGAGGCTATCACGTTGCAGCGGCGCAAGAAGCGGGCGTAATATCGCCAGTCCAGAGTTCGGTTAATGGCCCAGAAATGCTTCATGTGCGGTGCGGCGATTGCGCGGGGAATCCTCTGCGAGAAGTGCGACAAGCCGCGTAAACCGAAGCAGTCAGCCGCGAAAACGGAAGCCGCTCCACCGCCGGAACCGCCGCCTCCAGCCGCTCCGCCTCCGCCACCTCCACCGCCTGTCGTTTCAAAACCGGTCGGCGAAAGCACCGCCACGCGGCGATCGGGCGGAGCCGCAACTGCCGCCGCGCCGGCACCCGAGCCGGAGCCGTTTCCGAAAGCGCCGCTGCTGCCGTTTCCGGTGGAGTCGGCGTCGCCGGCCATCACCAGCGTCGCAAACGTGATCATGGCTGCCGGTGCCCCGGCAATCGTCCTCGGCGCCGATCGCACGGTGAAGTTCGTCAGCGAGGAAGCGAAGAAGCTGTTCGGAGTCCCGCAATCCGACCTGGCCACGGTCAAGCAGATCGAGATGGAGTGCGGCGCGCGCATCGGCGAGCTTTCCGTCCCGACCTCGATGGCGCTGCGCATCCGCAACCGCAACATTCTCTACACGCTCGTCCCGATCTCCGGCGGCGCGATGGGCGCGGTGCTGATGTTCCGCGAAGCCGATCCGATGAATCCGGCCCACGCGTCGTTCGTGTCGTTTGTACGCGAGACGATCTTCACGCCGCTGCGTTCGTTGCGCGAGTCGGTGCTGGCGGCGTCGCGCACGCGGCAGCGCGATCCGCTCCTCGAAGATTGGGCCGGCACGATCGATCAGATTCTGTCGTCGCTGGAGATGGCGCCGGAAGTCGAGGAGGCGCCGCCGGCCGCGCGCACGCCGAGCGTGGTCGATCTCATCCACGCGGTCGCCAACCGCTTCGGCCCGTTCGCCGATCTGAAAAATATCCAATTGCAGATCGACGTCCCCGAGCTCGAAGAACGCTTCAAGGACCACGACCAGCTCGTCGATGCCCTCGGCATCCTGATGGACAACTCGCTGCACTACGTTCCGCCAGGCGGACAGGTGGTGATCGGCGTGCGCTGGATGGAGCACAAGGGCAAGCCGCTGCTGCTCTTTTTCGTGATGGATAACGGCCCGGTCGTGCCCGAGCCGCAGCGCCAGGCGATCTTCGAGCCGGGCTTCGTCTGGAACCCGCAGTCGGCTGAGCGCACCGGCCGCAGCCTGTTCAAAGTCCGCGAGTTCGCGGTCTCGCATGCGGGCTCGGTGTGGGTGGAGTCGAAGACGGGCAAGGCCTGCACGTTCTTTCTCCGCGTGCGTCCCGACGGCGTGCGGTAGACGCCTACCGAAACCAACCCGACACCCTCTCGAACATCGCCGGATTCGCGCGCTTGAATCCGTCGCCTGGACCGGCGAATCCGAGGAGGATGGCGGTGATGATCGAGTAGCAGGCCAGTGCGGCGACGAATGCGCGCAACGGCGCGATGCGGATCGTCGTCTCGCGCAGTGACGTTACGATTTTCTCGACGCACACCACGGTCGCCACGCTCATCAGCATCATGAAGTCGAGCGAGTAGCGGGCCACGATCCACCAGCAGGTCGAGAGGCCAAAGACGATCAACCACGCGCCGGCCATCACCTGAAGCGCGGTGCGCGTGATGGCGTCTTTGGGACTCCGCGTCAGCGCGAGGAGGATGGCGATGAGCGTTCCGATCATCATCAACGGCGCGATTGGCGCGATGCCGATGATCTGTTCGGTCATGTGGTTCGGCGTCGGCCAGGAGGTGGCGGGATCGACGCGCGCCGGCATCGCGTCGACGAACGGAAACGCGCTGTGCACGTGCAGCGGCCAGTAGAGATAGTGCTGGATGCTGTTGCCGAAACGCGCCAGTTCGGGAAAGGTGCAGAGGCTGCAGACTTTCCGCCCGATCATGTCGACCCCAGTAAGTTGGTAGCGGATCCCGAATTCGAAGGGATCGCCGAAGCGCGCGGCGTTGTACCAGAGCATGGCCATGGCCACGATGGCCAGCGGCGCGAGGAAGGCCAGAATCGTTTTCCGCGTGCGCTTCACGGCGAACGCAGTCACGAGCAGCAGCACGCCGAGGTTTGGGCGCGCGGCGATGGAGAGCGCGAGCCACAGACCGAGCCACGCCGCGCGTCGCGGTGTCGGCGACTCGTTGTGGCGCAGCAGCGCCAGCGCCCACATCGCCGTCATGGCCATCCCGCAGACGATGGCCACTTCGTACATGTGCACCGTCACGAGGACGAACGCGACGACGTTGCCGAGGCCGATGAAGAGCACCCAGAGAGGAAAGGGGATGTTGGTTGGAGGTTTCAGCGCTCGTCGCGCAAACGCAACGGACGCGAGAAACGCCCACGCGCAGAAGAAGAGCGCGACGAACGAATCGGGAGGATAGCCGCGCCGCAGAATCTCCAGCGGCATGTAGCCGAGAATCGCCGGCAGCGGCGACGAATAGAGGTAGTACTTTCCATTGAGATAGCTGACGTCCCACTCGTAGTGGATGCCTTCGCGAGCCTTCGGGTCATACGGATACGGCAGCGCGATCAGTTGCGGATTGACCCAGCGATCGAGATTGAGCTGTCCGCGAAAAAATCCGCGCGCGAGGCTGGCGTAATTCGATTCCTGCCACGTACCGAGCCGCCGGAAATCGAACTTGCCGTCGCCCGCGAAGAAGGCGTAGACGGCGAGGACGAGGAGGATGGCGAAAACGAGCGGCAGCGATCGAAGAATTCGCGTCAAACGATCGCCGCGTGCAGACACGCGCGGAGGATACACGGGGGCGCGGTTGAAGGGCGCGTCCAGAAATCGCAATGTTGAATGTTCAATGTTGAATGTTGAGTGTTGAATGAGGAAGGCGTCTTTTCATTCAACATTCAACACTGAACATTCAACATTGGCTGCGAGCGTGTCACGAAGGTCGGGCGCCGCGTCTAATTTCCCGCTCCTGTGAGTCATTTCGCACCACCTGCGCAGCGGCCTCTCTCTGAACTTCCGTGGCACGTCCGTTTCTCTAATCCGCGCTCATCAGTAAGGAGGCGGTTATGAAACGGCTCATGGTTGGGATGTTGTTGGTGATCCTCGCGGCGAACGTCAGCGCGCAGCGGAGGAATGGGACGGGGAGGCAGACGCCCGATCCGGCGGTGGGCGAGGCGTTGTCGGGATTGACCGCATCGCAACGCGCCGATTTCGCGGACGGCCTCGGCGACTTTACCGAAGTCGAGAGCGTTGCCGACGGACTCGGGCCGGTATTCAACGAACGATCGTGCGCGGCCTGTCACAGCGTTCCGGCGATCGGCGGCGGGAGCAACCGCCTGGTCACGCGCTTCGCCACGCGCGTCAATGGCCTGTTCGACGCGCTGGCGTCGCTTGGCGGATCGCTGGTGCAGGATCACGCCATCGGTCCGCAGGATGGCGTCGCGCACAACTTCCGCGCCGAGGTCGTGCCCGCGGCCGCGACGATCACGGTGCGACGGCGGACTACGCCTCTGTTCGGGCTGGGCCTCGTCGACGCCACGCCCGACTCCGACTTCGTCGCCGCGGTGGCGCAACAAGCGCGCGGCGGCGGCGTGGCCGGACGCGTGAACATGGTCGACAACATCCGGGCCGGCATGAAGACCGTGGGCAAGTTCGGATGGAAGGCGCAGGTGCCGTCGCTCTTCCAGTTCTCCGGCGATGCGTACCTGAACGAGATGGGCATCACCACGGCCGATTTTCCGAATGAGAGCTGCCCGCAAGGCAACTGCGCGGAGCTGGCGTTCAATCCGGCGCCGGGAATCAATGACGACGGCTCCGGTCCGATCGCGCTGACGAATTTCATGTCGCTCCTGGCCGCACCACCGCGCGGGACGATTACCGGCGACGTCACCGCTGGCGAGGCGACGTTCGAGCGCATCGGATGCACGGCCTGCCATACGGCCACGCAGCGCACCGGATCGAATCCGATCGCGGCGCTCGATCGCAAGACGTATCACCCGTACTCCGATTTCCTGCTCCACGATATAGGCGCGCTCGGCGACGGTCTGGAGATGGGTAACTCCACCGGCCGGGAGATGCGCACCGCGCCGTTGTGGGGACTGCGTTTCATCAACAACTACCTGCACGACGGCCGCGCGCGCACGCTCGACCAGGCCATCCTCGCGCACGACGGCCAGGCGCGCAGCGCGAGGGACCAGTACGCGGCGTTGGCTGCGGATCCGAAGTCGAAGTTGATCGCGTTTCTGAATTCGTTGTGAGTGACCGGGGAACCAATTTCACGCGGAGCCGCGGAGATCGCGGAGGTTTCTGTGACGCAGCACGTTATCCACCGCCCACGCGCCCGGGCCCTGCGCGGCGATGTAGAGGAAGAGCCAGCAGAACAGCAGCGCCAGCTCGCCGCCGTTCATCGTCGGCCAGAAGCCGTTGGGAGCGTGTCCTGTGAAATACGCGACCGCCATCAATCCGCTGCAGAGGAAGGCCGCGCTGCGCGTGAAGAGGCCGATGGCGATGAGGATGCCGCCGACGAACTCGATCGGCCCTGCCGTCCAGATCAGCGCCTTCGGAACTCCGGGCGGCATCCCGCCGAAGACGTTGAAGAGTTTCTGCGCGCCGTGGCAGGCGAAGAGGACTCCGGCCAGGAATCGAAAGACGCCGAGAATTCTCGGCGCCTGTGCGTGAAATCGATCGATGACGTTCATGACTTCACCGTGGCCAGGTACGCGGCCAACTGGTTGAACGTGCCGGTGAAGCCGCCCTGCATACTGGCGTGGCCGGCCTTGAACGTGGCGCGCTCTTCGTCCGTCGCGTTGTACGCGCTGCTGCGAAGCGTGATCGTCGTCTTCTCGCCGTGCGCCGTGAATGTGACGACGTTGAGCATCTCCCTCGGCCAGGTCGGCGCCATCGGATGCCGCGTCGTGCCGGCGTTTTCATCGGAGAAGGAGACGACGAACACCATCCGTTCCGGCGGCGCGATCTCGCGATAGACGAACTTCCCCCACATCTCGCTGCCGTCCGGCCCGACCATTCCGTAGTGGAACATCCCGCCGGGACGGAGATCGACGTTCGCCACTTTGACCGTGAATCCCTTCGGTCCCCACCACTGCGCGAGGCGCTCCGGCTCCGTCCACGCTGCAAAAACGAGATCGCGCGGCGCGTCGAATTCGCGCGTGATCACAAACTCCTCGACGGACATCTTCGCGACGTGCTCGCCGAGGTGATCGAGCGTCTGTTCCAGCCCCTGCACCGCTCCAAACTCCTCGGCCACCCGATTCCGCAGCTCGGCGGTGTCGAACAGCATCTGCATGTGGATGCGAGTCTTGTTGCCCTCCGCTTCGAAGATCACCGTCGCATGGAAGAGCGGACCGCTGACGTGGTCGTAGACGAGGCGCTCCGGCCGGACCACCTCGCGATAGACGATGTGGTTCTTGTAATCGGTGCCGTCGGGGCCGTGCATGATGAAAATCCAGTCGCCACCGGGGCGGACGTCCATCGTGTGCGTCGTGGTCGTGAATCCGTTCGGACCCCACCACTGCGCGACATGTTCCGGCGAGGTCCAGGCGTCGAACACGAGGTCGCGCGGCGCGTCGAAAACGCGCGTCGTGGCGATCTCGCGGTCCGCAGTGCTATTTCTTTCGAGTGTGGCGTTCATGTTTCTTCTCCTTCGTTTTTTTCAATTCGCGCAGGTATTCGTCCAGCCGGTCGAAGCTCTGCTCCCAGAAATGACGGTAGTGATCGAGCCACTCGGAGACCTCTTTGAGCCGCGCCGCCTCGAGGCTGCAGGGACGCCACTGCGCGTCGCGGCTGCGCGCGATGAGGCCGGCGTGCTCGAGGACTTTGAGGTGTTTGGAGATGGCGGGAAGGCTCATGTCGAACGGCTCGGCGAGCTCCGTCACCGAGGCCGCGCCGGTGGCGAGGCGGGCCAGGATTGCGCGCCGGGTGGGATCGGCGAGGGCGGCGAAGGTGACGCTGAGTTTGTCGGCCGGCATGGATATTAACCAATCAGTTAATTAACACGACGGTTAAATACGTTCGTGGCGTCTGTTTGTCAAGAAAAACTTCGAGGTAGGGATTCGTTTCGCTTGTTCCTCTCCTAAGCGAAGAGGGAGGAATCCGCATGCGATCCCGTTCCAGTTTTGTCGCTGTCTGCCTGCTCGTCGCCTTCACGACGACGCAATCCGCCAGCGCGTTTTACGAAGACCTCTGCCTGCCGCGTCCCAACGCGAAAGGGAAGCTGTCGTGGTGTCTGAATCCGACCTGCGCGCAGCCGCCGCAGCCGAATCGGGCCTGTCCGCAGCAGATCATCGACTTCGGAACGGTGATGCCGGGCCGCAGCATGGTCCACGCCGATTCCACCTACTTCATCGCCCTGGCCCTCGGCTACCGCAGCGACGTCGCCTACTGGATCGCCGCGTACAACGAGGTCACGGATTACGCGCAGTACGTTCCGATCGACCAGTGCGGCAGACAGGCTGCGAATCAGAACGCCATCAACGCGCAGAAGACGCTGCAGACGTCGCCGAATACGGGACGCGACTACATCACCGCGAACTTCAACGGCTTCCAGCGCACGAACACGCTCACCGGCGGTCCGCTCTATCACTACACGGTCGCGTTTTCGCCAAACGGGCAGGGCACCGACGTGCACGGCGCCGGCGGCGTGCAGGCGCTCTATCCGCTGCACTATCCGACGCCAGGTTATCCGGTACACATCGATGATACGTATCAGAAAACGCTCGCCAATCTTCGCGGATGGGCGATGCTGAAGTCGGACGATGCCGGCTTGCTTTGCACGGTCGGTCTCACCGGTCCAAGCGGCAGGCACTGCGTCCACGGCGCGACGATCAACGGCATCGTGCCGATGCTGTTGCCGCAGAACGTTCCGGCCGGCGCGAATCCGGCCAACGCGCCGGTGCAGATCAACAACCTCGCTACCGGTCCGCAGGTGCTCGACAACACGAACAACGTCTCGACGCCCTACACGGACCTGAAGTCGTGGCTCGACGACAAAACGCGCACGACCGGCACGCTGTGGAAGTCGCCGGTGCCCACGCCAGTCCCGGTACAGCTCGCGCGCATCGGCATCTACCTGCACGTGCTGCAGGACACGTCGTCGCATTCGACCTACTGCGGCGATGACGCGCCGACGCCGCCCGGCGGCGGCGATCCCGGCACGTACATGTACCTCTCGAACGGCACCTACGGGCTGTCGTTCGGCACCTCCTGCGCCACCAGTCCGCACCTCGCGGGGCACGTTCAGGAAACAGGAACCGGCGACGCGCCGCTACCGCTGCGCGATTACGTCGCGCTCAACAACACGGTCGATGAGTTGATCGAGTTCGGCAACAACGTCGCGCTGGCGCATGGATGGATCGCCAATCCCGAACTGCTGCCTCCGGACGTCGTCGGCGGCAAGAGCGCGCAGGGTCAGAGCGCCGCCGATCTCAAAGCGACGCTGGTCGGCACGATCGTGCAGGGCACGGCGTACAGCCGCGCCGAGGTGTATCAATCGGGCGTGGTGACGCGGCCGCTGCAGCAGCCGGATTCGCACGCGCGTCTGTCGGCGATGAACAAGGCCCTCGCCGATTACGGCGACAAGGTGCGCAAACAATCCGCGCATCCGGCAGCGTTCGTTCCGTTCGAGCACATGCCCGGCAACTCGGCCGATCCGCTCGACGAAAGCGTCTGCTGGAAGCCGCTGCCATCGAAACCGGCAGGAACGATGTAGGCGACGTAGCGCCACGAAAAGCAAATGTTGAATGTTGAATGGTGAATGGTGAATGTTGAATGGTGAATGTTCAATGTTGAATGTTCAATGTTGAATGAAGGCCGGTTCAGTCGTCCGCATCATTCGACCTTTCATTCAACATTCAACATTGAACACTCAACATTCAACATTTCGCTTTTCAGGACAGCAGCCCAACCGGCGCCTGAACCTAAACGAAAACGGCCCCGCGTTTGCGGAGCCGCAAAATCCCATGGTCGGGGCAAGAGGATTTGAACCTCCGACCTCACGGTCCCGAACCGTGCGCTCTAACCAGGCTGAGCTATGCCCCGAGGGTGGACGCGCCGAATGGCGCAAAAAAGAGCGGCGATTCTAGGGGAACCGCGCAGCCGGGTCAAACCGGCACTCCCACGGGTTCATTCCGTCAGAACCGCCACGCGATTCCGGCCGAAACGATCAACGGCCGCACGTTCATCTGCACCGACGACGTCGTCCCGGTGAAGCTCGCCGTCGACTTCGTTTCCACCGGGATGTACCGCGCGTCGCCGTAGATGCCGAAGCGTTTCGACAGATTGAATTCGAGGCCGCCATCGACGACCAAGCCCGTCGGATCCTTGAAGTGAATGCCACTCGCCGAAGGGCCCACGGAGCGATTCACATCGTGCAGGATCACGTGCGCGACTCCCGCGCCGAGGTATGGGCGGATCGTGCCGTGCTCGGAGAGATGCCATTGCAGCACCGCGGAGATCGGGAAAATCTGCGCGTGCCCGAGGTTGGCTGTAGCGATGAAATCGGTCCCGACGATGCGCACGCGAAGTTGCGATTCCAGCGCCGCCGCTTTCGTTTCGATCGACACGCGATCGCTCAGAAAGAAATTGAGACCGACGCCAGCGCCGCCACCCGTTCCGAATTGCGGGTCGAAGCGGAAGCCCGGCGTGAACGCCTCGTTGTGTCCCGTGCGACGAGCGCCCTCGGCGTCGATGAGCAGATCGATCCTCCGTTGCGCCATCAGCGGCGCGGCGGCGAGCAGAGCGAGAAGCGCGATCGTCAGCTTGTACATAGCGGTGACAACCGAGCAAGAAGCGTGCGCCCGCGTCCGCGGACGGAATCCGCGCCGCCCGCGGCCTCGTTTGCAGCCGGGAAGGGGGACTTCAATGTCCAAGCGTTTCCTGACGTTACTCATGCTGGCCGCCGCGCCGCTTCTCGCGCAGCAGCCGCAGCAGAATTCACAGCCATTCGGCGAGAAGGTCGACGTCAACCTCGTGCAACTCGATGCGATCGTGACCGACTCGCGCGGTAATCAGATGCTCGGCCTCGGCAAGGACGACTTCATCGTCCGCGAAAACGGCCAGCAGCAGACGATCGATAGCGTCGATTACTTCACCAATCGCCGCCTCATCACGGAACCCGAGGCCGCCGCGAAGTTCAAAGTCGAGCGCTTGCATGACGACCGCTACATCATTTTCTTCTTCGATAAGGTGACCTCGGACGCCGGATCGCAGGGCGAGATGATCCGCGCCCGCAGCGACGCCATGCGCTACCTCGACGATCACCTTCGCGCCGAAGACCGCGTCGCGGTGGTCGGCCACGACGTGCGGCTCAAGGTCTACACCGATTTCACGTCCGACAAGGCGCAGATCCGCCGCGCGATGAACGAGGCCACGATGTACGGCCTCGGCATCCGCACCAAGAACGCCGCGAGCACAGGTCCGTCGCTCATGCGCAACATGGACATCGATCGGATGATCAATCACACCGGCTACGTCTACGAGGCGCTCGACCTCCTCGGGGACGCGCTTCGCCCGATCCGCGCGCGCAAGGACGTGATCCTTTTCTCGAACGGCATCGTCGGTCCGGACGAGGAAGTGCGCAGCGGCGTGGTGATGAGCCGCAGCCGCTACTACGAGCCGATGATCGAGTCGCTCAACAGCGCCGACGTGACGCTCTATCCGATCTCGCTGCAGAGCGGCATCGACGTGCCGGAGTTCGTGCACCAGAACCTGTCGTCGATGGCCAGCGATACGAACGGCGAGTACTTCCGCCTGCACACGAGCTACATCGCGCCGCTGAAACAGATCGAGAAGAAGACCGCCGGCTATTACCTGATCAGCTACTACACGAAAAAACGCCCCGGCGAACACGGCTTCCAGAAGGTGGACGTCGCGCTGCGCAATCCGGAGTTCAAGGTGAGCGCAAGGTCGGGGTATTCGTACGGGGATTGATCGACGATCTACGTCTTGAACCGCACACGCTCGCCCGGCGATAGCTGGGCGAGCTTCCACAAATCCTCGGACACCACCGTCGCCGGTTGCAGGTAGCCGCCGGTGACGGGATGGTCCGGCCCCATCGCCACGAGCGTTCCGTCGGGATGCCATTGCAGCGTTCCGAATTGCATCCCGCACGACGGCAGTTCGCGCGGAGGCTCGCTGGCGCTACCGCCAACGCTGCGAAAGCGAATGCCGACACGATTCAACTCCGCGGTCACTTCCCACTCCTCTGGCAGCGGCGGCGCATCGTGAGGTCCGGAGATGATGCGAATCGTGTTTCGATCAGTTCGATCAACGTTCGCATCCGTTGATGGACCTCGATGCGCGGCTGCACGCAACGACATCCCGCCGCGCACCACCGTCGGCGCCTCGGCGTACCGCGAGCGCATCTCGTCGATGCCGCCTTCGATGGCGAGATAGCCACGCAATCCGCCGTGAAATCGCCCGAGGTTCAGCTCCTCGCCGGGCAGCAGCATGAACGTCTGCACGTTTCCGCTGCCGTCGCAAAATGCGACGCGGCGAGCCATCGCGAACCGCAGCCGCGGCGCGACGAGCACACATTCGAGCAGCGGCGCGTCATCGGCATTGCCGACCGCGCGATTCGCGAGCGTCGCGGCGAACGCGTCGAACGGTCCTCCCGGTGAAACGCCATACTCGGCGCGCTTCCAATCGCGTACGCCGACGATCGTTGTGAGCTGCCCCGGCGCGAGGACCTCGGCGATGACATCGCCGTTCGCTTGAATTTGCAAAGCCGGTTGCGCATCAAACTGCGCGATCGAAGCCGGACGAATTTCGATCGCATCGCCAGGTGCAAAACGATTCGGCGGCTCCGCGTCGGGATTCCACAGCATCGCGTTCGTGCGTCCGAGCAGGTTCCATCCGCCGGGCGAATCGACGGGATAAAAACCGGCCATCACTCCGGCGATCGCGAAACTCCCGCGCGGAACGAGATTGCGCGAGCGCGTACGCCGCGGCATCCGCCACTCCTCGGGCCACCCTTCGAGATAGGCGAAACCGGCGCGAAATCCTAGGTAGCGCGCGGTCAGACGCAGCGACGGAATGGCCTGCAGAAACGCCTCGCGCGTGATGCGAGCATGCGCGAGAAACTCGTCGAGATCGGGACCGGAGAAATCGACGTCGATGACGTGCGTGCGCGGCGTAAATGCGGACGGCGGCACGTGGTCGAAATCGATCGACGGCTCGCCGTCGAACACGACGTAAAGCGACTGCTGCCCGACGATGCACGTGATCACGTTCTCGCGCGCGCGCAACGCCGCCGCGCGCGCGTGCAACTCGGCGGCGGACCCATCCGCTCCGAAGTCAGCCAGCAGTCCGCGGTCGCCCGCGCGCGTCACTTTCGGCTGCATATCGGCTGATGGTAACGTGCCGCTCCACCATGAACGACCACACGCACACCGCAAGCTGCAATCACAGCTCGATCCTCAAAGACATCGCGCATCAGGCCATGATCGACCGCGGCCTCGCTCCCGATTTTTCGGACGCCGCGGAAAAACAGGCGGAGTCGATCTCCGGCCCGGCGAACGAAACTGACGCATCGATCAAAGATCTGCGCGAGTTGATCTGGTGCTCGATCGACAACGACGACTCGCGCGATCTCGACCAGCTCACGGTGGCCGAGGACCTCGGCGGCGGCAACGTCCGCGCGATGGTGGCGGTGGCGGACGTCGATGCGCTCGTCAAAAAAGGGACGCCGATCGACGATCACGCGCGCCAGAACACGACCTCAGTCTACACCGCGGCGCGGATTTTTCCGATGCTGCCGGAGAAACTGTCGACCGGTCTGACGTCACTCAACGAGAACGAGGAGCGCATCGCCGTCGTGATGGATATGGTCGTCGCCTCCGACGGCTCGATCACGAAGGGCGACGTCTATCGCGCGCGCGTCCACAACAAGGCGCAGCTTGCGTACAACGCTGTCGGCATGTGGCTCGAGGGCAAGGGCGAGATGCCGGAGAAGATCAAAGGCGTGTCGGGCCTCGCCGAGAATTTGAAGCTTCAGGATCGTGTGGCCGACAAAATGCGCGAGCTGCGTCACGAGCACGGCGCGCTCGATCTCGAAACGATCGAAGCGCGCGCGGTGATGAAGGACGGGCATGTCGTCGATCTGCAGGCCGAGGCGCGCAACAACGCCAAGAACCTGATCGAGGACTTCATGATCGCCGCGAACGGCGTCAGCGCGCGCTTCCTGGCGTCAAAGGGTTTCGCCAGCCTGCGCCGCGTGGTCCGTTCCCCGGAACGGTGGGACCGCATCGAAGCGATCGCGGCAAAGTTCGGCGAGAAGCTGCCGTCCGATCCCGATTCGCAGGCGCTCGAGGAGTTCCTGGTCCGCCGCCGCAAAGCCGATCCGATGCGCTTTCCCGACCTCTCACTCGCCATCGTGAAAGCGATGGGAGCGGGCGAGTACGTCGTCGAGCAGCCGGGCCAGGAGTCGATCGGACACTTCGGATTGGCGGTGAAGGACTACACGCATTCTACGGCGCCGAACCGCCGCTTCCCCGATCTCATCACCCATCGCCTGATCAAGGCCGCGCTGGCCGGCGCGAAGCCGCCCTACTCGAGCGACGAGCTCGGCGCGCTGGCCACGCATTGCACCGAGGCCGAGGATGCGGCGAACAAGGTGGAGCGCCAGGTGCGCAAGTCGGCCGCGGCCTGCATTCTCGAGCCGCGCGTTGGTCAGCGCTTCGACGGCATCGTCACCGGCGCCTCGGAGAAGGGCACGTGGGTCCGCGTTTTCCATCCGCCGGTCGAAGGCAAAGTCATCCACGGCGGCCATGGCGTCGACGTCGGCGACAAGGTGAACGTGAAGCTCGTCGACGTGAACGTGGAGCGCGGCTTCATCGACTTCGTGCGTTGAGCGCCAGCAGAAACAACGACGGCGCGATGACGTGCATGAGCAGCCGGTCGGCGGTGACGGCGATCAGGTCGGCCACCACCCACGCTGTGGCGACGTAGACCAGGACGTAAACCGCGAGCATCGCCGCGATGACGCTGATGGCCAGCGTGGCGTTGCGTTGGTCGTTGCGCAGCGCGAGCGCTGCCGCGATGATGACGGCGATCCAGAAGAGACCCCAGTGCGGCATGAGCAGCATGTGCCGCGGGAAGGCAGTCAGCGCCGCGCGGACGTTGTGCAGCTTCTGTGGAATCGTCGGCAGCAGACGGAGGATGTCCTCTTCATCGCCGGGAGGGATTCGTGTTCGCCAGATGAACAGCGCGACCGCCGCGATGCCGGCCACGATCGCGGAGCTTGTGATCCGTTTCCGGAAGACGAACGCGCCAACCGCCAGAAACACCATCGCGAACGGAAGTCCTTCGCTTTTGGTTAAAACGAGAAACGCGAGCCAGAGTCCGAAGCGGATTGCGCCGAAGTCACGCCGCTTCGCTGTCGCGGACGGCGAGACCTCCTCCGCCACCTCGAAGAACGCGCCCGCGGCGAATGCGGCGATTGCCAGGTCGTTGTAGGCCGACAGCGCGCCGCCTTCCGCTTCGACGGAAAACTGGGGGATCCAGACGAGAAGCGCGGCGCACCAGGCGCCGGCGGGAGGCGAGACCAGACGGCCGATTCGTTCGCGTACGAGCAGCGCCAGTGCGGCGAGAACGCCGAGGTAGAACCAGCGAAGTTGGCGGTCATCAAAGTCGTGCGCGATGCCGAGGATGACTGCGCCGTCGAGAGGAATCAGGATCGGATAGTGATTCTTGCGCGGATCGAGCGTAACCGCTTTGAACGATGGCCCATCGATGGCGCGCTCACGCGCGATCTCCTTCGCCTTCAAAACCCAGAACGCCCGGCCATCGAAGTCGTTGAGCGGAGTGATGGCGGCCACGAAGGTGAGCGCGATGAATGGGAGGACCATCAGCATCGTCGCGAGGCGGGGATACGACATGGAGGGTGGCCGGGAACCGCGGCGAAGCTGCCAAACGGCAGTGCCCACTCCCCAGATCAAAATCAACACCATCGCGATCACCAACGGCACGTGAACGACGCCGGCGATGAACAGCACCGAACCGGTCAACCCGGCGCCGAAGAGAAACGCTTCGCCGATGCTTCGCCGTCCGAGGGTGCAGCCGGCGAGGGGGAAAAGGATGAGTGTGACGGCGAGTCCGATCATTGCGGCCATACAAAATCGGTCCTGCCATTCAGCTCGCGCGTGGTAACGAAGGCGTAGACGTTGCCGCTGACTGCCGGCAATGTTTCGATCGGGCGCGAGAGGAACGCATGGGGATCGAGCGGAATCGATTCGCCGTTCAGGATAACGGTGGCCCGAGTTTCTTTCGGATTGATCACGAACAGCTTCGTGTCGCGATGCAGCGGCGCGGGCGCGATCCGCGTGGCGTCCGCGGCCGCATTCGGCATCAGCGTCGCGTCGCCGCGTCCGCGATTGGCGAAGTAGAACGCGGCCCGCAACGGCTGCGACGACTCGACGCGCATCCACCCGCTGTTCATGATCGCGAATAGCTGATAGACGAAGTCGTAATACGTTGTTGTCGTTCGCGGCGGAATGACGATCGTCCGCCTCAACCCTTTCGGCCAGAACGTCACGCGAACTTCGGCGGGCACGGGATTGGGATTGGCGAGCGTTGCTTCGATCACAAACGTTCCCGGTGGCGGGCCGTCAAGCGACGCCGCCAGAGGCAGAACGAATGTCGTCGAAGGCTCGCTCAGTTCCGGCGCGGATACGACGCGCGTTCCAGAGCGAAGTTCGCGATCGCGGAGACCGTCGTACGTGATGCGCTCGACGTGATTGCCGGTCGCAACAGCGATCGTCTTCGGCTTTGTCGGATCGTACGCAGCATTGCGGTAGCTGTTGCGGCCGATGAAGAGTTTCGTGTGCCTCGGAAAGAGGTAGTAGTTCGCAAACGCAGCCGAGTCGATGTCGCGCCGCGTCGTGATCAGCGCGACCGGCTCATTAGGCGGAAGCTCGCGGCGAAGCTTCTCGATCGATACGTACCACGGCCCCATCTGCCGCTCGCGCCGCGCTTCGTACGGCAGCGGCAGGAGCGTGCGCGCGTCGTTCACGAGCGCGATGAGGCGGGGGAGCGTCGACGCGGCGAGCGAGACGAACAGCAGCGCGGCGGCGATGCGCGTCAGCCAGCGCCCGCTCATCCTTCGCCGACCGACGTCACCTGATTGTTCGCGCCGAGCGTGACGATGCGCGGCTTGTGCGCGAGCGTCTGCCCCTCGTGAAACGTGGCGAAGGCGAGGATGCTGATGGTGTCGCCGGTGCGCACCGGCGAGCGCGTGCCGGAGTGCACGGCCACCTCGCCGCTCCCCTCCGCCGCCGGCTCGATCCACGTCCAGAACCGCTCGCCGGTGGCCACATTGATCACGTTCACTTCCTCGAACGGCAACACCTCGGCCGCGCGCAGAACGAACGCATCGACGCGCAAGGCGACCGGCCAGAGCGTAGCCGCGCTGGTGACGACGGCGTTCTGGATGACGGCGTGAAGGAGGGTGCGCAAGCTGCGAAAAGTCTAAAAGCTTTTCACCACAAAGACACAAAGGGCACAAAGAAAATCTCTTCGTGTTCTTTGTGCCTTTGTGGTGAGAAGCCTTTTATCTGACGCGAATGTTATCGACCAACCGCGTTCGTCCGATGCGTACGGCGCCCGCGACGAGAACCTCGCGACGAAAATCGCTCGGCGGCAGAAACGTCTCCGGATCGACGACAGCGAGGTAGTCGATATCGATGCCCGGCGTTTCCTCGATCATCCTGCGCATCACCGTTTCGACAGCATCGACGTCGTGTACGCCGTGCGTGATCGCTTCCTCCCCCGCGCGCAGTGCGCGATGCAGTGCCGGCGCGATCGTTCGTTCATCGGCGGACAGGTAGCTGTTGCGCGACGACATCGCCAACCCGTCGTGCTCGCGCGCGGTGTCGGCGAAGACGAGTTTCACCGGAACGTCGAGATCGCGCACCATGCGATCGATGACGGCGCATTGCTGCGCATCTTTGCGTCCGAAGACAGCGATGTCGGGCTGGATGATGTTGAAGAGTTTCAGGACGACAGTGGCCACGCCGTCAAAGTGTCCCGGCCTGCGCTCTCCTTCCAGCGGTTTGGCAACGGCGCCGGCGGAGATCGTTGTCTGCGCGCCGGGCGGATACATGACGTCGACGCTCGGAAGAAAAAGGAGGTCGACATTCTTCGCCTCCAGCAGCGCTTTGTCGCGTGCCTCATCGCGTGGATAGCTGGCGAGGTCTTCATTCGGTCCGAATTGCTTCGGATTGACGAAGATCGAGACGGCGATGAAATTCGCGCCGGTCTCGCGCGCGGCGTCGATCAGCGAGAGATGGCCTTCGTGGAGAAAGCCCATGGTGGGGACGAAGCCGATGTTCGCAGCGCGGCTTCGCGCAGCACGGACTTCTTCAATGGTCGTGGCGATGATCATTACGCTACTGCGCCTTCGGCATCTCGATGACGACGCCTTCGCCGTACAACGCGCGCAACTCATCCGCGCTGGCGGCGTGGAACGATTCCTTCGCATCGTCGGGGAACGAGCCGTCGCGGACGTCCGCGAGATAGCGTTCGATCGCGTTGCGCATTTCGTCCGCGATGTTCGCGTAGCGGCGGACGAATTTCGGAGTGTGGCCGTCGTAGAGGCCGAGCAGATCGTGGAAGACGAGGACCTGTCCGTCGCAGGCGGGACCGGCGCCGATACCGATGGTCGGAACCGAGATGCGCTCGGTGATCATTGCCGCGAGCTCGGACGGAACGCATTCCAGCACGATGGCGAAACAGCCGGTCTGGTCGAGCGCCTGCGCCTCGTCGACGAGTCGATGAGCATCGTCGAGATTTTTTCCCTGCAGCTTGAATCCGCCGAGGGCGTTGACCGATTGGGGAGTGAGTCCGATGTGGCCCATCACCGGAATCTCCGCATCGAGGATCGCTTCGATCACGCGGATGCGCGACGGCTTGCCGCCTTCGACTTTCACCGCATGCGCGCCGGCCTGGATGAAGCGTCCGGCATTGCGCACCGACTCCTCGACCGACACGTGGTACGAGAGATAGGGCATGTCGCCGACGACGAGCGCGTGCGAGGCGCCGCGGACGGCCGCGCGCGTGTGGTGGAGCATGTCGTCGACGGTGACGCTGAGCGTGTCGGGATAGCCGAGGACGACCATGCCGAGGGAGTCGCCGACGAGGATGATGTCGCTGCCGGCGGCGTCGGCCACCTTCGCGCTCGGGTAGTCGTACGCGGTGATCATCCCGATGCGCTTCACGCCCTTCATGGCGCGGACGGCGGGGACGGTGATTCGTTTTTCCATCTCTCCTCCACGACCGGGCGAGGAGAGTGATCGGCGATGAGTGGATCAGTGGATCGGTAGATCAGTGGATCAGGCTTTTGCCTTCGCACCACTGATCGACTGATCACTGATCTACTGATCACTGATCTACTGCCTCACGCTCCCGTCTCGGTCCGTTTACTCAGGATCCAAGCGGTACGTAGTACTGCGTTCCCTTCTTCGCGTTTCGAATCTGCTCGATGAGCTGATCGAAATGCTCGGGCGTGTTGACGAAATCGATCTCGTTCGTGTTCACCACCAGCAATGGCGTCTCGTCGTACCGGTAAAAGTAGTGCGAGTACGCCTCGCTGAGCTCTTGCAAATATTGTGGCGAGATCGACTTCTCGTACGCCCGTCCGCGCTTCTTCACGCGTTTGAGCAGTGTATCAAGCGACGCCTGCAGGTAGATCACCAGGTCCGGCTTGGGGACGCTCTCGCGCAGCATCTCGTAGAGCCGGTTGTAGATCATCAGCTCCGAATCTTCGAGCGTCATGTACGCGAAGATCTTGTCTTTCGGGAACGAGTAGTCGGCCAGGATCAGCTCGGTGAAGAGGTCGCGCTGCCCGATCGTCCGCTGCTGGTCGTAGCGCGACAGCAGGAAAAAGAGCTGGCAACGGAAGGCCGCGCCGCGCTTGTCTTTGTAGAACTCCGCGAGGAACGGGTTGTCGACGTCCTCGAGGATTTTCGTCCCGCGGAACCGCTTCGCCAGCAGGTTCACCAGCGAAGTTTTCCCGACGCCGATCGGCCCTTCGATGGCGATATGACGGAACGGAAGCTGCGGCACGAACAAAGGATAAGGGAGAAGAGTGAAGGGTGAAGAGTGAAAAAAGACGAGAACCGCAAAGTCGGCCGCTTTCACTCTTCACTCTTCACCCTTCACTCTTTCGTTTCCCCGTCACTCTTCGTTTCCACGTTTCCTATGCAAAGTGATATGAACCAACCCGATGCTCCAACTCGAAACCTACACACTCGACAACGGCCTCCGCGTCGTTCTCAACGAAGACCATTCCGCGCCGCTCGTCGCCGTCAACCTCTGGTACCACGTCGGCTCGAAAAATGAGCGGCCCGGCCGCACCGGCTTCGCCCACCTCTTCGAGCACATGCTCTTCTCCGGATCGGAGCACGTCGGCAACAACGAGCATTTCCGCTACGTGCAGTCGGTCGGCGGAAATCTCAACGGGACGACGTTCTTCGATCGCACGAACTACTTCGAAACCCTTCCGTCGAACTACCTCGCCCTCGGCCTCTGGCTCGAATCCGATCGCATGGGCTACTTCCTCCCCGCACTCACGCAGGAGAAGCTCGACATCCAGCGCGAGGTCGTCAAGGAAGAGCGCCGCCAACGTTACGACAACGTTCCCTACGGGACCGCGTTCGAGCGCCTGCTGCATCTCGCCTACGATCCCGACTACTCCTACCACTGGCCCACCATCGGCTCCATGGAAGACCTCGGCGCAGCCTCGCTCGACGACATCCGCGAGTTTTTCGCCACCTGGTATCGCCCCGACAACGCCACGCTCACGCTGATCGGCGACTTCGTTCCCGACGAAGCGAAGCGGCTCGTCGATCAATACTTCTCGCCGATTCCCGCGGGCGGTTCGTTTCCTCACTTCGATCTCGAACGCCGTCCGCTGAATGGCGAGCGCCGCGAGGTTTTCGCGTCGCCCGTTCAGCTTCCGCGGCTCCATCGCCTCTATCACTTTCCGAAGATGGGTCACCCCGACTGGATCGCCGCGGACCTGCTCAGCTCCGTCCTCAGCGGCGACAAGGCCAGCCGGCTGGAGAAGGCGCTGGTGCTCGAACAGCAGATCGCCACCGACGTCGCCGCGTACGTGCTGCCCACCGAGGCCACCGGCATTTTCATGATGCAGGCGACGGCGAATGAAGGCGTATCGATCGACGACATCGAGCGCGCCATCGATGCCGAGGTTGCGCGTGTCGTCAGCGACGGCGTCACCGCCGACGAGCTGACGCGCGCGAAGAATCGCGCCGAGGTCGAGTACGCGCATCAACTCGAAAACTACGACGCGCGCGCGGACCTCATCGGGATGATGTCGACCTACTTCAACGATCCAAGCCTCGTGCAGACGTGGCTCGATCCCTACCGCGCCGCGACCGGCGACGACCTGCAGCGCGTGGCGCGGCAGTACCTCGTCCCCGAAAATCGCGTGACCAGCACGTTCGTCCCGGAGAACGCATGACCATCGACAGGAGCATTGCTCCGCAGCCCGGACCGCCGCGGCCGTATCACTTCCCGCACGTTGCGCGCCGCACGCTCGACAACGGCCTCCGTCTGCTCGTGGCCGAGAATCACAACGCGCCGCTCGTCTCCGTGCGCACGCTGATCCGTTCCGGCGCTGACTACGACACGCCCGAACTTGCGGGCCTTGCCTCGCTCACCGGCGAGCTGCTCGACGAAGGCGCCGGCGATCGCGATGCCGTGAAACTTGCCGAAGACCTCGGTCTCCTCGGCGCGTCGTTGGGCAGCGGCGCCGATTGGGATGCGTCGTACATCTCCGTCGACACGCTCTCGCGCACGTTCGCCGAGGCCTTCGCGATTTTCGCGGACGTGAATCGCCGCCCGACGCTTCCGCAATCGTCGCTCGAACGCGTCTGCGCCGAGCGCCTGATGGAGTTGCTGCAGCAGCGCGACGAAGCAGGCGCAATCGCCGGCAAACGGTTCTCGCATCTCATCTACGGCAAGGGCACGTACGGCAACACGGTCATCGGCAATCCCGACTCCATCGCGCGCATCACGATCGAAGACGTCCGCCGCTACTACGCCGAGCACTACGCGCCGAACAACGGCTCGATCGTGATCGCCGGCGACGTCGACGCCGACCGCGCTCTCGATGCCGCTTCGCGCCTCTTCTCCGACTGGCCCACCGTCGAACTTCCGACGCGCCCGCAGATCACGCCGCAATCGTTCGACTCGAGTCGCATCTACCTGATCGATCGCCCCACCGCCGTGCAGTCCGAAATCCGCATCGGCCACCTCGGCATCGCCCGCAGCACCGAGGACTACTTCGCCCTCTCCGTGATGAACGCCCTCCTCGGCGGCGTCTTCAACTCGCGCATCAACCTGAATCTGCGCGAAAAACACGGCTACACCTACGGCGCCCGCTCGATGTTCGCCTTCCGCCGCCAACCCGGCCCCTTCGTCGTCAGCGCCCCGGTCCGCAACGAAGTGACCCGCGAGTCGGTCACCGAGGTCCTGGCCGAGCTGCGAAGAATCCGCACCGGCGACGTCGAAACGCAGGAGCTCGAAGACACAAAGAACTACCTGATGGGCTCCTTCCCCTCCACGGTGCAAACCGCCAGCGACATCGCCGGCCGCCTCGTCGACATGGAGCTCTACGACCTGCCGACGAACTACTTCGACCGCTACCGCGAAAACATCGCTTCCATCTCCAAACACGACGTCGAGCACGTAGCCGAAAAGTACATCGACCCCGAAAAAGTGATCATCGTAATCGTCGGCAACGCCTCCCAAATCCGCGAGCCCCTAAACACCCTCGGCATGCCGATTCACGAGTTGGATATTGAGGGGATGGCGATCGCGTAGAGGATTGGATAACGCTGTCGCGCGAGATTGCTGTCTGGAACGATTTTTGGGCTCTGCGGGCAGATATTGCTTGATAATTCAGTTACACTTGACTGAAGTTAAGGGTTAGTAAAGAGACCGGTGACAAGAGGCCCTTCGGCCTCTCCCGTGGCAACACGGGTAGCCGGTCTTGATTATTTATTGGTAGTGACCACGGCTCCCTAGTAATACTTCGTGATTCCAGAAGCGAACAGTTCAAATTCGGTCTCCACGGAGCCTTTGATCAAGTCGTAGCCCTGCCGATCTCCTGCTTCCCACTTCCGCTGAATCGCCCAGGCGCAGTAGTCAGCCACTTGCAAGCATGGATCACTCGCGGCGCTCCAGCAGGCCACCCTGGCCTTGGCAGTTGGCGAGACCTGTTTGATGACATCCGTAACTGCAGCGTGAAACGAACGCTTCTTCGCATTCGAGCCCAGGGACGCACTTACAACCAGAAGTTCATCCGTCGATGCGGCGATCTTTGGTGCAACGTACTTCATGTGCTGGTACCAGGCGGTCTTGTAAAAACGTTCATCGCTCTCGCGAACGGAAGGATAAGCCTTTGACTTCTCGAGGATGACTGCATCGATTCGCATCGGCGAGGTAATGATCGCGGCGAACACTTTGTCCCGCATCGGCTTGGGATCATGTGCGGCATGAAATTCTCGATCGAGACCGAAACCTTGAAGAGCCAGGTCTCGACGGAGGTCGAGCAGTCGCTGTCCCACGATGCATGAGTCAACGGTCACGGTAACGAGAATGAAGTATCGGCTTGCTCCCGGTTTGGAGGAGAAGTCAAAATTGCCGCACTCGTCCGCAAATACATACTTCCGTGCCATCGCCTGAGTCTTCGGTCTTAACTCTGACACCGATGCGCGTTTGACGAAAGGCTGCAAAGTCGCCCCAGCTATAATCCTCTCCCTCTGATGGAGCAGCTCCAACTTCACTACGTTGATCTGGGTGTGCCGCGGGTCATGGACCTGAAGCATGAGCTTTCGGTGGGGCGCACCGAGGGGAACGATCTGATCCTCAACCATCCCTCGGTGTCGCGGAAGCATGCGCGGTTCGAGCTGCGCGGCGAGAACTGGTGGATCGTCGATCTGAAGTCGACGAATGGGGTGAAGCTGAACGGGAACCTCGTCTCCGAGGCGCAGGTGGCGGCGGGGGACAAGCTGTCGGTGGGGTCGGTGCTGATCGACGCGCGGGCCATGCCGTCGGTCGACTTCAATGCCGACTCGATGTTCGACAACCCCTCGGGCACCGTGATCCGGCGCATCTCCGACTTCAATTCCGAGTTCGGGCTGGACATCTCCGAGGCGCTCGACAACAAGGCGCCGGTGACGCGGCCGCCGTCGCAGCCGGGGATCCGCGAGCCGGCGGTGTCGCGCGAGAAGATCTTCCAGGTTCTCGTGCAGGTGGCCAAGGCGCTGCTGGCGTCCGAGGAGCTGCAGGTCGTGCTGACGACGGTGATGGACATCATCTTCCGCTACCTGCCGGTCGAGCGCGGGCTGATCATTCTGTTCGACGAAGAGGGAAATCCGGTTCCGAAGCTGACGAAGTTTATTGATGGAGCCGAACAGCAGGACATCCCCATCTCGCGGACGATTCTGAAGATGGTGGCCCAGCAGCAGGTGGCGCTGATGACTTCGAACGCGCTCGAAGACGCGCGGCTCCTCGGCGGGAAGTCGATCGCCATTCACGGCATCCGTTCGGCCATGTGCGTGCCGCTGTGGAACCGGCAGCGCGTCATCGGCGCGGTGCAGGTCGATTCGCCGATCCACATCGGCAGCTTCACCGAAGAGGACCTCGACCTGCTCACGGCGCTGGCGAACTTCGCGGCCGTGGCCATCGAGCGCGCGCAGCTCGCTGAGAAGATCGAGGAAGAGAAGAAGATCCGCTCGCGCATGGAGCGCTACCACTCGCCGGCCGTCGTCGACGAGATCGTGAAGGGCTCGATCACCGCCGAATCGGAGGTCAGGAGCACCGACGTGTCGATCCTCTTCGCGGACATCAGCGGGTTCACGCCCATGTCGGAGTCGAAGAAGCCGGAGGAGGTGGCGGAGTTCCTGTCGCACTTTTTCTCGTACGCGGTGGAGTCGATCTTCGCGTACGGCGGCACGCTCGACAAATTCATCGGCGACGCGGTGATGGCCTTCTTCGGCGCGCCGCTGCCGCAGGACGATCACGCCGACCGTGCCGTGCTGACCGGACTGATGCTGCAACGCCTGGTGACCGAGTGGAACGAGGAGCGCGCAAAAACGAACCTGCCGCCGGTGAAGGTGCGTGTCGGCATCAACAGCGGACTGGCGGTGGTCGGCAACGTCGGCACGGAGAAGCGCGTCGACTACACGGTGCTCGGATCGTCGGTGAACATCGCCTCACGCCTCGAAAGCGGCGTGGCCAAACCGGGCCAGGTGGTCATTTCGCAGAACACGTTCGACCGCATCATCGGCAGCTTCGAAACGGAATCGCTCGGCGAATTCGCGCTGAAGGGACTGCAGCAGAAGATGCCGGTCTTCGCGGTGACAGGAACCGTCGGCGTCGGCGCGGCTCCCGCGCCGGCACTGCAGTCGACGTCGACGAGGCACTAGTCATCGTGCCTGGTACTTGCCGAAACTAACCCTCCTTGCGCGTCCGTCTTTCGCCATTCGCGAAAGATGTGTGCGGATGTTGCCGACATCGGCGTAATCGTTCAGGTTCAGGGCAGCTCCAATTTCGACAGCGCTGAGGGCCCTTTCGGGACTCCGGCGCAGCACGGAGAGCACCGCGGCGCTCAGCGGCATCGGATCATCCCTCTGAACAGTCTGAACGACCGCGGGGATCGCAACCGGCGCGGACGCACCGGCGACGGCTGCCATCGCGATCCGGTCGATATAGCCGGCGATCTGCCCCTCGAGGATGACTCTCTCCGCGTTGATCTGCGCCAGCCGCTGACGCAGCGCCGTCAGTTCCCCGGCAAGAACGACTACTTGATTGAGATCATCTGTCATATCGTCGGCCTTCCCTCTGACATAGTCCTATCTCACGATGACATTTTAGTACGTGGCGGTGACATACTAGTGCGTCGTCGTGAGACGATAGCATGTCAATGCGAGACAGTAGTACGTCATCGTGAGATACTAGTGCGTCAGCGTGAGATATTAGTACGTCAGCGTGAGATATTAGTACGTCAGGATGAGACACTAGTATGTCGCGCGTGAGATACTAGAGCGTCGCTGTGAGACACTAGTACGTCAGCGCGACACACTAGTACGTCAACGTGAGATACTAGTACGTCAGGATGAGACAGCAGTACATCAGCGTCAGACAATAGTATGTCAATATGAGATACTAGTATGTCACACATGAGATACTAGTATGTCGCTTTCAGGTACTGGGGTGTGGCGTTGAGACACTTAGTACGTGGCCCCACCGCCGCGGAGCGGCTCTAGAAGGTAGCGAGGGGTGCGAGCGCTTTTTGCGAGCACCCCTCGATTTGCGACGCGATTTGAATTCGTGCCGCGTCAGCGGCACCAGAACCTGCGCGCCATTGCAGACTAGCGATCGCTTCCAGTGCCGCTGACGCGGCACGAATTCCGGGCGCCGTTCCTTTTCCCAGGGGTGTCGCTTCGCTCAACCCCTGGCTAACCTCTGAAGCCGCTCCGCGGCGCCAAGGGTGTGCTACCGGCCCGGCTGGTGTGGCACAGGCGCTACTTCTTCTTCGCCGGTTCAGCCTTGACCGTCACCACGGTCGCCGTCATCCGATATTCGATCGTGACCTTCGATCCCACTTTGAGATCGCCGACGATCTTCGTCGCGCCGTCACGGGCGATCTCCCAGCGATCGTTTCCCTTCTGGACGACGATCGCGTCGGCGCGCAGTTCCAGCACGGGGCCGGTGACCTGATACGTTTTTACCGCAGCCTCGAGCGACAGAGCGAGCGTCAGGGCGAGCAGAGTGGAAATCGCGATTCTTTTCATGGCGCGGACCATTTCAGGACGCGCGCCAACGAACCGCCGCGAGGCATAATCGCGCGCTCATGCCCTTTCTCGAGGCGCGGTCGCTGTCGAAGACGTATCGCAACGCGGAAGTTCCCGTT
>Ga0068868_100000033_pt1 | contig 75402 bp, 75 predicted proteins | sample KBSMisM42_FD_64660 | JGI IMG/M metagenome (GOLD analysis project Ga0068868, IMG submission 64660) | Miscanthus rhizosphere microbial communities from Kellogg Biological Station, Michigan, USA - KBS Miscanthus M4-2 | ecosystem: Host-associated > Plants > Roots > Rhizosphere > Soil ...
GAGGTCGTCCCCAAGCTCTCGATGAAGCCGGTCGGGGAGCGGCTCTCCGAGCTGCTCGGCGGCGTCCTCGTCCACCAGGCGTCGGCGGTCGTCGGCGAGGACGTCGAGACGATGGCCAGGGGCCTTCACGCCGGCGATGTCCTGCTGCTCGAGAACGTGCGCTTCGAGCCCGGCGAGACCGACGACGACCCGATTCTCGCCGAGTCGCTGTCGCGACTCGGCGACGTTTACGTCAACGACGCCTTCGGTGCCGCTCACCGGGCACACGCGAGCACCGCCGGAGTGTCCGCGCATCTGCCCGCCTACGCCGGGCTGTTGCTGGAGAAGGAGGTGATCGAGCTGACCCGGGTGGTCGAGTCGCCCGCGCGGCCGCTCGTCGTCATCCTCGGCGGCGCCAAGGTCAGCGACAAGGTCGGCGTCATCGACCGCTTCCTCGAAGTCGCCGACGAGATCCTGATCGGCGGGGCGATGTGCTTCAGCTTCTTCCGCGCCCAGGGCATCGCCACCGGCGACTCGCTGGTCGAGGAAGAGGGCGTGAAGTTGGCCGCCGACGCCCTGAAGCGCGCCGAGCACCGCGACTGCGAGATGCGGCTGCCCGTCGACCTCCTCCTCGGCCGCGCCTTCGACGCCGAGACCGAGGTGCGCGAGAGCGACGCAGTCGAGGTGCCAGACGGCTGGATGGGCCTCGACGTCGGCCCGCGAACGGCTGGCGCCTACGCCGAGGCGATCGGCGGCGCGGGGACTGTGCTCTGGAACGGCCCGATGGGCGCCTTCGAGCTGCCGCCATTCGCGGCGGGCACGCGCGCCGTCGCCGAGGCGGTGGCCGCCGCGCCCGGCACGACGGTGGTCGGCGGCGGCGACTCGGTCGCCGCCCTGCAAGAGTTCGGGCTCGGCGAGAAGGTGGACTGGCTGTCGACCGGAGGAGGAGCGTCGTTGGAGCTGCTGGAGGGAAAGAAGCTGCCCGGAGTGGAGGCCTTGCGAGATGCCTAGGACGCCGTACGTCGCCGCCAACTGGAAGATGCACAAGACGGTCGCCGAGGCGGGCGAGTTCGTCGACGCGCTGCTGCCGCGGATCGCCGCGACGCGGTCCGACGTCGTCATCTGCGCGCCGTTCACGGCGCTGAGTGCCGTGGTCGAGCGCCGCTACGGCACCGCGGTCAAGGTCGCCGCCCAGAACATGCACGAGGAGGCGTCCGGTGCCTTCACCGGCGAGATCTCCGCCTCGATGCTCGTCGAGCTCGACGTCGAGGCGGTCGTCCTCGGCCACTCCGAGCGCCGCCAGCTCTTCGGCGAGACCGACGAGGCGCTGGCGCGCAAGGTCCCGGCCGCGCTCGACGCGGGTCTCGAGCCGATCCTCTGCGTCGGCGAGAGCGAGGAAGCGCGCGACGGTGGCCAGACCGAGGCCGTGCTCGAGCGTCAGCTGCAGTCAGACCTCGCGGAGGTTCCGAGCGAGTCCCTGACGAAGATCGTGATCGCCTACGAGCCGATCTGGGCGATCGGCACGGGACGTACCGCGACGCCCGGGCAGGCCCAGGAGGCCTGCGCCTACATCCGCGACCTGCTGCGCGAGCGGGGCGGGGCGGCCGAAGAGACGCGGATCCTCTACGGCGGCTCGGTCAAGCCGGCGAACGCCGCCGAGCTGCTCGGCCAAGCCGACATCGACGGCGCCCTGGTCGGCGGCGCCAGTCTCGACCCGGCGGACTTCGCGGAGATAGTGAACGCCGCATGAGCGTTCCCTCCCTGGCGCTGGTCATCCTCGACGGCTGGGGGATCGCCGAGCCGGGGCCGGGGAACGCGATCTCGCTCGCCGAGACCCCGGTCTTCGACCGACTCTGGAGCACCTACCCGCACACCCGGCTCTCGGCTCAGGGCCGCGACGTCGGCCTGCCCGACGGCCAGATGGGCAACTCCGAGGTCGGCCACCTCAACCTCGGCGCCGGGGCGATCGTCAAGCAGGACCTGGCCCGCATCGACGACGCGATCGCCGACGGCACGTTCTTCGAAAACGTGGCGCTGCTCGCCGCCTGCGACCGCGCCCGGCGCAGCCCCCGCGGGCGCCTGCACCTGCTCGGGCTCGTCTCCGACGGCGGCGTCCACTCCGGCTGGGAGCACATCGAGGCGACGATCGAGCTCGCCTCGCAGGAGGGCGTGCCCGACGTCGTCTTTCACGCCTTCACCGACGGGCGGGACACGCTGCCGCACGGCGGCAAGGGCTACGTGCACGAGCTCGAGCGCTGGCTGCGCCATGCCGGCCGGGTCGGCACGGTCAGCGGCCGCTATTACGCGATGGACCGCGACACGCGCTGGGAGCGGACGAAGCTCGCCTACGACGCGATCGTCCACGCTCAGGGGCTGAAGGCGACGAGCGCCGAGGACGCGGTCGCCGCCTCCTACGAGCGCCAGGAGACCGACGAGTTCGTACTGCCGACGGTGATCGGCGACTACGACGGCGCCGCCGCCGGCGACGTCGCCTTCTTCGTCAACTTCCGCCCGGACCGCGCCCGGCAGATGACCCGCGCCCTCGCCGAGCCCGGCTTCGAGGAGTTCCCCCGCGCCGGCGGCCCGCTGCTCGAGATGACGACGATGACCGAGTACCGCAAGGGCTGGCCCTACCCGGTCGCCTTCCCCGAGGCGCGGCCCAGGGCGACCCTCGCCCAGACGATCTCCGAAGCGGGCGGCCGCCAGCTGCACGTCGCCGAGACCGAGAAGTACGCCCACGTCACCTACTTCTTCAACGGCGGCCGCGAGCAGGAGTGGGAGGGAGAGGAGCGCCACCTGGTCGACTCGCCGCGCGACGTGCCGACCTACGACCACAAGCCCGAGATGAGCGCCCGCGCGGCCGCCGACGCCTTCGTCTCGCACTGGCGCGAGGGCGATTACCGCTTCGGGATCGTCAACTTCGCCAATCCCGACATGGTCGGCCACACGGGCGTGATCCCGGCGGCGGTCGCGGCCGTGGAGGAGGTCGACGGCTGCCTCGGCGACGTGGTCGGGGCCGTAACGGCGAAGGGCGGCGTCTGCATCGTCACCGCCGACCACGGCAACTGCGACCACATGCTCGAGCCCGATGGCTCGCCCAACACCGCCCACTCGCTCAACCCAGTGCCCCTGATCGTCACCGCCAAGGGGCTGACCCTGCGCGAGCACGGCATCCTCGCCGACGTGGCGCCGACGGCGCTGGAGCTGCTCGGAATTCCGCGGCCGAAAGCGATGACCGGCCGGTCGTTGCTGGCTGAGAAAACTTGACAGAGAGAGACTGAGATCGCATAATTTGGTCATCGACTTGAACTGACGGAAGCCGCCGCGGATCGAGGCGGCGGCACGAGTAGGAGGTACTGAGATGGCACTCGTGAGATGGGACCCGGTTCGCGAGCTGGACAGCTTCCAGTCCGACATGAACCGGCTCTTCGACAGCTTCTTCGGCCGTCGCGAGACGGCCGGCGGCAACGGCTACGGCCGGCGCTGGATCCCGGCGATGGACCTGGTCGAGACCGACGAGGACCTCGTCCTGCGGGCCGACCTGCCGGGCCTCGATCGCGACGACATCGAGATCGAGGTGAAGGACAACACGCTGACGGTCTCCGGCGAGCGCAAGTCCGAGCACGAGGAGAAGGGCGAGGGCTTCTACCGCGTCGAGCGGGCCTTCGGCGGCTTCTCGCGCTCGCTCGACCTGCCGCGGGGCATCGAGCCGGATGCGGTGCGCGCCAGCTTCGACAAGGGTGTGCTCGAGGTGCGCATCCCGAAGCCGGAGGAGCGCAAGCCGACTCGGGTCGAGATCGGCGACGGCGAGCGTGAGCTGGAGTCCGGCGGGCAGGACGAGGAGTCCTAGGCTCGCCATACGCTTCGGCTCGTGAGGAGCGAGCCGAAGCGCCTCGAGTTCGAGATCGACGCCCGTGACGGGGCCGCCCGCGCGGGCGTCATCCGTACGGCGCACGGGACGATCCGCACGCCGGCCTTCATCCCGCTGGCGACGAAAGGGACGGTGCGGGGCCTGGAGGCCGGCGAGGTGGCCGAGCTCGGCTACGAGCTGATCCTCGGCAACACCTACCACCTCCTCGTCTCACCCGGGCCGGAGCGGATCGCGGCCGCCGGGGGGCTGCATGAGTTCATGGGCTGGGAGCGGGCGCTGATCACCGACTCGGGTGGCTTCCAAGTCTTCTCGCTCGCGCACGGTGGGGTCGCCAACGAGGTGAAGGGGAGCGGGCGCAAGGGGGACCACGGCGCGATCGTCTCGATCGAGGAGGAGGGGGTGCGCTTCCGCTCCTACCGCGACGGGACCGAGCTGTTCATCTCCCCCGAGGTCTCGATGGAGGTGCAGGCCGCGCTGGGCTCCGACATCGCCCTGGTCTTCGACGAGTGCACCCCGTTCCACGCAGACCGCGAGTACACGGCGCGCTCGACCGAGCGCACGCACCGCTGGCTCGACCGCTGCCTCGCCTGGCACGAGAAGAGCGCGCCGCCGCGCCAGGCCGTCTTCGGGATCGTCCAGGGCGGGGTCCACGAGGACCTGCGGCGCGAGTCGGCCGAGTACGTCTCGGCGGCGGGCGTCGACGGCCTCGCGATCGGCGGCACGCTCGGGCGCGACAAGGCGGAGATGCGCGAGGTGCTGGCGATGACCGCGCCGCTGCTGCCCGCGGAGGCGCCCAAGCACCTGCTCGGCATCGGCGAGGTCGACGACCTGCTCGCCGGCATCGCCTTCGGCCTCGACCTCTTCGACTGCGCCGTGCCCACTCGCCTCGCCCGCCACGGCGTCGCTCTCGTTCCGGACCCCAAGAGCCGCTTCCGGCTCGACCTGCGCAAAGCGGGCTTCGAGGGCGCCCGGGACCCAATCGTGGCCGGCTGCCCCTGTCCCGCCTGCCGGCGCCACGACCGCGACTACGTCAGCTACCTCTCCCGCGCCGAAGAGCTGACCGCGGTCCGTTTGATCTGCTTGCACAACCTCGTGTACCTGCACGAGCTCGTTGCCAAGGCCCGTGCCGCGATCTCAGCGGGCGGGTTCGCTCACTACGCGTCGGCCGTCCTCGCCGGGAAGCCGCCCTGGGCCGCTTGAGGTCTCGGCCCGGTGGGATTCTCGTCACGCTTACACAGCAGGGTTCAAACTATTAAGGTAATTGCGTCGTGCTTTTGGGGACAAACGAGCGATGAGCTTCAGGCTTGCCGTCGTAGGCGGTGGAATGGCCGGCCTCGAGACGGCCGTCGCCCTCGCCGAACGCGGCGCGGCGGAGATAGAGGTGATCGAGCGCGGCGGCTCGGCGCGTCGCGACCACATCCATTGGGATGCGAAGACCTACCCGGGAGACGAGAAGACGCAGCGCTGGCGCAGCGACGGCTGGGGCATCGGAGGTGGCCTCTCTGAGCGCCTGGGCGGACGTTCGCTGTGTTACCACGGCGTGCTCTTGGGCATCGAGGAGGAGGCCCTGAAGGGTTGGCCGTCGGAGTGGGTAGAGACGTTCGCCGACGAGAACGCCGGATACGCCGGGTTCCTCGCCAGCCTCTCCTCCGAGTTCCCGGAGCTTGCCGATCGGGACTTCTCCGTGGAAGCGCGGCGGATCGGGTTGAGGCACGTCCCGCAGGCGGCTCGGCTGGACACCGAGAAGCACCGTTTCTGCGCCTATTCGCCGCTAGGCGCGGCGCTGGCGCTGCGGGAGGAAGGGCGACTGACGATCAGTCAAGGGGGGATCGAGCGGCTGCGCAGGGCGGATGGAAAGTGGATGCTCGACGTCTTCGATCGTTCCGGCAACTCGGACTCCAGGGGCGGTTTCGATGCGTGTGTCCTCTCCGCGTCGGCGATTGGCAACGCGCAGATCGTCGCCCGCACCCTCGGGTGCGACGTGGAAACCACGATCACCGATCACTTCTCAATGGGTGTGCTGGCCCGGCTTCCCGCCGGGCCCGCGCTGGCGGAGCTGCGCCACGCGGGTCTCTGGGCCGGATACTTGCCGCGAGCGGAGATCGGCGCAAACCTGTTCGTCCAGGAGATGGCCCCGCTCGAGGAGGGCGACCGCATGGTGAAGGTCGCCGTTGTCGCCGAGCAAGGCCTGAGCCCCGAGGACTACAGCCGTCTCTCGGTGATGATCGACGACGGGCGCACGTCGGATACCTATATAGACACCCGGATCCCGCTGCGGGACCGGCGACGGCTGGCGGGCCTTCGCGACGAGCTGGCCGACGTGGTTCGCCAGATCGCCCAGGGGGACGTCGCCGACGTGACCGGCAGCTGGGGAGGCTTCGCGGTCCCGCCTCCGCGAGGGGAAACCGAGCCAGGCCGCAGCAAGGCCCAGTGGCAGGCACACGACAACGCCCTGCAGACCCTGCTCGACCAGCCGAAGCCCGGCCACATGGCGTTCTACGACTTCCCCTACGGCGCCTTCGAGCATGAGGCCTGCACCCATCCGGTTGGCGGCGAGGGGGACCTCGCGACCACTCTCGAGCTCGAGCTCGAGAAGCTTCCCGACGTCTTTCTGGTCGGCCCCGGCTCCTTCCCGCGCATGGGTGCGGCCAACCCCGCGATCACGATCATGGTGATGGCGCGGGCGTTGGGAGGGAGGCTCGCCGAGCGCTATCTGTGAGCCCCGCTCCGCGCTCAGGCGATCGACGTGGCTTCGATCACCTCATCGACCGAACGCGGGGGCTCCAGGCCCACAGAAGTGAGCCGCTCGATGGCCAGGGACGCGTTCCGCGGTCGAGGGACGTCGAGTTTGGGTTCGGTGGGGAGCACCAGGTCGGGGGCCGCGCCCACCGCGGCCGCGATCAGGCCAGCCCACTGGTGGCGGGTCACGCGCCGTCGGGGAGCGACGTGCAAGACCCCCGTCACCGGCATCCCCGCCAGATCGACGACGAGGCCGGCGACGTCCTCGACCAGCGCCGGCTGGCGCACCTGAGTGACGTCGGCTTTCACCCGTTCGCCGCGCGACAGGCTCGACCACGTCTGCCGGAACCAGTCAAAGTCGGCATCGACCCGGTAGAGAAGCGGTAGCCGTACCACCAGCACGTCCTCGAGCGCGAGGGCGATCTCCTCGGCGGCTCGCTTGCTGGCGCCGTACACCTGCAGGGGATTGGTCCCGGCTGCCTCGGGATAGGGTGCGTCGGCGCGGCCGTCGAAGACGTAGTCGCTCGAGGTCAAGATCAACCTCGCACCGTGGCGGGCCGCGGCCGCCGCCACGTTCGCGGTTCCCCGGACGTTGACGGCCTCGGCGAGATCGGGCTCGGCCTCACAGCGGTCGACGTCGGCGATCGCCGCGCAGTGCACGCAGACGGTCGGCGCGAGCTCGTCGAACGCCCGGTCGACCGCATCGGCGTCGGTCACGTCGACCGCGTGGAGCGGCGAGTCCGGCTCCGCGCCGCGCGAATGCCAGCCGGAGGTCTGGAAGCGGGCCTCGCCGCGCGCGAGGACGGCGCTGCCGAGCGTCCCGGAGGCCCCCGTGACTACGGCACGCATGGCGAACCGGCGGTCGACGTGAACGGGCCCACGACCTGACCGTAGCGCCGGCAACCGTGGGAAGCGCCGGCAATCCGAAAGAGGCCGCGGGGCGGACTCCCTATTCGGTGTTCTTCTTGACCAGCTCCTTGAATTCCTCGACGACCTTGTCGACCGTGTTGCCGGCGACTTCGGAGGCCTTCACGCCGGTGGCCTTGTCGGTCGTGTAGATCACGGCAGTGGCCACGGCAGCGGCGATCAGTACCAGGGCCACCAGGACCATCGCGAAGCGGGCAAAGCGGGAAAAGGCTCCCCGCTTCCCTCGGACCGGCGCTTGTGGCCGCGCCGGAGGTGGCGGGGAGGCGGGCGCTCGCGCCGCCGGCCGCCTGGTCGGCGACGGCGCCGGGCGGAACTCGGTCTGGGCGGTGCGGTCGAGGCGGCGGGTCGCGGTCTCGCCGCCGAGGACGCGCGTCGGGGTCGCGCCTTCGCCCGGGGGGAGGGTCACGTCCTCGCCCCGCATCCCCCGCGCCAGACCCGCGGCCAGCTCGCTGGCGCTGGCGTAGCGGCGCGCGGGGTCGCCCTCGAGGGCGCGGAGCACGGCGCCGCCGAGGGTCTCGGGAATCCCGTCGTCGTAGGTGCTCGGCGGCAGCGGCTTCTCGTTCTGCTGGCGCACGGCCAGCTCGGCCAGGCTCGAGCCCTCGTAGGGCAGCCGGCCGGTGAGGAACTGGTAGAGGACGACGCCGAGCGCGTAGACGTCGGTCGCCGGCGTCGCCTCCTCGCCGCGCACCTGCTCGGGGGAGAGGTAGGCGGCGGTGCCGACTACCGAGCCGACCTGCGTGATCCGCGTCTGTTCGACGGCGCGGGCGATGCCGAAATCGGTCAGCTTCACGGTCATCGGTCCGCCGCCAACCGGTCCGCCGACGATCATCAGGTTGCCGGGCTTGACGTCGCGGTGGATGATCCCGCGCCGGTGCGCGTAGTCGAGCCCGGCGCAGGCCTGGGCGCCGATCTCCGCCGTCGTCTCAGCGCCGAGCGGCCCGTGCCGCTGGAGGATCTGCGCCCCCGAGCGGCCGTCGACGTACTCCATGACGATGTAGTGGCGACCACGGTCGATTCCCGTGTCGTAGACCTGAACGATGTTGGGGTGGATCAGCTTCGCCACCGCCAGGGCCTCGCGGCGGAAGCGGGCGACGAAGCGCTCGTCGTCGGAGAGGTGCTCGGCGAGGATCTTGACGGCGACGGTGCGCTCCAGCGTCCGGTCGGTCGCCTTGTGCACGCTCGACATTCCGCCCGAGCCGAGACGGTCGCCGATCTCATAGCGCCCCGAGAGGAGCCCGTCGTCGCTCATTCGTCTTCCGGGGCAGGGGTCGCGGGACTGACGCCGCCAGACGCGCCGGTGCCGCCGCCGCTCGGCGGCGCTTCTTCTTCGCTTGGCGGAGATTCTTTTTCGGGTGGCACCTGGGTTTCCGCCTTTTCTTCTTCCTTTTCCAACTCCCTTTCTTCCTTTTCCCGTTCCTTTTCTTCCTTCTTGACCTGTCCGGGAGGCAGCTTTTCTTCTTCTTCGCTCCGGTCGGCCGGTGGGGCGACTTCGGTTTCGGCTTCTTCGCAGGTCGCGACCACTTCGTCGAGGCGCGTGGCGCCGCGTTCGAGCGCCTGCTTCAGCTTCGTGTCGACGTCGGTCAGCGCTTCGACCTGGGCGCTGACCTGGTCGGCCGCGTCGGCCGCGCCGACGCATTCGCCTTCGCTCGCCAGCTGCCGCACGGTGTCGAGGTTCGCGTTGATTTCCGCCGCGGTGGAGCCAGGCAGCAGCTTCGCGTCTTCGCCGCCGCAGGCGGCGAGCGCGAAGGCCGCCGCCGCCGCGAGCGCCACGGCAAGCGAGGGGGCCGCGATCCGATGCATCGCTGCGAGTCTAGAGAACGCCTTCGTGGCCGGATTTCGCCTGCAATTTCCCGTCATTGGCCGAGGTAGAGACGGTCGGCGAGGCGGCGGGGAAGACCCGCTTCCGCGATCGGCTTGGCGGCCCGGTCGATCTCGTACTCGACCCGGTGGAAGCGAGCGGTCTCGGCCTCGGTGTCCAGCTCCAGCCAGGCGGCGCGGGGGTCGCCGTCGCGCGGCTGCCCGACGCTGCCCGGGTTGACCAGCCACTCGCCGCGGCCGAGGTTGAGCAGCGTGCCGTCGCCGGCCTGGGCGCCGCGCGGCTCGCCGGCCTCGTCCCGCCGTGGGCGGGTGAAGAAGAGGGCGACGTGCGAGTGGCCGATCAGGCCGATTCGCTCCGGGTGGGAGTCCATGGCGCCATCCGCCTGCTCGCCGGAGAGCACGTACTCCCAGACCGGGTCGCGCGGGGAGGCGTGGAAAAGTCCGAGTCCGCCGCGCTCGCCGGCCGGTGCCAGCTCGGCGAGGAACTCCAGGGTGCGGTCGGAGACCGCCTCCCGGGTCCATTCGACCGCCGCGGCCGCCGCCTCGGAGAAGTCGGCGACGTCGAGGGCGCCGAGCACGGCGAGGTCGTGGTTGCCTACCAGGCACACCTCGCAGCGCTCGCGCACGAGGTCGGCGCAGGCGTCGGGCTCTACCCCGTAGCCCAGCACGTCGCCCAGGCACCAGGTCTCCTCGACCTCGGCTGCTTGCGCCGCCGCCAGGACCGCCTCGAGCGCAGGCAGGTTGGCGTGAACATCGCTGATCGCGGCAACCCGCACGCCGGCCAGCGTATCCCGTGCCCACCTACATACGATGGGCGCGACATGGCAGGCAACGACCCGATCGCCGAGCTGCGCGCCGCCGTGCAGAGTGCCGCCGGCGCCCTGCGCGAGGGCGGGTCGGCCGGCCCCGCGCCGACCCTGGAGCGGCCGCCGAAGCCCGAGCTGGGCGACTACAGCTCCAACGCGGCGATGCTGCTCGCCGCGCCCCTCGGGGAAAGCCCGCGCGACGTAGCCGCCCGACTCGCCGCCGAGCTGAGCGAGCGCCTGGGCGAGGACACGGTCGAGCGCATCGAGGTCGCCGGGCCCGGCTTCGTCAACCTCTTCCTCGCCGACGGCTGGTACCGGGGCGCGATGGCGAGCCTCGCCGCGGCCGGCGAGCCCCTCGGCCCGGCGCCCACGCCCGAGCCCGAGCGCGTCCTGGTCGAGTTCGTCTCCGCCAACCCGACCGGTCCGCTGCACATCGGCGGCGGGCGCCACGCCGCCTACGGCGACTCGTTGGTGCGTCTGCTGCAGGCCGTTGGCCACGATGTCGACCGCGAGTTCTACGTCAACGACACCGGCGGCCAGATCGAGCGCTTCGCGGCCTCGATCGCGGCTCGGATGCGCGGCCAAGAGCCGCCCGAGGACGGCTACCGCGGGGAGTACGTCGACGACTTGGCCGAGCGGATCGCGGCGGAGGGAGTCGAGTCCGACGAGCTCGAGGCGATCGGGCGGCGCGGGGTGGAGCTGGTCCTGGAGGGCGTGCGCGGCACGCTCGACCGCTTCGGCGTCGGCTTCGACAGCTGGTTTTCCGAGCGCGACCTCTACGCGCGCGGCGAGGTCGAGTCGGCCCTCTCCCAGCTCGAGGACCAGGGGCACACCTACCGCAGCGAGGACGCGCTCTGGTTCCGCACTACGAGCTTCGAGGACGACAAGGACCGGGTCCTGATCCGCGCCAACGGCGAACCGACCTACCTCGCCGCCGACGTGGCCTATCACTGGGACAAGCTCGAGCGCGGTTACGACCGCCTGATCGACGTGCTCGGCGCCGACCATCACGGCTACGTCGCCCGTCTGCGGGCGGCGATCGCCGGTCTCGGGACCGACCCGGCGCGCTTCGAGGCGCTGATCATGCGTCTCGTCCACGTGATCGAGAGCGGCGAGCGCGCGCGGATGTCGAAGCGCAGCGGCGACTTCGTCACGCTCGACGAGCTGCTCGACGACATCGGCGACGACGCGACCCGCTGGTTCATGCTCTGGCGCAGCCACGATACCGAAGTCGACCTCGACCTCGACCTGGCGCGCCGCCAGTCCAACGACAACCCGGTCTACTACGTGCAGTACGCGCACGCGAGGATCGCCAGCATCCTGCGCAAGGCGGGACGCGAGCCGGACCAGGTCGCGGGGGCCGCCGGCGCCGCGACGCCCGGCACGGCGCTGCAGCCGGCCGAGCGCGAGCTGGTCAAGCGCCTGCTCGAGTTCCCCGAGGAGGTGCGCGAGGCCGCGGCGCGCCGCGGCCCGCACCGGATCTGCGCCTACTCCACCGCGGTCGCCGCCGACTTCCACGGCTTCTACCGCGACTGCCAGGTGGTGGGCGCCGAGGGCGAGGGCGTCGAAGCGTCGCGGCTGGCCCTCGCCCTGCTGACGATGCGGACGATCGCCTGCTCGCTCGGGCTGCTCGGCATCTCCGCCCCGGAGCGAATGTGATGCTGGGTCGCCGCAAGAAGCCCCAGGTACTCGCCGAGCTACCGCCGCGGACGGGCGGAGACAGTGGCCGGGGCCGGGGCGTGATCGGTCGCGCCGAGCTGGAGGCGCTGTCCGGCCTGGCCGATTCGGTGACGAGCGCGGGGTCGGTCTTCGTCACCGGCCCGTCTCGCTCGACCGTGGCCCTGGGACTGTCCGCCGTGGCCACCGCGCGAGGCATGCGCGTCGCCCTGATCGAGTGCGACCTGGCCGAGCCCTCGCTCGCCGCGACCCTCGGCCTCGAGCCGACTCCCGGCCTGCGCGAGCACTTGCTGGAGGAGGCGGAGGCAACCGAGATCCTACAATCCCTGATGCTAGCCGGCCCGGCCTCCGGCCGCGCCACCGAGCCGCTCGTCTGCGTCGTCGCCGGCGCCGCGGAGTCGCGGCCGGTGACGCTGCTCGACTCCGAGCGCTGCGACAGGGCGATCCAGGGCCTCGTTCGCGCCTACGACCTGCTCGTCATCGACGGTCCGGGCTTGGGCGAAGACCCGCACTCGCTGCAGGCCCTCTCCGAACACGCCGGCGCGACGGTCCTCTGCGGCCCCCGTAAGACGGTGCCGCGAGCGCTGCCGTTCAAGGCCTCGGGCCTGGTCGTCACCGGCTGACGGTCCTCAGAGGTCGTAGCGCGAGAGGTCGGCCTCGAGCCGCTCGGCGTCCTCGCCCTGTGGCGGGCCGGCGGCCGGCGGCGGGCCGCGGTCGCCGTCTTGCCGCCAGCGGACGATGCCGACGGCGAGCAGGACGGCGGCGAGCAGGAAGGCGAGCGCCGGCACCAGGTACGCGGAGAGGTCGAAGCCCGAGGCCTCGGGGAGGGCCAGCACCGCGGGCCCGTACTGGGCGACGAGGGCGTCCTTGATCTCGGCCTTGCTCTTGCCTTCGGCGACCAGCTTCGCCACGTAGGCCTTCTCGCGGCGGGCTTGGGGCGAGTCGGAGAGCTCGAGCAAGGTGCCGCAGATCGGGCACATCACTTCCCCTTCGACCGCCTGGACCGTGGTCCGCGGCGCCGGGGTCGCCGCCGCTCCGGCACGCCCCGGCGCGACCGCGAGCACCACCACCGCCAGCACCGCCACGAGGGACGCGCCGGCGATTAGCGGTCCATATGGGTACTTAACTACCGGCACGTCCCTCGATCAGCGGTTCGACGTTTTCGCGCAGCAGCGTCTCGTCGACCGGGCCGCGCCAGATCCAAGCCAGACGACCTTTCGGATCGACGAGGAAGTTCTCCGGCACGCCGGTCGAGCCGAAGGCGGAGCTGCGCTCGTCGCCGATCGAGCGCAGCTGCTCGTAGCCAGTCGGGTGTTCGCGCAGGAAAGCGAGCGCGTCCTCGCGGTTGTCCTGCACGTTGATGCCGACCACGGTGGCGTCGTCGCCGCGCTCGCGCCGGTAGAAGTCGTCGAGCACCGGCGCCTCCTCACGGCAGGGGAGGCACCACGAGGCCCAGAGGTTGACCAGTACCCATTCGCCGCGGTGGCCGGCGAGCGACCCGGTCCCCGGCCCCGGCAACTCCGGCAGCACCTTGTCGGGCACCGGGTCGCCGACCACGATCGAGGCCCCGCCCTTGCTGGCCAGCCCGTAGACGAGCAGGCCGAGCACGGCCAGCACGGCGAGGAAGGCGAGGAACGAACGGGCGCTCACGGCCGGCGAAGATTAGTTCGCCCAGCCCACCGGCCACCTCGCTCCGCCCTAGAATCAGACGCGCGCGGACGTAGCTCAGCTGGTAGAGCGCGAGCTTCCCAAGCTCGAGGTCGCGGGTTCGAGACCCGTCGTCCGCTTAGTTCTCCTCTTTGGGAGCGCGATCGAACACGGTGTTTCGAAACCTGTCAGCTGATCCGCCCTCAGCGCCCGTGCTCCGCGGACCTCTGTGACGCTTGCCGCTCGTCCGGAGGGCAAAATAGATTTCGGGTTCGATGAGGCCGTCGTCCGCAGCGATTGGGGCTGGTCAGGAGGCACCGCTGCCTCCTCAAGGCTGCCCGCAGGTCTTGGCGGATTGGCCGAGGGAGGAGAGGCTTAGTCAGGTTGATCTCAACCTCGAGGATCGTTCGCGCGTCAGTGCGATGCCTTGGCGAGGCCAGTTCTCACCCATGACTGTCGAGCGCCTCCTAGAGGCCCTCGCTCCGTCTGGAGGGACTGTCCTCGATCCGTTCGTCGGAAGCGGCACCGCACTTCTCGAGGCCGCTCGAACCAGTCGGCCCTCCATAGGGCTCGATGTCAATCCAGCGGCGGTGGCCTTCGCTCAATGCGCGGCGCTTGCAGGCTTGCCGATGGCGGAGCGGAAAGACCGCGTGGAGGCCGCCTGCGCCGCCGTGGCCGAGGAAGGGGTGGAGTTGCCGGGAAGAGCCCGAACGGTCCAGCTGGCTCACGCAGCCGCCCTATTGAGCCAGGACGCCGCGCTGGAGACCGCGAGATATCGGCTGGAAGCTCTAATCCGCGGCCTGCCTCCGGAGCCCGTCGAGACCACCGCGCTGCTGGCTGACGCGAGAGCTACCGGGCTAAACGACGAATGCGCCGACTTCGCGGTTACGTCGCCTCCTTACATCAACGTCTTCAATTACCACCAGGTTGGCCGGCCTCTCAGTGATGCGTTCGGCTGGCCTGTCCTCGCCGCCGCCCGGTCGGAGATCGGATCGAACCGGCAAAACCGCGGCAATCGCTTTAGAACCGTAGTTCAATACTCCATCGACATGGGGCTGATGGTCGCCGAGCTTTCGAGGCTCTTGCGGGATGGAGCCACAGCGGTGCTGGTTCTTGGTCGGGTGTCCCGCGTGCGGGGAGTTGCCTTCTTCAACGGCGAGATCGTTGGTCGGCTCGCCGAGCAGACGAGAGCTTTCAGGCAGTTCAGCAAAGGAGAGAGGTTCTTCGTCAATCGCTTCGGCGAATCCATTGTGGAGGACATTCTCGTCCTCGGAGCCAGCCAGCACACTGCTCTAAGCGACGATGAGGTCATCGATCTAGCTCGCACGATAGGAGTTGAGGCGCTGGAATACGCGGTCACGTCCGAAGACACCGCGTCAGACGTGACGGAGGCCATCGAAGTGGCATCCGACATATGTCCCTCACCAAAGATCGAGGCTGGCCTTGACCTCGTCTAGTCTCCCTGCCCGCTCAACCCCGCACGGCAACAAGGTTAGAACCGCCGCCGCAAATCCAAAAGCGAGCGATGACGACCGCAAGCTGCTGACCGAGATCGAGGACCGCTACCGGGGTTGGCTCGCGGCCCTAGATAAGGTCGTTGAGGGCGAGGATCCTCGCGAGCGCGTCGTGCGTCAGACCAAGCTGTTCAATGAGTACAAGTTCTTTGTGGAGGTCGAATGTGTCGCCAGAAGGGGCTCGCCTTGGTTGAAACGACAAAAAGGTCAGCTCAAGCTCGACAGCTCGATCATCGAGGAGTTCCTTATTCACCTCGTTCACCCCGCGACGCTCACAGGGTTCGACAGGCTTGGAGAGCTAACCGTTGGTCCCAACCAGGCCTTCATGTCCCTGAGCTTCCGGCCCACCTCACTTGAAGCGCTGCTCGACAGGCCCGACGTTGTCGTTAAGACCAAGGATCAGGACTTCACGCTAGGAGCCGAGGTTCATTACGCGGTCGGTACTGACGCCGCCCTTACGAATCCCGAGCGGGGAAAGTTCGTCCTTGCGGTTCTTGCTGCCGAGTGCAAGGTCAATCTGGACAAGACCATGTTTCAGGAGGCCGCGGGAACGGCTACCAGGCTGAAGCAGGGGTGCCCAATAGCTAAATACTTCATGGTCGCCGAGTTCCTCGATATGACTCCCGAAGATGTCCGGCTTACGGACATCGACAACGTCTTTCTGCTTCGGGCGGTTCGGCGCCTCAGCCCCCCAGAGCGTGGCGATCCTGACGCGATTGCTGCCTGCCACTCGGCGAACCCCATCCGAGATGACGTGGTTTGGCGCCTTGTGGAAGAGATGCAGCGGTTCGTAGACGCTGTCTGGTACGACCCTGTGTCTGTGCTTGAGCGAGGGTCGTTCATCTAGGCTCCGCGCCGTCGCGCGCTTTCCTAGCTCGACTTGCCGGACTTCTTGCCGCCCTCGCGACCGGCCGCGCGCTTTTGCGACTTGCTGCCGCCACTGCCCTTGCCGCTCTTTTCGCCGCCTTTCTTCGAGGATTCGGAGGAGTTGGCGATCGACGCGGCGCGCTGCTTGCTCATCCCCTTCTTGCGCAAGCCTTCGTACTGCTTGTCGTCCTTGACGCTGGATCCGTGGTCTTTGGCCATTGTCGTCTCCTTTCGCGCTCAGATCCCGTTCCCGTCTGAGCTTCCCGAAGACGTCCCGCGCCAAACGGGTTTACTCAGAACGCGCTCTATGGCGGGGCGGGTCAGCCGGCCGAAGACGTGTTCAGCGCCACCGCGGCTTGGACGAGCTTCTCGAGGGCGTCCTCGTCGATCTCGTCCCCCCCGTGGAAGTCGATCGCGCGCCTGACGTTGCCCTCGAGGCTGGAGTTGAAGAGGCCGGCGGGGTCGTCCAGGGAGGCGCCCTTGGCGAAGGTCATCTTCACGACGCTCTTGTAGGTCTCGCCGGTGCAGAGGATGCCGTCGTGGTACCAGGTCGGCACGCCCCGCCATTTCCACTCCTCGACGACGTCCGGGTCGGCTCGCTTGACGACGGCTCGGATGCGGGCGAGCGTTTCGCCGCGCCAGTCGCCGAGCTCCTCGATCCTCGCGTCGATCAGTTGAGAGGGAGAGTCGTCCACGCCGAGGACCTTACCCGGGCTCAGTCGTCCCAGTCCTCATCGTCGTCGTCCTCCCACTCCTCCTCGTCCTCGTCGTAGTCCTCCTCCTCGAAGTCCTCCTCGCCCAGCGTGATCCCGGCCTTGAGGAAACCGCGCACCTGCGTTTCGAGGTCGTAGGCGATGTCGACCAGGGCCTTCGTGTGGGCGGTCATCGCGAGGCCGACCCCCTGCATCAGCTCGCTGCGGTCTTCCTCGTCTCGTGCCGCCGGCACGGGAGCCTCGGCGAGCGCCTCTTCGATCTCGTCGGGCTCGACGACCTGCTCCTCGACCACGCGTTCGATCGCCTTGCGGTGCTCGGCCATCGTCTGGGCGATGCCCTGCATGAAGAGCTTCAGCGTCATCTCTTCGACGCCTTCCATGTGGGCGTTGAGCCAGGCCGGAGCCCGGTTGAGCATGTCGGGCATGCGCTCGAGCAGCTCGGTCCTGGTCTCCGGCACCACCGAGAGGTGGGCGATCAGCGTGCCCTGGCGCCCGATCAGCGTCGCCCAGTTCTGCAGCATCGCCCGGTCCTCGTCGACAGGCGGCTCGTCGTCGAGGCGCTCGGCTTCCAGCACCTCGCGGGACTTGAAGGCTCCCTTGATCGTGTCCAGCACGTACCGCTCGAGACTGTCCGGCGGCAGTTCGGGAGCGTCGGCCATTGAGGTATTTCATCGTAATCTTTCAGGTACGAAACGCAAGGGCGAGGTGCCTGAGGCAGAATGCGCCGGGACGTGGAGGCTGCGACGCGGCGATACGACCTAGCGCTCTTCGGCGCCACCGGGTTCACCGGCGGGCTGACGGCTGGCTATCTGGCGGCACACGGGCCCGCGGGCTTGCGCTGGGCGCTGGTCGGGCGCAGCCGCGCGAAGCTGCGGGCGGCGCGCTCGGATCTGGCGGGGATTCTCGGAGAGGGAGTTCCGCTGCCCGATCTCCTCGAGGCCGACGCCGCCGACCCCGGGGCGCTGACGGAGGTCGCCGAGGCGGCGAAGGTGGTCGCCACCACGGTCGGGCCGTACGCGCTTTACGGTGAGCCGCTGGTCGCCGCCTGCGCGGCGGCCGGCACCGATTACGTCGACCTGACCGGCGAGCCGGAGTTCGTCGACCGCATGTGGCTCGGCTACCACGAGCGCGCGAGAGAGAGCGGCGCGCGCCTCGTGCACTGCTGTGGCTTCGACTCGATTCCTCACGACCTAGGCGCCTACTTCACGGTCAAGCAGCTGCCCGAGGACACGCCGCTGACCGTCAACGGCTACGTGCGCATGGGCGGGCAGTTCTCGGGCGGCACCTACCACTCGGCGATCAACGCCTTCGCGCGCGGGCGTCAGACGATGGCCGCGGCGCGGAGGCGGCGCCAGACGGAGCAACGCCCGGCGGGGCGGCGGATCCACTCGGCGCCGGCCCGGCTTCGCCACGACCGGCGGCTTGGCGGCTGGACGGCGCCCTTCCCGACCATCGACGGACCGATCGTGCGCCGCTCGGCCGCGGCGCTCGATCGCTACGGACCCGACTTCGCCTACGGCCACAACATCGTCGCCAAGCACCTCTACGCGCTGGCGGCTGGAACGGTGGGGGTCGGCGCCACGGCGCTGCTCGCTCCCCTCCCGCCGACCCGCAAGCTGATGCTCCGCTTCAAATCGCCGGGGGACGGGCCGAGCGAGGAAGTGCGTGCGCGAAGTTGGTTCAAGGTGACCTTCGTCGGCGAGGGTGGCGGAGACCGGGTCGTGACCGAGGTTTCCGGCGGCGACCCGGGTTACGAGGAGACAGCCAAGATGCTTGCCCAGTCGGCCCTCTGTTTGGCCTTCGACGAGCTGCCGGAGACGGCCGGCCAGGTGACGACGGCGCAGGCGATGGGCGACGCGCTGCTGGCGCGCCTTCAAGGTGCCGGGATCGAGTTCCGCACGGTCGATTCCGCCGGCCCGTGAGCGGCTTGCGCCGCTAAACTCGCGGGGTACGTAGGTCTCAGTGGGGCTGTAGCTCAGCTGGAAGAGCGTCGCGCTGGCAGCGCGAAGGTCAGGGGTTCGAGCCCCCTCAGCTCCATCTCTCAATTCCAGGCAGGGCTCTGCCGATGAGCTAGCGATGAACGTCGTCGAAGAGCCCGTCTCGCCCAACCAGCACGTCTTCTCGCATGGGATACAGGACACGCGGGCGGCGCTCGACGCGTGGAGCGGGGAGCGTTGGAAGGTCCTGCGCGGCTGGGCGGCGCTCAGCCTCGCGATCGCCCTCACGCTGCTTGCCGCGGTCTGGGTAGTCGCCGGCTTGCTCACCCCCGACATCACGCCGATCCACCTGCCCGGCCTGACCGAACCTTCCGAGCCCGGCGATCTGCTGCCGATCCTCTACCGCAACTCGCTGGTCCTCGCCCTGCACGCGACCGCCTGCGTCGCCGGCTTCATCGCCGGCGCCTCGATGCCGATCGCCGCCGCTCAGCGCACAGGCATCTCGCGCTGGGTCCACGTCAAGGCCGGCGAGCTGGCAATCCTCTTCGTCTGCGCCGTCACCCTCTTCTCGCTCTCCACCCAGGCGCTCTACCTCGGCTTCCAGGGCTCGACCATCGCCTACCAGCTGCACCTGCCGATCGGCCTGTTGCTGCTCAGCGTCCTGCCGCACGCGATCCCCGAGCTGACCGCGCTCTTCCTGCCGCTCGCCGCCTGGCTGATCGCCAGCCGTAGGGGCGAGTGGAACCACCTCCTCGCCGCCACCGTCGTCACGGTCGCGATCGCCATCCCCGTTCTCCTCCTCGCTGCCACCACCGAGGTCTACGTCTGGCCCCACATCTTGGAAGCCCTCTCGCCGAACGTCTGACGAGGCCGCTGTCGCGCGGCGGGTCCTGTCGTCGGGGTGGGGGTGTCCGGCTCCGCGCTGGGTTTTTCGCCTGGAGAGTCTTCGGTTCGCTTTAAGGCCGGTCGGGCGAAAAACGAGACGCCGCGCTGCGCCGGACACCCCCACCCCGACGCCACCCACCGCGAGGGGCGTTTGCGTCACAGCACCTTCGGGTGGTCCAAGCGGCCGCGCGAAGCTGTAGCTCAGATGTGGCTGCGTCCCGGGTCCCGGTGCAGACGTCTCTCCCGCAGGTGGCGCCGTAGGGGCGGACCACCCCCGAGGACGCTTTAGAACCGCAGGGGGTGGTGGGTCCCCTGCGGCGACAGGACCCGCGGGCGAGAAGGCCGACGACAGGACCCGCGCGCTGACACGCCTCATAAGATCGCCACTCATGGCCGGCTACGACCCGAAGGCGATAGAGAAGAAGTGGCAGCAGGTCTGGGCCGAGGAGAAGACCTGGGAGGTCGCCAATCCGGGTCAGCCCGGTTACGACCCGAGCAAGCCGAAGTCCTACGTGCTCGAGATGCTGCCCTACCCCTCGGGCGAACCCCACGTCGGGCACCTGAAGTGCTACGCGGTCGGCGACGCGATCGCCCACTTTCGCCGCCGTCACGGCTTCGAGGTGATCCACCCGATGGGCTACGACTCCTTCGGCCTGCCGGCCGAGAACAACGCGATCAAAACCGGCGAGCCGCCGCGCGTCGCCACCGAGCGCTCGATCGCCTCCTTCCAGCGCCAGTTCCGCGAGTGGGGGATCTCGATCGACTGGTCGCGCGAGCTGGCGACCCACACGCCCGAGTACTACCGCTGGACCCAGTGGATCTTCCTGCGGCTCTTCGAGCGCGGCCTCGCCTACCGGGCCGAGGCGCCCGTCCAGTGGTGCCCGAAGGACGCCACCGTGCTCGCCAACGAGCAGGTCGTCGACGGGCGCTGCGAGCGCTGCGGCACCGAGGTCGTGCGGCGCAAGCTCGAGCAGTGGTTCTTCAAGATCACCGACTACGCCGAGCGCCTGCTCGGCGACTTCGAGCTGCTCGAGTCCTGGCCCGAGCACGTGATCACGATGCAGCGCAACTGGATCGGCCGCTCCGAGGGCGCCGAGGTCACCTTCCGCTGCGAGGAAGTCGGCCTCGGCTTCCCAGTCTTCACGACTCGGCCCGACACGCTCTTCGGCGCCACCTTCTTCGTCCTGGCGCCTGAGCACCCCGAGCTCGAGCGCCTCGTCGCCGGCACCTCGTCCGAAGCCGCGGTGCGCGAGTACGTCGACCGCGCCGCGCGCGAGTCGGCCGAGGAGCGCGGCGCCGAGGACCGCGAGAAGACCGGCGTGCCGCTCGGCCGCACCGTCGTCAACCCGGTCAACGGCGAGGAGATCCCGATGTTCGTCGCCGACTACGTGTTGATGGAGTACGGGACCGGGGCGATCATGGCGGTTCCCGCTCACGACGAGCGCGATTACGCCTTCGCCAGGGCCTTCGACCTGCCGGTGCGGCGCGTGATCGAGGGCTCAGATCCCGAGATCGCCCAGGACGAAGAGGGCCTGCCCTATCCCGGCGACGGACCGATGACCGGCTCGGGCCGCTTCGACGGCAAGGGCAACCGCGAGGCCTACGCGGAGATCGTCGAGTGGCTGGCCGAGGAGGGACGCGGCGAATCCGCCGTCAACTACCGCCTGCGCGACTGGCTGGTCTCGCGTCAGCGCTACTGGGGGGCGCCGATCCCGGTCGTCTACTGCGACGCCTGCGGCGAGGGCGGCTCGCCCGCGATCGTCCCGCTGCCCGACGAGCGACTCCCCGTCGAGCTGCCCGAGGTCGAGGACTACGCCCCGCGGGGCAAGAGCCCTCTCGCGGCGGCCGAGGGGTGGGTTGCCACCGAGTGCCCCCGCTGCGGCGGTCCCGCCCGGCGCGAGACCGACACGATGGACACCTTCGTCGACTCCTCCTGGTACTTCATCCGCTACCTCGACCCACGCAACGATGCCGCCGCCTGGGACCGCGGCGCCTCCGACCACTGGCTCCCGGTCGACCAGTACATCGGCGGCGTCGAGCACGCGATCCTGCACCTGATGTACGCGCGCTTCTTCACCAAGGCGCTCGCCGACTGTGGGCATCTCGACGTGCAGGAGCCCTTCGCCAACCTCTTCGCCCAGGGGATGATCACCCGCGACGGCGCCAAGATGTCGAAGTCGCGCGGCAACACCGTCAGTCCGGCCGAGTACGTCGAGCGCTACGGCGCCGACACGGCGCGCACCTACATCTGCTTCATGGGCCCGCCGGAGCGCGACGCCGACTGGGCAGACGAGGGGGTGGAGGGAGTCAACCGCTTCCTCTCTCGCCTCTGGCGGCTCTGCGAGGAGGTCGAGGGCAGGGAAGCGGGCGCCTTCGACCGGGCCGACGCCGAGGCCGACGTCCGCACCTTGCTCGCCAAGGCGCACTGGGCGGTCGACAAGGCCACCCGTGACTTCCAGCGCGGCTTCCAGCTCAACACCGCGATCGCCGCCGTGATGGAGCTGGTCAACGAGGCCTACAGGCTCAAGGACGGCCTCTACGCGGATCCGGTTGGGACTGCCGCGGTGCGCTTCGCCACCGCGACCGCCGCCTCGCTGGTCTTCCCCTTCGCTCCCCACCTCGGCGCGGAGATCTGGGAGCGGCTTGAGGGGGGCCGGGTCTGGGAGCAGCCCTGGCCCGAGGCCGACCCGGCGCTGCTCGCCAGCGACACCGTCACCCTGGTCGTCCAGGTCAACGGCAAGCTGCGCGACCGGATCGAGGCCGTCGCGGACGCGCCCGAGGAGGAGCTGCTGGCGCTCGCGCGCGCCAGCGAGAAGATCGCCCGCTTCCTCGACGGCAAGGAGGTCGTCAAGGAGATCGTCGTACCCGGCAAGCTGGTCAACCTGGTCGTCCGGTAGGGCGGCGACGCGGGTCTCTTTGGTACAAAGCCGCCGTGCAGGTACGACGACTCGCGGAGGCGCCGGTGGAGGAGTGGCACCGCCTACGCACGCACGTGCTGATGGACGCCGGCGAACTCGGCTCCCGCAACCTCTCCGTCACCTGGCTGGAGCTGCCGCCGGGCGCCGAGCAGGCGCTGCACTCGCACGAAGAGGCCGAGCAGGTCTACGTGATCGTGCGCGGCGCCGGCACGATGTCGGTGGCCGGCGACACGCAGCGAGTCACGGAAGGCGACCTGATCCTCGTACCGCCGGCGACCGACCACGCGATCGCCAACGACGGCGACGGCGAGCTGGCCTGCATCTCGGTTCAGTCGCCTCCCGTCGCGGCCTCGGAGCTGTATAGCGATCAGCTGGCCGAGGTCTCTGGTTACGACGACGAAGACGTCTGACTTTCTTTTGACTTAGCGCGCCACGCGCGCGTCGGGGCCTGGGACCGTGGGAGCATGCCCGAGCTCTCGCGCTCCCAGATCGCCGTCTACGGCGCCGTCGCCGTCGCGCTGCTGCTGCTCGGCGCGCGGGCGATTCGGGCCGAGGGCGACGCCGATCCCGGATACGTCTCGGGCCGCGGTTCCGGCTCGGTCGGCTCCCCGGACGCGGCGGGGTTCAGTCTCGACCGCGGGAGCGAAGGTGACATCGTCATCGACGTGACCGGCGCCGTCAATCGGCCCGGCGTCTACCGACTCCCTGCCGGGGCGCGTGTCACGGACGCCGTCCACCGAGCGGGAGGAGCGACCGGCGGTGCGCGGCTGGAAGCGATCAACCTCGCCGCCCGGCTCGCCGACGGGCAGCAGGTCGTCGTGCCGCGCAAGGCCCTTGGCGGCACCCCGCCGGCGGCCGCCGGCCCCGCCGCGGAAGAAGGGCCGATCAGCCTCGGCACCGCGACCGTCGAACAGCTGGAAACGATCGACGGCATCGGGCCGGTGACGGCGCGGGACATCATCCAGTTCCGCGACGAACACGGCGGCCTTTCCGCGGTCGACCAGCTCGACCAGGTGAGCGGCATAGGCCCGACGACGATGGAGTCGCTGCGCGCCAGGCTGCAGCCCTAGGTGACCGACCGCGGCCTTGCCCGCGCGGTCGTCTTCGCCGTGGCGGTCACGGTGGCGCTGGCGCTGGCGCACCGTGAGGAGATCCGCGGCCGCGCCGACGCCGCCCTCGGCCATTCGATGCCGGCGCGCGAGGCGGCGCTTGCCCGCGGTTTCGTCCTCGGCGAGGACGAGGAGGTCGACGAGGCCACGGTCGAGGACTTCCGCCGCGCCGGGCTCTCGCACCTGCTCGCCGTCTCGGGCCAGAACGTCGCCCTCCTCGCGCTACTCGTCATGCCAATGCTCGCCGCGCTCGGAATGCCTCTGCGCGCTCGCCTCGTCTGGGTCCTCGGCGCGATCGTCGTCTACGTGCCGCTGGCCGGCGCCGGACCGTCGATCGTCCGCGCCGGGGTGATGGGTGGCCTCACGGTGCTGGCAACCCTGTCCGGACGACGCTCCTCGCGGCTCTTCGGGCTCGCCGTCGCCGCCGTCGTGACCCTCGCGATCGAACCGGGCGTCGCGGGCGACGTCGGCTGGCAACTCAGCTTCGCCGCGGTACTCGGGATCGTCGCCTTCGCCGAACCGCTCCGCCGCGCGATCGCTGGCCGCGTCGGGGCTCGCGGCTGGCGCGGGGCGCTCGCCGAGGGCGCCGCGGTGACCGTCGCGGCGACGCTGGCGACGGCGCCCCTGATCGCCTTCCACTTCGAATCGCTCTCGACCACGACCCTGGCCGCCAACCTGCTCGCCCTTCCGGCGGTGGCGCCGGCGATGTGGTTGGGGATGCTGGCCGCGATCGGCGGCCAGGTGCCGGGCTTCCCGGTCGCTGTCCTCAACGCGCTCGCCGCCCCGCTCCTCGCCTACATCGCCCAAGTAGCCGCCTGGTGCGGGCGCCCGAGCTGGGCCTACATGCATGTGCGGCTTGGGATCGGCGGCCTAGTCGCGTCATATGCCGCGATCGCCGCCCCCGCCCTAGCCGTCCCGATCCTGCGACGCCGGCACCACCTCGCCACCCTCCGCGCCAGCAACGGCGCCGACGGGCCGAAAAGCGCTCCATATGTCCGCTTTTCGGCCCGCCGGCGCCGTTGGCATTGGGTTGCGCTGGTGGCTTGCGGGGTCCTGGCGCTTGGGCTCCTCTCGGCTGGAGGTGGGAGTGCCGGGCCTCGGCCGGTCTCGGGCCTGCGCGTCTCCGTCCTCGACGTCGGCCAGGGAGACGCGATCCTGCTGCAGCCGGGGCACGCGGCGGCGATCCTCGTCGACGGCGGTCCACCCGGCGACGGGCTCGCCTCGAAGCTGAGAGACGCGGGCGTGCGGCACCTCGGCGTCGCGATCGTCACCCACGAACAGTCCGACCACGCCGGCGGGATCGAGGATCTGCTCGGCCGCTTCCCCGTCGGCCGGCTTCTCTACGGGCGTCTCAGCCGGCGACTGCGGGGAGAGGCCGTGGCTGCCGCGGTCGCTCCGGCGCGCGTAGCCGAGGGCGATGAGGTGCGCTCCGGCGCGCTTCGCCTCCAAGTCCTCTGGCCGCCGCCCGAGCTGCTCGCGGAGCCGCCGGCCGGAGCCGATCCGAACGCGCAGGCTCTCGTCCTCCTCGCCCGCTGGCATCGCTTCTCGATCCTGCTGACCGCCGACGCCGAGGCCGAGGCGGTGCCGATCGACCCGGGGCCCCTCGACGTGCTCAAGGTCGCCCATCACGGCAGCGACGACGCCGGTCTGGGCGCGCTGCTCGAGCGAACGTCGCCGCGTCTCGCCGTGATCTCGGTCGGCGACGGCAACCCCTTCGGCCATCCGACGCCGACGACGCTCGCGACCTTGGCCGCGCACGGGGTTCCCACGCTGCGCACCGATCGCGACGGCACCGTCACGCTCGAAGTCCGAGGCAGAGAAGTCGGCGTCACCACAAGCCGTTGAGCTTCCAGTGCGCCTTGGCCCCGAATAGCGAGGGGAAGGCGCACCGGAACGACAGGGTCGTCGCCTCAACGAATCTACGAGGGAATAGTGGGTTTTCTCGCCTGCCGAGTCGGGTGTCTCGCCGCCGACGGCCGATGCTCGTAGAGGTGCTTCCCGAGTCACGACACGCGCTGCGAGGAGCGGCCCGACTGAGCGTGGGCCTCGCCGGCGACGGCCTGCTGGTGAGGATGCGTAGCACCGTGATCCTCATGCTCGGCATCGTCACCGCCGTCGGCCTGGCCCTCGTGGCCGTCGTCTCACAGGTGGGATGGCCATCGGTGCTCAGCGGACCGCTGCCGCGGGCTCCGGGGCCGAGCTTGGTCCGCAACGCGACGATAGTCGCGCCTGCGGCGGCTCACCCGAACCCCGGCCAGACGGGCCAGTCCCGCCGGCGCTCGGGCCATGTGGGGCCGCCGTCCGCGGCCGGCACCGCGAGCCCGGCATCCGGGCTGACCGCCGCGAACCCGGTCGAGTTGCCGGCTGCCGTCGCGCCGCAAGCACCTCGGCATCCGCCGGCTCCCGATTCGGGAGGTCGGGGCACCGGGCCGGTCCCGAGCCCGGCGCCGACGCCCGGGGTAGCGCCCGCGTCGAGCCCGAACGACGAATCGGGGTCAGGCGAGACCGATTCGCGGACCGGGAAAACCCCCACCCCTCCGGTCGCGGCGACCCCCGAAAGCCCCGAAAGCTCGCCCGGCCATTCCGGCGAGAGCCATGGCCACGATTCGGGCGGCGGGCCGCCGCCCTGGGCGGGTCACGACGGCCACGGTGAGGGCGGGGGCCACGATTAGACTCGGTCGCATGGCCGAGGAATTGGCAGCGCTGTACCTGATCGCCGGCACCGACGGCGCCAAGATCGACGCCACCCGTGCCCGCCTGCGGGCTCGCGCGGAAGGCGAAGGCGGAGCCGGCGCGCTCGAGGTGCTCGAGCCGAGCGAGGGGCGCGGGGCCCCCGACCACGAGGCGCTGCTGGCAGCGATTCCGGCGATGTCGCTGACCGAGGCTCGTCGCTACCTGCTCGCCGACGGCGTCGAGCGCTGGCGCGAGAGACAGCTCGATGCCGTCGTTGGAGCGCTGACCGGGCTGCCCCCGGACCTGACGGTCGTCCTGGTCGCCCGCGACAAGGCCCCGGCGAAGCTGGCCAAGGCGGTCAAGGCGGCCGGGGGCGAGCTGCACGAATTCGAAGCGCCGAAGCCGCGGGAGATGCCGCGCGTGCTCGCCGGCGAGGCGAAGCGCCTCGGCTTCGCCCTCGAGCCCGCGGCGGCTCGCATGCTCGTCGAGCGGATGGGCGCCAATCCAGTGCGTCTGCGTAACGAGCTCGAACGCCTGGCGCTCTGGGTGGGCGAGGGCGGCAAGGTGAGCGCCGCCGACCTCGAGGCGATGATCTCAGACACCTCCGAAGCTGCGGTCTGGGCGCTCTCCGACGCCTTGCTGGACGGGGACGCCGCGCGGGCCGGCACGCTCGCCGAGCGCCTACTCTCGCAGGGGGAGAGCGTCACCGGCCTCGTCTACGGCCTCGCCTCGCGCCTTCGCAAGGCATGTGTTGCCGCGACGCAGCTCGAGGACGGGGTGCCGGCGAAGCAGGTCGAATCCGGCCTCCGCATGCACCCCTACGCGGCCAAGCAGCTCGTCGCCCGGGTCAGCCGGACGAGCCTCGAGCGCCTGCGTAGCGCGACCACGACCCTTGCCGACCTCGAGGTCTGGTGTCGTGGCGGCGCCGAGTACGGCGACGAGCTGGCGCTGACGCTGGCGCTGAGGAAGGCGGCCGGAGTACCGGCTTAGCTTGTGGCGGCGGCGCCGGCCGCTATCCGAGCGGCGCGACTCTTCTTGCGAGCGCCCGTGTTCTTGTGCAGCGCGCCCTTCTGGATCGCCTTGTCGATCTTGGACACGAGGTCCTTGTGCTCGGCCTCGACCTTGTCCGCGTCGCCATCGGCGACGGCGCTTTCGAGCCGGCGAAAATGGGTCTTCACCGTGCTCGTGAGCAGGCGGTTCTCTTTGCGCTCGCGCTCGCTGCGCAGTATCCGCTTCTTCTGTGAGGCTATGTTGGCCATGTTTCGGGCGGCCGACTATAGCGAGTGAGTTAGCGATTGGAGACCCCCGAGACGCCGGACGGGCAGCGCATCGAGGCCGATGCCGCACTGCGCACGGCCGAGGCCTTCGACCAGGCGGAGGAACCTGTGCCTGAGGCGCGGCCCGGTCGAATTGCCCGCTCCACCGCCTTCTTCTCGGTCGCGACCGCCGCGTCGCGCGTCGCCGGTTTGGTCCGCGAGATCGTCGCCGCCTCCTACTACGGCGTATACGGGCCGATGTCGGCTTTCACGATCGCCTTCCAGGTCCCCAACCTGGTGCGGGCCCTGTTCGCCGACGCGGCGCTGCAACCGGCCTTCGTCCCGGTCTTCACCGAGCAGCTCGAGCGCAAGAACTACCGGGAGGCGTTCCGCCTCGCCTCGACCCTGCTGTTGCTCGTCACCCTGGTGCTCGGCGCGATCGCAGCCTTCTTCGTCCTCCTCGCGCCGGTGATCATGCCGCTCTTCGCGCCCGGCTTCGAAGGCGCGCTGCTCGACCTCACGGTCACCCTCTCCCAGGTCCTCTTCCCGATCCTGATCCTGCTCGGCCTCAGCGGGGTCGTCGTCGGCGTCCTCAACAGCTACGACCGCTTCGGCGCCTTCGCGATCTCGCCCTTCTTCTGGAACGTGACGATCATCCTCCTCGTCGTCGTCCTCGCGCCGTTCTTCCACGGTCAGGACCGCATCTACGCCTACGCGATCGGCATCCTCGTCGGCACGCTGGTCCAACTGCTGATCCCGACTTTCGACCTGCGCAACACGCCGTTCAAGTTCGAGTGGAGCTTCGAGTGGCGCAACCCCGACGTGCGCCGCGTCCTGCTGCTGATGCTGCCCGTGACGATCAGCCTCGGCCTGATCAACTTCAACATGCTGATCAACAGCCTCTTCGGCAGTCTTGTCAGCCACGAGTCGCCGGCGGCGATCGACAAGGCCTTCCGCGTCTACCAGCTGCCGCAGGGGATCTTCTCGGTGGCGATCGCCACGGTGCTCTTCCCGACCCTGGCCCGCTTCGCCGCCCGCGGCGAGATGGAGAACCTGCGGGCGACGATGGCCAACGGGATGCGCCAGATCCTCTTCGTCCTCGTGCCCGCCGCCGCGGCGGTGCTGGTGCTCTCGGTGCCGATGGTCCGGCTCGTCTACCAGCACGGCGAGTTCACGGCCGCCCAGACGACGCTCGTCGCCACCGCACTCTTCTGGTTCGCGTTCTCGCTGCCGACCAATGGCCTCTACCTCCTGCAGACGCGCACCTTCTTCAGCCTGCAACGGCCCTGGATGGCGACCGGCCTGGCGGGCTTCGACCTGGCCGTCTCCGTCCTCGGCGCCGCCCTCCTCTACAAGCCCTTCGGCACCGGCGGCATCGTCGCCGGCACCGGCATCGGCACGACCGCCGCCGTGATCGCCCAGGCCGTCGTCCTCCGGCACGAGTTCGACGGCCTCGAGCTACGCCGCCTCTTCGCGACCGCGATCAAGATCACGATCGCGGCGGCGGCCCTGGCGGCGGTCTCCTTCGGAGTCTGGGACGTCCTCGACGGCACGCTCGGCCGCGGGCTGTTCGGCCAGGTCGTCTCGCTGGGAGCGGGCTTGCTGCTTGGGCTGCTGACGTATCTGGGTCTGGCGAAGCTGCTGAGAATCGCCGAGCTGGACCAGATCATGCGCCTCGTGCGCAGGCGCTAGATGCTCGGGGCCGGTCGATACCTGCTCGGAGTCGCCGAGATCCTGCTGCTCGTCGGGTTCGCGTGGGTGGGAGGGACGGCGATACGGCGGCGGCTGGTCGCTGAACTGCGTGGTGCGACCGCGCGGCTGGCGACGGCGGTGATCGCAATCGCGATCCTGGTCTGGGCGGCGGAGCTGCTGGGAAGCTTCGGAGCGTTTGAGGCGGGTCCTTATGTCGCCGTCGTCGTTGGGGTCGGGGTGGGAGTTCGGCTGGTGGTGGGGGGAGGGTGGGGGCGCCCCTCCGTCTTGCTGGGTTTTTCGCCTGAGGAGGAGGTCGCTGGCAGAGATCGGATGCAGGGCGAAAAAGAGGACGCCGCCGCGCCGGAGGGGCGCCCCCACCCTCCCTCACCAAGCGAACTGGTTGCCCTCCTGATCGCGGCGCTGGCGGTCGTTCATTTCGCCGTTGGAGTCAAGGCCAAGCTGTCGACGGGGATGACCGGGTTCGACTCGACCTGGTACCACGGGCCGTTCGCGGCGGGGTTCTTCCAAAGCGGCGATACGTGGAGCCCGCACTTCATCGCGCCGCAGTTCCTGGCCTGGTTCTACCCGGCGAACTCGGAAGTGGCGCACGCGGTGGGGATGCTCGCGTTCGGCAGAGACATCCTGTCGCCACTGCTGAACCTCGCGTGGTTCGTCGGGTGCCTAGTGGCTGCGTGGTGCATTGGACGGCCGTACAGGGTCGCGCCTTGGTCGATGGGTCTCGCCGCTGTCGCATTGAGCGTGCCGGCGCTGCACGATCAGGCCGGGGAGGCCCGCAACGACATCGTCGGGATCTTCTTCTTGCTGGCGGCGGTGGCGATCGCCCTGGCCCAGCGCGAACGCGGTCCTACTCGCCAGGCAAGGACCGCGTTCGCGCTGGGCCAGGGCGCCGTTGTGGGTCTGTCGGCGGGTCTGGCGGCCGGCACGAAGCTCAACTTCCTTTTGCCCGCGGCGGCGCTCGTCGTAGGGGTGGGGCTGGTCGCGCCTCACGGGTATCGCTGGCGCGCGTTCGGGGCCTCTCTTCTAGCCGCCCTCGCCGGCGGTGGTTACTGGTATCTGCGCAACCTCGCCCACGCGGGCAATCCGCTGCCCTGGGTCAAGCACCTCGGGCCGCTCACGCTGCCCGCGCCTGAGCAGGCGCTGGGCGGTCGCGAAGGCCACAGCGTCTTCGGCTACCTGACCGACGGCACGGTCTGGTCCGATTGGCTCCTCCCCGGCCTCCACCACGGCCTGACGGTGCTCTGGCCCCTGCTCGTCGTCCTCTCTCTGGCCGGCCTGGCGCTGGCGTCGGGCCCCCGCTCCGACCCGGCCCTTCGCGTAGCAGCTGCCGTTGGGTTCGCGGCGGCGGCGGCGTGGCTGATCGCCCCCACCTCCGCCTCCGGCCCCGACGGCATTCCGCACGGTTTCGAGTCCGGCCTCCGCTACCTAGCCCCGGTCCTGGTCCTAGGACTAGCCCTCCTCCCAACCGCCCCGATCCTCCGCGAACGCCTCTCCGCCTTCATTTCCCACCCGCTGACTTCGCCTTTTGTTCCGGATAGCGGAACGAAAGGCGAAGTCAGCGGGTGGGGTGGCCGGACGGCCGTGGGGGTGGTCGCTGTGGCAATGATGTTGACCGTGGCGATCGGCTTTCCGGTGCAGCGGCACTACCTGCGTGACCGCTACGCGGATCCGACGTTCACGACTCCTGGTCTCAACGCCGCCTTCGCCTGGGCCCAGGACGTCTCCGGCGTCAGGATCGCCACCACCAGCACCCGCCAGTACCCCCTTTTCGGCCGCGACCTCTCCAACGAAGTCACCTTCGTCGGCGAGGAGCAGCCCCACGGCGGCTTCACCGCCCCCACCACCTGCCGCCGCTGGCGGGAACTGCTGAACCAAGGGGACTACGACTACGTCGTGAGCACGAGAGACCGCATCGAACCCGGCAAGCCCGCCTACCCGGATACGGCCCAGTGGACAAAAGCTCCCAGCGCGACCGTGGTCCTGCAAAAGCCGCCGACAACCGTCTACAAGCTGAGGGGCAGCCTGGATCCGTCGGGCTGCCGGCGTTAGCCGACCGACGCTTCTCCGGCGGGTGGCGCCGTAGGCGGTGGGTCCCCTGCGGCGACAGGACCCGCCGGCCAAGAACCTCAGTCGGCCATACTCCGGCACCCCGATGGACCGCATTCGCAACTTCTCAATAATCGCCCACATCGACCACGGCAAGTCGACCCTGGCCGACCGCATCCTCGAGATCACCGGCGCCGTCGACCCGAAGAAAATGCGGGCCCAGGTACTCGACTCGATGGAGCTCGAGCGCGAGCGCGGGATCACGATCAAGGCCCAGGCCGTGCGCGTCGAGTACAGGGCCGCCGACGGCGAGACCTACCACCTGCACCTGATCGACACGCCCGGCCACGTCGACTTCTCCTACGAGGTCTCGCGCAGCCTCGCCGCCTGCGAGGGCGCCCTGCTCGTCGTCGACGCTGCCCAGGGGGTCGAGGCGCAGACCGTCGCCAACACCTACCTGGCGATCGAGAACGGGCTGGAGCTGATCCCGGTGATGAACAAGGTCGACCTGCCCGGCGCCGAACCCGACCGGGTCGGCGCCGAAATCGCCGACCTGCTCGGCGGCGATCCTTCCGACGCGATCCCGATCTCGGCCAAGACGGGCGAGGGAGTGGTCGACGTGCTGGAGGCGATCGTCGCCCGCGTGTCGCCGCCCGAGGGCGATCCCGTGGCCCCGCCCCGCGCCCTGATCTTCGATTCCGAGTTCGACCAGTACCGCGGCGTGATCGCCTACGTGCGGATGGTCGACGGCGTCTTTCGCAAGCACGGCCGCATCCTCGCGATGCAGAACGGCACCGAGGCCGACATCGACGACATCGGCTTCTTCCGCCCCGAGATGACGGGTGTCTCCGGAATGGAGGCGGGCGACGTCGGCTACCTGATCACCGGGATCAAGGACGTCGCCAAGCTGCGCGTCGGCGACACGCTGACCGCGCTCGACCGTCCGGCCAGCGAGCCGCTCGAGGGCTATCGCGAGGTGCGGCCGATGGTCTTCTGCGGCCTCTTTCCGATCGACACCGACCGCTTCGAAGACCTGCGCGACGCGCTTGAGAAGTTGGCCCTCAACGACGCCGCGCTCTCCTGGGAGCCGGAGACCTCCGAGGCGCTCGGCTTCGGCTTCCGCTGCGGGTTCCTTGGCCTCCTCCACATGGAGATCGTGCGCGAGCGCCTGGAGCGCGAGTACGGCCTCGACCTGCTGGCGACGACGCCCAACGTGCGCTACGAGGTCCACCTGACGAATGGCGGGGAAATCGAGGTGCGCAGCCCGACCGAGCTGCCCGACCCCGCCGCGATCGAGACGATCGAAGAGCCCTACATCCGGGCGACGATCATCTGCCCCTCCGAGCAGGTAGGCGCCGTGATGGAGCTCTGCCAGCAGCGCCGCGGCACCCACGTCGACATGCACTACCTGAGCCCGGTGCGGGTCCAGATCCGCTACGACATGCCGCTCGCCGAGATCGTCCTCGACTTCTTCGACCTGCTGAAGTCCTCGACCCGCGGCTACGCCTCGCTCGACTACGAGCCGATTGGCAACCGGGCCTCGGACCTGGTCAAGGTCGACATCCTGCTGGCCGGCGACCGGGTCGACGCGCTCTCGATCATCGTCCACCGCGAATTCGCCTACGAGCAGGGCAAGAAGCTCGTCGGCCGGCTCAAAAAGACGATCCCGCGCCAGCTCTTCGACGTGCCGGTGCAGGCGGCGATCGGCTCCAACATCCTCGCCCGCGAGACTGTCAAGGCGCTGCGCAAGGACGTCACCGCGAAGCTCTACGGGGGCGACGTCACCCGCAAGCAGAAGCTGCTGAAGAAGCAGAAGGCGGGGAAGAAGCGGATGAAGTCGGTCGGGCGGGTGGAAGTGCCGCAGGAGGCCTTTCTGGCGGTGCTGGAGATCGACGAGTAGAGGGCGGTCGGGCACCTCTCCCAAAACGAGCGGCCGGAGGCCGCTCTTGAGTGTTTTGGGAGAGGTGCCCGACCGCCTTTCCTAGCCCCTCTCATCCCATGCCACCCCGAGGGCCTGCGACACTCGCCTTCCGCCCAGTCGAAGCTTTGACTGGCCAGACGACCAGGGTGGCGAAGCGTCTTTAGACTGCCCCGCCATGACCGTCAAGACTGAAGCTGTAGGCAAGGAGTGGCCCGCAACTAGTTATGAGGTGGGTAGGGAGAAGATCGGGGAGTACGCGCGGGTTGTGGGGCTGGACAACCCTGTGCACTTCGATCGCGAGGCGGCGAGGGCGGCGGGCTACCGCGACGTCGTGGCGCCGCCGATGTTCTGCGTCGTCTACAGCGCGCCGGCGCTGGGGCCGGCGATGTTCGACCCCGAGGTGGGGATGAACTTCGCCGCGATGGTGCACGGCGGCCAGGAGTTCGAGTGGGGGGAGCCGGCCTGCTCGGGCGACGAGATCACGACCACCGCCAAGTGCCTGGAGATCTTCGAGAAGGACGGCAAGGGCTTCTACGTGTTCGAGACGCGCTCGGTCAACCGGGACGGCGCCGAGGTCGTCAAGGGAACCTGGACCAACATCGTGAGGGGGGTCTGAAGTGAGCGATCTGAACGTGGGCGAGGCGATCCCCGAGCTGAAGGTCACGCCCGACAAGTACCTGCCGCACCGCTACGCGGGTGCCTCGGGCGACTTCAACCCGATCCACATCGACCCCGAGTTCGCCAAGGCGGTCGGCCTGCCGAACACGATCCTGCACGGCCTCTACATGATGGGCCTCGTGGCCCGCTCGGCCACGGACGTCGCCGGGGGCGACCCGGGCAAGCTCAAACGCCTCTCGGTCCAGTTCCGCGGCATGGGAGCTCCGGAGACCGAGATCGTCGTGACCGGCACGGTGAAGTCCATCGACGGCGGTCGCGTCATTATCGACACCGTTGCGGCTCAGGGCGAGAACCAGACGATTCGCAACGCCGAGGCTGAAATCGAGCTGTAGGCGGCGGGGAGCCCCCGGGTGGGCCTCACAAAACGCTCGGCAGGAGCCTCGCTTGAGTGTTTTGGGAGGCCCACCCGGCGCTCCTCCTAGACTCCAGGCATGCTTTCGGCTCGTCAGGAGCTAATCCTCAAGCTTGTGGTCGGCGCGTATCTGGCGTCGGGCAAGCCGGTGCCTTCCAAGGAGATCGCGGAGCTTCCCGGGGTCGAGTGGGGGGCGTCCACTGTGCGGGCGGAGCTGGCGGCGCTGGAGGCCGCCGGGTATCTGACCCACCCGCATACCTCGGCAGGGCGGGTGCCAACTGAGATGGGGTATCGGCGGCACGTCGACCTGCTGATGGAGGCGGGCGGACCGCCGGCGGAGACGGCGGTCGAGCTGGAGCTTTCGCGACTACGCCGTGAGATCGACGCGGCGATGCGCGAGACGACCGCGGCGCTGGCCCAGATGACCGACCTGATGGCGGTGGCGATGGCGCCGCCGGAGACGTTGGCGGCGACGATCCACCGGGTCGAGGTGCTCAGCCTGCGTCCCGAGCGCGTGATGGTGGTCGCGATCGCGACCAACGGGGCCGTGGCCAAGCGGGTCTTCGACTTTTCCGGGCCGGTCGACCCCGGTCTGGTCGAGTGGGCGTCCAGCTACCTCAACGAGTCTTTGGCTGGCCTCGGCCTCGGCGCTCGCATGATCGCCAGCCACCTTGGCGACCCGGAGCTGGGCGCGTTGGAGCGAGAGTTCCTTTCCACGCTCGGCGCCGCTTTCACCGAGCTCGAGCACGAGGACGCGGTCGAGACGCTCTACACGGAGGGGGCCGCGCGGCTGCTCTCCGAAGCGCACTCGGCCGACCTTCCCCGCGCCGACAGCCTGATGACGGCGCTCGAGGAGCGTGCCAGCCTGCTCGAGATGCTGCGCTCCACTCTCGATCGGCGCTCGGTCTTCCTCTGGATCGGCGGCGAGAACCCGCGGCCGGAGATGCGCTCGGTGAGCGTCGTCGGCGCCAACTACGGGCTCGCCCACCGCAACTTGGGCTCGGTCGGCGTCGTCGGCCCGCTGCGGATGGATTACGCGACCGCGATCTCCTCCGTGCGCGCCGCCGCCCGCGAGCTCTCCCGTTACTGCGAGACGGTCTACGACGGCTGAGCCATGCCGCGCGACTACTACGACGTCCTGGGCGTGCAACGCGGCGCCTCCGAGACGGAGGTGAAGAAGGCGTTCCGCAAGCTCGCCCGCGAGCTCCATCCCGACGTCAACGCCCACGACCCCGAGGCCGAGGAGAAGTTCAAGGCTGCCGCCGAGGCCTATGAGGTCCTGTCCGACCCGGAGCGGCGCCAGGTCTACGACCGCTTCGGCCACGAGGGGCTGAGCGGCGGCGGCTTCCAGCCGGGCGCCGGCTTCGGCTCGATCGAGGACCTGCTGGGCGCGGTCTTCGGCGGCGCCTTCGGCTTCGAGGCGCGGCGCGGCCCGATGCGAGGGCAGGACCTGGTGCACGCGGTCGAGATCTCGGCCGTGCAGGCGATGCTCGGGGCGACGGTGACGATCCCGAGTCACGAGGGGGAGAGGGAGGTCGAGCTGCCGCCCGGCGTCCAGCACGGCTCGCGGTTCGGCCTGCGCGGTCATGGGCTGCCTGGCGCCAACGGCGGTCCCCCCGGCGACCTGCGGGTCGTCATCCACGTCCTCGTCCCAACCGACCTCTCCGCCGAGCAGCGCGAGCTGGCCGAGAAGCTGGAGGAGTCGCTGGAGCCGCACAACGTCCGTTCCCAGCAGGAAGACGACGGCTTCTTCTCACGCGTGCGCCGCGCCTTCCATTGATCAGGCTCGCCGTCCGCTGCGCGCCCGAGCAGGCCGAGATCGTCCTCGCCGAGCTGACGGTCCTGGCCCCGAACGGGGTCGAGGAGGAGATGGGACCGGGCTACATCGAGTACGCGATCTACGGCGGCGAGGGGGAGCTGCCGGAGCTCGGCGAGATCAAGGTCGCCGCCGGCGAGGGCCTCGTCGAGGTGGTCGCCACCGAGGTGCCCGACAACTGGGCGGACCGCTGGCAGGACTTTCACAAGCCCCTGCTGGTCGGCGGCCGCCTCTGGTTGCGGCCATCCTGGGAGGAGCCGCGCGAGGGCACGATCGACCTCGTCGTCGACCCCGGCCGCGCCTTCGGCACCGGCGCCCACCCGACCACGAGGCTCTGCCTCGAGTACCTGCTGGAGATGGCCGACGGAGGAGAAGCTCATGGCCCCCTCACGGACCTGGGCACCGGCTCCGGCGTCCTGGCGATCGCGGCTGCGAAGCTTGGCTGGTCTCCCGTGAACGGTTACGACCACGAGGCCCCCGCGATTGAGGCCGCGAAAGCCAATGCGGACGCAAACGGGGTCTCGACCAGCTTCGAACGCATGAATCTCCGACAAATGCTGCCGGAGCTGGCCCCGACCACGGTCGCCAACATGACCGCGCCGATTCTCAGAGAGATAGCCGGCCAGTTGGACCAGGAAGGGAGCCGGGGAAGGGGTCCTCAAAACACTCCAGCGAGGCCCCTGCCGAGCGTTTTGGGGACCCCTTCGCCGGCTCCCTCCACGCTCGTGCTGAGCGGCCTCCTTCCCTGCGAGCTGGACGAGATCGCCGCCGCGTTCGCGCCCGCCGGCCTTGCCGAGACCGACCGCCGCACGGATGGCGATTGGGCGGCACTCCTCCTGCGTCGGACGTGAGCCCGCGCAGGTTTTCGGGGTCGAAGGTCGAATAGGGTCCGCGCCTCATGCTCGCGACGATCACCGCCTACGGCGTCGGCCTGTTCATCCACGTGCTCGCCGTGGTCCTCGCGTTCGGCCCCACCTTCGGCTACGGGTTCTTCGTCGCCACCGCGGAGCGCGACGACCCCCGCGGCGTCCCGACCGTTCTGCGCGCGATCCAGAAGGTCGACCGCTACCTCGTGCAGCCCGGCCTGCTGATCGTCCTGATCGCCGGCGTCTACCTGCTGTCCAAGGGGGACATCTCGGCCAGCGAGTCCTGGGTCAGCGTCGGCTTCCTGGCGATCGTCGTCCTCTTCGGCCTCTCGCACGGGTTGTTTCGGCCCCAGACCGCCAAGGCGTTGGCGCTGGCCGAAAGCGACCTGAAGGCCGGCGACACCCTGGGCGCCGACTACGAGGCGATCTCCAAACGGCTCGAGAACGCCGGCAGGCTGGCCGGCCTGATCGTCGCCGTCACGATCTTCTTCATGGTCGTCAAGCCCTGACAGACCCGGTCGCCAACCCAAGCTCGCTCAACGCCTCGCTTCCGATCGCGATGTTCGATTCGGGCGTGGGCGGGCTCACCGTCCTGCACGAGTGCCTGGTCTCGCTGCCCGAGGAGGACTTCGTCTACCTCGGCGACACCGAGTGGTTCCCCTATGGGACGAAGGAGCCCGGGGCGCTGCGCGAGCGGATCCGGGTCATCGCCGAGCATCTGCTCGGCGGCCGGGCCAAGCTTCTCGTGATCGCCTGCAACACGGCGACCTCGGTCGGCGAGGACGTCGCTCGTGAGGTCGCCGCCGCACATGGGGTGGAGGTCGTGCCGGTGGTCGAGCCGCAGGCCGAGATCGCCGCCGCGATCACCGACAGCGGCCGCGTCGGGGTGCTCGCCACGCCGAACACGGTCGAGAGCGGCGCCTACCGCCGGGCGCTCGAAGGCCAGCGTCGCGCGCTCGATGTGACCGAGGTCGAGGCGCCCGACCTCGCCCCCTTCATCCAGGACGGCTCACCCTTCGACGAGGGCGTGGTCGAGATGGCTCGCGCCTATTGCGCGCCGCTGAAGCGGGCCGAGGTCGACACGCTGATCCTCGGCTGTACCCACTACCCGCTGGTGGCGCCGATGCTGCAGCGCGTTATCGGCCGCGACGTGCGCCTTGTCAGCGGCGGCCACGCGGTCGCCGCGGCGGCGCAGCGCACGCTCGAGCGCGCCGGCCTCGCTCGCGGCAGAGGTGGAGAGGGCACCTACCGCTTCCTCTGCACCGGAGACGTCGAGTCCTTCCGCCAGCTCGGCACCCGCTTCCTGCAGATGCCGCTGGGCGAGGTCGAGCGGATTCAACTCTCCCTCGCGAGCTGACCACCGGGCAGGACGGCTCTGTCTCGGCACATTCGTCCCGCCACGCGTGCGTCGAGATCTGGAACGGTCGTCTCTTGATGACGACAGCGGCACTTCCATCAGGCAATACGGTATATACTCATCCCGTGGCAAAGGTGATGATCTCCATTCCCGACAACCTGCTCGACCGGCTCGACGCACAGGCGCGTGCCAACCGCGAGACGCGCAGCGGCTTCCTGCAGAGACTTGCGGAAGAGGAGCTGGAAGCCGACGCCGCTCGACGACGGCAAGAGATCGAAGGCCTCCTCGAGAGGGTCGCGGTTGTCGACGGCATGGGCGGAGATGCAGCCCGGCTGATCCGCGAAGACCGTGAATCGCACTGACATGCACCTGATCGATGCCGGCGTCTGGGTCGCGATCGCCGATCCGGATGACAGGCACCACAAGGCCGCCCACGCGATCGTTGGCGATGTCGAGAGGCCGCTAGCGGTCCTCGACCTGACCTTCTACGAGGTGGCAAACGTGATGGGACCGAAGAAGGGACGGCCAAGAGAGGGACGGGTCCTGTCGGCCCTGATGGCAAAGAGGTGTCGGGAGAACTCGATCGCGGTCGACGCTGAGCTGATCGAGGGGGCGCTGGAGTTGGCCGCCGAGCACGGCCTCACCGTCTACGACGCGGCCTACGTCGCCGCTGCCCGGCGCTTCGGCTGGACCCTGGTCAGCGCCGACGTCACCGACCTCGTCTCCAAGGACCTCGCCGTGACGCCCGACGCCGCCGTCTACCCTTAAGCCGGATGACTGCCCTCGAGCAAGCGCAGGCTGACGTGGTGACCGCGATGAAGGCGGGAGAGCGCGAGCGCGCATCGGCGCTGCGGATGATCGTCGACGCCCTGCAGAAGGACGCCAAGCTGGGCGACGGCGACGAGGTCGCGGTTCTCCGGCGCGAGCGCAAGAAGCGCATCGAGGCCGCCGAGGCGTACGCCGGCGCGGGCCGCGACGAGCAAGCGGCGTCCGAGCGCATGGAGGCGGAGCTGATCGAGGGCTACCTGCCGCGGCAGCTCTCCGACGAGGAGCTGGCCGGCCTGGTTGACGCCGCGGTCGCCGAGACCGGTGCGACCGAGCAGAAGCAGATGGGTCAGGTGATGTCGGCGCTGATGCCGAAGGTCGGCGGTCGCGCCGACGGCAAGCGGGTGAGCGCGGCGGTGCGGGAGCGACTTGGCGCGTAGGCAGCTGACGCTCGACAACACGGTCGCGGCCGAGTTGGCGGGCTCCGAGGACGCCGTCCTGCGCGAGTTGCGCGGCCACCTCGACTGCGAGCTGCACCTACGCGGCAACGTGCTGACGCTCGACGGGGAACCGGCGGACGTGCAGATGGCGGCCACGGTCGTCGACGAGCTGGTCGAGCTGATCGAGCAGGGCCATGAGGTGGCGCCGGGGACGATCGAAGCGGTGACCGGCGCCCTCGACGCTTCCGAGAGCCCGGCCGAGATCCTCGAGGACGTCGTCTGGCGCCACCGCAACACCAAGGTCGCCCCGAAGACCCTCAACCAGAAGCGCTACGTCGACTCGATCCGCAAACACACGGTCACGTTCGGCATCGGCCCGGCCGGCACCGGCAAGACCTTCCTCGCCGTGGCGATGGCCGCCGCGGCGCTCGCCGAACGCGAGGTGCAGCGGATCATCCTCACGCGGCCCGCGGTCGAGGCCGGCGAGCGGCTGGGCTTCCTGCCCGGCGACATCCAGGCCAAGGTCGACCCCTACCTGCGGCCGCTGTTCGACGCGCTCTTCGACATGCTCGACCCCGACCGCGTCAACGGCTACTTCGAGCGCGGCGTGATCGAGGTTGCGCCGCTCGCCTTCATGCGCGGCCGCACGCTCAACGACTCATTCGTCATCCTCGACGAGGCGCAGAACACGAGCCCCGAGCAGATGAAGATGTTCCTCACCCGCCTCGGCTTCAACTCGCGCATGGTGGTGACGGGAGACGTGACCCAGATCGATCTGCCGACCGACCAGCGCTCCGGCCTGATCGCCGTGCGCGAGATCCTCGACCAGGTCAAGGACATCTCGTTCATCGAGTTCGGCGGCGCCGACGTCGTCCGTCACAAGCTGGTGCAGAGGATCGTCGCCGCCTACGACGAGCACGGCAACCGCGAACGGGCCGCGCGCGAACACGGGCCGACGCCGGGCCCTTGAGCGTCGATCTGGGCGACGTGCCGGTGGAGATGCGCGAGCCGGTCGCGGCGGCGCTCGCGGCCTGCGGGGTCGGTGACGGCCACCTCGCCGTCGAGCTCGTGGACGAGGACCGCATCCGCGAGCTGAATCGCGAGCACCGCGGCAAGGACGCGCCTACCGACGTGCTCTCCTTCCCGGTCGACGGCGCTGGGCCGGTCGCCGGCCCGCGTGAGTTGGGCGACGTCGCGATCTGCCCAGAGCACTGTGCCGACGTCACCGAGTCGGCCGTGCACGGCGTCCTTCACCTCTGCGGCTACGACCACGAGACCGATGACGGCGAGATGCTCGCGCTGCAGGCCGAGGTCGTCGCGGGGCTGGCGTGACCCGGGCCGGCTTCATCGGGCTCGCCGGCCGTCCCAACGTCGGCAAGTCGACCCTGGTCAACGCGATCGTCGGCAGCCACGTCGCGATCGTCTCCGGACGGCCGCAGACCACGCGCCGGGCGATTCGCGGGATCCGCACCGATGCCGGGGCAGGCACGCAGCTCGTCCTCGTCGACCTGCCCGGGGTGCAGCGTCCCCGCGACGTGCTCACCGAGCGCATGCAGAAGCGGGTCGAGCGCGAGCTGGCCGACTCCGACGTGGCGCTGATCGTGATCAACGGCGAGGAGGGGGTGGGGGCCGGCGACCGTTTCATCGCCGGGTCGCTGGCCGAGGCCGGCGGCCGCCTGCCCACGATCTGCGCGGTGAACAAGGTCGACCGCACCGGGCCGAACGAGCTCGTCCCGGTGCTCGCCGACGCCGCCGAGCTCAAGGGGGTGGACGAGGTCTTCCCGGTCAGCGCCCGCCACGGGGAAGGCTTGAGCGAGCTGGTGGCGCGTCTCCGCGAGCTGATTCCCGAGGGGCCCTACATGTACCCCCCGGAGGAGCACAGCGATCAGTCGAGCGAGCTGCTGCTCGCCGAGCTGATCCGCGAGCAGGTCCTCAACCGCACCCGTCAGGAGATTCCGCATTCGGTGGAGGTGGCCGTGAAGTCGGTGGAGCGCCGCGAGGACGACCTGGTCGTCGTCACGGCCGAAATCTGGGCGGAGACCGAGTCGCAGAAGGGCATCTTGATCGGCAAGGGCGGCGCCAAGATCGCCGAGATCGGCACCGGCGCCCGCCGTTCCCTTGAAGCGGAGCTGAACGCCAAGGTCCACCTCGATCTCCAGGTCCGTGTCCGCGACCGCTGGCGCCGCGACGAGGGGCTTCTCGATCGGCTGGGGATCGAGTGAAGGGGCGGGGATGCACCCGCCCTGACAAGTGCCGGTCTAATTAGACCGGCACTTTGAGTATCCGCCAGTTCGGGTGCATCCCCGCCCCTTCCCCCAATGCCTGCCGGCTGCTCTCGCCTCACATACGATTGAGCCATGTTCGAGCAGGTCAACTTCGACGATCGCGGCCTTGTGCCCGTAGTTGCCCAGGACAACGCCAGCGGCGAGGTGCTGACCCTGGCCTACGCCAACGCGGAGTCGCTGACGCTCACGGTTGAGACCGGGGAGCTGCATTTCTACAGTCGCTCCCGAGAGGAGATCTGGCGCAAGGGGGAAACCTCGGGCAACGTGCTGAAGCTGCGCCAACTGCGCCTCGACTGCGACGGCGACGCGATCGTCGCCCTCGTCGAGTCCACCGGTCCGGCCTGCCATACGGGCGAGCGCTCCTGCTTTCACCGTGACATAGACGGCGAGAGCGGGATTGACCCCGCCCCGCACGAAATGCTCGCCGCGCTCGAGCGGACGCTGCGCTCCCGGGCCGCCGAGCGGCCGCGGGGCTCCTACACGGTCAAGCTGCTCGACGATCCGAAGCTGATCGGCGAGAAGGTCGAGGAGGAGGCCGAGGAGGTGGTGCGCGCCGCCCGCGAGGAGTCCGAAGAGCGGGTCGCCGAAGAGGCGGCCGACGTTCTCTACCACCTGGCCGTGCTGCTCGCCTCGCGCGAAGTCCCGCAATCCGCGGTCATGGAGGTGCTCGATGGCCGTCGCGGCTGACTCGGAGCTGCGTCTGGAGCCGAGCCTGGAGGAGGCTCGGGCGCTCGCCGAGCAGGGCAACGTGGTGCCGGTCCGCGCACGTTTCGCGGACGATTGCGAGACCCCGGTCTCGGCCTTCCTCAAGCTGCGTGCCGGCGAGCCCGAGGGCGCGCCCTGCTTCCTGCTCGAGTCCGCCGAGCAGGGCCAGGTCGGTCGTTACTCCTTCGTCGGCTTCCGGCCGCGCGCTCTACTGCGCTGGAGCGACGGCGTCCTCTCGGAGGAGGACGGCAGCGACGTCGAGGCGCCCGATCCGTACGCGGCGGTAGCCGAGTACCTCGCGCGCTTCCGCCCCGCGCCGGTGGAGGGCCTGCCCCCGTTCAGCGGCGGCGCGGTCGGCGTCTTCGGCTACGACCTCGTGCGCACGGTCGAGCCGCTCGCGGAGGCCAACCCCGACCCGCTCGGCTTGCCCGACATGGCGTTGATGGTCACCGACCTGATGCTGGTCTTCGACCACCTGCGCCACGAGCTGACGATCATGGCCTGCGTCTTCACCGAGGACGAGGGCGGCGTCGAGGCCGCCTACGAACGCGCCGCCGCGACGATCGCCGAGGCGCGACGGCGGCTGCGCGGGGCCGTTCCCGTCCCCGAGCACCCGGCGGTCGCGGAGCCGCCCGAGTTCGCCTCGAACATGGAGCGCGAGGAGTTCGAAGCCGCGGTCGAGCGGATCGTCGAGTACGTCCACGCCGGCGACGCGTTCCAGGTCGTCCCCTCGCAGCGTTTCAGCGCCCCCGTCCCGGTCGAGGCCTTCTCGATCTATCGCGGCCTGCGCGTCGTCAATCCCTCCCCCTACATGTACTTCCTCGAGTTCGGCGACTTCCAGATCGCCGGCGCCTCGCCCGAGCCGCTGGTCAAGGTCAGCGGCCGGCGGGTCGAGACGCGGCCGATCGCCGGCACCTACCCGCGCGGCTCCGACGAGGAGGAGGACCGCCGTCTCGCCGAGCGCCTCGTCAACGACCCCAAGGAGCGGGCCGAGCACGTGATGCTGGTCGACCTTGGACGCAACGACCTCGGCCGCGTGTGTGAATACGGCTCGGTCGAGGTCGACGAGTTGATGGTGGTCGAGACCTACTCGCACGTCCTGCACATCGTCAGCCAGGTCTCCGGGACGCTGAAAGAGGGAGTGGGGGCGATGGACGTGCTGCGCTCGGCGCTCCCGGCGGGCACCCTCTCGGGGGCGCCCAAGGTGCGCGCGATGCAGATCGTCGACGAGCTCGAGCCGGTAAAGCGCTGCGGCTACGGCGGCGCGATCGGATACCTCTCCTGGGACGGCGACCTCGACACCGCGATCCACATCCGCACGGTCGTCGTCAAGGACGGCCAGGCCCACGTCCAGGCCGGCGGCGGCACCGTCGCCGACGCCAAGCCGGCCTACGAGTACAACGAGTCCGTCAACAAGGCCAAGGCCGTCTTCCGCGCGGTCGAGCTCGCCTGCGAGCAGCCCGACTGGACCTGAGCGATGCGCGTGCTCGTCATCGACAACTACGACTCCTTCACCTACAACCTCGTCCAGTACCTGGGCGAGCTGGGGGCTGAGATCGAGGTGGTGCGTAACGACAAGGCAACGGTCGACGAGCTGCTCGAACGGGGCGCCGAACGCCTCGTCGTCTCGCCCGGCCCCTGCACCCCGGCCGAGGCCGGCATCTCCACGGAGGCGGTCCGCCGCTTCGCCGAAGCCAAGACGCCCGTGCTCGGCGTCTGCCTCGGGCACCAGTCGCTGGTCGAGGCCTTCGGCGGGCGCACTGTGCAGGGCGACCCGATCCACGGCAAGGACGCCGAGGTCGAGCACGACGGCCGCACGATCTTCGAGGGCCTGCCCAGCCCCCTGGTCGCCGGGCGTTATCACTCCCTGGTCTCCGACCCCGACCTGCCGGAGGAGCTGGAGCTGAGCGCCAGCTACGGCGACGTCGTCATGGGGGCCCGCCATCGAGAGCTGCCAGCCGAGGGCGTCCAGTTCCATCCCGAGTCGGTGCTGACGCCGCAGGGAAAGCACCTGCTCGCCAACTTCCTGGGGGAGGGATGACCCCCAACGACGTCGTCACGCGGGCGATCGACGCGGTCTGCGCCGGCGACCACCTGAGCGCCGACCATGCCGCCGCGGTCCTCGCCGAGATCATGGAAGGGCACGCGAGCGAGGTGCAGACGGGAGCCTTCCTGATCGCGCTGCGGGCGAAGGGGGAGACGGTCCCGGAGCTGGTCGGCCTCGCCCGCACGATGCGCTCGCTGGCGACGCCGGTCGCGACCGCGCGCGCCGACCTGGTCGACACCGCCGGCACCGGCGGCGGGCCCTCCACCTTCAACGTCTCGACCACCGCGGCCCTGATCGCCGCCGCCGCGGGCTGCGCCGTCGCCAAGCACGGCAACCGCTCGAGCACGAGCAAGTGCGGGTCCGCCGACCTGCTCGAGGCCCTCGGCGTCAACATCGAGCTCGACCCCGAGCAGGTCGGCCGCTGCATCGACGAGATCGGCTTCGGCTTCATGTTCGCTCCCCGTCACCACAAGGCGATGGCGCACGTGGTGCCGGTGCGAAAGGAGCTGGCCGTTCGCACGATCTTCAACTTCCTCGGCCCGCTCACGAACCCGGCGGGGGCGGAGCGGCAGCTGCTCGGCGTCTCCGATCGCCACTACCAGGAGACGATCGCCGAGGCCCTGGTCGGGCTGGGCAGCGAGCGGGCGATGGTGGTCGCCGCCGAGGACGGCGTCGACGAGCTCTCGATCTCGGCCCGCACGCGCGTGATCGAGGTCCGCGACGGCGGCACCGAGGAGCACTTTGTCGAGCCGGGCGAATTCGGCCTCGCCGCCGCCGACCTTGGCGAGGTCGCGGGCGGGACCCCGGAGGAGAACGCCGCCGCTTCCCGCGCCGTACTCGCCGGCGAGAAGGGCCCGCGTCGCGACCTCGTCCTGCTCAACGCGGGGGCAGCGATCTACGTCGGCGGCGGCGCGGACGCTCTCACCGAGGGCGTCGAGAAGGCCGCCGCCGCGGTCGACTCGGGCGCGGCCGTCGGCCTGCTCGAGCGGCTCGTGGCGGCGACCGCCGCCCCCGCCGTCTAGGCTTCCCCTGTCCAGTGGCAATGATCGAGCAGCTGATCTCGGTGGCGCGGGAAGGGGTTGAGGAGCGTCGCGGCCAGAGGCCGCAGGCGGAGCTCGAATCCCTTCTGCTGAGACGTGGCCAGGACCGGCCGTTCAGCGAGGCCCTGGTGCGGCCCGGCCTTTCGCTGATCGCCGAGTTCAAGCGCCGCTCGCCGAGCGCCGGCGACATCTCTGCCGCGGCGACCGTAGCCGAGCAGGTCGGGGCCTACGAGCGCGGCGGGGCGGCGGCGCTCTCCGTGCTCACCGACGAGCGGCACTTCGGCGGTTCGCTCGAGGACCTGCGGGCCGCCCGTGCCGCCTGCGACCTGCCGATCCTGCGCAAGGACTTCGTCGTCGACCCCTACCAGCTCTACGAGGCCGCCGTGAACGGGGCCGACGCGGTGCTGCTGATCGTCCGCGCCATGGACGACCGCACGCTGGCCGAGCTCTACGGGACGGCGCGGGACCTCGACCTCGACTGCCTCGTTGAGGTCCACGACGCCGAGGAGCTGCGGCGGGCGCTTGAGATCGACGTCGAGGTGATCGGCGTCAACAACCGCGACCTCGACGACGGCTCGGTCGACGTCTCGCGGACCTACGAGCTGATGCCCGACGTTCCCGCGGGCAAGACCGTCGTCGCCGAGAGCGGCATCTCCGCTCGCGAGGAGCTGGAGGAGCTCGAACGCGTGGGGGTCGACGCGGTGCTGATCGGCAGCGCCCTGATGGTCGCCCCGGACCCCGAGGCGAAGACCCGCGAGCTGACCGGCTCCGACGAAGGCACCCGCGAGCACCACCTTCCTTGAGGCCCGATCTTTTAGATCGGCCTTGAACATCGTTTAAGAATCGCTGAGGAACTTTCCCTACCGTTCTCTTCGATGCGACGCTTCTTTCGCACCCCGTTCGGCTCGGCGCTCATCGGCGGCGCCGTCGTCGCCGCCTTCGGCTGGGTGGCGATCGCCACCGGCCTGATCGAGGCGCGGGGCGACTCTTCGGCCACGGTCGCCGCCCCGCTCGCGCCGCCGATCGCGGTCAAGGACAGCGGCGACGGCAACGCGGTCAACCAGATCTACAAACGCGACGGCCAAGGCGTCGCCTTCATCCAGGCGACCCAGGCGCCGGAAGAATCGGCGTTCAACCCGTTCGGCGGCGAACCGGAAGGCGGGGGCGTCGCCACAGGCTCCGGATTCCTGATCGACACCGAAGGCCACATCGTCACCAACAACCACGTGGTGGAAGGGGCGACGAAGGTCACGGTCAAGCTCGGCTCCGAGAACTCGACCCACCCGGCGGAAGTCGTCGGCGCCGACCCGGCGTCCGACGTCGCCCTGCTCAAGGTCGACCTGCCGGCAGGCCAGCTCCACCCGCTTCCCCTCGGCAATTCCTCGCAGGTCCAGGTGGGGGATCCGGTGGTCGCGATCGGCAACCCATTCGGGCTCGACCGCACCGTTACCAGTGGCATCGTCTCGGCGCTCCAGCGCCAGATCCAGGCCCCCAACGGCTTCTCGATCAACCACGTGATTCAGACCGACGCGGCGATCAACCCCGGCAACTCGGGTGGACCGCTGATCGACTCCTCCGGCAGCGTGATCGGGATCAATTCCCAGATCCAGACCGGCGGGGGCAGCGGCGGCAACGTCGGCATCGGTTTCGCCGTGCCGATCAACACGGCCCGCGAAGTCGTCAAGCAGATCGAGACGAACGGCAAAGTCGAACACGCCTACATCGGCATCACCGGCGGCACCGTCACGCCGGCGATCGCCGAAGCGCTGAAGCTGCCGACCAAGCAGGGAGTGCTGGTCAACGAAGTCGTCAAGGGTGGCCCCGCCGACAAGGCCGGGATAGAAGGCGGGGAAACAGAAGCGACGATCGAAGGCGCTCCCGTCCGCCTCGGCGGTGACGTGATCACGGAAGTCGACGGCGAGCCGATCGCCTCGATGGAAGACCTGATCGACGCGATCGAGGCCGACAAGCCCGGCGACGAGATGAAGGTCACGCTGCTGCGCGGCAACGACGCCGAAGAGAAGACCGTCACGGTCAAGCTCGGGGTTCGGCCCAACTCGGTCGAAGAAGCGGAAAACGGTTGAGGCGGAAGTGGCGGACGGACGTGGGCAGGGCGCCCCTCGTCCCGACAAGCACCGAGCTAATTAGCTCGGTGCTTTGAGTATCCGCCGGCTCGAGGGGCGCCCTGCCCACGTCCGGCGAGATGCCGCCGTGGAAGAGCTTGTGGCCAGGGTCGAGAGCGCCGCGGTACTCGCGTAGTCTGGGCTTATGCGGGTCAAGATCTGTGGGATCACCAATCTGGACGATGCGGCGGAGGCCGTGCGGCTGGGGGCGTGGGCGATCGGGTTGATCCACTACGACCGGAGTCCGCGGGCGGTGGAGGCGGGGGAAGCGGTGGCGATCGCCGCCGCCTTCCGCCGCAAGTGCGAGGTCGTGGGGGTGTTCGTCAACCCCGAGCTCGACGAGGTCGTCAAGGCCGTCGAGGACGCGAGCCTGACGATGGTGCAGCTGAACGGGGCCGAGGGGCCGCAGCTCTGTGCCGAGGTGGCGCGGCGCACCGGTGTCAAGGTGATCAAGGCGATCCACGTCGCCAGCGCCGCCGAGGTCCACGGCGCCGAGGCCTACCGCACCGACTTCCATCTCTTCGACAAGAGGGGAAAGGGGCTCTGGGGCGGGACCGGGGAGAGCTTCGACTGGGGTCTGCTGCGCGAGCACCGCTCCGAGGTGCCGGCGATCGTCGCCGGTGGCCTGCGTCCCGACAACGTCGCCGCCGCGATCGAGCTGACCCACCCCTACGCGGTCGACGTGGCGAGCGGGGTCGAGTCCGAGCCCGGCCACAAGGATCACGCGGCGATGGCGGCCTTCTTCGAGGCGGCCAAGGCCGCTAGCGTGCCCTCGGCATGAGCGCGGTCGAAGAGCGGTTCGGGCCGTACGGCGGCCGCTACGTCCCCGAGACGCTGATCTCCGCGCTCGACGAGCTGACCGCGGCCTGGGCCGAGGCTCGCGAGGACCCGGCCTTTCGCGAGCGGCTGGCGTTGCTGCACCGCGACTTTGTCGGTCGCCCGACGCCGCTCTACCGCGCCGAGCGGCTCTCCGAGCGCGTCGGCAAGACTGTCTACCTCAAGCGCGAGGACCTCGCCCACACCGGCGCCCACAAGATCAACAACGCCGTCGGCCAGGTGCTGCTCGCCCAGCGCATGGGCAAGCCGCGAATCATAGCCGAGACCGGCGCCGGTCAGCACGGCGTCGCGACCGCGACCGCCTGCGCCCTGCTCGGCCTCGAGTGCGTCGTCTACATGGGCTCCGAGGACATCCGCCGCCAGAAGCCCAACGTCGAGCGAATGGGCCTGCTCGGTGCCGAGGTCGTCCCGGTCGAGGCCGGCGCCCGCACGCTGAAGGAGGCGGTCAGCGCCGCGATTCGCGACTGGGTCGCCAACGTCGCGACGACCCACTACGTGATCGGCTCGGCCGTCGGGCCGGCGCCGTTCCCGGCGCTCGTTCGCGACCTGCAGACGGTGATCGGCGAGGAGGCGCGCGAGCAGGCTCTCGCCGCCGAGGGAGAGCTGCCGGGGCGGGTGATCGCCTGCGTCGGCGGTGGCTCGAACTCGATCGGCATCTTCACGCCGTTCGTCGAGGACGCTGCCGTCGAGCTGATCGGCGTCGAGGCCGCCGGCGAGGGTCTCGACAGCGACCGCCACGGCGCCTCGCTCGGCAAGGGCACGACCGGCGTCCTGCACGGCTCGCTCTCCTCGATCATCGCCGACGAGGAGGGACAGATCCTCGAGGCCCACTCGGTCTCGGCTGGGCTCGACTACCCGGGTGTGGGCCCAGAGCACGCTTGGCTCAGGGATACGGGCCGCGCCAGCTACGTATCCGTGACGGACGCGCAGGCGCTGGATGCCTTCAAGCTGCTCTGCCGGCTGGAGGGGATCATCCCCGCGCTCGAGTCCTCGCACGCGATCGCCTGGCTGCTCGAGAACGGCGGCGGCGATGGCTACGACGTCATTTGCCTCTCGGGGCGCGGCGATAAGGACCTGGCCGAGGTGCTGAGCCTTTGACCGGTCCAGAGCTGATCGCGGCGGCCTTCGATGCCGCGCGCGAGGAAGGCAGGGCGGCGTTGATGCCGTACATGATGGCCGGGTATCCGGATCGGGAGACGTCGTCGGCGGTCGCCGCGGCGTATGCCGAGTCGGCCGATCTCGTCGAGCTCGGGATTCCCTTCTCCGATCCGCTTGCCGACGGGCCGACGATCCACGCGGCGGCAACGGCCGCTCTGGAAGCCGGAGCTTCGATGGACACCGCGATCGAGATCTGCGAGGAGATCGCCGAGCGGCTGCCGGTCGTCTTCATGGTCTACGCGAACATGGTGCTTGCGCACGGCGGGGCGGAGGAGTTCGCGCGGCGCGCGCTCGATGCGGGGGCCTGTGGGGCGATCGTGCCGGACCTGCCGCTGGAGGAAGCCGAGCCGGTGCGGGCGGCCTTCGACGCGGCCGGGCTGGCGCTGGTGCCGCTGGTGGCGCCGACCACCCCGGCCGAGCGACGGGCGCGGATCTGCGCCGCCGCGCGCGGCTTCGTCTACGTCGTCTCGACGGTGGGGACGACGGGGGAGAGGGACGAGCTGCCGGCGGAGCTCGCCGAGCTGGTCGCGGCGACGAAGGCCGAGGCCGAGGTGCCGGTCGCGGTCGGCTTCGGGATCGGCACGCCGCGACAGGCCGCCCAAGTGGGTGAGATCGCCGACGGCGCGATCATCGGCAGTCGCTTGGTGCGGGCGGCGGAAGAGGCGGATGCGGCCGAGGCGGTCGGCTCTTTCCTGCGCGAGACGCGCGACGCCCTGGTCAGCGGTTAGGATTCTCGGCCGATGGGAATGCTCGTCACACTCTTCCTGGCCCTCGCCGCGATGACGGTCTCCTACGCCTTCGGGCAGGGTGGCCCCGTCGCCGGCCTCGTCTTCTTCAGCGTGCTGTTGATCGGTGCCGTGCTGCGAATCCTGCAGCCGAAGTCCGAATAGCGCTCAGACCCGCGTCGCCGTCACCTGCAGGTACTCGGGTTCGAGCACGAAGGCGCGGTCGCCAGCCGTGTTGCACTTCTCCAGCTGCTCGCGCAGATCGGCCTCGAGCGCCGCTTCGCCGTCGGGGCCGACCCGGTCGAAGGCGAGCTTGATCGGGCCGAAGTAACCGCGGAAGATCTCCAGGTAGTGGTCGATCGAGCGGAATGGCTGCCGCGAGACGCGGCGCTCCATGCGCAGGTCGGCGACCCCGTCGCCGAATAGCTCGCGCACCCGGTCCTCGGTGCCCCAGAGCACCGGCGGCGTGAATCCCGGCGGCGGCGGGGCGTGTTTGGCGACGATCGCGAAGAGCTGGCTGACGGGGCCGTCGGGAACCCAGTTCGCCATCCCGATCCGGCCGCCTGGCTTGCAGACCCGCAGCAGCTCGGCGGCGGCCCGCTCCTGGTCGGGGGCGAACATCGCGCCGAAGACCGAGGCGACGACGTCGAACTCGGCGTCGCCGAACGGCAGCTCGGCGGCGTCGCCCTCGACGAACTCGACGTCGAGCCGCTCGGCCGCGGCGCGCTCGCGAGCGCGCTCGAGCAACGCCGGGACGAAGTCGACCCCGACGACGTTGCCCCACGACCGCCGCGCTGCGGCGATGGCGGCGTTGCCGCTGCCGCAGGCAACGTCGAGGACGCGCTCGCCGGGAACGACGTCGAGCGCTTCGACCAGTTCCTCGGAGACCATCATCACGATCGCGGCGACGATCGCGAAGTCCCCTTCCGACCACGTCTTCCGCCCCGCCTCGCGCAGCGCCTGCATATCCACCGCGTCGCTCATCTCCACTCCTTTCGCCCCAGGTCTGAGTCCACCCTCTCTTCGCTGAGTTCGTCCTTTGTTCCGGATAGCGGAACGAAAAGCGAAGTCAGCGGGGGGTCGGTCGAACCTAGCGGGTTTGCTGGCGGTTCGTGCGGGATAACCTGCGTTCATGCGGATCGGCGTGCTCACCGGCGGCGGGGACTGTCCGGGGCTCAACGCGGTCATCCGGGCGATCGTGCGCAAGGGAGTCGAACGCTGTGGGCACGAGTTCGTCGGCTACCGCGACGGCTGGCGCGGTCCGCTGGAGGGCGACAGCCGGCCGCTCGGCGTGCCCGAGGTGCGCGGCATCCTGCCCCGCGGCGGGACGATCCTCGGCGCCTCGCGCACCAACCCCTTCAAGCAGGACGGCGGCGCCGAGCGGCTCGTTGCCAGCCTCGAGGCGGACGGCGTCGACGGGCTGATCGCGATCGGCGGCGAGGACACGCTCGGCGCGGCGGCGCGGCTGCACCGCGAGCACGGCGTCAACCTCGTCGGCGTGCCGAAGACGATCGACAACGACCTCGGCGCCACCGATTACACCTTCGGCTTCGACACCGCGGTCAACATCGCGATGGAGGCGATCGACCGCCTGCACACGACCGCCGACAGCCACCACCGCGTCCTGATCGTCGAGGTGATGGGGCGGCACGCCGGCTGGATCGCCTTCCACTCGGGCCTCGCGGGCGGCGCCAACGTGATCCTCATCCCCGAGCAGCCCTTCGACCTCGACCGGGTCTGCGAGTTCGTCGGCCGCCGCTTCGAGCACAACTTCGCCCCGATCGTCGTCGTCGCCGAGGGCGCCCAGCCCGTCGGCGGGATGCCGGAGACCAAAAGCGAGAAGCTCGACCAGTTCGGTCACGTCGCCCTCGGCGGCATCGCCCACTGGCTCGAGGGAGAGATCGAGCGCAAGACCGGCAAGGAGGCGCGGGCGACCGTGCTCGGTCACGTCCAGCGCGGCGGCACGCCGACGGCCTTCGACCGGGTGCTGGCGACGCGCTTCGGCCTGCACGCGATCGACGCGGTTGATGCCGGGCGCTGGGGCACGATGACCGCGTTGCGCGGCACCGAGATCTCGCTGGTGAGCCTTGACGAGGCGACCGCACAACTGAAGACGGTGCCGCCCGAGCTGTACGCGGAGGCTGAGGTTTTCTTTGGCTGAGCGAGGGGTGGGGGAGCGCCGGGGGGCACTCGCCAAAACGCTCGGCAGGAGCCTCGCTTGAGTGTTTTGGAGAGTGCCCCCCGGCGCTCCTCTCAGCTTCGCGTCAAGCTCCGAAGAGCGGTCAGCCTCGTGGGAGCGGCGGCGGTCCTGGCAGGAGCTTCGAGCGGATGCGGCGCGGGAGAAGGCGTGGAGAGCGGAGCTACGGTGGCCGCTTACGTGGAAGCTTCCCTGTGTCCAGGGGCGAAGAAGGAGCTTGGGCGGCAGGGCGAGGAAGCCGGCGACGTGAAGGTCCAGGCGTTCTGCTTGCCCAGCCCTCTCAGGGGCGGCAAGCTTGATCTTGCGACACTAGGAGCCAACGCCAGGAGAGCCACCGAGGATTCGACCGCCGCTGCCTTCCTGGAAACCGGCGACCCAAGCGCCTCCCGCTTCACCCGCCCGATCCTGGAAACCGCCGAAATCCCCTGGATCGCCTCGAGCTCCGGCGAAAAAGCGATGGCGCAGCTGCTGAAGCTCATCGAGTCGACAAGCTCCGGCTCCCTCCGCACCTCGCTGCAAGACAGGCTCAACGAATAGAGACGCTCGCGCCCTCTTTTCGGCTGTCGAGGAGGGGCGGGCAGTCCCTCGGACTGGCGGATACTCAAAATCGCGCGCTCATTAGCGCGCGATTTGTCAGGCCGAGGGACTGCCCGCCCCTCCACCCACAACCGCTAGAGCAGGTCCCCCAACGCCTCGTCCACGTCCGTGAATCTGAACTCGTACCCGAGGTCCAGCGCCCGCCTCGGCATCACCCGCTGCCCACCCCGCAGCACCTTGCCGAACTCCTTGCCGTACATCGCGTCTAGCGTCACCCCCGGCACCCGCAGGATCGCCGGGCGACCGAGCGCTTTGCCGAGCGCCTTTGAGAAGACCTTGTTCGTGACCGGATTCGGCGCCGTCGCGTTGACGACTCCGTGGACCCGCTCGTCCCCGATCGCCCACTCGAGGATGCCGACCTCGTCGTCGACGTGGATCCAGGAGACGTACTGGGCGCCGCCCGCGAGCGGGCCGCCGAGGCCGAGCTTGAAGGGCCGCAGCAACGCCGCGAGGAAGCCGTCGCTCGGGTCGAGGACGTGGCCGGTGCGGACGATGACGAGGCGCACGCCGGTGCCCTCGACCTCGCGCGCCGCCCGCTCCCACTCGCGCACGACCTCCGCGTCGAAGCCCTCGCCGCTCTCGCTCGACTCGTCGACGATCGCGTCGCCGCGGTCGCCGTAGAAGCCGATCGCCGACTGGTTGACGAGTACCTTGGGCTTGCGCTCGAGGCCGGCGATCGCGCCGACGAGGTTGTGGGTGCCGGTGCGGCGGCTCTCCATGATCCGCCGCTTCGCCTCGTCGGTCCAGCGCTGGTTGATCTTCTCGCCAAGCAGGTTGACCACGGCGTCGACACCGTCGAAGGCCTCCGCCGGCGGCCGTTCCAAGGTCGGCTCCCAGGCGTGCCACTGGACGCGGGGATTGGTGCGGCGCGCCCGCTGCGGGTCGCGCGTCAGGGCGACCACCGCCTCGCCCCGGACCAGAAGCGAGTCGCAGAAGGCGGACCCGATGAAACCGCTGGCGCCGGTGACGAGGACCTTCACGGTGTCAGGGAACCTCCACCGTGGAGAAGGTGCCAGTCTCCTCGTTGAAGCGGGCGATCCCCTCCCGCTTGGCCTCCTCGACCACCGCCTCGGCCACCTTGGGCGCGACTTCGCGGTTGAAGACGCTGGGAATGATGTAGTCCTCGGAGAGGTCTTCCTCGGAGACGGCCATCGCGATGCCCTTGGCGGCGGCGAGCTTCATCTCCTCTGTGATGCTGGGCGAGCCGGCGTCGAGTGCGCCGCGGAAGATGCCGGGGAAGGCGAGCACGTTGTTGATCTGGTTCGGGTAGTCCGAGCGGCCGGTGGCCATGATCCGCACGTACGGCGCGGCGTCCTCGGGCATCACCTCGGGCGTGGGGTTGGCCATCGCGAAGACGATCGCGTCGTCGTTCATCTTGCCCAGCGAGGAGGCCTCGATCAGGCCGGGCCCGGAGAGTCCGATGAAGAGGTCGGCGCCCTCGATCGCCTCGTTGGGGTCGCCGCTCAGCCGCTCGGGGTTCGAGTTCTCCGCGTACCAGCGCTTGATCCCGCTCATCTCGCCCGATTCGTAGTCGGCGCGGGTGGTCGAGAGGGCGCCCTGGCGGTCGCAGCCGACGATGTGGGTGACGCCGCTGGCGAGCATCATCTTCGTCACCGCTACCCCGGCGGCCCCAAGTCCCACCATCAGCACGCGCAGCTCCTCGATCGGCTTGCCGACGATCTTCAGGGCGTTGAAGAGCGCCGCCATCGTCACGATCGCGGTCCCGTGCTGGTCGTCGTGGAAGACGGGGATGTCGAGCGACTCCTTCAGCCGGTCCTCGATCTCGAAGCATCGCGGGGCGGAGATGTCCTCGAGGTTGATGCCGCCGAAGGTCGGCGCGATCAGCTCCACCGCCTTGACGATCTCATCGACGTCCTGCGTGTCGAGGCAGATCGGGAAGGCGTCGACCTGGGCGAACTCCTTGAACAGCATCGCCTTGCCCTCCATCACCGGCATCGCCGCCTCGGGGCCGATGTTGCCGAGGCCGAGCACGGCGCTGCCGTCGGAGACGACGGCGACGGTGTTCTTCTTGATCGTGTACTCGAAGGCCTTGGCCCGGTCGGCGGCGATGTCCTCGCAGACGCGGGCGACGCCCGGCGTGTAAGCCATCGAGAGGTCGTCGCGCGTCTTCAACGGGTACTTGTTCTCGACTGAGATCTTGCCGCCGCGGTGCATCTGCATCGTGCGGTCGACGTAGTCGAGTACCTTGGCGCCCCGGGTCGAGCCGATTCCGCGCAGGATCCGCTCCCAGTGCTCGCGGTCCTGGGCGTCGATCGTGAACTCGCGCACCCGCTTGCCCTCACCGCCGGCGCCCGGCACCAGGTCGACACCCTGCAGCTGCCCGCCGGCCTCGGCGATCACAGCGGTCAGCTTGCCGAGCGGCTCCTGCCGCGCGTCGAGCTCGACCCGGATCGTGACGCTGTACTGGGCGCTGACTGCCATGGACGGCTATCGAATCAGATTCGGGCCTCTTGCTGACGATCCCATATGCTGGCGGCGCGGATGGAAATGGCTGCCATCGTCCTTTGCGTGACCTATGTGGCGCTAACTTTCGGCGCTAGGGTCGCGATCCTCTTCTATCGGACCGGTTCAACTGGGGTGCACGGCCTGGATACCGATTCTCCGGCAGGCTTTTTGGCGGGTCTGATGTTGATTGCTGCGCTCGCGTGCGTCCTTGCGGCGCCGATTTGCGCTCTACTCGATGTGGTAGAGCCGAATCCCGCGTTGGACGGCGCCGTGGTCAACTGGATTGGCGTCGTCCTTGTAGTAACGGGTATCGGGCTCACCTTCGCGGCGCAGCTCGCGATGGGCGACTCCTGGCGCATAGGGGTCAACGGCCAGGAGGAGACGACATTGGTCACATCTGGTCCATTCCGGTTAGTGCGCAACCCAATCTTCGCCGCGATTGTGCCGGCCGTCCTCGGCTTCTGCCTCATGGTTCCGAGTGTTCTCTCCATCGCGGGGGTCGCGACGGCGATTGCCGCGATCGAGATGCAGGTGCGACTTGTCGAGGAGCCGTATCTACTGCGTATTCATGGGCGTGCCTACGAGGAATATGCAGCCCGGGCCGGTCGCTTTGTACCGCGAATCGGCTTGCTATAGACGCTTCATAGAGTTGGGTTTCTCATGTCCCCCGACCACGAGCTCTTCCTGATCGACGGCAACTCGCTCGCTTACCGGGCGTTCTTCGCGCTGCCGGAGTCGATCGGGACCAGCGACGGGCGGCCGACCAACGCGATCTACGGGCTGGCGTCGATGCTGGTCAAGATCATCGACGAGCACGCGCCGGCGGGCGTGGTGGTCGCCTGGGACGCGGGGATGTCGGGCCGCGAGGTCACCTATGACCTCTACAAGGCCCAGCGCAAACCGCGGCCTGACCTGCTGCGCGAGCAGTGGCCGCACCTGATGCCGCTGGTCGAGGCCTTCGGCTACACCAACGTCAGGGTCGAGGGCTACGAGGCCGACGACGTGATCGCGTCGCTCACGAGACAGGCGCGCGAGCACGGCATCCCGGTGATGGTCGTCACCGGCGACCGCGACGCCTACCAGCTGGTCGGTGAGGGCGTGCGGGTGATGAGCACCTCGCGCGGCATCACCGAGACCAAGGTCTACGACTCAGCCGCGGTGCAGGAGCGCTACGGCGTGCCGCCGGAGCGGATCACCGACCTGATGGGGCTGCGCGGCGACACCTCCGACAACATCCCCGGCGTCCCCGGGATCGGCGAGAAGACGGCGACCCAACTGCTACAGAGGTTCGGCGACCTCGAGGGCGTGCTCGGCGCGGTCGAGGAGATCTCCGGCGCCAAGCGCAAGCAGAACCTGGTCGAGCACGCCGACGACGCGCGCATGTCCAAGCAGCTCGCGACCCTGCATTACGACGTCGAGACCGGCGTCGACCTGAGCGAGGTGATGGGCGCCGAGCCCGATCGCGGCGCCCTGCGCGACTTCATGCGCGAGTTCGAGCTGCGGGCGGTGATGGAGCGCCTCGAAGAGGCGCTGCCGGAGGGGAACGCCGTGCCGGGACGCAGGGTCGAGACCGAGCTCGAGATCGAGACGGTCGAGGGCAAGCCGGCGGACCTCGCGAAGAGGCCCGAGCCGTTGCCCCTGGCGCTGTCTGGCGAGGTTTGGGCGGCGGTCGAGGGCGAGCGCGTCCTCACCGGCTCGGCGCGGCTCGACGAGCTCGCCGCCGCTCTCGCGGCCCGCCCCCTCGTCGCTCACGACGCCAAGTCGCTTGGCGGCGGTCGCCACGGGCTGCTCGCCGCCGCGGCCCGCGAGGGCCTCGCCGTCGCCCTCGACCACGACACGATGATCGCTGCCTACCTGCTCGAGCCGCAGCGGCGGACCTACGACCTGATCGAGCTGGCGGCTGACGCCGGCATCGGCCTCGCCTCCGAGGTCGCCTCGGCGAGCGACGGGGACGAAGACGGCCAGCTCTCGCTCGACGGCGACGCCGAGGGCGAGGCCGGGCTCGACCCCGCCGAGGAGGCGCGCCTCGTCGCCGCCCTCGCCGAGGCGCAGCGGCCCCGCCTCGCGGAGCTCGGTCTGGAGGATCTGCTGCGCGAGGTCGAGCTGCCGCTCGTCCACGTCCTCGCCGCGATGGAACGCGAGGGCCTGAAGCTCGACGCCGCGCGTCTGGGCGAGGTCGGCGCCGGCTTCGGCGAGCGGATCGACACGCTCGAGAAGGAGATCTACGAGTTGGCCGAGGAGGAGTTCACGATCGGCTCCCCGCAGCAGGTCGGCCGCGTCCTCTTCGAGAAGCTCAGCCTGACTCGCAAGCGGCGCGGCAAAACCGGCTTCTCGACCGATGCCCGCGTGCTCGCTCAGATCCGCGACGAGCACCCGATCGTCGAGAAGATCGAGAGCTGGCGCGAGCTGACCAAGCTCAAGAACACCTACCTCGACTCGCTGCCCGACCTGATCGACCCCGAGACCGGTCGCGTCCACACCACCTTCAACCAGGCGGCGACGACCACCGGCCGCCTCTCCAGCACCAACCCCAACCTGCAGAACATCCCGATCCGAACCGAGATCGGCCGGCCGGTGCGGGCCTGCTTCGTCGCCGAGGGCGGCAACAGCCTGCTCTCCGCCGACTACAGCCAGGTCGAGCTGCGCGTCCTCGCCCACGTCGCCGACGAGGACGTCCTCAAGGAGATCTTCCGCGCGGGCGAAGACGTGCACGCGGCGACCGCGGCCGAGGTCTTCGAGATCTCGCGCGAGGACGTCGACGTCGGTCAGCGCTCGAAGGCGAAGATGGTCAACTTCGGCATCGTCTACGGGCTGACCGGCTTTGGCCTCGCCGACCGGCTCAACATCCCGCGCAAAGAGGGCGAGGAATTCGTCTCGCGCTACCTCGAGCGCTTCCCGGCTGTACGCGCCTTTCGCGAGCAGATCGTCGAGCGCGCCCAGGAGGAGGGTTACGTGACGACGCTGATGGGACGGCGGCGGGCGATCCCGGAGCTGCGCTCCGGCAACCCGAACACGCGGCGGCTGGGGGAGAGGCTGGCGGTCAACACCGTGATCCAGGGCACCGCGGCCGACATCATCAAGGTCGCGATGGTGCGTTGCCACCGCGCCCTGGCCGAGGCCGGTGGCGAGACCCGCCTCGTCCTGCAGATCCACGACGAGCTGCTCTTCGAGGGGCCGCCGGAGGAGATGGACGGCGCGGTCGAGCTGGTGCGGCGCGAGATGTGCGCCGCCTACGAGCTCGACCCGCCGCTGGAGGTCGACGTCGGCGTCGGCCCGGACTGGCTCGACGCCAAGTAGTCGGCCCGCGAGGGTCCCCGTCTAAGGCGGGGGTGATATGACGGTGCGGACATGGACCGTGGACTGGCCGTCATCCTCACCGCCTGCGCCGGCGGGCTGATCGCGCTGCAGGCGCCGATCAACGCCGGTCTGGGCAAAGCGACCGGGAGCCTGCCTGCGGCGCTGGTCTCCTTTCTCGTCGGGACCGTCGCGCTCGGCGCGATCGTCATCCTCAGCGGCAAGGCCGGCGGGCTCTCCTCGACCTTCGACGTCAGCTGGTACTACCTGCTGGGCGGGCTGCTCGGCGCCGTCTACGTCGCCAACGCGCTCGTCGCGGTGACCGCGATCGGCGCCGGAGGCGTCGCGGCGGCGACGATCACCGGCCAGCTGACCGCCTCGGTGGCGATCGACCGGCTCGGCCTATTCGGCCTCGACCAGGTCCCGCTCAGCCCCGAGCGCGTGGTCGGGGTCGCCTTGCTGCTGGCGGGCACCGTCCTGGTCGTGCGCTGAGGGCGCCGCCGCGAACTCCGGCGGAGCGATCCGCAGGTAGTGGTCGAAGGACCAGTCGACGAAGCGCTTGGCGCCCATCGCCTTGACCAGCGGTGCGAGCAGGCGCGGCGGGATCCTCGGCACCAGCTTCTGCACGCGCAGCATCCAGCGGAACTTCCACTCGTGCGAGTCGTTGAACTCGGCGTAGCGGACGGCCGCCGCCTCGCGGCTCCGATGCCCCTCGACGACGGCGCGCAGCTCGCGCCCGAGCGCGATGCCGAAGTAGAGCGCCGTGCGGATGCCCTCGGCGCTGAGCGGCAGGCAGTGGCCGGCCGAGTCGCCGGCGAAGAAGACGCCGCCCTCGGTGCCGCGACGCAGCTTGTGCGGGATCCAGTTGCCCTGATAGCGGACCTTCTCGCTGCCGAGGTCGTCGGCCAGCAGCTCGGTCGTCTCGCGGACGTGAAAGCGGGGGTCGAAGGAACCGACGCCGATCCGCAGCTCCTCGCCGGCGGGGAAGCTCCAGCCGTAGCCGGCGGGCACGTAGCGGCGGTCGATCCAGACCTCGAGGTCCTCGCCGGCCCCGTCCGGATGCACCTCGAGGCCGCGCGAGAGTGGCGCCTCGGGCGGTTGGTAGCCGTCGCCGCTGGCCAGGAGCCGGCGCCAGCCGAGCGCGTCGACGACGAGCGGGGCGGAGATCGTGCCGCGATCCGTCTCGACCGCGATCGCGCCGTCGCCGTTGGCCGGGCGCCCGCGCCCATCGACCTTGGCGGTCTCGAAGCGCGCCTCGCCGCACTGACTCCAGAGCAGGTCGCAGAGCTCGCGGTAGTCGAAGGTCGAGAAGGTGAAGGGCAGGCGGAAGCGCGAGTCGCCGTGCGGGGTGTGCATCAAGAGCGAGTCGAAGCGCTGGCGCTCGGCGTCCATCAGGTCGAGCGCTTCCATCCAGACGGTGGGGATGCCGCAGGCCGAGGTCTGCCGCTCGCCGATCTCATAGCGGTCGACGACGAGCACGTCGGCGCCGGCCCCCGCAAGCTCGCGAGCCACCGCCAGCCCGGCAAAGCTCGCACCGCAGATCAACACGTCATGACTGCCGTCGAGGGGCGTGCGCTCCTCGCCGCGTTTCGTAGCGCGTACGGGCATAGGCCGCAGGGTATCCCCCGGCACCCCCGGACGCGGAGGGACCGGTCGCGAGATCGCCGGTTATAACGAGCGCGACCGGTCCCGAGCAGAGGAGGTGCCGGCTGGTTTTCTGCAATTATCTGCCGCTGTGTCCGTGACCGATACGACCGTTACCCCAGACTCCACCGGCACGCCCGTGGAGGGCTCCGGCGGCCTGCTCGTCGAAGTCGACGGCAAGGTCGTGCCGAACTACGCGGCGACGATGGTCTCCTTCGAGGAGGGCGACGTCGTCAAGGGCAAGGTCGTGCGCATCGACAAGGACGAGGTCCTGGTCGACATCGGCTACAAGTCGGAGGGCGTCATCCCCTCCTACGAGCTCTCGATCCGCAAGTCGGTCAACCCGGCCGAAGAGGTCGAGCTGGGCGAAGAGGTCGACGCCCTGGTCCTCACCAAGGAGGACAACGAGGGCCGCCTCGTCCTCTCCAAGAAGCGCGCTCGCTTCGAGAAGGCCTGGCGCAAAATCGAGGCCGCCGCCGAGTCCGGCGAACCGGTCGAGGGCAACGTGATCGAGGTCGTCAAGGGCGGCCTGATCCTCGACCTCGGGGTACGCGGCTTCCTGCCCGCCTCGCTGGTCGACATCCGCCGCGTCCACAACCTCGAGGAGTTCACCGGCCAGACGCTCGAGTGCAAAGTGATCGAGCTCAACCGCAGCCGCAACAACGTCGTCCTCTCGCGCCGCGCCGTGCTCGAGGAAGAGCGCAAGGAGGTGCGCGAGCAGATCCTCGGCCGGCTCGAGGCAGGCCAGGTGGTCGAGGGCAAGATCTCCAACATCGTCGACTTCGGCGCCTTCGTCGACCTCGACGGTATCGACGGCCTGATCCACATCTCCGAGCTTTCCTGGAGCCACGTCAACCACCCCTCCGAGGTGGTCGCGATCGGCGACACCGTGCGGATCAAGGTCCTCGACATCGACCGCGACCGGCAACGCATCTCGCTCGGCCTCAAGCAGACCCAGGAGGACCCGTGGCAGCGGGTGCTCAACTCGCACCGCCCCGGCGATGTGCTCGAGGGCGAGGTGACCAAGGTCGTCGCCTTCGGCGCCTTCGTCGAGATCCTGCCCGGGGTCGAGGGCCTTGTCCACATCTCCGAGCTCGCCGACCACCACGTCGAGAGCCCGGGCGAGGTGGTCGAGCCCGGTACCAAGCTGAACGTCAAGATCCTCGAGATCGACGAGGAGCGGCGCAGGCTGTCGCTGAGCATCAAGCAGGTCGAGGAGAACCGGATGGCGCTGGGCGATCTGGGCGAGCAGATTCAGGAGGCGTCAGGCGAAGCCTCGGATCAGGACGAAGGCGAGTCGTCCGCGGGTCCTGTCGCGGAGGAGGCGCCGGCCGTGGAAGCTGAGGCTCCAGCGAAGGAGGCAGCGCCAAGCGGTGAGGGTGAGGAAGCTTCGGAGGGGCCGGTGGCTGAGACGCCGGAGGAGGCCGAAGAGGCTGAGCAGGAGGGCGAATCGGTCGAGGAGCGGCCGGACTCTCCGGACGACACGGACGAGTCCGAGTCTGCTTCTGAGGAGCCGGCTTCCGAGGAGGCCGCCGACACCCCTGAAGCTGACTCAGTTCCTGAGCAAGTCTCCGAGTCTTAGAGGGTCTATCCCGGTAGGGGTGGAACGGTTTGTCTTTTCGTAGTGTGCTCGAGGCGCCAGCCAACTTCCTCTTTACCGGAAAGATCAAGTGGAACCCCTGCCGGGATAGACCCCCAAGCTCCCGAGTCTGGCGACTGAATCGCCCATGCCGCTGACGATCGGGCTGACCGGCGGGATCGCGGCGGGGAAGTCGGAGGCGCTGGCGGCGTTCGAGCGGCTGGGGGCGGCGACGATCTCCAGCGACGCGGTGGTCCACGAGCTGCTCGACTCGGAACCTCTGATCGGGCGCCTGACCGAGCGCTGGGGGGATGAGATCGCCCCGCAGGGCAGGGTCGACCGCAGCAAGGTCGGGGAGATCGTGTTTGCGGACCCAGAGCAGCTGAGATGGCTGGAGACGCGGATCCACCCGCTGGTGGGGGAACGACTCGGAGCCTGGCTTGCTTCGCTCGGCGACGACGTCGCGGTCGCCGTCGTCGAGGTGCCGCTGCTGTTCGAGTCCGAGATGGAGAAGGTCTTCGACACGACGGTCGCCGTGGTCACCTCCGACGAGGTGCGGCGAGCGCGCGCCGAGGCGCGCGGCCACGCCCTCGTCGGCGAGCGCGAGGCGCGCCAGCTGCCCCAGGCCGAGAAGGCGGCCCGCGCCGAGCACGTCGTCGAGAACGACGGCAGCATCGAGGACCTGGAGCGACGCCTGTCCGTCCTGGTCGCGAAGCTGCGGGAGTGAGCAGGGCCCGTAGACGCAGGCGCCGCCTGGCGATCGGCGCGGCGGCACTCGCCGTTACGGCCGGCATCGGCCTGCTGCTGCGGGGCACGATCGACAAGGCGATCCAGGAACTGACGCTGCCGCTCAAGCACGAGGACGTGATCCGCCAGCAGGCGCGCGAAAAGGACGTCGACGCGGCGCTGATCGCCGCCGTGATCTACTCGGAGTCGAAGTTCAGCGAAAGTACCTCGAGCGCGGGAGCGCGGGGGTTGATGCAGATCACGCGCGACGCGGCAAACGACATCGAGCGCCACAGCGGCGGCACCACCTTCCGCTTCAGCGACCTCTCCGATCCAGAAATCAACATCCGCTACGGGACGTTCCTCCTGCGCGAACTGCTGCAGCGCTACGAAGGCGACGAGGCGGCGGCCCTCGCCGCTTACAACGCCGGTCCGGGTAACGCGGACAAGTGGGGGGGTAGCCGCCTCACGGTGGAGGAGATCCCGTTCCCCGAAACCCGCGCCTACGTCGAAGAGGTGCTCGAGAAGCAGCGCGAATACCGCGAGGAATACCCGCGTGAGCTGGGGTATCGGCGATGAGCGAAGCCCCGCGCCCACGCCTCGCCGCGCTGGCTCTCGCGGTCGGCGTCGTTCTCGCCGACTCCTCGATCGTCGTCCTGGCGCTGCCGCGGATCTACCGCGAGCTCGACACCAGCGTCGCCGGCGTCACCTGGGTCCTCGTCTCCTTCAACCTGGTGATGGCGCTGGCGGCGGTGCCCGCCGCCCACCTCGCCCGCCGGGTCGGGCCCGGCCGGGCGGCCGCGGTCGGGCTCGCCGTCTTCGCCGGCGCCGGCGTCGCCTGCGCGGCCTCCGAGCACCTCGACACCCTGATCGCCGCACGCTGCGTGCAGGCACTCGGCGGCGCGGCGGCGGTGACGGCGGCGCTCGAGCTGCTGCCGGCTACGGTCGGCTCCGAGCGCCGCGCGACGGAGGTTTGGGCCGCCGCCGGCGCCACCGGCGCGGCGCTTGGGCCGGCCGTCGGCGGCCTGCTCACCGAGCTCGTCTCCTGGCAGTCGATATTCCTCATCCAGGTCCCGATCGCCCTGGCCGCGGCCGTGCCGATCCTCGCCGTCGCCCGGCACGAGGCGGCGACCGGCGTGCTCTCGGCCGAGCTGCGCCGTACCGGCCGCCCCCACCTGCTCGCCAACCTGGCGCTGGCCCTGGTCTCGGCGGCGATCGCGGGCGCCCTCTTCCTGCTCGTCCTGCTCCTGATCGAGGGCTGGCAGCTACAGCCGATCGGGGCCGCGATCGTGGTCAGCGTGATGCCGCTCGCGGCACTCGCCGGAGCGCGACTCGGCCGCTGGGTGCCGGACGCCAAGGCGCGCGCCGCCGCCGGCGCGATCCTGGTCTCGGGCGGGCTCGCGGCGCTGGCGCTGTTGCCGCATGCCGAGGTCGCGCTGACGATCCCACCCCAGATCCTCGTCGGCGTCGGGCTCGCGCTCGTCCTCTCGGCACTGACCGAGACGGCGCTCGCCGGCCGGGCGCCGCAGGCGATCCACGGCGGCTGGACGATCTCGGCCCGGCACGCCGGCGTCGTCGTCGGGCTGCTCGCCCTGACCCCGATCTTCACCCACGACATCGCCGCCCAGCGCCACGACGCGATCGAAGCCGGCACCGCGGTGATCCTCGACGCGCGGGTGCCGGCCCTGCTCAAGATCGACCTCGCGCGGCGGATCGAGGATCGCCTAGAAGGCGAGCGGGGCAAGGTGCCGACGATCGGCCCCGCCTTCGAGCCGCTTCCCGACGATCCCGAGGAACGCGCCGCGGTCCTGCGGCTGCGCGACGACCTGCAGGAGCAGCTCAATCGCGGCGCGACGCACGCGTTCAGCCCGTCGTTCTGGCTGGCGGCATTGATCGGCCTGCTGGCGCTGATCCCGATCGGCCTGGCGCGGAGGGTTGACCTGTGAAGTCCCGGCCCGGCACGATCCTGCTCGTCACGGCGATCGTCGCGGCCGTCGCCCTGCCGGCGGTCTATCTCGCCGCCGGGGGCTCCTCGTACGCGCCGGAGAAGCCCCGCGACCCATGCAAGCATCGCCCCTGGCGCAATCCCGAAGGACTCGACGAAATCGCCCAGCAGTTCACGCTCTCGGCACTCGACGGCGCCGCCTGCGAGCTCGGCGTCAGCCGCGAGACCCTGGCGCGGGCGCTGGCCACGCCCGAGTCGCGCGAACGCTTCGCCGAGCGCTACGGGATCGGCGACGCCGAGCTGGTGCGGGCGATCCGCGCCGGCCTGGTGCGCGCCGTCGACGACGCCGAAGAAGCCGGCGCGCTCCCGTCGCTGGTCGCCGGGCCGCTGCGCGAATACCTCAAGAGCATCCCGCTCGACCAGGCGATCGAACTGCTCCACAACGCCCGCTCGATCTTCCGGGGCGCCGAAGGCATCCTTGGCCCGGCGCAGGAATTCCTCGAAGGATTCCTGCCCTGAGATCTATTTCTTGATCTGGAACTTCCCTTTTTTCGGACTCCAGGCGATCCCCTGAAGGAGCTGCTCGGGCGGGATTTTGAGCGAGCTCGAGAGCTTGACGATCGTGCCCAGGCGGGGCTCACGGCCGCCACGCTCGAGCAGCGAGATCTCGGTGCGGTGCAGGTCGCACATGAAGCCGAGCTCCTCCTGCGAGACCCCTTTCTCATTGCGCGCTTTGCGCAGATTTGTGGAAAAACGCTCACGTGGTTTCATATTCGGCGATTCTCTGTCTGCTTAGACAGAAGCGCTACAGCCAAAACGCCTACAGACGAAACGGCACGTTTATATACGAATCAGTGACGAGTGGCGCGCCAGACCCACAACATCGCCAGCGGCTGCAACGGCAACCGCGCCCACAGCGCCCAGCGCGGAATCCGCTGGAGGTCCAGTCCCTTGACCTGCTCGGGATTGACGGCCATGTGCAAATTGGCCGGGAAGACGGCGAGGAGCAGCGCGAGCAGCCACCAGCGCCCAAAGCGCCGCGTGCGCGGCGAAAGCACCGCGGCCCCACCGGCGATCTCGGCGATGCCGCTAACCACGACCGCCTCTTTATGACGAGGTAGCGCCGGCGGCATGATCGCTTCATAGAAGCGCGGCACGACGAAGTGCATCGCTCCCGCGAAGGAGAAGAACGCGGTTAGGCCCTTTTGCGAGCGAGTCATCGGCCGCGCAGTCTAGGGAGCTTTCGGATCAGGAGGGCGTCGGGGTGGGGCCCCCGGGAACTCCCGGCGAAAGCCGGCCCGGGGGCCCCACCCCGACGCCCTCCCTAGTCCGCCCCTCTCCACCGAAAAGATCAAGTGGAACCCCCACCGGCATAGGCCCTAATGTGAGTGTCCATGCCCGAGTTCACGCTCAATCCCGCCTACACCCCTACGGCCGACCAACCGAAGGCGATCGCCGGCCTCGCCGAGGGCCTGCGCGAGGGCGACCGCTTCCAGACCCTGCTTGGCGCCACCGGCACCGGCAAGACCTTCACGATGGCGGCGACGATCGCCGCGGTCCAGCGTCCGTCGCTGGTGATCGCCCACAACAAGACGCTCGCCGCGCAGCTCTGCAACGAGTTCCGCGAGTTCTTCCCCGACAACGCGGTCGAGTACTTCGTCTCCTACTACGACTACTACCAGCCCGAGGCCTACGTCCCCGCCCAGGACCTCTACATCGAGAAGGACTCCTCGATCAACGACGAGATCGACCGCCTGCGCCACGCGGCGACGGCGGCGCTCTTCGCGCGCCGCGACGTGATCATCGTCGCCTCGGTCTCCTGCATCTACGGGATCGGCTCGCCCCAGGTCTACAACGAAAAGATGCAGCTCTTCAAGGTCGGCGAGGAGATCGATCGTGACGAGGTGCTGCGCAAGCTGATCAAGATGCAGTACCAGCGCAACGACACGGCGCTCGGCCGCGGCGCCTTCCGGGTGCGCGGCGAGGTCCTCGAGATCATGCCCTCCTACGCCGAGTCGGCCTACCGGATCGCGCTCTTCGGCGACGAGATCGAGGGCATCCAGCACTTCGACCCGCTGAGCGGCGAGGTGCTCGACACGATCGACCACGTCTCGGTCTGGCCCGCCTCGCACTACGTGACCAAGGACGAGACGCTGGAGCGGGCGGTCGAGGAAATCCGCGCCGAGCTGAACGCCCGCACCGCCGAGCTCGAGGGCGAGGGCAAGCAGCTCGAGGCGCACCGGCTGCGCCAGCGCACCGCCTACGACATCGAGATGCTGAAAGAGATCGGCTTCACCTCCGGGATCGAGAACTACTCGCGCATCCTCGACGGGCGCCCGCCGGGCAGCCCGCCCCACACCCTGATCGACTACTTCCCCGACGACTTCGTCGTCTTCGTCGACGAGTCCCATCAGACGATTCCCCAGATCGGCGGGATGTACGAGGGGGACAGATCGCGGAAGCAGACTCTGGTCGACTACGGCTTCCGCTTGCCCTCGGCGATCGACAACCGGCCGCTCAAGTTCGACGAGTTCCTCGAACGGGTGCCGCGGCTGGTGATGGTCTCGGCGACGCCGGGGCCGTTCGAGCGGGCCGAGTCCTCGCGTGTCGTCGAGCAGATCGTACGCCCGACCGGGATCGTCGACCCCGAGATCGAGCTGCGGGCGACGCGCAACCAGATCGACGACCTGATGAACGAGGTCAAGCTCGTCGCCGAGAAGGGCGACCGCACCCTGGTCACGACGCTGACCAAGAAGATGGCCGAGGACCTCACCGAGTACCTGCTCGAGTACGGCGTGCGGGTGCGCTACCTGCACTCCGAAATCGACACCCTGGAGCGGATCCAGATCGTCCGCGACCTGCGGCTCGGCGAGTTCGACGTGCTGGTCGGCGTCAACCTGCTGCGCGAGGGCCTCGACCTGCCCGAGGTCTCGCTGGTCGCGATCCTCGACGCCGACAAGGAGGGCTTCCTGCGCGGCGAGACCAGCCTCGTGCAGACGATCGGGCGGGCGGCCCGCAACGTCGACGGACGGGTGCTGATGTACGCCGACAAGGAGACCGAGGCGATGCGGGCGGCGATGCGCGAGACCGACCGCCGCCGCGCGATCCAGCTCGCCTACAACGAGGAGCACGGGATCACGCCGGAGACGGTGCGCAAGGGCATCTCGGAGATGAGCGAGTTCCTGGCGATGGAGGACCGGGCGCCGCGCAAGCGTCGCGGCAAGCGCGCGGCGGAGTTCGCCGACCCGGCCGAGCTGGAGCGCACGATCGTCTCGCTCGAGGAGGAGATGCTGGCGGCCGCGGACGACCTTCGCTTCGAGGAGGCGGCGCGCCTGCGCGACGAGCTGCGCGAGCTGCGCCGCGACCTGGATGGGATGCGGGCCGGGGCGTGACGATCTGCGAGGAGATCGCGGACTGGGCGGTCGGTCTGCGGGCCGACGACCTGCCGGCGAGCGTGCGTGAGCGGGCCGGGTTGCAGGCTCGCTGCATCGAAGCGGCGCGCGTGGCCGGGGCGGCGCCGGCGGCGCCGTTCGCGGCGGCGGCCCCGGATGGGCCGATCGGCGAGATCTACCGCTCCGCCGTCGCCTCGATCGCCCATGACTGGGACGACTACCTCTTCATGGGGCACACCGGGCACTCGGCCGTTCCGGCCGCGGCCGCCTTCGCCACGGACCCTGAGCGCGAGCTTCTCGCTCGGGTCGCCGCCAACGAGGTCGCCGGCAGGCTCGGGGCCGCCCTCTTCCTCGGGCCGCACAACGGCCAGTTCTGGGCCTCGATCCACTGCGCGTCCGCGGCGGTTGCCTCTGCCGTCGGCCTCGGTCTCGACGCGGAGCGCACCGCGCAGGCGTTGGCGATCGCTCTCTATCAGCCGCCGTACGGGATGTGGCCGGGATTCATGGGTCCACAGAGCAAGCTGCTGACCGCGGCAGAGCCCGCCGCGATGGGGGCGCGGGCGGCGTTGCTTGCCGCCGAGGGCGTGACCGGCGCCCTCGACGTGATCGAGCACCCGCGCGGCGTCCTCACCGGCCTCTCCTTCGCGCCGCGGCCGGCGATGTTCGGCGGCCTCGGCCGCGTCTGGTTGACCGACACGCTCGCCTACAAGCGCCTGCCCGGCTGCGCCTACCTGCAGTCGGTCGCCGAGGCGGCGCTGGCGGCAGACATCGAGGCGGACGCCGTTGCCAGCGCCGAGATCGAGGCCGGCTGGCTCGCCTGCGAGATGGAGGAGCTGGGCAGAGGCCCGGACCTGACTCCGATCCGGGTCAACTTCTCGGCGACGCTGACGGTGGCCGTCGCCCTGATCGCCGGTCGGCTGACGCCGGCCGAGCTCGGTCCGGGGTGGCTCTCCGAATACGAGGCAGAGGTCCGGGCTCTCGCTGCAGGATCGAGCTGCGACACGACCCTTCGGCGACTGCCGCGACGCTGCGCGGCAGTCTCGACGCCGGCACCTCGCCCGATCTCGGTTTCGGCGACCTGCTGCGCATCCGCCGCCGGCTCGGCGACGCCAACATGCGCGACGCGAACCCCGCGCCGGCGGTGCTGGGCGCGCTCCGCGCCGACCCCGCTCTGCGCCGTCACGTCGGCCGCTCGCTGCGCGAGCGCCGGCGTGGCCGCGACCGCCACGCCGGCATCGAAGGCCTTGACACAGCCGCGCTGCGGATGACCTTCCCCAGCCGCATTCGCTTTCGCCTGTGCGACGGCTCGGCCCGGGTCGTCGAGGGAACCGAGCCCGGCTCCTGCGGTCGCCCGCTGGCCGAGCAGCGCGCCGTCGTCGAGGAGCGGTTGGCGGTCGCCGGGCTGGCGCCGGCGACCGCCGCTCCGCTGGGCTGATCTCTATGCGCAGCCCCTTGCGCTTGGCCTCCTCTCCCTATGCAAGGACCTTTGCCGCCTTGGCGCTGTCGGCGTAGAACTCGCCCCGGGCGATTTTCCCGTCGGCGAACTTGATCAGGTGGGCAAACGGCGCCTCGAAGCTGTCGCCGTTGTGGCTGGCCCGCTGAATCCCGCGCACGACCACCCACTCGCCCGCGTCGATGAACTCCTGCGGCTCGACGCTGAATGACGACCAATAGTTTGGGATCTGGGCGAAGTTCCCGATGATCTCGTCACGGCCATGGGTTTCTCCTCCAAGCGGCAGCTCGTCGGAGGTGAGCCAGGTGCCGTCCTCGGCCATCATCTCCTTCAGCGCTGCCAGATCTCCGTTGCCGAAGGCCTCGTAGGCGGACCGGGCTGTGTCGATATTCGACATCGTTCCTCCTTGGTCGGAGTGGCTGGGCCCTGCCTTCCCCTCAAGCTAGACCCAGGCGACGCCGAGCGCAAGGCGCCTTAATAACCTCCGGGCATGGCGATCGACGTAACCGAAACGAGCTTCGAGCAGGAAGTCGTCGAGCGCTCGCGCGCCGTTCCCGTCGTGGTCGACTTCTGGGCCGAGTGGTGCGGGCCCTGCCGGACGCTCACCCCGGCGCTGGAGGCGGCAGAGTCGGCCCGTGCCGGCAAGGTCGCCCTCGCCAAGGTCGACGTCGACGCCAACCAGGCGCTGGCGGCCCGCTTCGGCGTGCAGGGCATCCCCGCCGTGAAGGCGTTCCGCGATGGCGCGGTCGTCGACGAGTTCGTTGGCGCGGTGCCCAGGGCGCGGGTGGAGACCTTCTTCGACCGCCTGGTGCCCTCGCGCGCCGACGAGCTCCTCGCCGCCGGGGACGAGCTCTCCCTGCGCGAGGCGGCCGAACTGGAGCCGCGGCGCGCCGACGTCGCCGTGGCGCTCGCCCGGGCGCGGCTGGAGCGGGGGGCGGATGACGAGGCACTTGAAGCCGTGGCGGGCCATGAGGGCGACTTCGGCGCCGAGGGCATCGCCGCGCGCATCGGGTTGACCAAGGCCGGCGTTGGCATCGAGGCCTTCGCGGCTCTCGACCGCGGCGAGCGCGAGGCGGCTCTCGACGACCTGCTTGCCGCTCTGGAGGAGGCCTCTCCGTCTCCCACCAGGGAGGAGGGAGACGAGCTCCGCGAGCAGCTCCGTCGCGCCATCGTCGGCATCCTCAGCGAACTCCCCCCGCATGATCCGCCCGCCCGCGAGTACCGCCGCCGCCTGGCCACCGCCCTCTACTGACCGCTGAGTTCGTCTTTCGTTCCGGATAGCGGAACAAAGGACGAAGTCACCGATTGAGGTCGGCCGCACGCTGGGTGAGCAGACGGTGGAGCCGTTGCATTGCTGCCGTGGGTTCCCGATCCATGCGCACGCCGGTCATTCGGGTCATCTCGATGCCGGCCAGCTTCAGGGTCTCCTGGCGGAGGCGGTCCTCCTCGAAGGCGGACGGCGACCCGTGGTAGTCGTAGGTGTCGAGTTCGACCGCGAAACGCACGCTCGGCCAGTAGGCGTCAAGCTCGTGGCCCTCTACGTAGACGTTCATGGAGGGCCGCGGTAGACGGGCGCGCCGTACGAGCTCGAGGAACTGGCGCTCCAGTCCCGAGCGCGTGAAGGCGGTCGGACGGTGAATTTCCAGGGCCGTCCGCAGCCTGGCGACGCCCCGGAAACCTTTGCTACGCGCGATCAGCTCGTCGACGGCGATCAGGTCGAGCACCCCGAGGCGCCGCGCATTGTCGAGCGCTCGATCAAGGTAGTGGGGATCGACCGCGGCGAAGTCAAGCAGCGTCCTGGGGATTGCCGTGGCCGCGATGCCTTCGTGGGCGGTGCGATCTAGTGCCGTAAGTGCGTCGGCGCTGTGCACTCGGATCTCTTCCCGCGTCCGCCGCGGGCTTGCGGCCGTGACCTCGATCGGCAGGTAGAACCTCTTCGTAAGACCCCACAGCCAGGCCGCCGATCGGTGGCTCAGCAGTGCCCTCTCCCGGCAGCTCAGTACCGCGGCCATGCACCGCCCATGTCGCGAAATCCCCGCGTGCCCGAGCGCATAGGCGCCCTGGTGCACCGGATGCAGCCTGCCGGCGGTGACCTGTCGTGAGATGGCGGCCTTCGAGTACCCGAGTTCGAATAGCTGGGCCGTAGACACGACTCCAAATTGCCGCTTCGCCAGCTCCGCCACCCTTCGGTGACTTCGTGTTTCGTTCCGCATAACGAAACTAAGGGCGAACTCAGCCAGGTTCTCCCCGGGGAACGTGTGTTCGGTTGGCTAGGATGGGGCTGGTGGCCGCTTCGGATCGGATCGTCATCTCGGGTGCGCGGGAGCACAACCTCAAGGACATTGGCCTTGAGCTGCCTCGTGACGCCCTGATCGTGATCACCGGGCTCTCGGGTTCGGGCAAGTCGAGCCTCGCCTTCGACACGATCTACGCCGAGGGCCAGCGCCGCTACGTCGAGTCGCTCTCGGCCTACGCGCGCCAGTTCCTCGGCCTGATGGAGAAGCCCGACGTCGACTCGATCGAGGGGCTCTCGCCGGCGATCTCGATCGACCAGAAGACGACCTCTCGCAACCCGCGCTCCACCGTCGGGACCGTGACCGAGATCCACGACTACCTGCGTCTGCTCTGGGCGCGTATCGGTGTGCCGCACTGCCCCGAGTGCGGGGCCGAGATCACCGGCCAGACACAGGAGCAGATCGTCGACCGGCTGATGACCCTCGCGGACGGGACCAAATTCATGGTCATGGCGCCCGTCGTGCGCGGCCGCAAGGGCGAGTACGGCAAGTTGCTCGACCAGTTCCGGCTCGAGGGCTACTCGCGAGTCCAGGTCGACGGCGAGCTGCGCCGGCTCGACGAGGAGATTGTCCTCGACAAGAAGTTCAAACACGACCTCTCGGTCGTCGTCGATCGCCTCGTGATGAAATCCGACCTGCGGCGGCGCCTCTCCGAGTCGGTCGAGGCGGCGGCGGCCCTCGCCGGCGGCCTGGTCGAAGTCGAGATCGTCGAGGGGGAGACGCTGCTCTTCTCCGAGCAGTTCGCCTGCCTTAACTGCGGCACCTCGATCCCCGAGCTCGAGCCGCGAATCTTCTCCTTCAACTCCCCGCACGGCGCCTGCGAGCGCTGCCACGGGCTCGGTTTCCAGCGCGTGATCGATCCCGAGCTGGTCGTCCCCGACCCGACCCTCTCGCTGGCCGAGGGCGCCCTTCAGCCCTGGAACCGGGGCATCACCGCGTACTGGAAGCGGCTGATCGCCTCGGTCGCGGAAGCCTACGACGTCGACCTCAACAAGCCCTGGTCGAAGCTGAAAAAAACCGAGAAGGAACTCTTCCTCTACGGCACCGGCGGCGAGCGCCATCAGGTCAGCTACACCAACCGCTTTGGTCGCCGCCGTTCCTACAAGGTGCGCTTCGAGGGGATCGTCAACAACCTCGAGCGCCGCTACGAGGAGACCGACTCGGAGTCCAACCGCGAGCGGATCGAGGGCTACATGGCCGAGCAGCCCTGTCCGGACTGCGGCGGCGCGCGTCTGCGTCCCGAGAGCCTCGCGGTCAAGGTCGGCGGGATTAGCATCGCCGAGTTCAGCGAGAAGTCGGCGAGCGCGGCCTCGCTGTGGATCAACGCGCTGGAGCTGAACGAGACCGAGCGGGCGATCGCTCGGCTGATCGTGCGCGAGATCACCGAACGGCTCGCCTTCCTCGAGAACGTCGGCATCGGCTACCTCTCGCTGGGCCGCTCGGCGCGCACGCTCTCCGGCGGCGAGGCGCAGCGCATCCGGCTCGCGACCCAGATCGGCTCCAGCCTGGTCGGCGTGATGTACGTGCTCGACGAGCCCTCGATCGGCCTGCACCAGCGCGACAACGAGAAGCTGATCGCGACCCTCGACCGCCTGCGCGACCTCGGCAACACCGTGATCGTCGTCGAGCACGACGAGGGGACGATGCTCGCCGCCGACCATCTCGTCGACCTCGGCCCGGGCGCTGGCGAGCACGGCGGCCACGTGATCGCCGCCGGCCGGCCGGACGAGGTCGCCAAGGACCCCGCCTCGCTCACCGGCCAGTACCTCTCCGGCGTGCGCCGGATCGAGGTGCCGGACGAGCGGCGCGAGCCGCGCGGCGCGCTGCGCGTGCGCGGCGCCCGCGAACACAACCTCAAGGGGATCGACGTGGCGATCCCGCTCGGCGTCTTCTGCTGCGTGACCGGCGTCTCCGGCTCGGGCAAGTCGACCCTGGTCAACGAGACTCTGCACCACGCGGTCGCCAACCGGCTGCACCAGGCGAAGCTGCGCCCCGGCGCCCACGACGGCGTCGACGGCCTCAGCCAGATCGACAAGATCATCAACATCGACCAGTCGCCGATCGGCCGCACGCCGCGCTCCAACCCGGCCACCTACACCGGCGTCTTTGACCACATCCGCCAGCTCTTCGCCCAGACCCAGGAGGCGCGGGCGCGGGGCTACAAACCGGGCCGCTTCAGCTTCAACGTCAAGGGCGGTCGCTGCGAGGTCTGCCGTGGCGACGGCCAGATCAAGATCGAGATGCACTTCCTGCCCGATGTCTACGTGCCCTGCGAGCAGTGCCACGGCAAGCGCTACAACCGCGAGACGCTGGAGGTCCGCTTCAAGGGCAAGAACGTCGGCGACGTGCTCGAGATGTCGGTCGAGGAGGCGGTCTCCTTCTTCGAGAACGTCCCCAAGATCGCCCGCCGTCTGCGCACGCTGCACGACGTCGGTCTCGACTACATCCGCCTCGGCCAGGCGGCGACGACGCTTTCCGGCGGCGAGGCCCAACGCGTGAAGCTGGCGACCGAGCTCTCCAAGGTCGCCACCGGCAACACGCTCTACATCCTCGACGAGCCGACAACCGGCCTGCATTTCGCCGACGTGCAGCGCCTGCTCGACGTGCTCGGCCGCCTCGTCGACGCCGGCAACACCGTCGTCGTCATCGAGCACAACCTCGACGTGATCAAGACCGCCGACCGCCTGATCGACCTCGGTCCCGAGGGCGGCGAAGCCGGGGGAGAGCTTGTTGCCACCGGCACCCCCGAGCAGGTCGCCGCGGTCGAGGGCTCCTATACCGGTCGCTTCCTCGCCGGGCTGGTCGAGCCGGCGAAGCCAAAGCGGGCAGCGCGCAAGCGCGAAGCGGTCGCGGCCTAGTCACTTTTAGCCCTAAGCGGAAAATTCGTGCGCCGACGGCTGCCGAGCGCTACCTTAAGAGTGGTATTCGCGGCGAGCGGGTATGGCAGGGGCGAAAGGAGCTCCTATGTCCCAATCAGCCCTCAAGCGATTCTCCGCCGCGTCGGTGGGCATGCTCGCGGTTCTCGCCTTCGCGGCCGGCTGCGGCGGAGGTGGCGGCGGTGGACCCAAGATCGCCTATCTACTGCCGGAGAACGAAACGCCGCGCTACGAAGCGCACGACCGTCCCGAATTCGAAGAAAACGTCGAAGACCTCTGCGAAGACTGCGAAATCCTCTACAACAACGCGACCGAGGACGCCTCCAAGCAGCAGAGCCAGGCCGAAGCCGCCCTGACCCAGGGCGCGGAAGTCATGGTCCTGGACCCGGTCGACGCCGCCTCGGCTGCCGCGATAGTCGAAAAGGCCAACGCGCAGAACGTGCCGGTCCTCAGCTACGACCGGCTGATCGAAAACTCCGAAGTCGACTACTACGTCTCCTTCGACAACGTCGAGGTCGGCGAACTGCAAGCGGAAACGCTGGCCAAAAAGCTGAAGGAAGAGGGCAGTCCCAGTGGACCGATCGTGAAGATCAACGGCGACCCCGCCGACAGCAACGCGGCCCTCTTCAAGGAGGGTTCGAATAAAGGGTTCGAAGCCGCCGGAGTCAAAATCGCCAAGGAATACGACACGCCGGAATGGTCGGCGACGAACGCCCAAAACGAGATGCAGCA
>Ga0068868_100000036_pt1 | contig 74490 bp, 90 predicted proteins | sample KBSMisM42_FD_64660 | JGI IMG/M metagenome (GOLD analysis project Ga0068868, IMG submission 64660) | Miscanthus rhizosphere microbial communities from Kellogg Biological Station, Michigan, USA - KBS Miscanthus M4-2 | ecosystem: Host-associated > Plants > Roots > Rhizosphere > Soil ...
CGGCCGGTCCAGTCTCCGACAAGCTGACACAGCTCGTTGCCGGCGTCATTCCCCCGAAGGAGGGCGGGGTGGGGGCTGAGGGCATTCATCGGCGCCCCTTCTTTTCCATCGAACGGGGGTCGCTTTCCATCGAAGGGGCGAGCGCCCGGCGAGCCGCGCTGCGCGCCAAGCATAGCGGATAGCTAAAGCCATTGAAGCAGACCGCGACCGGATGCTGGCGGCGCTTCATCCGCTCGACGTAGATCGGCGTTCCCGACTCGGCGAATCGGCGCAGCAGCGCTCGGTCAGCCGGGCCGAGCTTACCGAACGCGGGGCCGAACCTGCCCCCGGCTCGCTTTGTCGCCTTCCTGCCAGCCTCGCCGCCGCTGAGCAGGGGCAAAGGCGTCGTGCCTTGCCCTACAGCGGGGCGGGCGCTGGCGGGCTTCAAATCGGCTCTGGCGACGGTCACAGCGTCACCGCCAGTCCGCGCTCGCGCAAGGCGACAACCAGGTCCTCGACCTCATAGGGTTCGATGACATAGCCGTCGATGGCGATCGGCGCGACGAAGGCCGGCTCGTCCCCCATCAAGTCCAGGCATCCGCCCAGCCCCGCATCGGTCAAAGGCTCCAGCCAACCGCCGCCGAAGGTGCTGCAGGGGATGAATCTCACGTCCGTTTGCATCGTCCTTGTCCTTTCGATGGGCGACTCATCAGCGCCGGGCGCCCAGCTCCGGCGGACGCTCGCCCCTCTTTCCATCGAAGGAGGGGCGGCGTTTCGTCTTAGGCCGCTTGGTTCACCTCCTTCAGCAGGTCCGCAAAGGAGTAGGCCGCCTCGATCGCGGGCATTTCATCGGGGCGCACCAAAGCGGGTGGCTGATGGCCGAGCTCGCCGAATCGCTGCATCCACTCCGGCCCGAAGCCGAACAAGTCGCTGAGCGCTTCGGATTGCTGGCGAGCGAGCGCCCTGTTTCGGCGTTCGTTGAACGCGCCCATCGGCCTGAATAGACAGGAGCCACCTTCGCGAGAGGTCCCGGCCCAACTCTTGACCGTGATCGGCTTTTCATTGTGGAGCATGGCGAATTCTGCCGCAGCCCGATGCGAATGGAAGCGGAAGACGGCACTGTCTTTGTTGCGCGTCACATAGGCGTGCCCGTCGACGCAAAAGCGGAACGAATAAGCCGGGGTTCGGAGGCTGGGCCAAGGTGGGCACCACCGATCATCCTCGAGAACTCCGCGGGGAAGGTCGAGGAGATTGCTGTATCGCGGCAGCGCCTGGCGGGCCAACTCCAGCCCGGCCATGAAATTCCGCCCCGCGCCGTCCGAGCTGATGCTGTATAGCGGTTTGCATTCATTTTCGTCCCCGAGCAGATGGAAGGCGCTGAGATAGCAGAGGACGGCGGTGACCGCAGTGTCGTAGGGCTTGCGGGCGGTCTTGCAAAAGCCGCTGCCGACGGCCTCCTGCCAAGCCTCCGTTTTCGGCCGCGCTTGATCGATCAGGAAGGTTTCGTGCGCCTCGTCGCCGGAGCCGTTGAACATGATGACGGATGGGAAGAATTCCGGCTTTGTGCCCCGGTCTCCGGCACCGTTGCATAGCCGGATTCCGTAGCGATGCTCGGCGTGATCAAGGATGGTCTGAATCTCGGCCGACATCTGCTGCCATTCCGCCGCGCTGAAGCTGCGCAGCTGTCTCCAATAATGGGTGTACCCCATGATTTAGTCCTTTCGTTTCAATGCCCGCCTCATCAGGCGACGGTCGGGCCTTCCGTCGCGACGTCGGACCGCGGCGAGCGGCCCGGCGTTTCGGCTTCACTTTTCCGGCTGTTCCTCGCCGACATTTCCCCGCTCGGCGACGAAGTCGAAGACGTGTTCGACAAACAGCCAATCGACCTCGGCATGGGCCCCGATGACGGTCGCGAGATATTCCGGAGGCGGTGGCGCCTCTCTCAGCCCCTCAGGAAGCGGCATGGTGACCATGTGGGCCGCATCTGCGTCGTAGTTGACCACGACGCAATCGACGGGAACGCCGGCCGACAGGACGCGCACCTTGCCATCCTTGACGATGACGGCGATCATCACGGGCTCGGTCATCTCAGCGCCCTCCCTGGAGCAGCCGGCGAGCCCGGTCCGTCTCGAATGCCGTGCCGATGATCCGACGCGCCTTGTCGCAATCGACGGGCGACCAGGCCAGGGCGCGCTCCCCGAACCTGGCGGCCATGATCAGGCCGGCCGCATCGGTCCGGCCGTAGCCCCTACGCCTCAGCGCCGCGGTCAGGCGGGGGAAGGTGGCGGCGATGATATTCAACATCTCAGTGTCCCTTCGTTGAGCGGCTCATCAGCAGGCGGCGCTCATCTCGCCCGGACCGGGAGGCTGAGGGCCGCCCGGTTTCGCCTAGTTGAATAGTTCGGCCGTGTGATCGGCCATGGCGGCCCGCACCGCTGCCAATGCCTTGCCCGGGCTGGCAGCATCCTCGAGGCGGAACCTGAGCGCGGTCTCGTCGATCCCGCCAGTGCCGTACCCCAAGGCGAGCGGCATGCCGCCTGAGCTCGTCCGCCGAACCTCACCGCCAGCGGTGCGATAGATGTAATCGACGGCTCCGTACCGGTCCGTCAGCTTGATCCTGAACATACGCATTTCCCTTCCTTGGCCGGCTCGTCAGGGCAGGGCGGCCAGCTCCTGCCGACGCGGGCGCACTGGGGCGCCGCGCGTTTCGCCTATTCAGTGCGGGCGCGCTCCTCATCCTTGGCGCTGATGCCGTCGAGCTGCGTCTCGCCGTCATGGGCGTCCTGCCATGCCGAGCCGAGGATGACCGGCCGCAGCTTGACGGTGCGACTGAGGCCGCCGCGCGCGTAGCAATCGACCGGATAGCCACGCTCCTCGCCATGCTGGAACAGTGCCGAGTCCAGAGCCGCCAGCGCTGACCGTTGGGTCGCGCCGTGGCCCGAGAGAACGCTATCCCCGACATCGAGGCTGGCGATGTAAGCGATGGGCTTCGTCATCTTCATTCCTTTCCCTGCCGGGCATTCGGGCTGCCCGGCTCGCCCATTCCTTTCGATGCCGACTCGGGCGGAACTCGCTCGAGGCCGGCGCCCCTAAAAATAGGCGCGGGCAAGTGAGCGTCAAGTAAATAATGCACAATTGCGGGTCCTTGGTGCGAATAAGTGGCGCGGCGAAGCGGTTAAGGACCGCATTTTTAAAACCTGTTTCTGCAGTTATACTTGCCGTATGTCACTTGTTCTTGTTCTTATTGACAATGTGGCGTGCCGAAACTCGATATGTCGGAATAGCTGACTGGCTCGGCGCCCTTTGGCGAAGTCGTCATCCCGGCGCTCGCCAAAGCAAAGCTTTCTGTCCGGCCGGAATGCGATGGCGACCTCGCGCCATAGGATGCTTCGGGCTGCCGTCGATGTTGAAGCCCCAGCACCAGAGCGCGGGGTTGCCGCCTTCGCAGGCGATCTCCTCAAGCACCTGATCGACCCAGCCATCGTCCCAGGCGATCGCCCCCCAGCAAACGAAGACCCGGTCGACGGCCGCAGTGATCTTGCAAAGCTCGACGAGATTATCGCCGATCGCGTCGCGGGCGTACCAATCCGGCCCGTTATTCAGCCAGTCGGCGCGCTGTCGGCACTCCTTCGGCGACGACGAGATAAAGGGGTACAGGTTGGCCGCCCGGTACGCCGCAAAGCCGGCTTCTCGAAACCATTTGGTCCACCACAGACAGGTGGGATCGTCTCGATCTTCTCCGGCGTCCGACGGGTTGCAGCCGATCACCGCAGCGACGGGCCCAGTTTCCGCCCACCGCCGACCGAGCTCGATCCGGTTGCCCTTGACGAAGCGCGCCGACCGCTCGACGTGGCCGTCGGCAAAGGGGTCGATCACTGGAAATACTAGCTGCGTCATGGCAGGACGCCGACATGCGCCAGCTCACCCCCGCCGAACTCCGATTCCACCTGAAGCGCGGCCTCCAGCAGCTTTCGCAGTCTTGCCTGCGCGATCTCGCCGGCGCGGCGGACAAGCGGGCTCGAGGGCTGGACGAGGCGGCGGCCGTGCTGCTGGCGAGGTTCGACCGCTACGAGGTCTTCGCGCCGGATCCGATACCGGCGCATGGCGAGCCGCCGGGGAAGAAGCCGTATTAGGCGGCTGGCCGTCATGCCGCGGCCCGTTCGGCCATCTCGACAGACTCCGTTGCCGGGAAGTTCGCCGCGACCAGCGCGCGCGACATCGGCGGGCAGACGCTATTGCCGCACTTCTCGATCTGCGCCGATTTGGTCAGCGGCCTCCCGTTGAACTCGAATTCGATGACGTAATCCGGCGGAAAGCCCTGCGCGTTGAACAGTTCGCGCGGGGTCAGCATCCGCATCCCGATATCGACGATCGCGTACTGCTCGCCGTTGATCGTGACGGTGACCAGCGCGAAGCGGTCCTTTGTCGTCACCGTGCCCAGCGGGCCGGTCAGGACGTGGCCATCGACCTCGTTCCCGTAATATTTCAGGAGGAACGCATAGACCCGGTTCGCGCCGACCAAGTGATTCTCGGATAGTGGCAGGGGCTCCAGACCGGACTCGACCTCGGCTAGATGTGTTCCCTGCGCGCCGACGGTGGCGACTGGCTCATCGCTGGCTTGGCCGTGGCGACAGGTGCCCTTCAGCTTGACGATACTCGACGCTGCGAGGCCCTGATGCGGGCCCCGCGTCGCGATCGTCGAAACCGGCTCCGTCATCGGGTGGCCGGCGTTGACGCTGCCGTCCGGGTTGGTGTTGAACTGCACCATGTGACCGGCGATGCGCTCGATCGTCGCCTCAGCGACGGCGCCTTGGCTTCCCTGCGCCGTGATCGTCGTCATCGGAGCGCGCGGATCGAGCGCGCGTGGCGCCTGGCCCTCTCGCTCGCCGTTGCGGGTGTTGATCAGCGTGGCGCCGACCAGGCCGAGGGGCGGGGCGCCGCCCGGGCGCTTTACGAAGCTGTTGGCGGTGACCGTGGCCAGCGGCTCTCGCGCGTCATGGCCGGTCGCCCCGGTGCGGAACTTGGTGATGTGCGGCGCGACGACCGCGAACTCGCCGCCCTTTGAGCAGCCGGTGGTACGCGCCGGCTCGTGGATCGAGCGCGGGCCATTGCCACCCCCGCCCCAGGTCTTCACCGGAATGATGAAGGGGTCGGCGCAGTTGACGACGAACTTCATGATGCCGTGCGCGATCCGGCGCAACGTGTTGTCGGCGAGCGCCTTCTTCCGGGTGAAGATCGACGGGCAGGCGAGAGAGAAGTCTATCACGGAGTCGGCGGCGGTGCGATAGGGCAGCAACTTGCCCGAGATCACGCCGCGGCTGCCGGGCTTGCCGTGCGTCGGCTTCGGCCAGCGGATCGGCCTGCCGTCGCTGCGCGCGATCAGGAACAGGCGCTTGCGGATCGTCGGCGCGCCATAGTCGCAGGCGCGAAGCTCCTTGAACTGGACCCGGTAACCGGCCCGGCGCAGCGCGGTCAGCCATTTCGACCAGGTCTCGCCGGCGCGCTCCTTGATCGGCAGGCCGTCGTCGCCGAGCGGGCCCCAGGAGCGGATTTCCTCGACGTTCTCCATGAAGATCACGTCGGGCTTCACCTTCTGCGCCCAGAGCACCACCACCCAAGACAGGTCGCGGATGCTCTTCTGCCGAGGCTTGCCGCCGCGCGCTTTCGAATGATGCGTGCAGTCCGGCGAGAACCAGGCGAGGCTGACGTGCCGGCCCTGCGTCACCTCGGCCGGGTCGACCTGCCAGATATTGTTCGTTACGTGGTGCGAGGCCGGATGGTTGATCTCGTGCATCGCGATCGCTTCGGCATCGTGATTGATCGCGATGTCGACTGCGCGGCCGAGGGCCTGCTCGATGCCAGTCGAAGCGCCGCCGCCGCCGGCGAAGTTGTCGACCACGAGCCCGCCGCTCGGCGAAGCGGCCGCGAGGCTGGCGGCGACTGCGCTCGTTGCCCACTCTGCTGAGTAGGCCATCATCGCAAGTCGATCCATCGCTGCCGCACCGCCGGCAGGAACCCCGGCGTCTCGATCACGACGATCGCGCCGCCGATGCTGGCCATGAGGGCGAGGATGATGAGAGCCTTGGTCATGCTGCAAGCCGCTCCTGAAATTCGCGGCCGCGCATCATGCGCCCCGCCTTCTTGGTGCCGACCCGGACGACCGGCGTGACGTCGGAGAAGTGATAGATATTGTCGCCCTCGTAGGTCTTGCCGTGCATCGTGACGCGCCCGGCGCGCTGGCCGGTGTTGAGCACTGGCAGCCAGTCTCCCCACTGCTTGAAGTGGAACGGCACCCCCGCGGCTTCGCATTGCTCCGACAGGCTGATCGCCCACCGTGGATGCATCGGCCTGGCCTTCTTCCCGCTCTCGCCGCCGACGATGACCAGATCGATATCGCCGCCGGTCAGGTGCCGCGAGATGTCGACCGCTTCGAGCAGCGGCTCCATCGACAGGAACAGGCGGCGGATGCCGAGTTCGGCCTTCACTGCCCGGGCGCGTGGGATGTCCCGATCGGCCTCGCCCTGCATCGCGACCGTGATCCCGAGCGCCACGTTCGCCGGCACGCCCTCCGGGAACATAGCGCGCAGGTAGCGGGCGACGTTCGGGATGCGCTTCGTCAGCAGCATCCATTGCAGGTTCGGCGTCGCTCGGATCAGGTCGGCGAGGTCGAGCCGCCACTGGTCGGGGACCTCGTTGTCGGCCCAGTCGGCGAGCGAAGCGCAGAAGACTTGGAGCGTGACGCCGGCGGCCGCAGCGATCGCCTGCCAGCGCCGGGGCTTGGCCCAGTTCGCCGCCGATGTCCGCTGGCGCTCCTCGCCCGCGCCCCAGCCGACGCGCTTGAGCCGGCTGCCGCCCGTGCCCATCAGATCCTCGGCGTAGCAATGATCGCAGGGCGGTCCGACCTTGGTACAGCCGATCCATGGATTCATGGTGAAATCGGCCCAGGAGATTGCCGTGCCTTCGCGCTGGAGCAGCTGGGCTACGGTGGGGAGCGGCTTCGTCATGGCCGCACCGCTGCGGTAAAAGTGCGGTAAAACCGGCCGCGATTCACGCCTCGTTCGCTGCGCGTTCCGCTCTTACGGCGGCGAGAAATGGCGGAAATCCGCGCCTTTCCGCGATAGCGCCTGTGTTGACATCGCAGGGGTCGCAAGTTCAATCCTTGCCACGCCCACCATTTTCCTCTCTCATCCCCCCGTGAGCGACTACCCCGAGCCCGCCTTCATGGCCGACGAGGAGCTGCGCATGTTCGCGGACTCCGTCGGCAGGTTCCTCTCCCGCAACGCGCCGCCGGAGCGGGTGGCGAAGTGGCGCGAGGACGGCATGGTCGAGCGCGAATTCTGGCGCGAGGCGGGGCAGGCGGGCCTGCTCGGGGTCAGCGTGCCCGAGCAATATGGCGGGCCCGGCGGCGATTTCCGCCACGACGTGGTGGTCGCCGAGCAGGTGATCCGCCACGGCGCCGACGGCTTCGCCGCCGGCCTGCACAACGTCATCATCACCCCTTACATCCAGGCCCACGGCACCGAGGGGCAGAAGCAGCGCTGGCTGCCGAAGCTGGTCTCGGGCGAGCGGGTCGCGGCGATCGCGATGAGCGAGCCGGGCGCGGGCTCGGACCTGCAATCGGTCCGCACCACCGCGGTCAGGGACGGCAACGGCTACCGGATCAACGGCGCCAAGACCTTCATCTCCAACGGCCAGGTCGCCGATCTGATCGTCGTCGTCGCCAAGACCGACCCGGCCGAAGGCGCCAAGGGCGTGTCGCTGCTGGTGGTCGAGCCGGACGAGGCCGAGGGCTTCCGCCGCGGCCGGAAGCTCGACAAGGTCGGGCTCGACGCACAGGACACGTCGGAACTGTTCTTCGACGACGTCTGGGTGCCGGCCGACAATCTGCTCGGCCTCGAGGAGGGCAGGGGCTTCTACCAGCTGATGGCCGAATTGCCGCGCGAGCGGCTGCTGATCGCGCTCGGCAGCGCGGTGGCGATGGAGAAGGCGCTCGAGACGACGATCGCCTATGTCAAGGAGCGCAAGGCCTTCGGCCGGCCGGTGATCGACTTCCAGAACAGCCAGTTCGTCCTCGCCGAGTGCAAGGCCGAGGCGGTGATCGCCCGGGTCTTCGTCAACGATTGCATCGCGCGCCTGCTGAACGGGGAGCTCGACGCCACCGCCGCCGCGATCGCCAAGCTCTGGGTCACCGAGGCGCATGGCGAGCTGGTCGACGCCTGCCTCCAGCTCCACGGCGGCTACGGCTATATCAACGACTATCCGATCGCCCGCGCCTGGCGCGACGCGCGGGTCCAGCGCATCTACGGCGGCTCCAGCGAGATCATGAAGCTGCTGATCGCGCGCTCGCTCTAGCCTTTGTCTCCGTCATCGCGAGGCGCGAAGCGCCGTGGCGAGCCTGCGGCGCTCGCAAGGACGATTCGGGCGTTGCAATACGACAATCGATATGGGGCTTGACGACAATCGATAAAGACCTTATCGTTTATCGATATTCAGAATCGCTGGAGCCCGTGCCCATGACCCGAGCCTATTCCGCCGCGCTGCCGATCGCCTACGTCATGCTGCGCATCCTCATCGTCCTCAACTGGCTGCTCGGCGCGGCGATCATCGTGCTGCTGGTGGTGATGCCGCACGAGCAGTGGATCATCGCCGCGTTCAAGATCCCGCCTGCGGTCGATGCGTCGCGGCTGATCATGGGCCTGCGCGCGATCGCGCTGATCGGGCTCGGCACGATCCCGATCAACTATCTCATCCTCAGGCGGCTCGTCGCGATCGTCGAGACGGTGCGCTCGGGCGATCCGTTCGTCGCCGCCAACGCGCGGCGCCTGCAGCAGATCGCCTGGGCCCTGCTCGTGCTGCAGCTGCTCGGCCTCGTTATCTTCGCCATCGTCAAGGCGATTTCGACTCGCGCCTATCCGGTCGACATCGATGCCGGCTTCTCGGTCAACGGCTGGCTCGCCGTCCTGCTCACCTTCGTCCTCGCCCGGGTGTTCGCGGAAGGCACGCTGATGCGCGAAGACCTGGAAGGGACGGTGTGACATGGCCATCGCCGTCAAGCTCGACGATCTGCTCCACGACCGCCGGATGACCCTGACCGAGCTCGCCGAGCGGGTCGGCATCACCATCGTCAACCTGTCGATCCTGAAGACGGGCAAGGCGCGCGCGATCCGTTTCTCGACGCTCGAGGCGATCTGCCTCGCTCTGTCCTGCCAGCCCGGCGACATCCTCGAATTCCTGCCGGATACGGCCGAGGAGGCGCAGGCGGCATGAACGTCCACACAGGGCTCATGGCAATCCATATCGCGGCGGGGCTGCTTGCCCTCCCTTCGGGCGCGCTCGCGGTCGCGGCGCGCAAGGGCGGCCGGCTCCACGCCCGCGCCGGCACCTGCTTCTTCGCCTCGATGCTCGTCCTCGGCGTCACCGCCTCGATCCTGGAGCCGTTCCGGGCGATTCCGGGGTCCCCGATCAGCGGCCTCTTCGTCTGTTATTTCATCACGACGTCCTGGGTCGCGGCGCGCCGCCGCGACGGGACCACCGGCAAGTTCGAGATCCTTGCCTGCGCGGCCGCGCTCGGCCTGGCTGCGCTCCTGGCCTGGGGCGGCTTGACCGGGGCGACGACGCCGGCGGGCCGCGGCCCGGTGTTCGCCTTCGCCGGGCTATGCCTGCTCGCCGGCCTGCTCGACCTGAACGCGATCCTGCGCGCCCGGCTGACGCCGGTGCAGCGGATCTCGCGGCACCTGTGGCGGATGTGCTTCGCCTTCTTCATCGCCACCGGGTCCTTCTTCCTCGGCCAGCAGGACGTCCTGCCCCGCGCGGTCCAGGGCTCGCCCGCGCTCTTCGTCCTCGCCTTCGCGCCGTTCGCCGCGATGGCCTTCTGGCTGGTCCGGGTGCGGATCGGAACGCGGTTTCGCCCGGATTGGGGACAGTCACTTTCACGCGCGGCGGGACGAATTTGAGTTGCCGGTAGCGTGAAAGTGACTGTCCCCTGAGGAGATTCGAATGGCTTCGACTGCTGCATCCGTGTCGCCGCCGCCCGAGCGCGCCGCCGAAAGCGAGGTCTCGCTGGCCAGGCTCTATGTCCTTCGCGCCATGTATCTGGTGCTGGCGATCGGGCTCGGCGCGATGATCGTGCCCGAGATCGTCAGCCACCCGCTCGCCAGCCGCGGCGTCATTGCCAGCCTCTTGGGCGCCGTCTGGCTGCTCGCCTTCCTCGGCCTGCGCTATCCGCTGGAGATGCTGCCGCTGCTGATGTTCGAGCTCGTCTGGAAGCTGATCTGGATGATCGCCTACGGCCTGCCGCAATGGTCGGCCGGGGTGCGGCCGCCGACCTTCGCCGAGGATTCGTTCAACATCGCCTGGGGCCTGGTCCTGCTGCTCGTCATCCCATGGCCCTATGCCTGGCGCCATTATGCGAAGCGGCCGGGCGCGCGCTGGCGCTAGCGAGGGGAGATCCGGCATGGCTTCGAACATCTGGAGAAGGGGCGAGCATGAGGTCTCGCTGGTGCGCCTCTACGTCATTCGCGCGACCGCGCTCGCCGGAGCGATCGCGCTGGGAGCGGACAATCTCGGCGCGCTGATCTGGCCCGACCCGATGGGGCGCGGGATGATCACGGCGATCTTGGGCGGCCTCTGGGTGATGACCCTGATCGCGATCCGCTATCCGCTCAAGATGGTGCCGGTCCTGCTGTTCGAGTTCGTCTGGAAGCTGATCTGGCTGCTCCGCTTCGGCTTGCCGCAATGGCTGGCCGGGGCGGGATCGCCGCGATTGGGGCAGGATCTCCTCGACATCGGCCTGTTCCCGCTCGTCCTCCTCCTCGTCATCCCCTGGCCCTATGTCTGGCGGCACTACGTCAAAGCGCCGGCGGAGCGCTGGCGCTGAGGAGCGGGGGACAATCGCTTTCGCGCGCGGCGGTGCGGATTCGAGTTGCCGGCCGCCGGAAAGTGACTGTCCCATTCGGGCCGGCTTCTGTTATGCCCTCCCCGCAGCGGGAGAGGGGGACCCATGCCATATCCACGCGCCCATTATTACGTCCTGGTGGTGATGGCGGTGATCGTCGCCGGCTTCTGGCCGAGCTATTTCGCCGTCTGGGGCAGCGTTCCCTGGCAGTTTCACGCCCATGGCGTCGCCGCCAGCCTCTGGGTAATGATGGTCCTCGGCCAAAGTTGGACCGCGCATCACCGGCAATTGCCGCTGCACCGCGCGGTCGGCAAGTCGAGCCTGCTGCTCTTCCCCTTCCTGATCGCCGGGTTCGCCGCGATCATCGACGTGACCGCCAAGGGCTTCGTCGCCGGCGACGGCCCGATCCGGACGATGTTCGGCGCCTCCTTCCTGATCGGCATGGCGCTCGCCATCGCCGCCTACGTCACCGTCTATTACCGGGCGCTCAAATATCGGCGGAAGGTGTGGCTTCACTCGGGCTACATGCTGACGACGCCGCTGATCCTGTTCGAATCGCCGTTCAGCCGGCTGCTCAACGGCTTCATGCCGGGGCTGACGATAAGCGGGCCCGGCGACCTGCCTCTGGTCATGACCGCGATCCTCTGGGCGATGGCGATCGAGCTCGCCGTCATCGCCGCGATCTGGCTCAGATACCGGGAGCGGGCGAACCCCTTCCTCGTCGCGGGCGGCTTCATCGCGGCGCAGATGCTGACGATGGGCCTGATGGCGCAATCGGCGCCGCTGCGCGCGCTGCTGGCGATCGTCGGCCAGGCGCCGAGCGCCGCCGTCGTCCTCGCCGGCTTCGCCCTCGGCGCGCTGACCAGCTGGGCCGGCTGGCAGGCGGGCAAGCGCCCGGCGATCCCGCTCGTCGAAGCCGTCCAGCCGGCCTGAAACAGCGCGAGGCGGCTTGAACCTCGCCGTCATGCGGCAACGACAGGAGCGGGCTCCTCGTTCAGAAGAGGCCTGGCGGCGCCGTCGCGCCGGTCGCGGCGGAACAGCGCGCGCACCATAAACAGCGCGAAGGCGACGACGCCGACCGTGAAGACGAGGTCTCCCGGCACCCGCATCCAGACCAGCGCCTGCATGAGCGGGCTGTGGATGACCTCCGCGCTGCGCGCATGGGCATAGTCGACGGTGAAGCTCTGGTAGGCCTGGAACAGGCCCTGCGGGAAGAGCGACAGAAACACCATCATCGCCAGGCCGATGTTGAGGCACCAGAACGACGTCTTGAGCAGCCGGTTGCTCCAGCGCGAGGGGTCCGAAAGGCCGCGCATGCAGAACAGGGTCAGCCCGATGCCGAGCATGCCGTAGACGCCGAACAAGGCGGCATGGGCATGGGTCGCGGTCGTGTTCAGCCCCTGCATGTAATAGAGCGCGAGCGGCGGATTGATGAAGAAGCCGAACAGCCCGGCGCCGATCAAATTCCATACCAGCACGGCCGAGAAGAAGGCGAACGGCCAGCGATAGACCTCCTGCCAGTCATGCCGGTGCTCGAACTTGACCCGGTTATAGGCCTCGAACCCGACCACCATCAGCGGCACCACCTCGAGCGCCGAAAACACCGAACCCAATGCGATCACCGCCGTCGGCGTCCCGCTGAAATAGAGGTGGTGGAACATGCCGAGCACGCCGCCGCCGAGGAAGATGATCGTCGCCAGCAGCACCGACGTCGCCGCCACCGACACCCGCACCAGCCCCATCTTGACGAACAGGGCGGAGACGATGGCGGTCGCGAACACTTCGAAAATGCCCTCGACCCAGAGGTGAACCACCCACCAGCGCCAATATTCCATGACCGAGATATGGGCATGCTCGCCGTAGAACAGCCCGGTGCCGAACAGCAGGCCGATCGAGATCGTCGCGATCGCAACCAGGAAGACCAAAGAGCGGCCGCCTTTCTCTCTGAGGGCGGGCCAGACCCCGCGCAGCACCAGGAGGGTCCACAGCAGCAAACCGACGAACAGATAGAGCTGCCAGAAACGGCCGAGGTCGAGATATTCATAGCCCTGGTGGCCGAACCAGAAATTGATCGTCCCGCCGGGGAGATGGCGGTTGATCGCGGCCCATTCGCCGGCGAACGAGCCCACCACTATGATGAGCAGGCTGATGAACAGGAAGTTCACGCCGAAGCGCTGGAATTTCGGTTCCCGCCCGCCAAGCAGCGGGGCGACATAGAGGCCGGTCGCCAGCCAGGCGGTGGCGATCCACAGCACGGCGAGCTGCGTGTGCCAGGTCCGCGTGATCGCATAGGGGAAATATTCCGCCATCGGCAGGCCGTAGAGGCCCTGCCCCTCGACGGCATAATGGGCGGTGACGATACCGAGCAGCACCTGGGCGAAGAACAAGGCGGTGACGACGAAGAAATATTTGGCGGTCGCGCGCATCGACGGCGTGATCGTGGCGCTGCCGAACAGGTCGGTCGTCGCAAAGCCTTCGAGCGGCTCGATGTCGCGCCGCCAGACGTCGAACTCGCGCGCATAATACCAGACCAGGCCGCCGATCCCGGCGAGCAGCACGAAGATCGAGATGAAGGTCCACAGAAAGATCGCCCCCGTCGGCATGTTGCCGACCAGGGGCTCGTGCGGCCAGTTGCTGGTATAGCTGATCGCTTCGCCGGGCCGCTCGGCGGCAGCCGCCCAAGCCGTCCAGAAGAAGAATCCGCTGAGTGCGTGCGCTTCGTCCGCGGTCAGCAGCGCGTTCTGCGGCATCGCGTAGAGCTCGCGCAGATGCTGGTCTGCGGGCGTGCGGTTGGTGAACAGGCCTTCGAAATGCGCCGCCGTTGCCGTGATCGCGCCCCCCCGCTGGTCGCTGACGGTGATGATGGAGGTCTGCGGATCGTAGCCGTTGGCGCGCATCTCGCGGCGGAGGATCGCGCCGATCCGCGCCTGATCGGGTTCGGCCAGCGCCTCGAATTGCGAATTTGCAAGCTGGCCGCGCAGCGCGAGCGCTTCGCGATGCAGCCAATCGGCGCTCCAGTCAGGCGCGACATAGCCGCCATGGCCCCAGATCGAACCCTGCTGCATGCCCCCGGTCGATTGCCACACCGCCTGGCCGCGCTGGATCTCCTCGCCCGTGTAGAGAATTTGCCCCGATACCGTTCGCACCGCGGCCGGCATGGGCGGCTTGGTGTGATAAATCTGAGCACCGAAATAGAGCAAGGCGCCGAACATTATCACCATGGTTGCGCCGAAAATGATCCACAGCCGCCGGATCGAAAATTCAGAGGCATAATCGGACATGGCAAGTCCCCTCGCCCGAGGGATCGTGTCGGGTCGCGCGCCAGTTGGGGTGCAATGCCGCCGGTCGTCTCGCCGGCAGGGTCAGGCATCGTCCGGCCTGGGCCGGACACCGGAGGTCTCGATTCCTCCGCCTCTAACTCATGTTAGAGCTTCGCTGCCTCAGGGAACAGCTTTTAATGTCCGGGGCGCTTGGGTTCGAGGTCAGGCGAGCTTGCCGATGGCGTCGTGGGGTCGCAAGTTCAATCCTTGCCACGCCCACCCTTTTCCCCTCACAAGCGCTCGCGAGGAGAGGGAAATGGCCGAAGCCTATATCGTCGCCGCCGTCCGCACCGCCGGGGGCCGCAAAAGCGGGCGGCTCGCCTGTGTCCATCCGGTCGATCTCGCCGCGATCAGCCTCGATGCGGTCGCCGGGCGCTCCGGCATCGATCCCGCGGCGATCGACGACGTCATCATGGGCTGCGTCACCCAGGCGGGGGAGCAGGCGCTGCATGTCGGGCGCAACGCGGTGCTGGCCTCGAAGCTGCCTGAGAGCGTGCCGGCGGTGACGATCGACCGGCAGTGCGGCTCCTCGCAGCAGGCGATCCAGTTCGCCGCGCAGGCGGTGATGTCGGGGACGCAGGACGTGGTGATCGCGGCCGGGGTCGAGAGCATGAGCCGGGCGCCGATGGGGCTGTCGATGGTGCCGGACAAGGGGTTCCGGCCGTTTCCGGAGAGCGTCACCCGGAAATATGGCGTGCCCTTCTTCAGCCAGTTCATCGGCGCCGAGATGATCGCGAAGAAATATGGATATTCGCGCGGGCAACTGGACGACTATGCGCTCGGCAGCCACCGGCGCGCGATCGCGGCGACCGAGGCGGGGGCGTTCGGCGCGGAGATCGTGCCCGTCACGCTCGACGACGGCTTTGTCCACGAGATCGACGAGGGCATCCGCTTCGACGCCAGCCTGGAGGGGATCGCTTCGGTGAAGCTGCTCAAGGAAGACGGGGTGATCAGCGCCGCCTCGGCGAGCCAGATCTGCGACGGCTCGGCGGCGGTGATGGTCGTCTCGGAAGCCGCGCTGAAGGCGCACGGCCTCACCCCGCTGGCGCGGATCCACCAGCTTACCGTCACCGCCGGCGATCCGCTGATCATGCTCGAAGAGCCGCTGTTCGCCACCGACAAGGCGCTGGCGCGGGCGGGCATGAGCATCGCCGACATCGACCTTTACGAGGTCAACGAGGCGTTCGCGCCGGTGCCGCTCGCCTGGCTCGACCATGTCGGCGCCGACCCCGACCGGCTCAACGTCAATGGCGGCGCGATCGCGCTCGGCCACCCGCTCGGCGCCTCGGGGGCGAAGCTGATGACGACGCTCGTCCACGCGCTGCGCGCCCGCGGCAGGCGCTTCGGCCTCCAGACGATGTGCGAAGGCGGCGGCATCGCCAACGTCACCATCGTCGAGGCGCTCTGATGCGCCCGCCGATAAATAGGGACAGTCCCTATTTTTTCGCGGGCGCTCGCTGAGGTGCCCGGGCCGCTCGCCGGCATCCGCATCCTCGAAATGGAGGGGCTGGGGCCGGCGCCGTTCTGTGGGATGATGCTGGCCGATCACGGCGCCGAGGTGATCCGGATCGAGCGCGAGGGCAATTGGCGGCTCGCGGGCGATCCGTTGGCCCGCTCGCGGCGGACGATCCGGGTCGATCTCAAGCAGGCGGAGGGGATCGCCATCGTCCGCGCGCTGGCGAAGACCTGCGACGGGCTGATCGAGGGCTACCGGCCCGGGGTGATGGAGCGGCTCGGGCTCGGCCCGGACGTGCTGCTCGCCGACAATGCCGGCCTCGTCTACGGGCGGATGACCGGCTGGGGGCAGGAGGGGCCGCTCGCCCACGCCGCCGGCCACGACATCAACTATATCGCCTTGTCGGGCGCGCTGCACGGCATCGGCCGCGACGGCCGGCCGAGCCCGCCGGTCAACTATCTCGGCGATTTCGGCGGCGGCGGCATTCTGCTCGCCTTCGCCATGGCGAGCGCGCTGCTGGCGGTGCGGGGCGGCGCGGCCGGGCAGGTGATCGACTGCGCGATGACCGACGGCTCGGCCCTGCTCACCGCCTTGACCCGCGGCCTCTTCGCCGCCGGCCTCTGGGAGGACCGGGCCGGGGCGAACATCATCGACGGCGGCAGCGCCTGGTACGACACTTATGAGACCGCCGACGGCCAGTGGATCGCGATCGGCGCGATCGAGCCGCAATTCCGCACAACCCTGCTCGACCTTATCGGCCTGTCCGGCGAAGAACCGGACATGAAAGCGGCCTTTTCCGCCACCTTCCGCCAACATCCGCGCGACCATTGGTGCGCCCTGCTCGAAGGTTCGGACGCCTGCTTCGCGCCGGTCCTGTCGCTCGCCGAGGCGCCGGCCCATCCCCACAACACGATCCGTGGCACTTTCACCACCATCGGCGGCGTCGTCCAGCCCGCCCCGGCGCCGCGTTACTCCGGCACGCCGACCGACCCGCCGAGAGCGATTCGGGACGAGGCGGGCGCGTTACTGGCGGAGCTCGGCTACGACGCGGAGCGGATCGCCGCGCTGCGGGAGGGCGGCATCATCGGTTGAGCCGCTCGGCGTGCCAGGCGAGGTGATCGGCCATGAAGGTCGAGATGAAATAATAGCTGTGGTCGTAGCCCGGCTGCATCCTGAGCGTCAGCGGGATGCCGGCCGCTTCGCAGGCCGCTTCGAGCAGCTCGGGGCGCAGCTGCCCGGCAAGGAAGGCGTCGGCATCGCCCTGATCGACCAGCAGCTCCCCGACCCGCGCCCCGTCCTCGATCAGCGCGACCGAATCGTGGCGGCGCCACGCATCGCGGCCGGGCCCGAGATAGCGGCCGAGCGCCTTCTCGCCCCACGGCACCTGGCCTGGCGCGACGATCGGCGCGAAGGCGCTGCAGCTCCGGTAGCGGCCGGGATGGTTGAGCGCGAGGGTCAGCGCGCCGTGGCCGCCCATCGAATGGCCCATGATCGCCTGGCGGCCCATGTCGGCGGGAAAGTGGGCGGCGATCAGCGCCGGCAGCTCCCCGGCCACGTAGCTGTACATCCGGAAATGGGCGTCCCAGGGCGCCTCCGTCGCATCGACGTAGAAGCCGGCGCCCTGGCCGAAATCCCAGGCCTCCTCGTCGGGCACGCCCTCGCCGCGCGGGCTGGTGTCCGGGGCGACGAAGATCAGCCCGAGCTCGGCGCAGGCGCGGCGATATTCGCCTTTCTCGGTGACGTTGGCGTGGCTGCAGGTGAGGCCGGAAAGATACCAGACGACCGGCAGCTTCGCGCCGCCTTCCGCCCGCGGCGGCATGAACACCGAGAAAGTCATGTCGGTGCCGGTCTCCCGGCTCGCGTGCCGGTAGACGCCCTGGACGCCGCCGTGACTCTTGTTGGTGGAAAGGGTTTCGAGGGTCATCGGAAAATGGGGACAGTATATATTTTTGCGGCATTGTCAGGCGGCCGGCCCGGCTCTCGGGCAAAAATATATACTGTCCCCATTTTCTCCCGTGCCGAACCTAGCGGAACACGAAGATGTAGAGCAGGATGATGATCGGGATCGGGATTCCGATCAGCCACAGCAAGATGCCTTTTCCCATAGCCTGGTTCTCCTCGCGGGCATGTGCGGGCGGAGAACGAGGCGGCGGTGATGCGGTTCCGGAGCGTCAGTAGATCACCACCGAGCGGATGCTTTCCCCGGCGTGCATCAGATCGAACGCGGTGTTGATCTCGTCGAGCGCCATCGTGTGGGTGATCAGCGGATCGATCGCGATCTTGCCGTCCATGTACCAGTCGACGATCATCGGCAGGTCGGTGCGGCCGCGGGCGCCGCCGAACGCGGTCCCCTTCCAGGTCCGGCCGGTGATCAGCTGGAACGGGCGGGTCGAAATCTCCTTGCCGCTCTCGGCCACGCCGATGACGACGCTGACCCCCCAGCCGCGATGGGCGCTCTCCAGCGCCTGGCGCATGACGTCGGTATTGCCGGTGCAGTCGAAGGTGTAGTCGGCGCCGCCTTTGGTCGTCTCGATCACCGCCTGGACGACCTTGTCGGCGCCGACCTCGCGCGGGTTGACGAAGTCGGTCATGCCGAACCTTTCCGCCATCTCGCGCTTGGCCGGGTTGACGTCGATACCGACGATCTGGACGGCGCCGGCGAGCTTCGCCCCCTGGATGACGTTGAGGCCGATCCCGCCCAGCCCGAACACCGCGACCCGCGATCCCGGCTCGACCCCGGCCGTCCAGATCGCCGCGCCGATGCCGGTGGTGACTCCGCAGCCGATATAGCAGATCTTGTCGAACGGCGCGTCCTCGCGGACCTTGGCCAGCGCGATCTCGGGCAGCACGGTGAAGTTGGCGAAGGTCGAGCAGCCCATATAATGGGCGATCGTCTCGCCGCCGAGGCTGAAGCGGCTGGTCCCGTCGGGCATCACCCCCTTGCCCTGGGTGGCGCGGACCGCGGTGCAGAGATTGGTCTTGCGCGACAGGCAGGACGGGCACTCCCGGCATTCGGCGATGTAGAGGGGAATGACGTGGTCGCCCGGCCTGACGCTGGTCACCCCCGGCCCGATCTCGCGGACGATGCCGGCGCCCTCATGGCCAAGGATCGAGGGGAAGATCCCCTCGCTGTCCTTGCCTTCCAGCGTGTAGGCGTCGGTATGGCAGATGCCGGTCGCCATGATCTCGACCAGCACCTCGCCCGCCTTCGGCCCGTCGAGATCGACCTCGTGGATTTCGAGCGGCGCATTGGGCGCGACGGCGATCGCGGCGCGGGTCTTCATCGGGTGCCTCCCTGCTCTCAAGCTTCGAGGGGACGCCTTAGCTCAACAGGAACCGCCTGATCCAGTCGCCGACCCGTTCATTGTCGTTCGGCGCATCCAGGGAGGCGATCGCGGCGTCGGGATCGGGGACGCGGTCGTAACGCTCCGCGATCAGCGCCTTGGCGTAAGCGGGGGCGAATTCGGGGTGGAACTGGAACGAGATCGCCGGCTGATCGCGCCAGGCGAGCGCGGCATAAGGGGTGAACAAGGACGAGGCGATCAGCTCGGCGCCGGGCGGCTGAAGCACCACCTGGTCCTGGTGCGAAGCGGGCACGGCAACCAGCGAGACCTTGTCCATCCACGGCTCGTGGCGGACGATCGGATAGGTGTGCAGTCCCGCGCCCCAGCCTCTGGCCGATTTCTCGACCCGCCCGCCGAACGCTTCGGCCATGATCTGATGGCCGAAGCAGATTCCGACCAGCTTCGCGCGCCCCGCGGCGGCCCGAAGGAAGGTCTTCAGCCTCGCGATCCAGGGCAGGTCGTCATAGACCCCGGCCGGCGAGCCGGTGACGAGATAGGCGTCGTGCCGGCCGACATCGGGCGGCAGCGCCCCGGCGGCGACGTCGTAGCTGGTCGCTTCCAGGCCGAGCAGCTTCTCGAACATCGCCGGATAGCGCCCATGTTCGGCGATCAGCGGCTCGGGCGGAGCCCCGGTCTCGAGAATGGCGAGGTTCACGGGCCTGCGCCGCCTCGCCGCGCCCGCTTGGCCGCGATCCTGAGGCGCAGCGCGTTCAGCCGGATGAAGCCCGCCGCGTCGCGCTGGTCGTAGCCGCCGGTGCCTTCCTCGAAGGTGACGAGGTCCTGATCGTAGAGCGACAGCGGGCTCTCCCGGCCGGTCACCGTCGCATTGCCCTTGTAGAGCTTGAGGCGGACCTTGCCCGAGACATGCTCCTGGCTCCGGTCGATCAGCGCCTGCAGCATGTCGCGCTCGGGGCTGAACCAGAAGCCGTTGTAGATCAGCTCCGCGTAGCGCGGCATGATCTGGTCCTTCAAATGCATCGCGCCGGCGTCGAGGGTGATCGATTCGATGCCGCGATGGGCGGCGAGCAGGATGGTGCCGCCGGGAGTCTCGTAGACGCCGCGCGACTTCATCCCGACGAAGCGGTTCTCGACCAGGTCGAGGCGGCCGATGCCGTTGTCGTGGCCCAATTGGTTGAGCCTGGCGAGCAGGCTGGCCGGCGACAGCGCCTCGCCGTCGATCGCGACCGGGTCGCCGCGCGCGAAGGCGATCTCGATCATCGTCGCCTGGTCGGGCGCGTCCTCCGGCGAGATCGTGCGCTGGTGGACATATTCGGGCGCCTCGGCCGCGGGGTCCTCGAGCACTTTCCCTTCCGAGGAGGAGTGAAGCAGGTTGGCGTCGATCGAGAAGGGCGCCTCGCCGCGCTTGTCCTTGGCGATCGGGATCTGGTGCTTCTCGGCGAAGTCGAGCAATTGCTCGCGGCTGGCGAAATCCCATTCGCGCCACGGCGCGATGACGCGGATGTCGGGCTCGAGCGCGTAGTAGCCGAGCTCGAAGCGGACCTGGTCGTTGCCCTTGCCGGTGGCGCCGTGGCAGACCGCGTCGGCGCCGACTGCACGCGCAATCTCGATCTGACGCCTGGCGATCAGGGGACGGGCGATCGACGTGCCGAGCAGATACTGGCCCTCGTAGAGCGTGTTCGCCCGGAACATCGGAAAGACATAGTCGCGGACGAACTCCTCGCGGAGATCGTCGATGAAGATGTTCTCGGGCCGGATCCCGAGCAGCTCGGCCTTGCGCCGCGCGGGCTCGACCTCCTCGCCCTGGCCGAGATCGGCGGTGAAGGTTACCACCTCGGCGCCATATTCGGTCTGCAGCCATTTGAGGATGATCGAGGTGTCGAGCCCGCCGGAATAGGCGAGCACCACCTTCTTGGGCTTGTCGGTCATCTCACCTCTCCGTCATTCCAGCGAAAGCCGGAATCCATCGGATGCCGGTGCCGGCCGATTGAGCCAGCATGGATCCCAGCATTCGCAGGGATGACGCGGCGGGGGCTCGTCATGCGTAGGTCACTTTCTCCTGGCCCATCATGTGCTCGAAGCGCTTCAGCATGACGTGGACGGTGACGCCGTCGCGCAGGGCGACGAACAGGGTGTCGTCGCCGGAGACGGTGCCCGCCACCTCCGGGATCCGGGCATGGTCGATCGCCGAGGCGACGAGATGGGCCGAGCCGGGCGGGGTCTTGAGCACCAGCAGCTGGCCGGCCGCCTCGATTGCCACCACCCATTCCCCGAGGATCCGCTCGAGCCGGCCGGTCGACCAGTCGGCGGCGCCGATCTGGTCGGGCAGCGCATAAGCGAGGACGCCGCCGCGCTTGACCTTGACCGCGCCCAATTGGTCGAGGTCGCGCGACACCGTGGCCTGGGTGACCGCGAAGCCGAGCGCCTTCAGCCGCTCGGTCACCTCCTCCTGGCTGGCATGGGCGCCGGCGCGCAGGATGTCGGCGAGCGCGCGCAGCCGCCGGGTGCGGGTGTCGGTCATCGCACGCCCGCCAGCCAGGCCAGCGCCCCGCGCGCGGTGTGCATGCGGTTCTCGGCCTGCTTCCAGACCGCGCTCCGGGCGCTCTCGATCACCGCATCGGTCACCTCCTCGCCGCGGCGGGCGGGGAGGCAGTGGAGGAAGAAAGCGTCGTCGGCCGCGGCCATCAGCGCCTCGTCGACCTGATAGGGCGCGAATGCCGCGCGCCGCGCCGCCGCCTCCGCATCCTGGCCCATCGACACCCAGACGTCGGTGTAGACGATCTGCGCCCCCGCCACCGCCTCGGCCGGATCGACGACGTGACGGACGCCGTAAGGGGCGTCCTTGAGCGCATAGGCCTCCGGACTGGCCAGAGTGAGCTCGGCGCCGACCGCGACGCAGGCCTGGGCAAGCGAGCGGGCGACATTGTTGTCGGCATCGCCGACATAGGCGATGCGCGCGCCTTCGAGGCGGCCGAGCAATTGCTTCACGGTGAGCAGATCGGCGAGCGCCTGCAACGGGTGATCGGTGTCGGAGAGCAGGTTGAGCACCGGCGTTTCGACCGCGTCCGCCATCGCGGTCAGGTCGCGATGGTCGATCACCCGGGCGGCGATGACGGCGTGATAGCAGGCCAGCGCGCGGGCGACGTCCTCGGCGCTCTCGCGGGTGCCGAGTCCGACCTCCTCCTTCTGGATGTAGACCGGGTGCGCGCCGAGCTGGACCGCGGCCATCTCGGTCGAGTTGCGGGTGCGCGCGCTCGGCTTCTGGAAGACGAGGGCGACGCCCTTGCCGGCGAGCGGCGCGCCGAGATCCGCCCGCTCGGCCAAAGCGAGAATCTCCTCGAGCGCGCCCTCCGGCAGCGCGGCGATGCTGATGAGGTCGCTCATTCTGTCTTCTCCCGGGTGACCATCGTCCCGATGCCCTGATCGGTGAGGATCTCGATCAGCAAGGCGTGCGGCACCCGGCCGTCGATGATGTGGGCCGAGCCGACGCCGCCGTCGACCGCGTCCGCGCAGGCCTTGAGCTTCGGGATCATCCCCGCCGAGACGCTTTCATGCGCAATCCGCTCGCGCAATTCCGCCGAGGTCAGCCGCGGCACCAGGCTGGCCTCGTCCTTCGGGTCAGCGAGCAGGCCCGGGGCGGCGGTCAGGTAGACGATCTTCTCCGCTCCCATCGCCACCGCGATCGCCATCGCCGCCTCGTCGGCGTTGATGTTGTAGGGCTGGCCGGTCGCGTCTGCGCCGACCGTCGAAATGACGGGCACCAGTTTCTGGTCGAGCAGGCCGTGCAGCCGGTCGGCGCGGACATGGGCGACGTCGCCGACGAAGCCCAAAGCGGCGTCGCGCGGCACCGTGACCAGGAGGCCGCCATCCTCGCCGGCGACGCCGACCGCGACCGGATCGTCGCGGGTCTCGCGGTTGATGGTGGCGACAAGGTCGCGGTTGACCCCGCCGACCAGCACCATCCGCACGATCTGCAGCGTCTCCTCGTCGGTGACGCGCAGGCCGTCCCTGAACTCGGGCGCCTTGCCCATCCGTTTCATCAGCGCATCGACCTGCGGCCCGCCGCCATGGACGAGCACGCAGCGCACGCCGACGCTCCTTAGGAGCAGCACGTCCTGGGCGAGCGCGCGGTCGAGATGCTTGTCGATCGCGGCGCCGCCCAGCTTGACCACCACCGACTTGCCGGCGAAGCGCTGGATGTAGGGCAGCGCCTGGATCAGGATGCGGGCGGTCTCGGTCGGGGTCATGCCAGGCGCCGCACGTCACCCCAGCGAAGGCTGGGGTCCATCGGGTCTTGGAGCCCGCTTGGATGCCAGCCTGCGCTGGCATGACGAATGAAGGATTTGGTTTCGATCATGATGTCTGGCTGTTCTCTTTGATGTAGCCGGGGCCGAGGTCGATCCCGATCACCCGGGCGCTGCCCGGGCCGCTGCCGAGATCGACCGCGATCTCGATCCGCTCGTTCTGCATGTGCCGGGCGACCGCGGCGCGGTCATGATCGATCTCGATGCCGCCGCGCGAGACCGCGATGCCGCCATAGGCGACCGCGCTCTTCTCCGCGTCGAAGGCGACCCCGGCCGAGCCCGCCGCGCCGAGCAGCCGGCCCCAATAGGGGTCCGAGCCGTACCACGAGCATTTGACGAGGTTGTTTTCGGCGATCGTCTTGGCCGCGGCCCGCGCCTCGGCGTCGCTGGCGGCGCCGGTCACGCTCAGCATCACCATCTTGGTCATCCCTTCCGCGTCCCTCGCCATCTGCCAGGTGAGGTCCTCGCAGAGCCGGTGGACCGCCTCGGCGAACTCGGCGGGATCGGCCGGTCCGCGGCGGCCGTTGGCGAGCAGGATGACGCTGTCGTTGGTCGAGGTCGCGCCGTCGACGTTGAGGGTGTTGAAGGTGGCGTCGGCGGCCGCCTTGAGGATGCGCTGAAGGTCGTCGCGCGGCAGCGCCGCGTCGGTGGTGAGGTAGGCGAGCATCGTCGCCATGTTGGGCGCGATCATGCCGCAGCCCTTGGCCATCCCGCCGAGCGTGAAGGTCGATCCCTTCACCACCGCCTCCTTCGCCGCATGATCGGTGGTGAGGATGCCCCGCGCCGCATCGTGGCCGCCGGCGACCGAGAGCTTCTTCGCCAGCTTCGGCACGGCCTTGAGGATCACGTCCATCGGCAGCGGCGTGCCGATGATGCCGGTCGAGGAGACGAGGACGTGCGCCTTGTCGATGCCGAGCGCGTCGGCCGCGGCCTGGCTCATCGCCTCGGCATCGGCCATGCCCGCCGCGCCGGTGCCGGCATTGGCGTTGCCCGAATTGACGATGATCGCGGCGGCCAGGCCGCCGCTGGCGGCGAGGCGGGCGCGGTCCAGCACCACCGGCGGGGCGACGAACCTGTTCTGGGTGAAGACGCCGACCGCGGTTACCGGGCGGCCGTCGTCGGTGGCGATCAGCGCCATGTCGGGCCGCCTCTTCTTGATTCCGGCATGGCAGCCGGCGGCGACGAATCCTTGAGCGGCGGTGACGCTCACGGCCACACCCCCGCGACCGGCAGGCCGGCCGCCTCGTCGAGGCCGAGCATCAGATTGGCGCACTGGATCATCTGGCCGGCGGCGCCTTTGACGAGATTGTCGAGCGCGGCCAGCGCCAGCACCCGGCCGGTCCGCGCGTCGTAGCGGGCGGTGAGGTGGACGGCGTTCGATCCCAGCGCCCATTTGGTCGCCGGCGGCCGCTCCGATACGCAGATAAAGGGTTCGTTCTCATAGGCTTGCGCAAGCGCCGCAAGCGGATCGCAGGGGCCTTTGGCGCGCGCGGTGCAGGTCGCGTGGATGCCGCGGTTCATCGGCGCGAGATGGGGCGTGAACAGCACGTTGCCGCCCAGCGCCATCTCCATCTCGGCGGTGTGGCGGTGGTCGAGCAGGCCGTAGGCGCCGACATTCTCGTCGACCGCGTTGAAATGGGTCGATTCCCTGAGGCCCTTGCCGGCGCCGCTGACGCCCGAGGCGGCATCGACGACGATCGTCTCCGGATCGATCAGGTCGAGCAGCGGCTTCAGGGCGAGGATCGCCGCGGTCGGATAGCAGCCCGCCGCCGCGACCGCGCCGGCGCCGGCAATGCGCTCGCGGTTCAGCTCGGGAATGCCGTAGACGAAGCGGCCGAGCAGCTCCGGCGCGGCGTGCGGCTCGCCATACCAGCTTTGGTAGGCGGCGTCGTCGTCGAGCCGGAAATCCGCCCCCAGATCGACGAATTTGGCGCCCGCCGCGAGAATGGCACCGGCGATTTTCTGCGACTGCCCGTGCGGCAGTGCCGCGAAAACCAGACGACATCCCGCGAGATGACTGACGCGCACCCCCCCGGCAAGCGATGACATGTCCTCGAAAACCGCATCGGGATAGGCCAGAGCGAGGTGCGGATGGACGTCCGCGACCCGCGCTCCGGCCTGGCTGTCGGCGAACAGGCGGGTCGCGGCGAGGCGGGGATGGCCGGCGAGCAGGCGGAGCAGCTCGGCGCCGACGAAGCCGGAGGCGCCGAGGATGGCGACGGGAAGGGGCGCGGCGGCGGACATGTCGGCTATATGCACATTACTGCATAATTATGCAAGAGCGGGTTAAAATGAAACGCGCCCCGGAAACACCGGGGCGCGCACATCTCGAGGATCAGGGGGGCGGCGATTACGGGCTTTCGGAGTCGTTGTCGTCGCTGGTGAGCTCGATGATCCCCCAGATGATCAGGCCGAGGGCGATCGCGCCGATGATGTAGATGCCGTAGCCGCGGCGATCGAGATCGTTGGCGCCGGCAGTGTTGGCCGCGGCGCGCTGGGCGGCCGGGCTGTTGGCGAGGCTCAGCGGCTGGGCCGATTGCGCCACGGCAGCGCTGCTGGCGGTGATCAGCGAGGCGGCTACGATCGCGGCCAGTTTCTTCGAAAGCATCATTTCCTCCTTAGGCGTTCCCCCGCGCGGCGGCTGCCGGACGGCGACATCCTGGCCACCCGCAACAGGGGCCAGCCAGAACCGCAACCCACTAAGCGCTGTTCTGTTCCTGCGCCATGACAAAATTGTCGCGATATTTCGCAAGAGGTCCGGCCGCGGTCGGGGGAGGGCGGCGAACGGCCCGGCCCCCTCCAAAAATATATACTGTCCCCATTTTTCCCATTTTTCCGGGGGCGGCGCTGTGGCCGGATGGCAACAGGGCCACAGTCTTGTGGCCGGACGGCAACGCTACGGTTGTTTCGGGGGAGTCGGAGGGGTTATTCTGGCGGCGCAACAATTGGGGGTTGTCATGTCCTTCTCGTCTTCGCGCATCCATCGCCGCCGTGCCGCCTTCGCCGGCGCCGCCTCGCTTCTCTCGATCGCGCTCGCCACGCCCGCTTTCGCCCAGGGGACTCCGGCGCCGGGGGCGCCGGCGACGACCGACGACAATGGCGAGGTGATCGTCGTCACCGCGTCGCTGCGCGAGCAGAACCTGCTCGAAGTGCCGTTCTCGATCAACGCCCAGACCGAAGCGATGATCCAGCGTTCGGGCGCCAACACGCTCGAGGATCTGTCGCGCAACGTCGCCGGCCTCTCGATCCAGAATCTCGGCCCGGGCCAGAGCCAGGTCTCGGTGCGCGGAGTCTCGGCCGGCCAGATCGTCCGCGACCAGCCGGGCGTCAAGGAGCAGGTCGGCGTCTATCTCGACGACAGCGTGATCTCGCTGTCGCTGTTCACCCCCGACCTCGACCTTTACGACCTCAACCGGGTCGAGACGCTGCGCGGGCCGCAGGGGACATTGTTCGGCTCGGGCTCGGTCGGCGGCACCATCCGCTACATCACCAACCAGCCCGAACCCGGCCGCCTCGAAGGCTCGGTCGAGGCCAATGCCAACGTCGCCGCCGGCGGCGACTGGGGCGGCCATATCAAGGGCGCGGTCAACATCCCGTTCGGCGACCAGGCGGCGCTTCGCGCCGTCGCCTACCACACCGTCTATCCCGGCTTCGTCGACGCCCGCCAGGAGGGCGACGGCTTTGCCGAGGCCGTCAATGACGGCCACCGCACCGGCGGCCGGCTGTCGGCGCGCTTCGAGAGCGGCGGGCTCTCCATCACCCCGCGAATCCTCTACCAGAAAGTCGTCGCCCACGGCTTCAACCGCCAGGAGGTCTACAACCTCTACGCCAATCCCTTCACCACCGCCGCCGGCGGCCGGCCGCCGATCCAATTGGGCGAGCGCCAGCAGCATCTGCTGCTCAGGGAAGGCTTTTCCGACCGCACCTATCTCGCCGACCTGAACGTCGCCTACGATTTCGGCCCGGTCGCGCTGACCGCGATCGGCTCCTACATCCATCGCGACATCCTCGTCAGCCGCGACGCGAGCGCGCTCACCCACAGCGTCTCGATCGATCTCAGCTACCAGCCCGGCGCCCTGACGATCCCATCGAACCTGATCGACACGACCGATCTCGACAGCTGGACCCAGGAGCTTCGCCTGGCGTCCAGCGACGACGGGCCCTTCCAGTGGCTGATCGGCGGCTTCCATTCGAAGGTCGATCGCTTCTATCGACAGCGCCTGCCGACCCCGGGCTATGACGTGTTCACCGACATCAGGTTCGGCGCGGGCACGGCGGCGGCGACCACCGCGGCGGGCTTCCCGCATGATTCGCCTTATGCCGCCGATCTGCCCTACGACATCCGCCAGACCGCGGTCTTCGGCGAAGCCACCTACGACATCGCCCCGCGCTTCCGGGTGACCGCGGGCGGCCGCTATTACTGGTTCGAGGAAACCCGCGAGTTCATCTCGAGCGGCCTGTTTTCGAACCTCGACGACACCAGGCTCACCCCGGCGCCCGACCGGACCACGTCCAACGGCTTCAGCCCGCGCGTGATCGCCACCTACGAGGTCGCCGACAGCGTCCGGCTCAACGCCCAGGCCTCGAAGGGATTCCGGCTCGGCGGAATCAACGATCCGCTCAACATCCCGCTCTGCGCCGGCGGCGCCGGCGGCATCGACGCGACCACCTATGGCGGCCATCCGACCTACGAGGACGAGACCTTGTGGAACTACGAGCTCGGCGTGCGCGGCCGGCGCGGCGGCCTCAATTTCGCAGCCGCAGCCTTCTACACCGACATCCACAATCTGCAGGTCACCGCCGATGCCGGTTCCTGCTCGTCGCGGGTCGTGTTCAACGTCCCGAACTCGCACACGATGGGGGTCGAGGTCGAGCTGTCGGCGCGGCCGATCGAAGGCCTCGATCTGTCGATCAACGGCAGCTTCATCGAATCGGAGTTCGACAGCGACGTCACCACCACCGCGGGCGTGATCATCGCCGGCATGCGCGACGGCAACCGCTTCCCGAGCACGCCGAAATTCCAGATGTCGGCGGCGGCGAGCTACAGCTGGCCGATGGGCGATGCGGCCTCGGGCTATTTCGGCGCCTCCTTCCAGCATGTCGGCAGCCGCTACACCCAGCCCGGCGACCAGGAGAACAATCCGAGGACCTTCATCCACAACCTGCCGTTCGGCGGCGCCCCGGCCAGCGCCTCGACCACGCTCGATCTCAGGCTGCCCTCCTACAATTACGTGAACCTCAGCGCCGGGATCGACTGGGACAACGGCTTCGGAGTGATGCTCTACGTCAACAATCTGTTCGACGAGAACGCCTTGCTGTCGTTCGACCGCGAGCGCGGCGGCCGGGCGCGGCTGGGCTTCAACATCGGCCAGCCCAGGGTCATCGGCCTCACCGTCAGGCGCCGGTTCGGCGGCGCGAACTGAGGAAAGATTCCTCCCCACGATTTCGTGGGGAGGGGGACCACCCGCAGGGTGGTGCGCATGGTCCCCCTCCCCCGCTTTCGCCGGGGAGGATAAGGTAGCTCGATGACCAAGCTCACTCGCCGCTCCGTCCTCCTCGCCGGAGCGGGCGCCGCCGCCGCGGCCGCGCTTCCCAGGCCGCTCGCCGCGCAGCCGGTGCGGGCGCGCTGGCAGGTGGTGGTGGTCGGCGCCGGCGTGTTCGGCGCCTGGACCGCGAGGAAGCTGCAGCAGGCGGGGCGCAGCGTGCTGCTGGTCGACGCCTGGGGGCCGGCCCATGCCCGCGCCTCCTCGGGCGGGGAATCGCGGATGACCCGGGGCTCCTACGGCGCCGACGAGGTCTATACCAGGATGGCGCTCGAATCGCTGGCCGAATGGCGCGCTTTGTCGGACCATGCCGGCCTGCCGATCTTCCACCGGCTCGGCGTGCTGTTCTTCTTCCCGCGGCCCGATCCGTTCCTCGAGGAGACGATGCGGGTCCATCGCCGGCTCGGCCTGCCAACCGAGCTGCTCGGCGCCGGCGCGCTGCGCCGGCGCTTTCCCCAGATCGCCTTCACCGACACCGACACCGGCCTGTTCGAGCCCGGCTTCGGCGCGCTGATGGCGCGGCGCGCGGTGCAGACCCTGGTCGCCGATTTCGTCCGCGCCGGCGGCCATTACCGGCAGGCGGCGGTGCTGCCGCCGCGGCCGGGGCGCGCGCTCGACGCGCTGGCGACGGCGGCCGGCGAGCCGATCCGCGGCGAGCGCTTCGTCTTCGCCTGCGGGCCGTGGCTCGGCCGGGTCTTTCCCGAGCTGCTCGGCCGGCGCATCTTCCCGACCCGGCAGGAGGTCTATTTCATCGCCCCCGAGCCGGGCGACACCCGCTTCGAGCCCGGGCGGCTGCCCGGCTGGGCCGACTTCAACGGCGGCGACATCTATTACGGCTTCCCCGACCTCGAAGGGCGCGGCTTCAAGATCGCCCACGACGCCCACGGCCCGCCGATGGATCCCGACAGCGGCGACCGCACCCTCACCCCGGCCATGCTCGCCGACGCCCGCGCCTTCATGGCGCGCCGCTTCCCCGATCTCGCCCGGCGGCCGCTCAATGAGGCGCGGGTCTGCCAATATGAGAACAGCTCGAACGGCGACTTCCTGATCGACCGCCATCCCGATTGGGACAATGTCGTGCTGGTCGGCGGCGGCTCCGGCCACGGCTTCAAGCACGGGCCCGCGGTCGGCCGCTACGCCGCCGCGCTGGCGCTGGGCGAATTGCGCACGCCCGAGCCCCGCTTCTCGCTCGCGACCAAGGCGGAGCACGAGGCGCGCGCGGTCCACTGAAATGGGGACAGTATATATTTATCGGTCGAAGGCCTCGGCGCCGCTCCGGGCGGTGCGATAAATATATACTGTCCCCATTTTTCAGCGGCCGAGGGCGCGGTCAGCGGCGGGGGCGGGGGGCGAAGTCGGTGCGGCCGGTCTCGTTGATCCTGCCGCCCGTCATCCGTCCCTCGACCAGCTCGTAGCCGAGCAAGGCGAAGACCCGCTCGCCGAGGAAGATCGGCCGGGCATTGCCGTACCAGTCGACGCACGACGCCTTGCAGCCGTCGTCGGCGACGCCGCGCACCTGCGCCGCCAGCTCGCCGGCCGCGGCGAAGCGGCGGTCGTCGCGGCGGAGGAAGAGCATCGCCGCGGCGCTGCCGAAGAAGCGCTGGTAGGCCGGCTCGACCGGGCGCGCGATCGGCAGGCCGAGCAGGCCCGAGGCGCCGTCGGGCGTGGCCGGCCGGAAGAAGAAGGCGTGGCTGCGAGTCTCGCCTTCGGCCGCGGCGGGCAGAGTGAAGACGTCGCCGAGCTGCGGCCGGCCGCGCGGCGGCAGCTCGACGGCGGTGAAGCCGAGCGAATCGCGGGCGCCGCCGCCGACGATGAGGGCGTCGCGGCCGAGCAGCTCGATCCGGTCGACCGCATGGGTCAGCTCGAGCTCGACCGCCGGCCCGCCGCGGACCGGCGCCACCACCACGGTCGCGCGGTTCCGGCCCTCGCCGAACGCGCCGGCGCCGTAGAGGACATGGTCGCCGACGAAGCGGTTGTGGAACGACCAGTCCTCGCCGCGCGGGCCGGGCAGCGGGCGGTAGCGCGCGGCCGGGGCCGGCCGCGAGCCGTCGCCGAACTCGGCGATCGCCAGCCGCAGCAAGGCGATGCGGCCGCCGCTGACCTCCGGCCCGCCCATCGAATCGCCGCGGCTCTCGTCGCGGACGAGGACGTTGAGCATGCCTTCGCCGGCATCCTCGCGGAACGAGAATTGGTCGACCGGCCCGCCCCGCACGCCGATCGCGGACGGCGGCTCGCGGCCGAGCGGGAGCCGGTAGAGCAACGCCGCCGGCTCGCCGCGCCCGAGGTCGCGACCGGTCCACTCCGAGGCCCAGAGATAGACCGCGTTCGAGGAGACGTAGAAGGTCTCCGCTGCCGGCCCGAGGACGCCGACCGCCGAGCATTCCAGCACCGGCGTGGCGAGGTTGCAGTCGGTCACCGAATGGAGCGTGTCGATCCGGGTCTCGCGGTCGCCCCGCATGCGCGGCGCGATGAAGATCTGGCGCGCGGTCGCAATCGGGCGGAAGCGGCGGTCGCGGTCCTGGCCGGCCGTCCACTTGCTGAGCCCCGGCAGCGCCTCGAGCGGGTCGCGCTCCCAGTCGAGATAGAGCGGCGTGTAGAAGATCAGCCGGTTGCCGATCAGCCGCGAAGCATAGTTGCGCGAGGAATAATAATCGTTCGAGCGAAGGTGGTAGCTGTCCTCGAAGCGCAGCCGCCCGGCGGCGTCGAGCCGGAAGCGGTTGATCTCGGTGCCGCCGCGGGCATAGCTGTAGCCGACGACGATGACCCGGTCGCCGTGGAGCAGCATCTCGTCATACCAGTCGCCCTCGCCCGAAACGCCGGGCGGGAAGGCGTTGATCGAATCGACCGGGCGCATGCCGCCGCCGGCGAGCGAGACGGTGAACAGCCGGCCCCGGCGCAGGATGACGAGCGTGTCGCCGCGCACCTTGACGATGCCGCCCTCGTCGACATTGGCCTCCTGGGTGTTGGTGATGCTCGACACCGCGCGAAGCTCGGGCAGCGAATTGAGGCTGTCGGCCATGACGCCGCTCTGCTGGGCGGCGCCAGCCGGCTCCATCACGGCCGGCGGAGGCGAGGCCGGCGGCGCGTAGGCGGGTGGCGCCTGCACGGCGCGCAGGCGGCGCAGGAAGCGGCGGAGCTCGGCGTCGGAGCGGAACGCGACGAGGCTCCCCGACGCGCGGGCCACCGCCGGTCCCGGGCTCTTCGGCTGGGAATGGCTCTGGGCGAGATGGCCTGCGAACAGCGACGCGGCAGCCAATGCGGCGGCGAGCCAAATCGCGACCAGGCGGACAGGTCGGTTGCGAAATTCCATCCCCATGGCGCACCTCCAGCGTAGTGTTACAACATATCATAGGCCGCGATCGATAACCAGCGGGTTTTTGCGGGCGCCGGTCCTCGACGAGTTTGACGCGCGGCCGGCGGATGCTAGACCGCCGCCACCCTTACGACCGCCCAGAAAGATTCCCACCCATGCGTCTCGCCCTCGGTCTCCTCATGCTTCCGCTCGCCGCCGCCGCGCTCGCCCAGCCCGCCTCGGCGCCGATCCATTATCCCGACACCGCCCGCGGCGACGTCGTCGAGGAGCAGTTCGGCGAGCGCGTCGCCGATCCCTATCGCTGGCTCGAGAACGACGTCCGCACCGACGCTGCCGTGCGCGCGTGGGTGACCGCGCAGAACGAGGTGACCCAGGCGTTCCTCGCGGCTCTGCCGGGCCGCGCGGCGTTCCGCGCCAGGATGCGCGAGATGTACGATTACGAGCGGTTCGGCCTGCCCGAGCGCAAGGGCGGCCGCTATTTCTACACCCGCAACGACGGCCTCCAGAACCAGGCGGTGCTCTACGTCCGCGAGGGGCTGGGCGGGCCTGCGCGGATGCTGATCGATCCCAACACATGGTCGCAAGACGGCGCCACCGCGCTCGCCGAATGGGATCCGTCCGAGGACGGCCGCTTCCTGCTCTATTCGGTCCAGGACGGCGGCACCGACTGGCGCACCGTGCGGGTGCTCGACGTCGCCACCGGCCGGCCGACGCAGGACGAGGTGCGCTGGGTCAAATTCTCCAGCCTCGACTGGGCGAGGGACGGCTCGGGCTTCTTCTATTCGCGCTTTCCCGAGCCGACCGGCGCCCAGTTCCAGCAATTGAACGAGAATCACCGGGTCTATTTCCACCGGCTCGGCACCCCCCAGAGCGACGACCGGCTGGTGTTCGAAACGCCCGACCATCCGCGCTACAACAACACTGCCGAAGTCTCGGAAGACGGCAAATGGCTGATCGTCAGCTCGTCGGAGGGGACCGACTCCCGCTACGAAGTGACCCTGATCGATCTTGCCGCGCCGAACAGCCCGCCGCGGCGGCTGATCGCCGGGCTCGAGCATGACTGGAACTATCTCGGCAATCAGGGGAACGTCTTTTTCTGGCGGACCAACAACGGCGCCCAGCGCCAGCGCATCGTTTCGACCGACATCGGCCGGCCACAGCTGACCATCCGCGAGATCGTCCCCGAGGACGCCGCCACGCTCGAAGGCGCCTCGATCGTCGGCCGCCAGCTGATCGCCCAATATCTGGTCGACGCGAGGAGCGAGGTCCGCACCTTCAGCCTCGCCGGCGAGCGCACCGGCACCATCCGGCTGCCCGGCATCGGCAGCGTCGCGGGCTTCGCCGGCGACCAGTCGTCGAGCGAGACCTTCTATTCCTTCGCCAGCTACAACCGCCCGGCCGCGGTGTTCCGCTACGACAGCGCCGGCGGCCGCACCGCCATCTTCGCCGAGCCGCGGCTGCATTACGATCCCGCCCGCTACGAGGTCCGCCAGGTCTTCTACCGGTCGAAGGACGGCACCCGCATCCCGATGTTCCTGATGCACCGCCGCGGCCTCGATCTCAGCCGGCCGCAGCCGACCCTGCTCTACGGCTATGGCGGCTTCGACATCTCCTCGACCCCGGCCTTCCAGCCGCGCTGGATGACCTGGGCCGACATGGGCGGGGTGCTCGCGGTCGCCAATCTGCGCGGCGGCGGCGAATATGGCGAGGCCTGGCACGATGCCGGCCGCCGCGCCCACAAGCAGAACGTGTTCGACGATTTCATCGCCGCGGCCGAATATCTGAACGCCCGGCACATCGCCTCGCCGCGGACGCTGGCGATCGAGGGCCGCTCGAACGGCGGCCTGCTGGTCGGCGCCGTCGTCAACCAGCGGCCGGACCTGTTCGCCGCGGCTCTGCCCGGCGTTGGCGTGATGGACATGCTGCGCTTCGACCGCTTCACCGCGGGGCGCTACTGGGTCGACGATTACGGCTATCCCGACCGCGAGGCCGATTTCCGGATCCTGCGCGCCTATTCGCCCTATCACAACATCCGCTCAGGGGTGCGCTACCCGCCGATCCTGGCGACCACCGCCGACACCGACGACCGGGTCGTGCCGGGGCACAGCTTCAAGTACATCGCCGCGATGCAGCACGCCGATCCCAATGGCGCGCCGCACCTGATCCGGATCGAGACCCGCGCCGGCCACGGCTCGGGCAAGCCGACCGACAAGCAGATCGAGGAATTTTCCGACATGTACGCGTTCATCGCCCACTTTACCGGGATGAACGTGCCAGCGCGTTAGCGAGCCGGACAGTCAGTCCTGCCAGGCCTCGCGCCTGATCTTGTAGGCGCGGCTGTACAGCCCTTCGGCGTCCTCGCCGAACAGCTCGACCATGACCTCGCCCTGGTTGGCTTCCTTGCCGAAGCGGTGGATGAAGGCGCGGATCTTGCCGAGATGCCCGACGAAGACCGCCGCGTCGCCGAAGAAGGAATAGATCAGCGCCGTCTGCTCCTTCACTGTGACGCCTTCGTCCGACAGCCATTCACCGGACGCGTTGGGGAGCCTCGTGCAGCCGCCGTTGATGCGCGTCAGCAGGCCCATGCAGGCCGCGATCCAGTCCTCGATATCCTCGACCGGCCGGTTGTCGCGGTCGCGGTCGGGAATGTAGATGGTGAAGCGCTGGGTTCGCACCTCCTCGGTTGCACCGAGATAGGCGCCGAGGTCGAATGGCGGATCGTTGCCGGAGGGCGCGGGCATGCTCAGCGCCTCGCCAGATACTCGACCACCGAGTCTCCGCCATGATCGGTCAGCTTGAGGCCCCCGCGCGGCTTGCGCGATCCGGCGCGGCGCTTGGCCCGAGCGGCCTTTGGGCCGCCGGCGGCGTCGGCTTCATCCCAAATCGAATCCAGCAGGGCCTGGGCGCGGCCGCCGAGCGGGGGCAGCGTTTCGCGGCTATAGGAACCGGGCGCGATCGGCGGCACCGGGACCGGCTTTTTCGAGGCTTCCAGCGCGGCGACGATCGCGGCCGTTGCTTCCTCGGTGAGCGTATCGATCGCCGCCATCGCTTTGGACAAAAGGCGCTGACGCGTCTCGAGGGCCTCGAGGACCAACTGCCGGACAATCTCGCCTTCCGATTGGCCGCGATAGGGGTTGTCCGGCGCGGCGATGCGACTCAGCTCGCTGAGCTTGCGTCGCAATCCTTCGCTGTCGGCCGGCAATTCGATCGTGATCGCCTTCGGCATGATCTTTCGTCCTGGCTGCCTGAAGAGAGGATGTGGCGATGAACGAAGCGCTTGTAAATCCGCCCGTCCGCCACGGCGCAACGCTTTGCGCGGTTAACCATCGCGTTCATCGCCCGCTCAGGCGCAAAGTGGGACACTCGCGCTACCGGACGGCGTTTTTCGTCCAACAACGAGTCTGCTCAGGAGCTTCGTATCATGCTCAAGAAGACCATCTTCGGCGCCCTTGCCGCGGCGACCGCGTTGACCGCGATCCCGACCGCCGCCGAGGCGCAATATTATCGCGACGGCTATTACAGCCGCCATTATCGCCACTATCCCCGCCACCGCTCCCGCACCAGCGTCTATATCAACGTCGGGTCGGGCTATGGCGGCTATTACGATCCGTATTACGGCGGCTATTACGGCCCCAGCTACTACGATTATTACCCGCCGCGCTATTATCGCAGCTACTACCGGCCGCGCTATTATCGCGACCGTTATTACCGTTGCGACAACGGCACCAGCGGCGCGATCGTCGGCGGCGCCGCGGGCGCGCTGGTCGGCCGCGAGATCGCCCGCGACGGCCGCGGCTATCGCTATCGCTACGGCCGCCGCGGCAGCGGCACCACCGGCGCGATCATCGGCGGCGCGATCGGCGCCCTGATCGGCAGCGAAGCGAGCCGCTGCTAAGGTCGGAGGAAAAGGGGACAGCTACCGGTAGCTGTCCCCTAACTGCCTGCCGGTAGCTGTCCCCTAACTGCCTGCTAGCGCACCCGCCAGGCCGTCCAGGATCATCGTCCAGCCTTGGCGGGTCTTGTCCTGCCAATCCTCCCAGACGCCTTCGTGGGTGAGGGTGAGGCGGCTGCCGTCACCCTCGGGCGCGATGTCGAGCGTGACCCGGGTCCGCTCGTCGCTGAAGCTGGTCCAGAAATCGAAGGCGAGCCGGCGCGGCCGATCGAGCGCGACATATTCGCCATAATGCTCGGCGATCTCGTCGCCGCGCTTCTCGTCGATCCGGAAGCGGCCGCCGACGCGGGCGTCGATCTCGCAGCGCGCCAGAATGCCCTCCGGGGTGCGGAACAGCCAGCGGCCGGCATGGCCGGGATCGAGCCAGGCGTCATAGACCCGCTCGGGCGGCGCCGCGATCAGCCGTTCGACCTTCACCTCGGCCATCTCAGCCCTCCTTTGCCATTTTCTCGCGCCGCGCGCGCTCGGCCGCGCTCGGCTCGCCCTGGGCGAACGAGCCGGTGCGGATGGGGCCCTTCGGCCGGTAGCGGGCGATGACCACCCCGGTCGCGGCGGTGAGGCTGTCGACCATGGTCCATTCGCCCGGCTTCGAACCCTCGCCGAACCAGCGCTTGCCCTTGCCGAGCAGCACCGGAAAGACGGACAGGAAGAGCTCGTCGACCAGCCCGGCGGCGAGCAGCGAACGGACCAGGGTCGCGCTGCCCTGGGTCATCAGATCGGGCCCGTTGCCCTGCTTGAGCCGGGCGACCGCGTCGATCACGCCGCCCGCCAGCCTGACGCTGTTTCGCCAGGCCAAAGGCTCGGGAGAGGAGGTGGCGACATATTTGGTGGCGGCGTTGAACGGGTCGGCGATCTCGCCCTCCTGATCGGGCCAGTAGGCGGCGAAGATCTCGTAGGTCTTGCGCCCGAGCAGCAGGTCGAAGGGCCTGGCGAAGGGCGCGCGCCATGCCTCGCCCCCCGCTTCGTCCCAATGGGGAAAGACCCAGCCGCCGAACTCAAAGCCGCCGGTGGGATCCTCCTCCGGCCCGCCCGGCGCCTGCACGACTCCGTCCAGGCTGGTCATCATGGCGGCGATCAGTTTGCGCACGATCCTCTCTCCTCGTCTGCCCGGCGAACGCGCGTCCGCGGCAAGGGGTTCAGGCGGTGGCGCCGAGCTCCTTCGCGACCTCGGCGAGCTGATCGGCGCAGGTGCCCCAGCCCTCGTGGAAGCCCATCTTCTCGTGGGTGTCGCGGTCGGCCTCGTTGCGGTGGAGCGCCACGGCGCGGTAGAGGGTCTTGCCGTCGCCGGCGTCGGCGAGAGTGACGATCGCCGTCATCGGGAAGGATTCGCAGCCTTCGCCCATCTCGGCCGGGCGGTAGCCGGGGCCGAGCGCGCTGGTCCAGGCCAGCCGCTCGCCCGCGACCACCTCGAGCACGCAGCCGGCATTGCCGTGGCCGGTGTCGAAGCCGTCCGGGCCGACCATGCGGATTCGGAAGATGCCGCCGGGCCTCAGGTCCATCTCGACCTCGCTGATCTCGTAGGGCCTGGGCGCGAACCAGCGCTTCAGCTGCTCGGTGTCGGTCCAGGCCCGCCAGACGAGGTCGCGGGGGGCATCGAGCGTCCGCTCCAGCACCAGATCATGATCGCTCACTTCGCATTCTCCTCGGTCTTCAGGGTTGCCAGATAGTCTTCGAGCCGGTCGAGGCGGCCTTCCCAGAGCGCGCGCTGCTCGGCGATCCAGGATTCGGCGCCGGCCAGCGCCCTGGGCTCGATCCGGCAGGTCCGCACGCGCCCTTTCTTCTCCGAGCGGACCAGCCCGCTCGCCTCCAAGGCCTGCAAATGCTGGAGCACCGCCGGCAGGCTGATCGGCAGCGGCCGCGCCAGCTCCGAGACGCTCGCGGGCCCGCGCGACAGCCGCGCCAGCATGCCGCGCCTGGTGGGATCGGCGAGCGCCTGGAAGGCGAGATCGAGCCGGGCCGATTCGTTAAGCATGCGCTTAACTAACGAGGCGGCGGCGGGGTTCCAAGAGAAACTTCAGCATCTGCTTAACTTTTCGTCATTGCGAGCGCAGCGAAGCAATCCACCAGCGTTTGGGCCCAGTCCTGGATTGCTTCGCTGCGCTCGCAATGACGGGGAGGTGTAGTGCTTTACACGCGCGGGCGCTCTTCCTATCGCCCCGCCATGACGGTCCACCCCGAGTCCATCCTCATCGTCGATTTCGGCAGCCAGGTGACCCAGCTGATCGCGCGGCGGGTGCGCGAGGCCGGGGTCTATAGCGAGATCGCGCCGTTCAACCGCGCCGAGGAGGCGTTTGCGCGGCTGCAGCCCAGGGGCATCATCCTCTCCGGCGGCCCCGCTTCGGTGATGTGGCACGAAAGCCCGCGGGCGCCGCAGCATTTCTTCGATGCCGGCGTGCCGATCCTCGCCATTTGCTACGGCCAGCAGACGATGGCGCAGCAGCTCGGCGGCCGGGTGGCGCTGTCCGACGATCGCGAGTTCGGCCGCGCCTTCATCGAGATCGTCGGCGAATCGATGCTGTTCGACGGCCTCTGGAAGCCGGGCGAGCGCCACCAGGTGTGGATGAGCCATGGCGACCGGGTCGAGGCGCTGCCGGACGGGTTCACCGTCGTCGCCAAGTCGGAGGGCGCGCCTTATGCGGTCGCCACCGACGAATCCCGCCGCTTCTACTCGCTGATGTTCCACCCCGAGGTCGTCCACACCCCGGACGGCGGCAAGTTGCTCGCCAATTTCGTCCGCCACGTCTGCGGCCTCGCCGGCGACTGGACGATGGCCGAATATCGCGCGACCAAGGTCGCCGACATCCGCGCCCAGGTCGGCAAGGGCAGGGTGATTTGCGGCCTTTCCGGGGGCGTCGATTCGGCGGTCGCGGCGGTGCTGATCCACGAGGCGATCGGCGAGCAGCTGACCTGCGTGTTCGTCGATCACGGCCTGATGCGGGCCAACGAGGCCGAGCAGGTCGTCAGCCTGTTCCGCGGCCATTACAACATCCCGCTGGTCCATGTGGACGCGGCCGAGCAATTCCTCGCCGGCCTCGCCGGGCTCGACGAGCCCGAGGCCAAGCGCAAGCTGATCGGCAAGACCTTCATCGACATATTCGAGGGCGAGGCGCGCCGGATCGGCGGCGCCGATTTCCTCGCCCAGGGCACGCTCTATCCCGACGTGATCGAGAGCGTCAGCTTCACCGGCGGCCCCTCGGTGACGATCAAGAGCCACCACAATGTCGGCGGCCTGCCCGAGCGGATGGACATGGCGCTGGTCGAGCCGCTGCGGGAGCTGTTCAAGGACGAGGTCCGCGTGCTCGGCCGCGAGCTCGGCCTGCCCGAGGCGTTCGTCGGCCGCCACCCGTTCCCCGGCCCGGGCCTCGCCATCCGCATCCCCGGCGAGGTGACCAAGGAGCGCTGCGACCTGCTCAGGCGCGCCGACGCCATCTATCTCGAGGAGATCCGCAACGCCGGCCTCTACGACGCGATCTGGCAGGCGTTCGCGGTGCTGCTCCCGGTCCGCACCGTCGGCGTGATGGGCGATCACCGCACCTACGACAATGTCTGCGCCCTGCGCGCCGTGACGAGCACCGACGGCATGACCGCCGACATCTACCCGTTCGATGCGGCGTTCCTCTCGCGGGTGGCGACGCGGATCGTCAACGAGGTGCGGGGGATCAACCGCGTGGTCTACGACTATACGTCGAAGCCGCCGGGGACGATCGAATGGGAGTGAAAGGAGGACGCCATGGCCGGCGCGGGATATGATTGGCTGCAGGGCAGCTATTGGTACGTCCCGCCCGCCTATTGGCCTGCGCTTCAAGTGGTCAACGCCGAGACGCCGCAGGTTCGTACCCTGGTCGACCAGACCGTGTGGTTCTTCCAGCATAGTCGCGCGGGTTATCTCGTCGGCACCAGCGCGACCAATATCGGCGCGGGCTGGAGCTACATGCTGCTCGTCGGATCTGTGGTCCCCGGCGGCGCGGCGAAGCTCAGCTTCTCGCCGCTGGGCGATGCCGGCGAGCGCGACCCGCCGCCGCCGACGATCGGCGATGGCGTCCTGCTCGAGGACCAGGACGGCCCTGCGTTCCTGATGCAGATGACGAGCGGCACCACCGCGATGAACGTGACGCACTGGGCCTATATGCGTGCCGTCACGCCCGCCGATCCGACATGGTCGTCGCTGCCCGGCTATCCCGACACCGGCATTCCCGACCTCGTCGGCCTCCACATGCCGATTGAGTGGAAGTGACGACCCGCTGCGCCTGGGCCGGGAGCGATCCGCTCATGTGCGCCTATCACGACGAGGAATGGGGCGTGCCCGAGCGCGATTCCCGCGCGCTCTGGGAGAAGCTGATGCTCGACGGCTTTCAGGCGGGGCTCGCCTGGATCACCGTGCTGCGCAAGCGCGACGCGTTCCGCGCGGCGTTCGCCGGTTTCGATCCCGCGGCGGTCGCCCGCTTCGGCGAGCCCGACATCCTGCGCCTGCTCGGCGATCCCGGCATCATCCGCTCGCGCGCCAAGATCGAGGCGACGATCGGCGCCGCCCGCCTCTATTGCGCCATGGCGACAGGCGGCGAGGACTTTGCCGAATTCTGCTGGTCCTTCACCGGCGGCGAAGTCGTGAAGGGCGACGGCAAGGCCCTGCCGGCGAACACGGCATTGTCCGAGACGATCTCGAAGGAGCTCAAGCGCCGCGGCTTCAAGTTCGTCGGGCCGACCATCGTCTACGCCTGGATGCAGGCGACCGGCATCGTCAACGATCACGCCCTTGGCTGCTTCCGGCGCGAGCAGGTCTAGTGTGTTACGCGGGCGCTTCCGCCGGCGCCGCCGCTGTGCCACGAGAGCGGCGTGATCACGATGTACGGCATCCGCAATTGCGACACCGTCAAGAAGGCGCGGGCCTGGCTCGATGGGCGTCGCGTCGCCTACGGTTTCCACGATTACAAGACGGCAGGGATCGACGCAGCGCGGCTCGGAGCGTGGGCGGACGAGCTCGGCTGGGAGCGGCTCCTGAACCGCGCCGGCACGACCTTCCGCAAGCTGCCCGACGCGGACAAGGCGGGGCTCGATCGGGACAAGGCGATCGCGCTGATGGTGGCCCATCCCTCCGCGATCAAGCGGCCGGTGCTCGACCTCGGCGGCCGGCGGCTGCTCGGGTTCGACGCGGCGGTTTATGAGAAGGAGCTCTGACCCGTGCGGCTGCTGATCCTGATGCTGCTCTGCTGGGCGGTGCCCGCCGCGGCCCAGACCGATTGGGCCGCGCGGCTCACCGAAGGCGATGTCGTGCTGCCCGATTTCCGCTTCCGCTCGGGCGAGACGCTGCCGGAGCTGCGCATCCATTATGCGACGCTTGGGGTCCCGCACCGCGACGCCGCAGGGCGGATCGACAATGCCGTGGTGGTGCTCCACGGCACCGGCGGCTCGGGACGGCAATTCCTTGCAACCCAGTTCGCCGATTCGCTCTACGGCCCCGGCCAACCGCTCGACCTTGCCCGTTACTATGTCATCCTCCCCGACGGCATCGGCCACGGCCGCTCGTCCAAGCCGAGCGACGGTCTGCGCATGCGCTTCCCGCATTACGATTATGACGACATGGTCGAGGCGCAGCGGCTGCTGCTCGACCGGCTCGGAGTCGCCCGCCTCAGGCTGCTGATGGGCACGTCGATGGGCTGCATGCACGGCTTCGTCTGGGCCGAGACCCACCCCGACCGCGTGCGCGCGATCATGCCGATGGCCTGCCTGCCGGTCGAGATTGCCGGCCACAACCGGATGTGGCGGCGGATGGCGGTCGAGGGGATCCGCCGCGATCCCGCCTGGGCCGAGGGCAATTACACGCGCCAGCCGATCGAGGGCCTGCGCACCGCGGTCAGCCTGCTCCAGGTCGCCGGCTTCGCGCCGCTCTATCTCCAGCGCGCCTATCCGACCCGCGCGAGCGCCGAGGCCTATATCGTCGAGCGGGTCGAGCGCGACATCGCCACCCGCGACGCCAACGATCTCATCTACCAGCTCGAAGCGAGCCGCAGCTACAACCCGCTGCCCGGTCTCGAGCGGATCCGGACGCCGGTCACCTGGGTCAATTCCGCCGACGACTTCATCAACCCGCCCGATTACGGCATCGCCGAAGCGGCGGCGCGGCGGATGCCGAGCGTGCGCTACGTGCTCATTCCAGCGAGCGCCGAAACGCGGGGGCATGGGACGCATACGTGGGCGCGGTTCTGGCAGGCAGAGCTGATCGATCTGCTGCGAAGGACGGAATAGCCGGATTCCCCTCCCTGCAAGGGAGGGGTTAGGGGTGGGTACGAGCGTCAGCGAGCCTCTCGGGAGTCCGGGGCGCCTTCGGCGCCACCCACCCCCGGCCCCTCCCTTGCAGGGAGGGGAGCGACCTCGCGCGACGAGACGTGGTTGAGGGCGATCACCCAGTGGCCGTTCACCTTGCGCATCAGACGGGTGTTGATGCCGTCCTGCGGGCGCTCGCCGCCTTCGAGCCGGTAGCGGCTGATCAATTGCGCCGCGTCGGGGCTCAGCAGCTCGATCCGGACGTCCCAGAAATGGAGCCGGCCGCGCCGCTCGGGCGCGCCGCCATAATCGCGGATGTAATGGTCGAGCGTGCCCTGCCAGTCGCGCTGGAACCGGCCGCGCGAGACGAACACCACGTCGGGATTCTTGAACCCGGCCATGTAGCCGCGGAAATCGCCGCGGTTCCACGCCGCCTCCATGTTCGCGATCACCTGCCGGATCGCGCGCTCGTCCTCGGCCCTGTCGGGCGCGCGCGAGCAGGCGGCGAGCAGGAGCAGCAGGGAGAAGGCCAGGATGCGCATGTCCATGTCCTGCCTCGGTGGGGGACAGTCAGATAGACTGTCCCCTGGCGGCCTCAGCGTGTGAATTTCTCCCCGGCCGCAGCCTTGTCGGCGAGCAGCTTCGCCACTTCGAAGCCGCGGCGCTCCAGCCCCTCGACGATCTTGCCCAGCCCCTCGGTGTCGGCCCAGAACATCGGGCCGCCGCGATAGACCGGCCAGCCATAGCCGTAGACCCAGACGACATCGATGTCCGACGCGCGCTGGGCCATGCCTTCCTCGAGGATTTTCGCGCCCTCGTTGACCATCGTGTAGAGGGTGCGCTCGACGATCTCCTGGTCGCCGATCTGATGCTGGGCGGTGCCGGTCCTGGCGCGGAAATCGGCGATGATCTCGGCGACCCGCGGCGAGGGGGAGGGCGTTCTTTTCTCGTCATAATCGTAGAAGCCGGCGCCCTTCTTCTGGCCCCAGCGGCCCTCGGCGGCGAGCGCGTCGCGGATATTCTCGATCCTTGTCGGATCGCGGTGCCAGCCGATGTCGACGCCGGCGAGATCGGACATCTGGAACGGGCCCATCGGCATGCCGAATTCGACATGGACGCGGTCGATCTGCTCGGGCGTCGCGCCTTCGAGCAGCAGCTTCATCGCCTCGACCTGGCGCGGCATCAGCATGCGGTTGCCGATGAAGCCGTGGCAGACGCCGGCGACGACCGCGACCTTCCGGATCTTCTTGGCGAGCTGCATCGCCGTGACCAGCACGTCGGGCGCGGTCTTGGCGCCGCGCACCACTTCGAGCAGCTTCATGACGTTCGCCGGCGAGAAGAAGTGCAGGCCGAGCACGTCCTCAGGCCGCGAAGTGCTCGCCGCGATCTCGTCGATGTTGAGATAGGAGGTGTTGGAGGCGAGGATCGCGCCCGGCTTGGCGATGCTGTCGAGCTTGCCGAATATCTCCTTCTTGACCTCCATATTCTCGAACACGGCCTCGATGATGAGATCGCAATCGGCGAGCGCTTCGAGCTCGAGCGTCGGCTTGAGCAGCCCCATCGCGCTTTCCACCTGCGCGCCGCTCATCCGCCCCTTGGCGGCGCTGGCCTCATAGTTTTTGCGCATCACGCCGGTGCCGCGGTCGAGCGCCTCCTGCGCCATCTCGACGATGGTGACCGGGACGCCGGCGCTGAGGAAATTCATCGAGATGCCGCCGCCCATCGTGCCGGCGCCGATCACGCCGACCCGGCCGATGTCGCGGGGCCTGGTATCATCGGGGAGCCCGTCGATCTTGGCCGCCTTCCGCTCGGCGAAGAAGAAATATTGCTGGGCGCGCGCCTGGGTGCCGGTCATCAGCTCCATGAACAGCCGGCGCTCGTCCTGGACGCCTTCGGCATAGGGCTTGGCGACCGCCGCCTCGATCGCCCTGATGTTGGATTCGGGCGCGTCGAAGCCCTTGAACTTGCGCGCATTGGCCTTGCGGAAGTCGGCGAAGATCTGCGGATTCGCGCGCGCTTCGGCGAGCTTGTCGTCGCGCGCGCTCGATTTGGGGATCGGGCGGACGTCCTTGACCTCCTCGGCAAAGGCGACGGCATGCTGCTCGAGGTCGCCCTCGATCAGCCGGTCGACGAGGCCGATCTCGAACGCCTCCTTCGCCCCGATCGGATTGCCGGTCGCCGCCATTTCCAGCGCCTTTTGCACCCCGGCCACGCGCGGCAGCCTTTGGGTGCCGCCGGCGCCGGGCAACAGGCCCAATTTGACCTCGGGCACGCCCAGCTTCGCCGACGGGACGGCGACCCGGTAATGGCTCGCCAGCGCGACCTCGAGGCCGCCGCCGAAGGCGGTGCCGTGGATCGCGGCGACCACCGGCTTGGTGCAATTCTCGATGATGTCGACCACGGTCGGCAGCATCGGCAGCAGCATCGGCTTGCCGAACTCGGTGATGTCGGCGCCGGCGAAGAAGGTCTGGCCCTGGCAGAGGATCACCACCGCCTTGACGCCATCGTCCGAGTCGGCCTCGCCGATCGCCGCGACCAGCCCCTCGCGCACCGCATGGGAGAGCGCGTTGACCGGCGGGTTGTTCGAGGTGACGATCAGCACGTCGCCATGCTTGCGGGTGGAAATCGGGCTCATGAGAATCTCCTTTGGCTCGGGCGATGCCGCAGCTTTACGTAAACGTCAATCTGAGTCGCCGTTGCGGAGGCTCGGGGGAAGCGGGGGCCTCGGTAGCCAGGCGATCCAGATGCTGCGGAGGCAGCGGCGATCGTCCAGAGTCCGCAGAAACAGGAGCATGTCGGGATCGTCCGCGCGCCCGTATCGCTCGGAACCTGTCTCGCCGTGCCGCCAGGGATCGGCTCGCCAGCCATGGCGCAGCATCGCCCGGCGCGCCGGCTCGGCGCGTATGCACTGTGGGAAGACCTCGTCTCCCGCGATCAGATAATAGAGCGATATCTGGCAGGGATCGCTCCTGCCCGGCGTGGCGCAGGCGGCGTTTCCCGATCCGGAAAGCTGAAAGCTGATCGCCGCGGCCAATCTCGTCTTGCCGCCAACCCGGATGGGGAATTGCCGGTAATAGGCACAGCGATTGCTGAGCGGGCAGACATCGCGTCGTGCCGGTCCGACGATCGCCCTCAAATAACCCGACCGATCGCGTCTGATGTCGGTTGCGTCCGCAAAAATGCGCTCGGCCCTCCGGTAGCCGCGAACGCCGTCGCGCCCGGCGCCCGACCGCGCGCCTTCGATGGGAACCTCCTCGAGAGTGGTCGGCATATGAAGCGGCAAGCCGACTTGCGCCAGGCCGAGGAGGAGCAGCGCGATCATCGCCGCACCGGTTCAGGGGCTGACAAAATCGGCATAGCCACCGAGATAATTGTAATGCACCCAGCCGGACCCGCACGGGCCCCGGTAATCGGTCGTCCGACGTTGCGGTTCAAGCACCCAGGCGCAGCGCCGCTCTCCCGGCGCGCGCTCGTAGAGGATTCCGAACCAGTTGCCGTGCCGCACGCAGGCATAGACATTCTGGCCGTTGACCAGCCGCCCCAGTTCGCGCTGCCGGCGCGACGGGCCGGCGCGGACGGAGAGGAAGGCGTCCCGGCCTGCCAGGTTCATGACCTGCGCGGTCGAACAGGCGCCATAGCTTTCGCTCGCGTTCAGCGGCACCGGGAAACGTGGCGTCCGGGCCGTCGCCGGTGCGGTCATGACGGCCGCTGCGAGGCAGAACAGAGTCCGTTTCATCCGCGACTCCTCAGAAGGACGTGCGCCCATATTCCTGGCGGTAATGCGGATGCGAGGCGGAAAGGCCGCCGTCGACGACCAAGGCGTGGCCGTTGACGTAGCTCGACTCGTCCGAGGCGAGGAAGAGGGCGGCGTTGGCGATCTCGATCGGCTCGCCGCCGCGCTTCAGCGGGTTCAAATGGCCGATCATCTCTTCCTTCCCGGCGGCGCGGGCCATGTCGTAAATGCCCCGCGTCATGCCGGTCTCGATCAGGCCGGGGCAGATCGCATTGACCCTGATGTTGGCGCCGCAAAGCTGGGTGGCGGCGACCTCGACGAGGCTGATCACGCCCGATTTCGAGGCCGAATAAGCCGGCCCGCCGGCGCCGGCGCGGATGCCGGCGACGCTGGCGGTGCAGATGATCGAGCCGCCGCCGCGCGCCTTCATGACGGGCGCCGAATGCTTGATCGCGAGCCATGGGCCGATCAGATTGACCCGGAGGATCTCCTCCCAGTCCGCGACCTCCTGCTCGAAGATCGAGGCGAGCCCGCCGGAGATGCCGGCATTGGCGAAGAAGATGTCGAGGCCGCCATGTTCGCCGACCGCGAGCTCGACGAGACCGCGCACGTCTTCCTCGCGGCCCGCGTCCGCCGCGACCACGCCTTCGGAGGCGGCGACGTCGGCGGCGATCACCCTCGCGCCCTCGCGCGCGAACAAAGCGGCCGAGGCCTTGCCGATCCCCGAGGCGGCGCCGGTGACGATGGCGATCTTGCCTTCGAGACGCCCGCTCATTCGCACTCTCCTGAGTCACCCCGGCGAAGGCCGGGGCCCATGAACACGGATTGTGAAGGTCCGGCACCCACGGAGTTCATGGGTCCCGGCCTTCGCCGGGATGACTTGCTGGTGCACGTCACCGTCACAGCCCGACCCCCGTCGTGCTCCCCCCGTCGACGACGATCGCCTGGCCGGTCATGAAGGTCGAAGCGGGCGAGGCGAGGAAGACCGCGGCGCCGGCGATTTCGTGCGGCTCGCCGATCCGGTGCATCGGCGTGTGCATCGTCACCGTCTTCAGCGTGTCGGGATTTTCCCAGAGGGCGCGCGCGAAATCGGTCCTGATCAGCCCGGGCGCGATGCAGTTGACGCGGACCTGGCGCGGGCCGAACTCGGCGGCGAGGTTGCGGGCGAGCTGGAAGTCGGCCGCCTTGGAGATGTTGTAGGCGCCGAGCACCGGCGAGGCCTTGAGGCCGCCGATCGAGGAGACGATGATGATCGAGCCCTCGCCGCGCTCGAGCATCTCGGGCGCGACCATCTGGATCAGCCAGTGGTTGGCGATGACGTTGTTGTCGAGGATCTTGCGGAACTGGTCGTCGGAAATGCCCGCCATCGGCCCGTAATAGGGGTTGGAGGCGGCGTTGCAGACGAGCACGTCGATTCGGCCGAGCTGGCGCCGCGTCTCGTCGACGAGATTCTGCAGCGCCTCCCTGGACGAGATGCTCGCCGGCACCACGATCGCCGCATCGGGATGCTTCGCGTTGATCGCGTCGGCGACCTCCTGGCAGGCCTCGGCCTTGCGGCTCGAGATCACCACTTTGGCGCCGTGATCGGCCAGCGCCTCGGCGATCGCCCGCCCGATCCCGCGCGACGAGCCGGTGACGATCGCGACCTTGCCGGTGAGATCGAAGAGATGCATCCTCATCCTCCCTCGTCATTGCGAGGAGCGAAGCGACGCGGCAATCCAGCGGGCCTCAAAGTCCGCACTGGATTGCTTCGCTCCGCTCGCAATGACGTTCATGTATTCGGCGCATGCTTGGCGAACTCCAATCTCGCGATCGCCCGGTTGTGCACTTCGTCGGGCCCGTCGGCGAGGCGCAGGGTGCGGATCCCCGCCCAGCTCGCCGCGAGGCCGAAATCCTGGCTGACGCCGGCGCCGCCATGGGCCTGGACGGCGTCGTCGATGATCCGCAGCGCCATTTGCGGCGCATAGACCTTGATCATCGCGATCTCGGCCTGGGCGGCCTTGTTGCCGGCCTTGTCCATCAGGTCGGCGGCCTTCAAACAAAGCAGCCGCGACATGTCGATGTCGATCCGCGCCCGGGCGACGCGCTGCTCCCAGATCGAATGCTCCATCAGCTTTTTGCCGAACGCGACCCGCGACTGCAGGCGCCTGGCCATCGCCTTCAGCGCCTCCTCGGCGGCGCCGATGGTGCGCATGCAATGGTGGATCCGGCCCGGCCCCAGGCGCCCCTGCGCGATCTCGAAGCCGCGGCCCTCGCCGAGCAGCAGGCTGGAGGCGGGCACGCGCACATCCTTCAGTTCGATCTCCATATGGCCGTGCGGCGCATCGTCGAAGCCGTAGACGGTGAGCGCCCGCTCGACGGTGAGGCCCGGAGCGTCGAGCGGCACCAGGATCATCGATTGCTGGCGGTGCTTGTCGGCGGAGCGGTCGGTCTTGCCCATCAGGATGGCGACCTTGCAGCGCGGATCGCCGGCGCCGCTCGACCACCATTTGCGGCCGTTGATGACATAATCCTCGCCATCGCGGGCGATGTCGCATTCGATGTTGGTCGCATCGGAGGAGGCGACCGCCGGCTCGGTCATCAGGAAGGCCGAGCGGATCTGCCCTTCCATCAGCGGCCGCAGCCATTGCTCCTTCTGCTCGCGGGTGCCGTAGCGGTGGAGCACCTCCATGTTGCCGGTGTCGGGCGCGGAGCAGTTGAACACCTCCGAAGACCAGGCGATCCGCCCCATCTCCTCGGCGCACAAGGCATATTCGAGGTTGGTGAGCTGGGTGCCCTCGAACCGGAAGCTCTCGTCGACATGGGCGAGGGCGTGGCCGGGCGGCATGAACAGGTTCCACAGCCCGGCCTCGCGGGCTTGCGGCTTCAATTCCTCGATCACCGCGATCGGCTGCCAGCGATCCCCGGCAGCGAGCTGCGCCTTGTAATCGGCGTGGCGCGGCCGAATCCGAGTCTCGATGAACTCCTTCACCCGGTCCCGGTAAAAAGCCTGCCGTTCCGTAAGGTCAAAATCCATCGAGGCGGGAATCCTTCATCTGGCTGGAGGGCGGGCGTCCGCCGACGCTGCCAGAAACGGCGCTGTTGGGGAAGTGGAAGGCCGCGGCCGGCCGATCACCTTGGCACGGGAAACCCTCGTTTCCGAAGGAGCGCCTTGATCGCCGCCACGGCATTCGCCGGCGCCTCTGCGCTGGCCAGCAGCGCCTTGAGGAACGCCCGATAGGATTTGGCGGCGTCGGATGGCCACTTCGTCGCTCTCCAGGCATCGAAAAAGAGCCTGTCGCTCATGTCCTGCCCCAGCTCCTTGCGTATGTCCCAAAAGAGCGACCCCCAGACCCTGCCGTTGTTGGTCCATATGTCGTCGTTCAGCTTATCGAAGCCGTCGTCCGATTCTATCGTCCGGATATAGGCCAATCCGTAGGTCTTTGCCGTTTTGACGCCGAGGAAGGGCGTGTCGAGAAAGCTGCCCGGATAATAATCGGCAAGCCCCGATTGAATGCTTTGCGCGAACATGTCGGTATAGGGAGTTGGCGATGCCTCCAATAAAATGTGATGCATATACTCTCGATAAACTGCGTAAGGCTCGTTCCGGAATACCTGGCCAATGACGACGCGTTTATTATCTTGATCATAATGGGCGGAGTAGGGGGATTGAGTATCGTCTTCGAAGGCAATGCTGACTTCATGCTCGGGTGCAAAGCCGACGGAGTCCAAATAGGCACAAAATCTTCGAAGTGATTGCTCCAGTTCCTTGACTTCAGGCGACGTGTCCAAGCTTGCTTCGAAGCGGAACCGCCCGTCCGCTGCCGGCAGGGTGGGGCCGGTGCCGGGTACGCGCTTCGCCAGGAACTTGCGCAAGTGCTGGTCGAGCCCCGGTTGGGTGACGAGGCCGGCGTCGAGCAGAAACTGGAGGTTGGCTGCCGCAGCTTCCGTGCTGCCGCCCGTCTTGACGACCTCCAGAATTCGATCGCTTTCGGCCTTCAGGCTGTCGAGCTGAATCTGGGCCTTGGTCTTGTCTCTTTCGAGGCGGATCTGTGCGGCCGCCTTGTCGCGTTCGAGCTTGACCTCGTTCTTGGCCTTTTCTTGTTCGAGGTCGCGATTTGCCTTGGCTCGATCCCGCTCGAGTCGACGCTGCTGTCGTCCGTTCACATAGGCGACCAGCGCGTTGCCCAGCGCCGCGATCGCGGCGGCGGCGATCGCCAACACCAGCGGGTTCGTCCAGCGCGATTGGCTCTGCTCCTGGCGGCGCAGTTCCTGTTCGCCGGCGGTAAGCGCGAGCTGGCCATTGCGATAATCCTGGTCGGCCTCGAACCTCTCACGCTCGGAAACCGGCTGACTGGCCGCGAGCGGGATCGGCGGCAGCGTGACCACGCCCGCCGCGATTGCGGCCCATAGAATCCGAAGGTGTCGCATGGCGCTCCGCTCGCCGTCCCTGGTGTCGAATCCTATATACGTCTTGATCCCCGATTTGCATCGAAAGTGCGAGGCTCGAGCTTCCGCTGCCCGGCAGCTCGCCGAGTCCGGCGCTCACCCCCGCCCCATCGGCGCCGCCAGCGGCAGGGCCGGCTGCGCCTCCGCCCGTTCCTCGGCGCGCCACTGCGCCGGCGCCATGCCGAATTCGGCGGCGAACCAGCGGGTGAACGAGCTGGGCGAGGCATAGCCCGCCATCTGGGCGATCTGGGTCACCGAGTGGGTCGAGCTCGACAAATAGCGCAGCGCCAGCTCGCGGCGGACCTCGTTGAGCAGGGTCGCGAAAGTCCGGCCTTCCTTGTCGAGCAGGCGCTGCAGCGCGCGCGGGTGCAGGCCGAGATTGCCGGCCGCCTGTTCGAGCGTCGCCCGCCCCTTCGGCAGCAGCAGATAGAGCGAGCGGCGCGCGCGCTCGCCGATCGTGCCGTCGGCGGGATCGGGGATCAGCATTTCGAGATAGCGCCGGGCGTGTCGCGCCAGCGCCGTTTCGGCGGCGGGATTGGGCGCGTCGAGCGAGGCGGTGGGACAGGCGAGGCCGTTGAAGTCGCTTTCGAAGACGAAGGCGCACTGGAAGATTCGGCGGTGGACGGACAGGTCGCCCGGCGCCGCGTGGGTGAAATGGGCGCTCTCGGGATGCCAGCGGCCGCCGACCACCTCGCTGATCGTCCGGCAGACCAGGCCCATCACCAGCTCGACCGCCTGGCGCCGGCTGAGCCCGGCGACGAAATCGGTATGGATGATCGATGTCCCGCCGACCTCCTCGATGCCGAGGGCGAGCGTCTCGCTGAGCAGGCCCTGGTAGCGGACAATCGCCTCGATCGCCTCGCGCGCCGTGCCCTGGTGGGCCAGCAACAGGCTGATCGGGCCCAGGCTCGGCAGCGTCCGGCACTCGGCCATCAGCAGGCCGAAGCTGAGGCAGCCCGATTCATGCGCCGACTCCTCGAACAATATTCCGACCGGATTGCCCGCGATCAGGGTTTCGGGATCGGCCACGGAATCGGGGTCTATCCCGGCGCGCCGAAGCATCTGGTAGGGATCGAGACCGACGAAGCGGGCGACCTCGAAATAGTTGGTCAGCGCTGCCGCGCGAACCCGAGGCACCACCTCGCCTCACCTCCCCTCGAACGCCGCCGGCCCTCGGCCGGACGTGGCCATTGTCTCACAGATCGCCGGGCGTGGAAAGGAAGCGGGCGCCCGGCCGCGCGCCGTCGCGGTCAGGCGGCGGCCACATTCTCCGCCAGCTCCTGCGCGCGCCAGGCGACCGGCGTTCTCCCGAACTCGGCCGCGAACCAGCGGCTGAACGAGCTGGGGCTGGCATAGCCCGTCATATGCGCGATCGTGGCGACGTTATGATGCGAGCCGGAAAGATAGCGCGAGGCGAGCTCGCGGCGGACGTCGTTGAGCAGTGCCGCGAAGGTCAGGCCCTCCACCTCGAGCAGGCGCTGCAACGCCCGGGGATGGAGCCCCAGCGAGGCGGCCGCCTGGTCCAGCGTCGCCCGGCCCACCGGCAGCAGCAGATAGAGCGCGCGCCGTACCCGCCCGCCCACCGAGCGGTCGGCGATCTCGAACGAAAGCCGTTCGACATAGGCCTGCGCATAGCTGGCCAGGACCGCCTCGGCCTGGGGGTTGGGCGCCGCGAGCGCGGCCGAGGCGCAGACGAGACCGTTGAAATCGCTCTCGAAGACGAGCGGGCAACCGAAGATTCGCCGGTGCGCGGCGAGATCGCCGGGCGCGGCGTGGACGAAGTGCGCGCTCTCGGGATGCCAGCGATGGTTGGCGAGCTCGCACATCGTGCGGCAGACCAGAGCCGTCAGGAATTCCCTCGCCTGCGGCAGCGCGGCCTCGGCCGGAAGCTCGGTGCGGATGATCGCGGTCCCGCCGCCCTCGTCGATGCCGATCGCCAGCGAGTCGCAGAGCAGGTCCTGGTAGCGAACGAACGCATTGATCACGTCGCGCGCGGTCCCTTCATGTTCGAGCAGCAGGCTGATCGGGCCCAGGTTGGAAAGAGCCTGGCTTTCGACCATCAGCAGGCCGAATGCCGGGCAATTGGATTGGCGCGCGCAATCCTCGATCAGCGTCGCGGCCGGCACCAGCGGAATGCGAAAATCGGGATCGGCGATGCTTTCCGGCGCGAGGTGCGCGCCGCGCAGCATCCGATAGGGATCCAGGCCGCAAAAACGGGCGACCTCGAAATAGTTGGTCAGCGCCGCGGCGCGAACCTGAAGCACCAAACGCCTCACCTCCCCTCGCATCGGCGCGCCGACAGTCTCACAGATGGCGCCAACTGGAAAGCGCCTGTCGCCATCGGACAAGTCGTTTGGGAGCGGTGACGCTAAGAGGACCGGGAGCCCGGCCCGTCGGCCCTCCCCAGTCAGTTCCGTGGCGTACCGCTTCTTGTGGAGATGAAATGCGTAGCTTCGAAACCACGTCGAAACAGCCGCAGCCGGTATTCGGCCGCTATTGCCTGCTCGACACCCCGGACGCGCGGGTGCGGCTGGCGGCGATGACCACCATGGCCTCGACCCTCGCCCATGAGGTCAGCCAGCCGCTGACCGCGGCGACCAATTATATCCACGCCTGCGCGCACGCGCTGCGCCGCAAGGGCGAGGCGTGCGCGGAGCTGCTGCCGATGGTCGAGCATGCCGCCCGCGAAACGGTGAAGGCCGGCGAGATCATCCGCCGGATGCGCAGCTTCATCGTCAGCGGCAAGATCACCGGCCGGCGCGAGAACCTCAGCATGATGATCGAAAAGGTCGCCGCCGTGCTCGCCTGCCCGGACGGCGCCGACGTCGAGATCGTCAGGCAAGTGCCGCTCACCGACTTCGTCGTCGCCGACCGGGTCCAGATCGAGCAGGTCCTTGCCAACATCCTCAAAAACGCCTGCGAGGCCGTCGATGGCCGCGACGTCCGCCGGATCACGATCAGCTCGGCGCGCGAGGGGGAGACGCTGGTGGTCCGGATCGAGGACAGCGGCCCGGGCCTTTCCGATTATGCGCTGGCGCGGGTGTTCGAGCCGCTGTTCACCACCAAGGAGGACGGGATCGGGCTCGGCATGCCGATCTGCAAGACCATCGTCGAAGCGCATGGCGGCAGCTTGTGGGCCGAGAGCCCGCCGGGCGGCGGCGCCATTTTCAGCCTGTCGCTGCCGGCGGCGGATTGAGCGGGCCCGGTGGCGCCTGACCGGCCCCTGATCGCGGTCGTCGACGACGAGGACGGCGCCCGGCTCTCGGCGCAGTGGCTGCTCGAGGGCGAAGGCCATCGCGTCCTTCCCTTCGCCGACGGCGAGGGCTTTCTCGCCTCGCCCTTGCTCGGGCGGGTGGGCTGCGTGCTGCTCGACATGCGGATGCCGGGGCTCGGCGGCCTCGACGTGCTGCGCGCGCTCGCCGGGCGCGAGGACGGCCCGTCGGCGCTGGTGATGACCGGCCATGGCGACGTTGCGATGGCGGTCGAGGCGATGAAGCTCGGCGCCCTCGACTTCATCGAAAAGCCCTCTCAGCCGGCCGGCCTGCTGCAGGCGATCGCGCGCGCATCGGCTTGCCAGGCCCGGCGCGGCGCGCGCCGCGCCGCCGCGGCGCGGGTCGAGGGCCTGTCGCCCCGCCAGCGCGCGGTGCTGAGCGGGATCGCCGCCGGCCGGCCCAACAAGATCATCGCCTACCAGCTCGGCCTTTCCGTCCGCACCGTCGAGGCCTACCGCGCGCAGCTGTTCGAAAGGCTCGGCGTCCGCAGCACCGCCGAGGCGGTCCGGCTCGCGCTGGCGGCCGGGCGGGCGGCCGCCTAGCGCTTGGCCTTGTCCGGGACGATCTCCAGTCCTAGCCCCAGCGCGCCGAGCACCGTCAGCAATGTCTCCAGCGTCGGATTGCCCTTGAGGCTGAACGACTTGTTGAGCGTCTGGCGCTTGATGCCGGTGGCGCGCTCGAGGTTGGAAAGCCCGCGCGCGCGCGCGACGGCGCCGATCGCATCGGCGATGTAGCCGGGATGGCCGCTCTCGATCGCGTCGCGGAGATGATGGATTTGTGAGCTTTCGCGCTCCAGATAATCGGCCGGATCGAAGGGAGAGAAGGTGAGGTCTGCCTCGGTGAAATGAAACTCGTCCTCGTGACCGTCTGGCGCGTAAGCCGCCTGCCGCTCGCGGACGAGGCTGTCGCCCGGATCCTTGCTCTTGCGCAATGCTTTCGCCATCGCCTCCGCCTTCCTGATATCCCGCTTCTGGGTCTTCTTGCTGCCGCCGCACAGCACCAGGGCAAGCGTTCGCCCGCCCATCGTGTAATAGATTCGATAGCCTTGGCCGACATCGATCCTGAACTCGCTGATCCGGTCGCCGACGCTGCGCCGATCGCCAAACAATCCGCGCCCCAGCCGAGCGATGCGACTCCTGATCGCATCGCGGGCGGCGATATCGGCCAGATCTTTGAGCCAGGCATCGAACTCGGGAGATGTTCGGACCTCATATGCCACCTGACGCTTTTAAGCGTCAGGTGGCGCGGCGTCAATCGCCCACCTCGCCCGCGACCCGCTCCAGCCCGGCCAGGATGTGCGGCCAGCCGCCGCTCATCCCCTGGTAGCCGGCCTCGTCCTCGGGGCGGAAGCCGGATTGCTCCATGCGGATCAGGGTGCCGGCCGCCGTCGGCGTCAGCGTCCAGGTGACGAGCGTCTTGAGGCCGCTGTCGCTCTCGGTGCCGTCGCCCCAGCGATAGGCGAGGGTGCGGGGCGGATCGAGCGCGGTCACCTCGCAATTGGTGACGCCCTTCCAGCCCGGCATCGGACGGCTGCGGAACTGGAAGCCGCGGCCGAGCTCGGGCACGAAATCATTGGCCATCAGCCAGTCGGCGATCAGCGCGGACGTGGTCAGGGCGCGCCAGATCTTCTCGGGGGCGTGCGGCATTTCGCGCTCGACGACGATGCTCTTGGTTGCGGTCATTGGTCCATCCTCTTCAGCAAATCCTCGAGCGCGTCGAAGCGCTCCTCCCAGAAGGTCGCGTAGCGGCCCATCCAGCCGAGCAGCGGCGCCAGCCCTTCGGGCCGAGCCGCGTAGAAGGTCTCGCGCCCCGCCGGACGGGCCTCGACCAGGCCGGCCCGGCGGAGGACGCCGAGATGCTTGGAGACCGCCGGCTGCGAGACTCCGGCGCGGTCGGTCAGCGCGTGCACGGTCAGCGCTTCGCCCCGCGCCAGCCGCTCGAACAGCGCGCGCCGGGTCGGATCGCCCAGGGTCTTGAACAGGAGGTCGGAGGCGGCGTGCACGACCAATTCATAACCACAGAGTTATGAATAAGTCAAGCCGGGCAGCCCGTTCAGCTTTCCGCCGTTGCAACTGAACGCCCGCGCACCCATATCGCGGTGGCTGACGTCGCCTGCGCGCGAACGGATGGGCCGCGCACGGCCTCTCTCTTCCCCCTCAAGCCGCCCCGGCCCCGCTCGGCGACCGCCGCACGGGCGCTTCACCAAGGAACAGCCGATGAGCAGCGCACCATCCAGCAATGCGGGCCGAGTGAATGAAGGCGGCGACTTTGCCGTTCTGCGCCGCGACGCGCCGCCGCGGCATATCGCGCGCTCGGGCAAGCGGGCCGAGGATACGGCGCGGGGCTGCCGCGCCAATGCGGCGGCGGACCTGGGCCGTGCCGGGGCGCCGGGCGGCGACTTCATGCGCCTGCGGCTCGAGCACAGCGCCGCCGTCTGGAGCGAGCGCGCCGATCTCCTCGACCGGCTCGAAAAGAAATCCCTGAAGCGCGCCAACACGGTTTGACGGGGCGGCGCCGGGGGCGCGATCAGGCGGCGCGCCCGGTCCGCAACTTCCACGGCAGCCCCGGCAGCTTGACCATGGCCTTGCCGCAGATCGAGCAGCGCGTGACGAAATAGCCGCCCTCCCAGTGGCTGCCTTTCAAATCGGCGGTGTGGGTGCCGAGCCAGTCGTGCAGGCTCATCGGTCGTTGCCGGGGACGAGGCCGCGCTTCGCTTCGGCGATCGCGTCGGCGAGGTTGGCGTAGCGATAGGGGCCGACATGGAAGCGCTCGGTGCTGACCCGGGTGATGCCGAGCCGGGCAAGCTCGGCGGCGTCGGCCTCGGGGGGTGTCGTCGTCATCTCTTTGCCTCCAGTCCGGGCGATCGTGCCGCGGCTCGGCCCGCCAGGGCGATCGCCGCCTCCACCGCCGCCAATCCGGCCTCGCTCGCCACCGCAAGGTCGATCGGGCGCGCGGCGAGGCCGGCGTGATGGCTGTTGAGGAAAGCGCGGACGGCATCGACGCTGCCCAGCGCCGCCTGCGCCGAGCGGACGGCGCGGCCCTGCCTTTTGCCTTCGTCGGGCGAGAGGACCGGGCCGTTGCGGCTCCGCCTGCGAAACGGATCGTTCATCGGCCGTCGCCCGCCGGCCGAGGGGGCGACGGCTTGCAGGCGGGGAGGCGCAATGCAGCGCGCTCGCCCTGGGTCGCCGGGCCCTTGCGGGGCAGCATGAAGGGCGGGGTCATCGCCGCCTTCACGCTGTAGCGCCCGGCCAGATCGTAATGGATGAGCCGCGCCTCGGCGCTGGTCGCCGCGCGCGCCATGGCGATCGCCGCGCGCTTGCGGCCGATCCAATAAGCCTTGTCCATCGGAGATCACCTTGGTTGTGCAAGCGGGAGCACGACTCGTCTCTCAGTCACGGGGCGCTTGCGGAAAAACGCAGGTGATGGGTCGGCGCTAGCAGGTCCGGCCCGAAATAGCGATGCAATTCGCCCGCGGGCGACGCGGCGCCGACCTCTCCCCCGGCCCTCCCCATCGAGCGGAGGGGGTGCTAGAGGGCGCGCATGTCGCCGCGCCGGCCCGATCATCCGCTCGACCCGCTGTTCCTCGAACGCTGGTCGCCGCGCGCGTTCGACGGGTCCGACATCCCCGACGAAGACCTGCTGACGATCTTCGAAGCGGCGCGCTGGGCGCCGTCGGCGTTCAACTCGCAGCCCTGGCGCTTTCTCTATGCCAAGCGGGGCGATCCGGATTGGGAGCGCTTCCAGTCGCTGCTCATCCCGTGGAACCGGAGCTGGGCGCACAGCGCCTCGGTCCTCATCTACATCCTTTCCGATACGCTGCCGTTCACCGACAGGAAGACCGGCGAACCGGCGCCCTCCACCACCCACAGCTTCGACGCCGGCGCCGCCTGGGCGAGCCTGGCGCTGCAGGCGACGCTCATGGGCTATCACGCCCACGGCATGTCGGGCATCGAATACGACCTCGCCCGCGCCGAGCTTCGAATACCCGATCGCTACGCGCTCAACGCCGCCTGCGTGATCGGCCGGATCGGCGATCCGGCGATCCTCGACGACAAGCTGCGCGCCCGCGAAACGCCCTCGGACCGCAAGCCGCTCGCCGATTTCGTCTTCCGCGGCGGCTTTCCGGCCTGACTTGTGCGCGCGCGGCTTTCGGACCAACATCGCCGCGATAAGGGGACCGCTTGAATGACGGTTGAGACGGGCAGCGCGAAACGCCGGATGGTGACCCTGCCGGCGCGGCCGGAGCCGCTCCGGGTCTCGGCCGACGAGACCGCGATCATCGTCATCGACATGCAGAACGCCTATGCCAGCGAGGGCGGCTATGTCGATCTCGCCGGCTTCGACATTTCCGGCGCGGCGGGGACGATCGGCCAGATCGCCAAGGTGCTGGAGACGGCGCGGGACGCGGGCGTGCTCGTCGTCTACCTGCAGAACGGCTGGGATCCGGACTATGTCGAGGCGGGCGGGCCGGGCTCGCCCAATTGGCACAAGTCCAACGCGCTGAAGACGATGCGGGCGCGGCCGGAGCTTCAGGGCAAGCTGCTCGCCAGGGGGGATTGGGATTATGCCCTGGTCGACGCGCTCGCGCCGCAGGACGGCGACATCGTCCTTGCCAAGACGCGCTACAGCGCCTTCTTCAACTCGCAGCTCGATTCGACGCTGCGCGCGCGGGGAATCCGCAACATCGTCTTCGTCGGCATCGCCACCAACGTCTGCGTCGAATCGACCCTGCGCGACGGCTTCCACCTCGAATATTTCGGGGTGATGCTGGAGGACGCGACCCACCATCTCGGCCCCGACTTCATCCAGGCCGCGAGCGTCTACAACGTCGAGAAATTCTTCGGCTGGGTCTCCACCGTCGCCGATTTCTGCGGCACGTTCGGCCAGATGCCCAAAGGTGAGGAATGACAATGGATACGCCCAGGTCCGTTCGCCCTGAGCTTGTCGAAGGGCCTTCCTTCTTTCTTCCCCGCACAAGGAAAAGGAGAGGGCTTCGACAAGCTCAGCCCGAACGGATTGCGTTGAACATGGAGATGAACTGATGCCCTTCGAGTCCATCAACCCGCCGCAATTCCCGACCCCGATCGCGCCTTATTCGGCGGGGACCAAGGCGGGCGACACGGTCTACGTCTCGGGCACGCTGGCGCTGGGGGAGGGGGGCAGCGTCCTCCATCCCGGCGACGCGGGCGCGCAGACGCGGCACGTGCTGGAGACGATCCGGATCACGCTGGAAGCCGCCGGCGCGGCGATGAGCGACGTCGCCTTCAACCATATCTTCCTCACCGACTGGGCCGACTATCCGGCGATGAACGCGGTCTATGCCGAATATTTTCCGGGTGCGAAGCCGGCGCGCTACTGCATCCAGTGCGGCTTGGTGAAGCCGGGCCTGCTCGTCGAGATCGCCTCCGTGGCGCATCTCGGCTGATGGGCGAGGTCGCCGGCCTCTATTATGAAGAGCACGGCCCGGCCGACGCGCAGCCGGTGATCCTCTCGCCCGGCCTCGGCGGCTCGGCCGCCTACTGGGCGGCCAATCTCGACGCGCTGGCCGGGGATCATCGCGTCATCCTCTACGACCATCGCGGCACCGGCCGCAGCGAGCGGACGCTCCAGCCCAACCTGACGGTCGACGACATGGCCGACGATGTGCTCGCGCTGATGGACGGCCTCGGGCTCGCGCGCGCCAGCCTGGTCGGCCACGCCGCCGGCGGCGTCATCGGCCTCGCGCTCGCGCTGCGCCAGCCGCACCGGCTCGACCGGCTGGTCGTGATCAACGGCTGGTCGCGGCCCGACCCGCATTTCGCGCGCTGCATGGAGGCGCGGCTCGCCTTGCTCCGCGGCAGCGGCGTCGCCGCCTTCGTCCGGGCCCAGCCGCTCTTCCTCTATCCGGCCCGCTGGATTTCCGAGAACGACGCCCGGCTCGACGCCGAGGAAGCCGGCCACATCGCGCATTTCCAGGGCATGGCGAATGTCGAGGCGCGGATCGCCGCGCTCGCCGCCTTCGATGTCGATGCCCGTCTCGGCGCGATAGCAGCGCCGACCCTGCTGATCGTCGCCGAGGATGACATGCTCGTCCCCGCCTCGTGCTCGGAGCGTCTCGCCAGGGGCCTCACCGACGCGACCCTGATGCCGATGCTCGGCGGCCACGCCTGCAACGTTACCGAACCGGTCATTTTCGATAAGATGCTGCGCGGCTGGCTCGCCACCGCGCTTTTGCAAGGAGCTGCATGATGGAAGTCGGAGTCTTCACCCCCATCGGGAACAATGGCTGGCTGATCAGCGAGAACGCGCCGCAATACATGCCGAGCTTCGACATGAACAAGGAGATCGCGCTCCGCGCCGAGAAATACGGCCTCGATTTCCTGCTCTCGATGATCAAGCTGCGCGGCTTCGGCGGCAAGACCCAGTTCTGGGAATATAATCTCGAAAGCTTCACCCTGATGTCGGCGCTCGCCGCGGTCACCGAGAAGATCAAGATCTATGCGACCTGCCCGACCCTGGTCGTCCCGCCCGCCTTCGCCGCGCGGATGTGCAACACGATCGATTCGGTCAGCCACGGCCGCTTCGGCCTCAATCTGATCACCGGCTGGCAGCGCCCCGAATACAGCCAGATGGGGCTGTGGCCGGGCGACGACCATTTCCGCGACCGCTACACCATGCTCGGCGAATATGCCCAGATCCTGCGCGAGCTCTGGGAGACGGGGACGAGCGACTTCAAGGGCAAATATTACCAGATGGACGATTGCCGAGTCCGCCCGCTGCCCGAGGGCGAGATGAAGATCATCTGCGCCGGCTCGTCCGACGAGGGCCTCGCTTTCTCGGCGAAATGGGCGGATTACGCCTTCTGCCTCGGCAAGGGCGTCAACACCCCCAAGGCCTTCGCCGCCAATAACGAGCGCCTCGCCGCCGCCACCGCCAAGACCGGCCGCGACGTCCGCATGTTCGTCCTCGTCATGCTGATCATGGGCGAGACCGACGCGGAGGCCGAGGCCAAGTGGAAGAGCTACAATGACGGCGTCGATCTGGAGGCGATCGCCTGGCTCGCCGAGCAGGGCGCGGCCGACAAGCACAATCCGACCACCAACGTCCGCCAGCTCGCCGCCCGCGAGGGCGCGGTCAACATCAACATCGGCACCCTGGTCGGCAGCTACGCCAAGATCGCCGCGATGCTCGACGAGATGGCCGAGGTGCCGAACACCGGCGGCGTCCTCCTCACCTTCGATCATTTCGTCGAAGGGGTCGAGCTGTTCGGCACCCGCGTCCAGCCGCTGATGAAGTGCCGGCAGCACGTGAAGGCCGCGGCCTAGCTTCGGCCGCGAGGCCTTGGTAGGCAGCGCGCCATGTCGCTGCGATTTGTATGCTTGTCCGCCTTGCTGCTCGCCGGCTGCGCCGGGCAGCTGCGCGATTATGTCGGGCCGCGCTCGGACATCACCGCGCCGCACTTCCTCCGCTACGGGCTCAACCCCAATCAGGCGCGCTGCATGGGCGAGCGGATCGGCGAGGGCCTGACCCCGCGCCAGCTCAGAATGTTCGCCCGCGCCGCCGGCGCGCTCCGCCAGGGCAGCGGCCATCCCGCCCCGCTGACGATGCGCGACCTCATCTGGGTCGCCACCGCGATGGGCGATGCGGCGGTGCCGGCCGCGCTCGCCCGCGCCGATGCGGCGTGCGGGGTCAGCGCGGCGGAAGCCTATGCGCGCGAGCAGCGGGAGGCCGCGGCGCGCGCCGCGCGCGAGGCCGAGGCGGCGGCCGCCGCCGCCAGCGCGCCGCGCCCGACCTCCTGGCTCAATCTCGGCGCGGCCGGCTCGGGCCAGTCGATCGCGGTGGACGCTTCGACCCTGGTCCGCGACGGCGACCATCGCACCGCCTGGTTCCGGATGACCGATCCGGGCGCGGCGGCGGCGAGCCCGGACGTCTATCTGCTGGCGATCGACTGCACCCACCGCACGATCAACGCCAGGGCGCGCGAGCGCCGCGCCGCCGACGGCAGCGTCACCAACCGGGTCGATTATCCCGACAATCCGCTTCCCGTGGAGGGCGGCACGGTGATGGAGATCGCCTTCCTGTCGATGTGCACATGATCGTTCCCAACGCGCCGCAATCCGCCGCGGACGTCGCCGGCCATTATGACGAGCTCGACGCCGTCTATCGCGCGATCTGGGGCGAGCATGTCCATCACGGGCTGTGGCGGACCGGCAGCGAGAGCCCGCTCGAGGCGACCGAGGCGCTCGCCGATCTCGTCGCCGAGCGGCTCGATCTCGCCCCGGGCCAGGCGGTCGTCGACATCGGCTGCGGCTACGGCGCCACCGCCGCCCGGCTCGCCGAGCGCCACCGGGTCGCGGTGACCGGCCTCACCATCTCCGCCGCGCAGGCGCGGATCGCGGCCGCGCGGGGCAATATCGCCTGCCTCCAGCGCGACTGGCTCGACAATCGCCTGGCCGACGCCGCCTTCGACCGCGCTTATGCGATCGAAAGCTCCGAGCATATGGTCGACAAGCCGCGCTTCTTCGCCGAGGCGTTCCGGGTGCTGAAGCCCGGCGGCCGGCTCGTCGTCTGCGCCTGGCTGGCGGCGAGCGCTCCGAGCGCTTTCCAGGTCCGCCATCTGCTCGAGCCGATCTGCCGCGAGGGGCGGCTGCCGAGCATGGGCAGTCGCGAGGATTATGAGGCGCTGGCGCGGGAAGCGGGCTTCCACGCGGCCGGGTTCGAAGACGTCAGCCGCGCGGTCCGCAAGACCTGGTCGCTGGTCGCCCGCCGGGTCGCGGCCGGATTGGTCACCGATCGGGGGCTGCGCCGCCTCGCCCTCAGCCGCGGCACGAAGAACCGTTCCTTCCTGCTCAGCCTGCCCCGCCTGATCCTCGCCCTGCGCACCGGCGCGATGCGCTACGGCGTCTTCGTCTGGGAGAAAAAATAGGGACTGTCCCTATTTATCCGTGCGGTGCAGAAAAAATAGGGACTGTCCCTATTTATCGGGTGCGGGTCCAGCGCCTGGTCTGGCAGATGAAGGTCACGCAGCCGGTGACGTTGAGCGAGCCGTCGGCGTTGAGCGACAACGTGGTGCGATAGGAGCGCCCCGATTTGGGGTCGTAGGCGCGCCCGCCGGTCCATTGATTGCCCGAGGCGGTGAAGCCGGTGAGGATCGGCACGCCGACCAGCGGCCGGCCGCGCAGCCGCGGGTCCGGATTGCGGGCGTCGCGGCTCGGCACGTTGGGGCCGCGGTCGCGCACCCGCGCCAGCCAGCCGCACAGCTGCCGGCCGCACGGCCCGATCCGGACCACGCCCTTGCCGTCGTCGGTCAGCCACAGGCCGTCGATCGGAGCCGCCGCAGCGGCGGCGCTCGCCAGCGCGGCAAAGAAGAAGATTGCGGCCCGGTGCATCGGCCGGCCTTAGGGCCTGTGCTCACAACCGGCAACGGTCGTGCCGCCCGCCCCGCAGGGGTTGCCCGCAGAAGGCTGCCGGACGGCGTCGCTTGCTTGCGCGTAACCCCGCTACGCGACTGCGCCGCGCTCCTTGCCGGCAGCCTTCTGCGGGCAATCACGGCCATTGCCGGTTGTGAGCACAGGCACAGGCCATGGCCCGCGCCCGCCCTTGTTTCAACGCGGCGCGGGGCCGATAAGGGGCGCATGCCAAGTCTCGCCGTCCGCTCGCGTCAGGAAGAGCAGATGGACGCCGCCGATCTCGATCCGGCGGTCTATGAGCAGGTCCTCCACGATCTCGCCCGGGTCAATCGCTGGACGTTCACCGCGCAGCCGGTGCTCGCCTATCTCAAGCGCGCGATAGGCGATGCGCGCAGCTTCCGGCTGATGGACGTCGGCTTCGGCGACGGCGACGTGCTTCGCGCGATCGCGCGCTGGGCGAAGAAAGAAGGCATCGCCGCCGATCTCGTCGGCGTCGATCTGAACGAGAAGAGCCGCGAGATCGCCCGCGCCGCCACCCCGGCCGGGCTCGCGATCGACTATCGCACCGGCGACTATCTCGACCAGGCGGGGCCGTTCGACTTCGTCGTCTCGAGCCAGGTCACCCATCATATGACCGACGATCAGCTGCGCACCTTCCTGCGCTACATGGAGGCGGAGGCGCGGCTGGGGTGGCTGATCTGCGACCTTTACCGCCACCGCTTCTCGCACTGGGGCTTTCCCCTGCTCGCGCGGCTGCTGATGGTCCACCGGATCGTCCGCGAGGACGGGCAATTGTCGATCGCCCGCTCGTTCCGGCCGGCCGAATGGGCCGCGATCCTCGCCGGCGCCGGCATCGCGCCCGATGCCGTCCGGATCGTCCGCCGCTTCCCCTTCCGGCTGTGCGTCGAGCGGATTCGTTAACGTCCCGCTGCGGGACCGGGCCGTAACATTCCGATCTTGGCGCGCGCCGCGCCCGGCCGCATGAAACGGCATGGCTCCCGGTCTCCTGCTGATCGCCGCCCAGGCCGCCGCGACGATGAGCGTCGGCGCGACCGTCGTCCGCCCGGACCAGGCCGTCCGCCCGACGGTCGCGGTCGAGCGCGGCGCCGTCCGGGTCGCCAATGCCGGGGCGGCCGTCGTCACCACGACGCGCGACGGCGAGAGGATCATCGTCACCCTCACTTACTGAGCGTATCGGTGCTACATTGGCGGCGTCAGGGGAGATTGCGCCATGAAGCCGTTCACCACCCTCGCCATCATCGTCTTCGCGCTGATCGCGCTCGTCCACCTCTACCGATTGGTCAAGCCGTTCGAGGTCGTGGTGCATGACATGGTCGTGCCGCAGTGGGTCAGTGTGGCCGGCCTGATCGTCGCCGGGCTGCTGGCGCTGATGGTCTGGCGCGAATCGCGCCGCTAGCCGAGCCGTTCGGGCACCGCCAGCGCGTCGAGGCTGAGCGTCGTCTTCGGCGCCACCGCTTCCCAGGGGAAGACATACCATCTCTTGTCGCGGCCGCGGTCGATCTCCGAGCCGTGATACTCCACCTTCGCCTGCGAGCGGACGTTGTGGACCAGCACCGCGATCCTGAGCGCCGCCGGATCGCCGCTCTTGCCGTCGATCGCGGCGCGCAGATAGGCGATCGTGCCGCCGGAATCGTTGATGTCGTCGACGATCAGGATGCGGCAGCCCTCGCGGATCTTGGCGGCGAGCTTGTCGAGCAATTCGTCGGCGAAGCCGTGCTCGCCCGAGCTGTGATCGACCGACAGCATCTGGATGCCGGTGCGGTGCGAGAGATAGGCGGCCGGCACCAGCCCGCCGCGGCCGATCCCGACCAGGAAATCGGGCCGCCACGCGTCTCCCTCGATCGCCAGCGCCACCGCCTCGACCTCGTCGAGGAAGCGCTGATAGGGGATGTAGAACAGGGTCGGTTCGGCGGCCTCGGCCATGGCGGCTCCCGCTGGATTGGAGTCGGGGGATTGAATAGGCTGGCGCCGGGGCGGCGGCAATGCGAAGCTCCGCCCCCGGGAGGTTGTATGACGCTCGACGTCACCGGCATGGCGCCTTTGCTCCAGGTCTACGACATGAACGAGGCGCTCGGCTTCTACCGCGACGCCCTGGGCTTCGCGCCGGTTGCCGATTCCGGCGAGGTCGATGCGCCCGAGGGCCGCTACGTCCACTGGTGCTGGCTTCGCCTTGGCGGCGCCGATCTGATGCTCAACACCGCCGACGATGCCGGCGCGCGCCCGCCGGCGCGCGATCCGGCCCGCCAGCGGGCGCACGGCGACACCTGCCTCTACTTCGCCTGCCCGGACCCGGACGCCGCCGCCGCCGAGCTCAGCGCCAGGGGAATCGCGTTCGAAGGCCCCAAGACCGCCCCCTACGGCATGCGCCAGCTCTGGTTCAGCGACCCGGACGGCTACCAGCTCTGCTTCCAGGCGCGGGCATGAGCGAGGCCGAGCATCTCGACATCCTCATCGTCGGCGCCGGCATTTCCGGGATCGACGCCGCCTATCACATCCAGAAACGCTGCCCGGGCAAATCCTGGGCGATCCTCGAAGCCAGGGACGCGATCGGCGGGACCTGGGATTTGTTTCGCTTTCCCGGCATCCGCTCCGATTCCGACATGTACACTCTGGGCTTCCCGTTCCGGCCGTGGCGGGGCGAGAAAGCGATCGTCGAGGGGGCGGCGATCCGCGAATATGTCGAGGAGACGGCGCGGCAGTTCGGCATCGATAAGCGGATCCGCTTCGGCCACAAGGCGGTGCGCGCGTCGTGGTCGCCGGCGGAGGCGCGCTGGACGGTCGAGATCGAGGGCAGGGCGCCCATCACCGCCAGCTTCCTGTTCCTCGCCAGCGGCTATTACGATTACGACAAGGGGCACCGGCCCGAATGGCCGGGCGAGGCGGACTTTGCCGGCCGGATCGTCCACCCGCAGCACTGGCCCGAGGATCTCGACCATGCCGGCAAGCGGATCGTCGTGATCGGCAGCGGCGCGACCGCGGTCACCCTGGTCCCGGCCCTCGCCGAAACCGCCGCCCACGTCACCATGTTGCAGCGCTCGCCGAGCTATATCGTCGCCCGGCCGTCGCGCGATCGCCTCGCCCACTGGCTTCAGCGCCGCCTGCCCGCCGGGCTCGCCGACCGCGCGATCCGCTGGAAGAACGTGCTCCTCGGCATCTACTTCTTCTCGCGCGCCCGCCAGCGGCCGGCGCGGGCCAGGCAGGTGATCCTCAGGCTCGCCGCCGAGCAGCTTCCTCCCGGCTACGACGTCGATCGCCACTTCTCGCCGAGCTACAATCCCTGGGACCAGCGCCTCTGCCTGGTCCCCGACGGCGACCTGTTCGCGGCGATGAACGCGGGCAGGGTGGCGGTGGTCACCGACCGGATCGCGCGCTTCACCGCGGCCGGCCTGGCGCTCGAATCGGGCGCCGCGCTGGACGCGGACCTGATCGTCACCGCGACCGGGCTCGAGATGCGGCTGCTGGGCGGCATCGCGCTGGCGGTCGACGGCGCCCCCGTCCATGTCGCCGACCGGTTCAGCTACAAGGGGATGATGCTCAACGATCTCCCCAACCTGTTCCTCTTCTTCGGCTACACCAACGCCTCGTGGACGCTGAAATGCGACCTCACCGCGCGCTACGCCTGCCGCCTCATTCGCCACATGGCGGCGCGCGGCTACCGGGTCTGCGTGCCCCGGCTCGGGGCCGGCGAGGTCGAGCGGCGGCCGATGCTCGATTTCAGCTCGGGGTACGTCCGCCGCGCCGAGGCAAGCCTGCCCGCGCAGGGCCCGAAAGCGCCATGGCGAGTCCACCAGAATTACCTGAAGGACCTTGCGCAGATGCGCTTCCGTCCGCTCTCGGACTCGGCGATGGAGTTTGAGCGGGGCGGTTGACTCGCGCCCCGGGCTGCGGCACTTGACGTTTACGTAAAGGAGAGGCCCCGATGAGCGACCAATTCCGTGAGGATGTCCGGGCGTGGCTGGCCGAGAATTGCCCGCCCGAGATGCGCGAGCCGGTCCGCGACGAAAGCGACATGTGCTGGGGCGGCCGCAACGCCAGGTTCAAGAACGAGGCGCAGAAAGCCTGGCTGGACAGAATGGCGGCGCGCGGCTGGACCGTGCCCGACTGGCCGGCCGAATATGGCGGCGGCGGCCTCAGCCCGGCCGAGACCAAGATCTTGAAGCAGGAAATGGCGCGGATCGGCGCCCGCAATCCGCTGATGAGCTTCGGCATCTCGATGCTCGGTCCGGCGCTGCTCAAATATGGCAGCGAAGCGCAGAAGCTCCATTATCTGCCGCAGATCGCCCGCGGCGAGATCCGCTGGTGCCAGGGCTATTCCGAGCCCAATGCCGGCTCCGACCTCGCCTCGCTCCAGACCAAATGCGAAGACAAGGGCGATCACTGGCTGGTCAACGGCCAGAAGGTCTGGACCAGCTATGCCGACAAGGCCGACTGGATCTTCTGCCTGGTCCGCACCGATCCCGCCGCGCCCAAGCATCAGGGGATCAGCTTCCTCCTCTTCGACATGGCGAGCCCGGGCGTCTCGACCCGGCCGATCCTGCTCATCTCGGGCTCCTCGCCCTTCTGCGAGACCTTCTTCGACGACGTGAAGGTGCCCAAGGACCAGGTCGTCGGCGCGGTCAACAAGGGCTGGGACGTCGCCAAATATCTGCTCGGCCACGAGCGCGAGATGATCTCCGGCATGGGTCTCGGCGGCCAGGCCGAATCGCTCGGCGCGGCCTTTGCCGACGCGCTCGCCGGCGATCCCGTGCTGCGCGCCGACGTCGCCCGCTTCGACGTCGACGCGATCGCGTTCCGGGCGATGTCGGAGCGGTTCATCGACGAGTTGAAGGCGGGCCGGGCGCACCCCGCCCAGCCGTCGATGATGAAATATGCCGGCACCGAATTGAACAAGGCCCGCCACGAGCTGGTCATGGCCGCGGCCGGCTCGAACGCGCTCGAATGGGAAAGCGAGCGCTCGAACAAGGGCAAGGCCGCGCGCGAATGGCTGAGGACCAAGGCCAATTCGATCGAGGGCGGCACCAGCGAGGTCCAGCTCGGCATCATCGCCAAGCGGATTTTGGAGCTGCCGGGGGCGTGAACCCGTGTTCCTGCGAAAGCAGGAACCCAGTCTGGACCCCTGCTTTCGCAGGGGAACAAAGGATTTAAGAATGCCGCTCTATCTCGACGACGACCAGACGATGCTGCGCGATTCGGCGCGCAGCTTCATGACCGGGGAAGGCGCGATCGCCAAGCAGCTGCGCCACTGGCGCGACAGCGGCTGCAGCGACGGCTTCGGCCACGCTTTGTGGAAGCAGTTCGCCGAGATGGGCTTTACCGGCATCCTGATCGACGAGGCCGACGGCGGGCTCGGCCTCGGCCATGTCGAGGCCGGGATCGTGCTCGAGGAGATCGGCCGCAACCTGACGCCCTCGCCCTTCCTGGTCAGCGCGGTCGCCTTCGTCGCGGCGCTCAAGGGGACGAAGCTTCGCGAGCGCTGGTATCCGGGCATCCTCGCCGGCGAGACGGTCGCCGCGCTTGCGGTCGACGAAGGCCCCAAGCACCGGCCCGAGGCGATCGCGATGCGCGCCGAACGCTCGGGCAACGGCTTCAGCCTGTCGGGAAGCAAGCAGTTCGTCGTCCAGGGCGCCTCGGCCGACGTCACCCTGGTCGCCGCCGCCACCGACGAGGGCCTCACCCTGTTCGCGGTCGAGAAGGGCGCCAGGGGGCTCGAGGTCGAGGGCGTCCGGCTGGCGGATTCGAGCATCGGCGCGCGGCTGACGTTCGCGGCTGTCGAGGTCGATGCCGACGCGGTGGTCGGCGAGGTCGGCGGCGGTGCTGCGGTGCTGGCGCGGGCGCTCAATGCCGGGCGGACCGGCGCCGCCGCCGAGCTGGTCGGGGTCGGCTCGGCGGCGATGGACATGACCGTCGATTACCTCAAGCAGCGCAAGCAGTTCGGCCGGCTGATCGGCGAGTTCCAGGCGCTTCAGTTCCGCTCCGCCCATCTCTATTCCGAGCTCGAGATCGCCCGCGCCGCGACCCTGAAGGCGCAGCAATTGCTCGACGAGGGCAACGCCGAGGCCGAGGCGATGGTCGCGGTCGCCAAGGCCAAGGCCGGCCGCGCCTCCCAGCTCGCCGTCCAGGAGGGCGTCCAGATGCATGGCGGCATCGGCATGACCGACGAATATGACATCGGCCTCTACATGAAGCGCGACCGGGTGCTGAACGAGCTGTTCGGCGATCCCGCCTACCAGGCCGACAGGCTGGCGCGGATGAAGGGCTATTGATGCCCCTCGACCCGGAAACCTTCGACGCCCTGCTCGACACCGTCCGCCGCTTCGTCGCCGGGCGGCTGCGGCCGCTGGAAGAGCGGGTCGCCGAGGAGGACGAGGTCCCCGACGAGATCGTCGCCGAGATGCGCGCCATGGGCCTGTTCGGCCTCTCCATCCCCGAGCAATATGGCGGGCTCGGCCTGACCATGGCCGAGGAGGTCCGCGTCGCGCTCGAGTTCGGCCGCACCACGCCCGCCTTCCGCTCGGTGTTCGGCACCAATGTCGGCATCGGCAGCCAGGGCCTGGTCATGGCCGGCTCGGACGCGCAGAAAGCCGAATGGCTGCCGCGCATCGCCAGCGGCGAGATCGTCACCAGCTTCGCTCTGACCGAGCCCGGCGCGGGCTCCGACGGCGCCTCGGTGCAGAGCCGCGCCGTGCGCGAGGGCGACATCTACACGCTCACCGGCAGCAAGCGCTTCATCACCAATGCCGACAAGGCGTCGCTGTTCACCGTGATGGCGCGGACCGGCGGCGAAGGCGCCGGCGGCGTCTCCGCCTTCCTCGTCCCGGCCGGCCTGCCGGGCGTCAGCGTCGGCAAGCCCGAGAAGAAGATGGGCCAGCAGGGCGCCCATGTCTGCGACGTCCATTTCGACGCAACGCCCGTTCCCGCCGCCAACCGGCTGGGCGAGGAAGGCGAGGGCTTCAAGATCGCGATGCGGGTGCTCGACCGCGGCCGGCTGCACATCGCCGCGGTCTGCGTCGGCATAAGCGAGCGGCTGATCGCCGATTCGGTCGCTTATGCCGCCGAGCGCAAGCAGTTCGGCCGGCCGCTCGCCGATTTCCAGCTGATCCAGGCGATGATCGCCGATTCCCAGACCGAGACGATGGCGGCCCGGGCGCTCGTCCTCGAGGCGGCGGCGCTGAAAGACGAGGGCCGCCCGATCACGCTCGAGGCCGCGGCCGCGAAATATTTCGCGAGCGAGAGCGTCGGCCGGGTCGCGGACCGCGCAGTCCAGATCTTCGGCGGTGCGGGATACATCGCCGATTATGGCATCGAAAGGCTGTACCGCGACGTGCGGCTGTTCCGCATCTACGAAGGCACCAGCCAGATCCAGCAGCTCGTCATCGCCCGTGAGACGATGAAGCGCCGCTCCTAGGGCCGGCCCCCTAGCCGGTGACGTGCCGGAAGAAGCAGCAGTAGATCAGCACCAGCAGCAGCAAGATGATGATGATGGTGGCGGCATTGAATCCACTATTGGGCGACATGATGCGGTCCTCCCCCTTTTGGGTAGGCCCGTCCTAGCGGATCATTCCGCAGCCGTCACGCAATTATCTCTGGACTTGATCGATTCTTGCGCCTGAGCAGGACGTTCAGCTGCGCGGCGGCGATCGGCCGGGCGCGGTCGCGCTGCCAGGCATGGGCCTCGACATTGGCGATGCGGTTGCCGAGGCGGGTGACGACCGCCGCCGCGATCGTCTCGTGCCGGGTGGCGCCGCGCATATATTGGACGGTGACGTTGATCGGCTTCATGACGGTTTCCGCGCCGCCGCCGAGCGCTTCGAACAGCGCGCCGAAGGCGGCGAATTCGAGCAGGCCGGCGATCGCGCCGCCATGGACGTAGCCCGGCCGGCCGAGCACGACGTCGCCGAACGGCATCACGAACTGCAGCTCGCCCTCGTCGGAACGGCGGGTCTCGATACCGAGGAAGCGGGCATAAGGCGGCAGCGGCGTCATCGCCGCCGCCTAGACGTTGCGCGCCGGCCGGGCAACAAGGGGCGAATGGACGCCGACGCCCTGTTCGAAGCCGCCGCCGATCGCCTGAGGGCGAACCGCGTCGCCGAAGCGCGCGCCCTGTTCGCCCGAGCCGCCGCCGCCGGCAGCCGCAAGGCGGCGGTGATCCATTGCAATCTCGTCGCCAGCACGCTCGATTGGGAGCGGGGGCTGGCGCTGCTGCGCGACCTCGCCCGCAGCGGCGGGCGCAGCCGGCGCGAGCTCGCCATCGTCGAGGCGATGGCGCCGGGCCCGCCGCCGGCCGGCGAGCTGCTGAGCGCGGCCCCCCATGTCGCCCTGTTCCGCGCGCTCTTCACTGCGGACGAGTGCCGCTATCTGGCCGAGGCGGCGGCGCCGATGCTCGAGCCGGCGGTCGTCGTCGATCCGGCGACCGGGCGGCAGCGGCCCGATCCGGTGCGGATCTCGGACTCGGTCGGCTTCACCCTGCCGCTCGAAAATCCCGCGATCCACGCGCTCAACCGCCGGATCGCCGCCGCGAGCGGGACGAAGGTGGCGCAGGGCGAGCCGCTGCAGGTGCTGCGCTACCGCCCCGGCGGCGAGTACAAGCCGCATTTCGACGCCATTCCGGGCTTCGCCAACCAGCGCGTGCTGACCATGATCGTCTGGCTCAACGCGGCTTATGCGGGCGGCGAGACGATGTTCGTGAAGACCGGCCTCAAGGTGAAAGGCGGCATCGGCGACGCCCTCCTGTTCCGCAACGCGCTTCCCGACGGGCGCCGCGATCCCGACGCCGCCCATGCCGGCCTGCCGGTGACCGCGGGCGAGAAGCTGATCGCCAGCCGCTGGATCCGCGCGCGCCCGTTCGAAATGCCGACCGACGGCCGCGCCGCCTGAAAAATAGGGACAGTCCCTATTTTTCGAGGACGCGGCGGCAGATCGCGTCGAGCTTCGCCAGCAAGGCCGGGTCGCGCGCTTGCGGGGCGGTGAGGATCGCGCCGTCGAGGGCGGTGTCGATCGGCGAGGGCGGGCGAGTCGCGGGCAGCCGCTCGGCGAGCGCGACGATCAGCCGCCGGGCGGCATCGGCATTGGCGTGGAGCCGGGCGAGGATCTCGCCGACCGCGACCGCGGCGACATCCTCGCGCCAGCAATCCCAGTCGGTGACCATGCAGACCGAGGCGTAGGGCAATTCGGCCTCGCGGGCGAGCTTCGCTTCGGGCATGCCGGTCATGCCGATCACGTCGCCGCCCTGGGCGCGCCAGGCGCGGCTTTCCGCCCGGGTCGAGAAGCACGGCCCCTCGATCGCGACGTAGCAGCCATTGCGCGCGACCTCGGCGCCCGCGTCTTCGGCCGCATCGGCGGCGAGCGCGGAGAGGCGCGGGCAGGTCGGATCGGCCAGCGAGACATGGGCGACGAGGCCCGGCCCGAAGAAGCTCGCCGGGCGCCGGGCGGTGCGGTCCAGATATTGATCGACGATCACGAACCGGCCCGGCGCCAGCTCCTCGCGCAGCGAGCCGACCGCGGAAATGGCGACGAGGTCGGTGCAGCCGGCGCGCTTGAGCGCGTCGATATTGGCGCGCGGGTTGAGCGCGTCCGGCGGAATGCGATGGCCCCGGCCGTGGCGCGGGAGGAAGACGAACTTCACCCCCGCGATCCGCCCGGTCAGCAATTCGTCCGAAGGCGCTCCCCAGGGCGTATCGACGGCGATCCACTGCGCCTCCTCGAGCGCGTCGATCTGGTACAGGCCGGAGCCGCCGATGATGCCGATCGTCCACCCGCTCATGGCGCACGGTTAGGCAGGAAAATGGGGACAGTATATATTTTTCAGGCCCCCGGCTCACGGGCGCCACACCGCCCGCGAAGACGAAAAATATATACTGTCCCCATTTTAGATACTGTCCCCATTAGCGGGGGGCGACGAGGACGATCCGCAAGTCGCTGACGTTGGTGCCGGTCGGGCCGGTGACGAACAGGGCGCCGCGGGCCGCGAACCAGGCGGCGCTGTCGTTCGCCGCGAGCGCCGTCGCGGCGCCTTCGGCGTCGGCGCCGAAGAAGGCGCCGGCGGCGCCGCTGCTGCCGTCGAGCCCGTCGGTGTCCGCGGCGAGGCCGGTTATGCTCGCATGCCCGGACGCCGCCAGCGCATATTCGAGATTGGGGCCGCCGCGGCCCCGGCCGCTGACGGCGACGGTGAGCTCGCCGCCCGAGATGAGGGCCGTGCCCGGCGCCGACTCGCGCGCGATCCGGGCATGGGCGCGGCCGATCTCGCGCGCCTCGCCGGCGACCTCGCCGAGCACGACCGGCCGGTAGCCGAGCCGCTTGGCCGCCGCGGCGGCGGCGGCCAGCGCGTCGGCGGGCCCGGCGACGATGCGGAATTCGCCCCCGGCCCGCTTGGCGCTTTCGCTGAGCGGCGCCGCGAGGCGGCAGCGGTCGAGGATCGCCCGCGCCTCGGCGACCGTCGTCGGATCGGCGACCGTCGGCCCCGAGCCGATGTCTTCGGGCCGGGCGCCCATCGTATCGGAGATCGCCAGCGTTAGGTCCGCGCGCAGCCGGCCGCCCTTGATCCGCGAGAGGTGGCGCCGGACGCAGTTGATCTCGCCGATCGCCGCGCCCGAACGCAGCAGCGCATCGGTCAGCGCCTGCTTGCGCTCGAGCGTCAGCCCGGGGCCCGGCAGGCAGGCGAGGGCGGAAGCGCCGCCGCTCAACAGCACCAGGACGAAACGATCGGCGCCGGCAAGCGCGAGCAGGCGCTCGGCGGCGGCGACGCTCGCTTCGTCGGGCAGGGGATGGCCGGCGTGGAGCAATTCGATCGAGCGCAGCGCGGCGTCCGTGCCGTGCGGGACCACGGCGACCCCGGTGAGGTCGGGATAGTGCGCCTCGGCGGCCGCCGCCATCGCGGCCGCGGCCTTGCCGATCGCCAGCACGATCGGCCGCTCGACCTCGGGCAGGTGCGGTGGCACCACCCTTTCGGGGTGGCAGGCGGCGATCCCGGCCTGAAACATCTCTCTCAAATGCGCCCGCATCGCGCTCTGGCTGTGGGCCGCGCGGGCGGCTAGCACAAGGCCGTGGCGCGGCGGGCTTCATGGCGGAGGCGGGCGGTCCTGTGGCTGCTCCGGATCGTGGCGGGGATCGTCGCGGTGCCGATCCTCTATTTCGCCGCGGCCCTCGTGCTCGGCGCGGTGCCCGCCAACGTCGCCTTCTACGAGCCGCCCGAGGGCGTCACCATCTTCGTCCGCTCGAACGGCGTCCACACCTGGATCGTCATGCCCAAAGTGAACGCGGACATGGACTGGCGGCTCTACGCTTTGCCTTCCCACCTGCGCGATCCGCGCTGGGGCAATGCCGATCA
>Ga0068868_100000038_pt1 | contig 71746 bp, 60 predicted proteins | sample KBSMisM42_FD_64660 | JGI IMG/M metagenome (GOLD analysis project Ga0068868, IMG submission 64660) | Miscanthus rhizosphere microbial communities from Kellogg Biological Station, Michigan, USA - KBS Miscanthus M4-2 | ecosystem: Host-associated > Plants > Roots > Rhizosphere > Soil ...
TTCTCTGTGACCTCTGTGCCTCTGTGGTGAAACTGGTTGGCGTTAAACTTCGCGGTCGATGAAGACCTTCATTCGGCTGCTGCCGCTGCTGATCACCGCCTCCGCATTCGCGCAATCGACCGCGGATTCGATCATCGCGCGCGAGCTGCAAACGTCGCGGGCGTACGAGACGCTGAGCCACATCACGGACGACATCGGCGCGCGGCTGACGGGATCGAAAGGCGCGGCGAAAGCGGTCGCCTGGACGACGCAGCAGTTTCGCGAATGGGGCATCACGGTCACCAATGAGCCGGTGATGGTGCCGCATTGGGTGCGCGGGCGCGAAGAGGCGCGGCTGCTGGCGCCCGCGGATCACAACATCGTGCTGACCGCGATCGGCGGCAGCGTGGCCACGCCGGCGACAGGCATCACGGCGGACGTCATCGAAGTCGATTCGTTCGATGAGCTGAAAACGCTTGGCGCGGCGAAACTGCGCGGCAAGATCGTCTTCTACAACAATCCGATGGACATGGATCTCGTGCGCACGCACCGCGCGTTCGAGGCCTATCGCATTGCCGTCGCCTTTCGCGGCGCCGGCGCGAGCCGCGCGGCGGAGTACGGCGCGAAGGCGGTTGTGATCCGCTCGGTCGGATCGGCGTCGCTGCGCACGCCGCACACCGGCGCGCTTCGCTACGATCCGAAGCAACCGAAGATCCCGGCGGCCGCGATGACCGCCGAGGATGCGATGCTCGTGCATCGATTGCTCGCGCGCGGAAAGCGCGTGCGCATGCACATGATCCTCACGCCGCGAACGCTGCCGGACGTGATGTCGGCGAACGTGATCGCCGAAATCCGCGGCAGCGAAAAGCCGGAGGAGATCGTCCTCATCGGCGCGCATCTCGATTCGTGGGACCTCGCCACCGGCGCGATCGACGACGGCTCGGGCGTGGCCATGGTCATGGAGACGATGCGCCTGCTGAAAGAGATGAAACTGACCCCGCGCCGCACGATCCGCGCCGTTCTTTTCATGAATGAAGAGAACGGACTGCGTGGCGGCCTGCAATACGCGAAGGATCACGGCAAGGAGAAGCATGTCGCCGCGATCGAGACCGACGCCGGCGGCGCCGCGCCGACGGGATTCACGTCGACGATCAAAGGCGACGCTCTGACCGCGCTCGAGACGCGCACGAAACCGCTTGCCGCCGTTTCCGCGAACCGTTTCGAGGTCGCGGACGAGGCGGGCGCGGATATCGATCCGCTGACGCAGACCGGCGTCCCGAGCTTCGGGCTCGTCCCCGAGCCGCTGCACTACTTCGACTACCACCACACGAACGCCGACACGCTCGATAAAGTCGATCCGAAGGAGCTGGCGCAGGACACCGCCGCAGTCGCGGCGCTGGTGTGGATTCTGGCGGAGTAGGTTTCGCTCCATCCTGCGCGAAGACGCAGGATAAAGTTTCAAGTCATGCGAAATGACATCCTCGGCGGAACGTCCACGTTCGTCGCCATGGCTTACATCATCGTCGTCAATCCGGCCATCCTGAAGGCGGCGGGACTTCCGATTGGCGCGAGCACGGTGGCGACGATCGTCATCGCGGCCATCGGATCGATCCTGATGGGCATTTACGCGAAGCGGCCCATCGCGGTTGCTCCGTACATGGGCGAGAACGCGTTTATCGCCTACGGCCTGGCGGCGCTCGGCATCACCTGGCAGCAGCGCCTCGGGTCGGTCTTCATCAGCGGCATCCTCTTTCTGATCATCACCGTGATCGGGCTGCGCGGATGGCTGGCGAAGTCGATCTCGCAAAGTCTGAAGTTCAGTTTCGCCGCGGGCATCGGACTCTTTCTCGCCTTCATCGGATTGACCGAGACCGGCATCGTGGAGAGCGGAACGGGCGTGCCGGTAAAGATCGGCAACCTGCACAGCCCGCAGGTGCTGCTGGCGATCGGCGGCTTCGTGCTGATGATGGCGCTGATGCGCCTGCGGGTGCGCGGCGCGATCCTGATCGGCATCGCCGCAACCGCGATCCTCGGCATCCTCCTCGGCTACGGACATGCGCCGCGTGCGATTTTCGCGATGCCGTTCGTCGGCGATTACAGCCTCGCGCCGATCGCGTTGCATCTCGACGTCGCCGGCGTGTTGAAGCTCTCGTTCCTGCCGATTCTGCTGACGCTCTTTCTCATGAGTTTTCTCGACACGCTCGGGACGCTTGTCGGCGTCGGCGCTGCCGGCGGCATGCTCGACGCGGACGGCAACTTTCCCGATATCGAGAAGCCGATGACGGTCGATGCGATCTCCTGCTGCCTCAGCGGCCTGCTCGGGACGTCGACGAGCGGCGCGTACATCGAGTCGGCGGTCGGCATCCGCGACGGCGCGCGCACGGGAGCGGCGGCGATCACGACCGGCCTTCTTTTCGCGCTCTCGCTGTTCTGCATCCCGCTGGTCGAGCCGCTGCAGGCCCTCAAGTTTGCGTATGGCCCTGCGCTGATCGCCGTCGGTGCGCTGATGCTCGAGTCGATCCGCCGCGTCGACTTCGACGACCTCACCGAGCTCGTTCCCGCCTTCGCCACGATCGTGATGATGGTGTTCACGTACAACATCGCCAACGGACTGACGGCGGGTCTCGTGCTCCATCCGATCATGAAACTGCTGGCCGGAAGGCCTCGCGAAATTGGCGGCGGATCGATCGTGCTGGCCGCGCTCTGCGTCATCTATTACATCTTCGGCCTGCCCCATTAACGGGCAAAAAAAAGCCCCGGCCGAAGCCGGGGCTTTCACTACAAACGATGATGCGGAGTACTAGAAGCGGGCGCCGATGGCGTACAGGTACGTGCGCGGAAGCTGGTAGCTACCGGCCTGCGAGAACGTCGTCGGAGTACCGCCTTCGACACCGAAGCCGGTGCTGAGCTGGTAGTTCGCGCCGAGCGCGGTGCACTGAGCGGCGCTTTGGCCCGTCGGGCACTGGATTGGCGACTGCGTGAACGGATTGAACGGCAGCAGGCCCGAGCCTGTCGTCTGGTTGGTGCGGACGGTGGTTCCGCGGGAGAGCACTGCTCTGTGATTCAGCGCATTGCGGACTTCCGCTTTCGCAAAGAACGCAAAGTTGTGAATCGGCAGCTCGTAGTTCAGCGCGATGTCGGTCGCGATGATCGAATCGGTGCGGAACTCGCCGCGGTTGCTGAAGAAGTACGTGACGGTGGTCGGTCCGAGCGGGGTAAGAGGGGCAGCAGCGCCGTTCGGTGCGTACTGATGCGTGATGTCGCGAGGCGTACCGTTCGGGTAAATCGGGCTGCCGGGAGTCAGATGCGTTGCGTCGGTGCAGATCTTCGTCGGGTCCGTTGAGCTGACGTTCGACCCGGCGCCGTTCGAGCACATCATCGCAGCCGTGATCGAGATCGACGCGGCGGCAGAGTACGGGCTGCCGGAGTCATAGCGCTCGATGAGGCCGAGGTTGAAATGGCCGATGCGGGTTCCGATGTCGTAGGTGCCCCACGCGCGAACCTTGTGGCGCTGATCCGCGGCCAGGTAGCCGGTCGGCGCGTTCTGTGCGAAATTCTGGAACTCGGTATACGCCACGTTCTTCGCGCCGAAGGTGACCGGGCCGCTGCCGCTGGTCTCGCCTTCGACGTTGCCGGTGAGCTTGGAGTAGGTGTAGTTGGCGCCTACGCCGAAGCCGGCCGGCAGCTGGTACTGACCCTGGAACTGCATGCCCCAGTACTTACGGACCGGGACGTCGGAGTTACCGATGATGTTGAGATCGGTGAGCGCGCCGGTAAGCGGGTTTCCGACGACGGTGCCGAGCGCGACGCTGGTGAAGTTGGCGTAGAAATCGCGCCAGTCGCGGTTGATGTAGTCGGCGCGGAGATAACCCTTGCCGATCTGGGTGCCGGCGCCCAGCGTGAACTCGCGCATGTTGGGCGACTTGATCCCATTCGGGTCGAGCTTGGCGTTGAGTCCCGGAATGGCCGAGGCCAGAGGGGTGCGGTTGATGCCGTTGTTGGCGAGGAACCAGGTGAAGGCCTGTTCCAGCGCAACGCGGGAGTCGAGCAGACCGGTGCTCGGTCCGCCGTAGACGAAGACGTACTGCGCCGGGTTACCGGCCGCGGAACCCTGACCGGCGACGGTCTCGGCCAGACGGCCGCTGTAGATTCCGTAGTGGGTGTCGAGGCGCAGACGGCCGTTGCCGAAGACGTCGTAGATCAGGCCGACGCGCGGGCTGACCAGGCTGTCCTTCGACACGCCGTGTCCGGCGCTGTCGACGGCGTCATTCTTGTCGTAGCGGGCGCCGAGGTTGAGGCTGACGTGCTGATTCAGGTCCCATTTGTCGTTGGCGAAGACAGACGTCGTCTTCAGGTTCGATCCGAGCGATGCGAATGCGACCGGGAAGTAGTTGAAACGGTCGGTATTCGAGGTCAGCTGAATCTTGATCGTGCCGTCGGGCTGCTGCACCGGTGGGGCGCCGCGCACGTCATAACGGAAGTTCGTGGTGGACTGATAGTTGTTGGAGAGCCGCTGTTCCGCCCAATCGTCGTAGCCGACGACCATGTTGTGCGTGCCGAGCGACTTCGTGCCGAGAAAGTAACGGCCTTTGACTTCCCACTCTTTGTTGTTGCGAAGCTCAGGACCGCAGCTTCCGCAGAAGAGCGGAGCATTGCCGGTGCCGCCGTTGAAGGCATCACGCAGCGTCGTTCCGATGGCGAGACCGGCGGCCGTGGTCGGGAACGGAGGATCCTGTCCGCCGAAGCCGACGAATGCGAAGTACTTCTTCGCCCAGTCGCCCTCAATGAGGAAGTTGTTGGTGATGACGCCGTTGTAGTGCAGCGTCTTGAAGTTGTTCGGGTTCTCGACGCCCGCGGTGTTCAGCGTACGGAGGTCGATGCAAGTGCCCTGGCAGTTCTTGTCGGACTTGAGGTCGTTGTTGAGATACGAGCCGACGATGGAATGCTTCTGCGTCAGGTTCGCGGTGAGCTTGTACTCCTGACGGGGATTGCTCGTGGTGACGTTGTAGGCGGCGAGGGTCGGATTCGGCAGCGGCGTCGAGCCGATCGTGGAGAGCGACCGGTTGGCCGAAATCTTCGACTGACGGCCTGCCACGAAGAACCACAGACGGTCGCGGATGATGCGGCCGCCGAGCGTTTCTTCGTACGTGTTGTTGATGTGGTCGATCGGTTCAAGCTGCGTGGCAACGCTCTTTTCGGTCCACTTCGGATTGTCGAGCGAGTCGCGGACGGTGCCGCTGAACTCATTGCCGCCCGACTTGGTGATCGACGAGATGACGCCGCCGGTGAAACGGCCGAACTCGGCCGAAATGCCGCCGGTGAGGACGGTGGTCTCCTGGATGGCGTCCTCGATATAGAGGGCGTGCGTCTGGCCGCGGAGGTTCTCGTTCACCACCGCGCCGTTCACGAGATAGAGGTTGTCGTACGACATGGCGCCGGAGATCGTCGGACCATTCACGCCCGAGCTGACACCCGGCGAGAGGTTGGCCTGCGCGGTCGGGTTGCGCGCCATCGGCAGGCGGTTGACCGTCTCCTGCTTGTAGTTCGTCTCAACCTGCGGCGTCTCCATGACGGTGGCCTGATTGGCGGTGACCGTGATGGCCTCGGCGACGGCCGACATCTTCATGTCGGCATCGAGACGCGTGGTCTCGACGAGGTTGACCTGCGCGTTCTTCACGACGTCGGTCAGACCCGACAGCGAGAACGTGACTTTGTACGCGCCCGGTGGAATGGCGGGAAAGTTGTAGTCCCCCTGCTCATTCGTGACCGTGGTGCGGGTTCCCTGAAGTTTCGGAGACGTGATCGACACCGTCACTCCCGGGAGGTTGGCTCCTGACTGACTGACCGTGCCGGTCAGCGCCCCGGTCGTGCCCTGCGCGAATGCGCCGGCTGCAACCAGGAGCAGCAGGAAGAAACAGATCGTAAATCGTTGTAGCTTCATCGTTCCTCCTTGATTCCCCTCGTTAAACGTTACTCGTGAACAGAAACCTTTGGACTGAGCTGCGTACTGCATGTGCTGAACCGATTTATGCAAACAGACCCTTGGACCTCAAGTCATTGAAAAGCCGTAGTTTAGGTTCAATGCGGACCAATTTAACAAGCCGCGCGATTCAATGCTTTGAACAGCCGCACCGGTTCGCCGCATCGCGCGGCCTCCGGTCCGGCGAGGCATCTGCCGCGGACTCTCTTTGGTATCGTCAACGGAACCTTTGAACCTCTGCTTCTGTGGCGGTGGACGGCCGCCATTCACTGACTACCGGGCGCGCGCATCGTACGCGCCGCGCTTCGCGGTTGCAAGTGTGGTCTTGCGGAACCCCTTATCTCGTCATCTGCCTGTATCGAATCCGATGCGGTTGATCGGCCTCGGCACCGAGCCGCTTGCGCTTGTCTTCCTCGTACTCGCTGTAGTTGCCGTCGAAGTACACCACGCGGCTGTCGCCTTCGAAGGCGAGGATGTGCGTGGCCACGCGGTCGAGGAACCAGCGGTCGTGCGAGATGACGATGGCGCAGCCGGCGAAGTTTTCCAGCGCTTCTTCCAGCGCGCGCATGGTGTTGACGTCGAGATCGTTGGTCGGCTCGTCGAGCAGCAGGACGTTCGATCCTTCCTTCAGCATCTTGGCCAGATGAACGCGATTGCGCTCGCCGCCGGAGAGGATGCCCACTTTCTTCTGCTGATCGGAACCGGAGAAGTTGAAGCGCGCCACGTACGCGCGTGAGTTCATTTCGCGCGGCCCGAGGAGGACTAGCTCCGTGCCGCCGGTGATTTCTTCAAAGATCGTTTTCTCGGGATCGAGCGTGCGGTTCTGATCGATGTAGCCGAGCTTCACCGTCTCGCCGACGCGGATCGTGCCGGCGTCCGGCGGCTCCTGGCCGAGGATCATGCGAAAGAGCGTGGTCTTGCCGGCGCCGTTCGGACCGATCACGCCGACGATTCCGCCCGGCGGAAGTTTGAACTCCATGCCGTCGATGAGCAGCGTGTCGCCGAACGCTTTGCGCACGTCATCCGCTTCGACGACGATGCTGCCGAGGCGCGGACCGGGCGGGATGTAGATCTCGAGATCCTGAACTTTCTCCTGCGTCTGCTGATTGAGCAAATTCTCGTACGAGGTGATGCGCGCCTTCCCTTTGGCGTGGCGGCCCTTCGGCGACATGCGAATCCACTCCAGCTCGCGCTCCAGCGTCTTCTGCCGCTGCGATTCCGACTTCTCTTCCTGTTGCAGACGCGCCTGCTTCTGTTCGAGCCACGACGAGTAGTTGCCTTTGAACGGGATGCCGGCGCCGCGGTCGAGCTCGAGAATCCAGCCGGCCACGTTGTCGAGGAAGTAGCGGTCGTGCGTGACGGCGATGACGGTGCCGGGATATTGCTGCAGGTGCTTTTCCAGCCACTCGACCGACTCGGCATCGAGATGGTTGGTGGGCTCGTCGAGCAGAAGGATGTCGGGCGATTGCAGCAGCAGCCGGCAGAGCGCGACGCGACGCTTTTCGCCGCCGGAGAGGATGCCGCAAAGCGTGTCGCCGGGCGGACAGCGCAACGCGTCCATGGCCATCTCCAGCTTGGAGTCGAGGTCCCAGGCGCCGGCGGCGTCGAGCTTGTCCTGAACTTTGCCCTGCCGCTCCATGAGCTTGTCCATGTCGGCGTCGGGATCGGCGAAGGCGTTGTTGATCTCGTCGAATTCTTTGAGGAGATCGATGACCGGCTGCACGCCCTGCTCGACGATCTCGCGAACGGTTTTGTTCGGATCGAGCTGCGGCTCCTGTTCGAGAAAGCCGACGGTGTGCCCGGGCGAGAGCACGGTCTCGCCGATGAAGTCGCGGTCGGTGCCGGCCAGGATGCGCAGCAGCGACGACTTGCCCGATCCGTTCAGACCGATGACGCCGATCTTCGCGCCGTAGAAATAGGAGAGGTAGATGTCCTTGAGGACCTGCTTCTTGCCGTGAAACTTCGACACTCCGACCATCGAGTAGATGATCTTGTTTGGTTCTTCCGGTTTGGCCATGGGGCGCGGATTCTAAGGCATGAGAACCACAGAGGCACAGAGATCACGGAGGTTACCGCTGTGTCCTCTGTGCCTCCGTGGTTAGACCTCACATCGCGGCTCGCGCCGTCGCTTGTTCTTCGAAACTCACGACCACCAGCGTCTGGTCATCCTCGGGGGGACGATTGCGCGTGAACTTGCGGATGGAGTTGAGCAGCGTCTTCTTGATGTCTTCGGCGTGCATGTGGCCGCAGGAGAGGATTGTCTTCTCGAAGCGTTCGAAACCGTACGGATCGCCGTCGTCGTCAATTGCTTCGATCAGGCCGTCGCTGTAGAGAATGAGGCGATCGCCCGAGTCGAAATCGACGCTGTGCTCCGTGAACGCCTCGCGGCGGCGCACGCCGAGGGGGAAGCCCCACGAGGAGAGAGCCTCGAGGCGCTTCGTGGCGGCGCGGTAGACGTAGGGATCGAGATGGCCCGCCGAGGAGAAGCGGAGCGTCTGCGTTTCGGGATCGAGCAGGCCGAAGAAAAACGTCATCAGAATCCGCTTCGGCGCCGTCTTCATCACGATGTCGTTGAGCACGTTCATCACCGCTTTGGGCGACGGGTCGTAGCCGACCTGCACGAGCAGCGCGGATTTGGCCATGGCCATGACGATGCCGCTGGTCAGGCCGTGGCCGGAGACGTCGCCGAACGCGATGCCGATCTCGCCCGACGGCATCGGCAGAAAGTCGAAGTAGTCGCCGCCGATCTCCGTCGCGGCGCGATAGTGCGACGCGAACTCGGCGCCCGACACCTCGGGTGCATCGACCGGCAGCAGCGCGGCCTGAATCCGATTCGCGGCGTCGATCTCCGCCTTGACGCGCTCGCGCTCGACGATGCGCTTCACGTGCGGCGCGAGGTCCTCGTACGTGTAGACGACCTCGCGCTTCGTCATCATCGCGCCGATGCCGAAGACGAGCAGCGCGGCCAGCGGCAGCGCGAGGACGAGAATCAACTGCCGCAGCATGTGTCCCTGCGCGACGCTCATGAGCGGCACGGTCATCGAGATCAGCGTCGCGCCGAAAAGCGCGGTGGCGGTGGAGAGCAGATCGTACTTGCGGAGCATCAGCACGATCGCGCCGATTCCACCGAAACCGAAGAGCAACTGCGTCATGAGCGGCTCGATCGGAACTTCGCAGACGGAACTGACGACGCCGACCGCGATCGCCGCGATCATGCCGATCCAGAGGAGCCGGAAACGGTTCGTCCACGACATGAAAAACAGCGAGGTGATCGGGAAGATCACGGCATCGACGGCCGCGAAAATCACCACGAGGAACGGTCCGCCGAGCCGCACCGCGACCTCGGTGCCGATGCCCATCGACGGATGCGCCATATGCGTCGCGAGCGGGATCAGGCCGACCAACAACGACGCCGCGGCGACGGCCGGCGCGAAGAGCACGCCGTTGAAGACGGAGCGGCCGACCGTGGCGTTGAGCGGATCGCGGCGAAGAATGGCGTCGAACGACGCCAGCCATTCGCCCCATCGCTCGCGCGTGTAACTCTCGCCGACGGACCAGGCGAAGAAGACGACCACGGCGAGCGGAATGTCGTACAGCAGGAACTTGAACGCCATCTGCGCGGCGGTCGTCGACGCGGCGTCGAGACTGCCCATCGTGTTCCCCTCAGTGGCCGAGGGACCCATGATCAAGTCCACGGTCAGGCAGAGCAGGACGACGACGGCGAACAAAATCGAGCCGGTGCCGATGCCGACTTCGCCCGCGTGGTACTTGCGCAGAAAAATGACCAGCAGAATCAACAGGAGCGCGTAGTTCGTCGCAAAGCGCACCAGCAGGCTGGCCACGCCGCTGCCGGCATCGTCGCCGCGGAAGACGCTGCCGTCGGCGTACTCCTCGTACAGCCCCCAGCCGGAAATCTGGTCGCCGACGAAGAAAACATAGAGGTACGGCACGACGTTGCCGATGGCCAGGTTCGTCTTCACGCGATAGCGGAACATCCAGTCGGTGCGCGAACGCAGCACGTTCGGCCGCGCGTCTTCGAACTGCGGCGACGGCGCGCCGGGGAAAACGCGCGAGTGAACGAAGGCCTCGGCTTTCGGCCGCAGTTGCGCTTCCGTTGCACGCGCACCGGTTTCCTCGGAGCGCGCAATCCGCCGCGCCATGAGCACCGCTCCGGTGCGCTGATCGACGGAGACATAGCCGTACGGCGTGGACTTTTCGAGACCGCGCCGGTAGTAGATGCGCCTGTATCCGCCGAGCCGCGGACCGATCACCGGATCGTCCGCAGCGCGCCGGCGGAGCTCCGGCCTGGGATCGAGCTCTTTGTCCAGCAGCGGCGAATTCGTCCACGCCAGCACGGTCCAGGCGCGATCGACAGGGATGCCGAGCTGGCGCGCCGCGGCGTCGGCGATCGGAACGGCGTCGCTGCGCGTCAGACGGATGCCCTGCGGCTGCGCGGCGTTGAAGCGCGGCAGGAGCACGACGAGCAGCACGATGCCGAGAACGCACGCCAGATAGGGGAGAACTTTTTTCATGACGGAAGAATTAGCTGCATCATAACCGTGCTCGTTGATTACGTTCCGGCGCGCCGCGAGTTTCGCGCGCTACACTTCGGGAAATGTCTGCAGCGATCGATACACCCGCGGCGCAACGCGCTGCCCGCTACGCGCTGGCCATCCTGACGCTCATCAATCTTTTCAATTACCTCGATCGCTGGGTGGTGGCCTCGGTCGTCGAGTCGATCAAGAAGTCGGAGCTGCATCTTTCCGATACGCAACTCGGCCTCGTCGGCACAGGATTCATCGTCATCTACACGATGGCGTCTCCGCTGTTCGGCGCATTTGGCGACCGCCGCAAACGTCCGCCGCTCATCGCGCTTGGTGTAGCGGTGTGGAGCGTGGCGACATCGCTGGCTGGATTCGCGCGCGGATTCTGGTCGCTGTTCGTGGCGCGCTCGGGAGTGGGCGTGGGCGAGGCGGCGTACGGGACGATCGCGCCGGCGCTGCTTGCGGATTCGTTCCCGATCGAACGACGCGGGCGCGTGCTGGCAGTGTTCTTCTGCGCGATTCCGATCGGTTCCGCGGCCGGCTACATCCTCGGCGGTCTGGTCGATCAGCATTTCGGCTGGCGCGCCGCGTTCTGGATCGCCGGCGTTCCCGGTCTGCTGCTGTCGTTGCTCGTGCTTCTGGTCAAGGATCCGCCGCGCGGACTGCACGATGCCGGCGAAGATCATGCGCCGGCGCATTGGACGGAGTCGTATCGCGATCTGCTGCGCAATCGTCCATTCATCCTGACCGCGCTCGGCTACGGCGCCTACACCTTCGCACTCGGCGGCCTCGGGTTCTGGATGCCGGCATTCCTCGAGCGCGTCCGCGGCATGCCGCGCAGCGAGGCCACCGTGACGTTCGGCGGAATCGCGCTGGTGACCGGATTCGTCGGCACGTTCGCGGGCGGCTGGCTCGGCGATTTTTTTCTGCGGCGATCGAAACAGTCGTATCTCTGGGTGTCGGGCATCGCCACGTTGATCGCCGCGCCGGCAGCGTACATCGCCGTTTCCAATCCACATCGCGGCGTTTACCTGCCGGCGATCGCCATTGCCGAGGTGCTCATCTTCATGTGCACCGGACCGGTGAACTCCGCGATCATCAACGCCGTCAAACCGGGCGAGCGCGCCACGGCCGTCGGATTGTCGGTGCTGGTGATGCACGTAGTCGGCGACATCCCGTCGCCACCGCTGATCGGCGCAGTCTCCGATCACTCGTCGCTCGAACGCGCCTTCATGCTCGTGCCGCTGGCCATCGTGATCGCCGGCTGCATCTGGATGTACGCGGCGTGGTCTGCGGCAGCGAAACAATGAGCAGGCGCTCCGAGCCTCACCAGCACAGACAAAAGCTTCGGATCACGGAAGGAACTGACAGCCGATGAACGTAGTGAGACACGCCTCGAAGACACTTTTCGATTGTCTTGAAGACACTTTCCGAGTGTCTTGAGGACACTTTCAAACTGTCTTGAAGACACTTTCCGAGTGTCTTGAAGATACTTTCAAGCTGTCTTGAAGACACTCTCCGAGTGTCTTGAAATAGGACATCGACCACGTCTTGGTTCCGTTTTCCAGACACTCCTGTCTGTGGTTTGGCAGGATGCAGCGTCTGATCCTGCTAACCCAGGGACAATGTGAATATGCGCCGATTCATTACTCCCATCCTTCGTCTGATCGCGCGGACGTTCTTTCGCCGCATCAAGATCGTCGGATGGGAGAAGGTGCCGAACGGGCCGGTGATCTTCGCGGCGAATCATCCGAACGGATTGATCGATCCGCTTTTCCTCCTTTGCTTCGTGCCGCGGCCGGTCTCGTTTTTGGCGAAGGCGCCGCTGTTCAAGATGCCGCTGATCGGCTGGTTTGCGCGCGGGATCGACTCGATTCCGGTCTATCGCACGCAGGACAACTACTCGACTTCGCAGAACCGCGACACGTTCGCCGCAGCGCGGGCGCTGCTCGTGCGCGGCGGCGCGATCGCGATTTTTCCAGAGGGGACGACGCATAGCGAGCCGCGGCTGAAGGAGCTGAAAACCGGCGCGGCCCGCATCGCCCTCGGCTGCAGCGCCGCGGAGTGTCCCGACATCGTCATCGTCCCGACCGCGGTTTTCTACACGGCCAAGCACAGCTTCCGCAGCGACGCCATGCTGTACTTCGGCGACGGCATCGCGGTCGTGCCGGTTGCCGTCGATGAAAACGGCGAACCGCCGCGCGATGCGGTCGCAGCGCTGACGGACCGCGTCGAGTCGGCGCTCGCGGCACTGACGCTGCAGGCCGACTCGCAGGAGGCGCTCGATCTCATCGGCCGCGCGGAACGGATCATGTCGCTCGGCCGCGCGGGGCTGCCGCAGCAGTTGGAAATGCGCAGGCGCTTCATCGACGGCTACACGCGCCTGCGCGAACGCGACCCGCAGCGGCTGGACCAGTTGCAGTCGCGCTTCGAACGCTTCGAAGCGGAATTGGGCGACGCGAACCTGCAGCCGGAAACATTGCCGCGGCCGAGCGTGCGTGGCTCGATCCGAACGATTGCCACGCTCCTCATCGCGCTGCCGCCGGCAATCATCGGCGCTGCCGTTCACTATCCGATCTATCGATTGATCGGCTTCATCGCCACGCGATTCAGCAGCGGCCAGGAGCTCGTGGCGACGACCAAAGCGATCGGAGGGCTGACGTTCTATCCGCTGACGTACATCATCGCCGCCGTAATCGTCGGATGGCGATTCGGACTTGCGTACGGCCTTCTCACCGCGCTCTTCCTCCCATTCCTCGGCTACGTCGCGCTGCGATTCTTCGAACAGCTCGACGACGTGATCGGCCGAACGCGCGCGCTGACGTGGCGCATCGCGCGCCGCAGCGCGTTCGAACGCCTCATGCGAACACGCGGCGAGCTGCGCGACGAGATCGCCGCACTGGCGGAAGAGATGGGCGTCTAAGGCTGCATCGCCGGTCTGCGCAGCGACGCCGGCAACTGTGAGATCACCATCGCGCCGAGGATCAATAGCGCGCCGGCGACGAAGCCGGGCGTAATCGGCTCGTGCTGGAAGACGATGGAGGTGATCGACGCTGCCATCGGTTCGAACGCCAGGATCACCGCGGCCTCGGTCGCCGTGACGCGCGACTGTCCCCACATCAGCGCCACGAACGCGAGCGCCGTCGTCACGATCGCGGTGAAGAGAATCACCGCGATGACGAACGGTGTGAGATGCGGGCGCGGCACGAAGAGCGACGGCGGAATCGCGAGCATGCCGACCACGATCACCTGCACCGCCGCGAGGCCGAGCACCGAGGTGCCGGTACTGTACTTCGCGGAAAGCACCATGTGCAGCGCGAAGCAGACGGCGCAGATGATGGTGAGGACGTCGCCGAAGCCTGCGCGCACGTCGATGCCGCCGATCAGCAAGGTCGTTCCAGCGGCGGCGAGAACGCAGCCGAGCCATGCGCGCGCGGCGATGCGCCGCGCGAACAGCAGCCGGTCGCAGAACGGAACCATCACCACGTACAAACCGGTCAGAAACGCCGATCGCGACGGCGAGATCGACATCAATCCGCGCGTCTGCAGCCAGTAGCCGCTGAAGACGAGCGCGCCGAGGATCAGTCCCGGACGAAGCGCGGATCGCGGCAACTGGCGCGAGGTCCACGCGATCGTGAGAAGCACGACGCCGGCGAGCGTGAATCGCAGCACGATGAATGGTTCCGGCGGGATGCGCGCGAGCACGCTCTTCACAATCGTAAAGGTCGTGCCCCATGCACCGGCGACGAGAAAAAGAACGGTGACCGCGAGCCAGTGCTTCTTCACCGCGAGCCTGACGTGGAGGAATTCGCGCGCTGTTGCTGCATCGTCTCGAGGCGATTCTGCAAATGCAGCATCAGCACGATGAAGATGACGAGGATCAGCAGCCCCACGATGCGCGCGCCCCAGCGATTCATCGCGCGAAGCTCCCTGCGTGCGCCGCCGCCCACTCGATCGCGTAACGCATCGGCGCAGCGTCGGCGATTCCGCGGCCGGCGATGTCGAAGGCCGTGCCGTGATCGACGGAAACGCGCAGGTGCGGCAGCCCGATGGTGACGTTGACCGACTGCTCGAACGCCATCGTCTTGATCGGGATGAGCGCCTGATCGTGATACATCGCCAGCACGACGTCGTATTGTCCGCGAGATGCGGCCAGGAAGATCGTGTCGGCGGGATGCGGACCGCTGATGGTCAGCCCTGCTTCGCGCGCCAGCGCCACGCCGCGTTCGACGACGCGCTCTTCATCACCGAACTTTCCCCCTTCGCCTGCGTGCGGATTCACGCCCGCGACGGCGATGCGCGGCGCGCTGCCGTACAGCCGCGCATATTCGCGGCTGGTGAGCTGCGCGAGGGCGGCGATGTCATCCGCGTCGATGCTGGCGATCGCCTCGCGCAGCGGCAGGTGAACCGACAGCAGCGCGGACTTTAATTTCGGCGAGTCGAAGTACATCGCGTAGTCGTGCCCGTAGCGTTTCAATCCCGCGCGGTCGGCAAGCAGTTCCGTGTGTCCCGGAAACGGCGATCCCGCAAGCGCGATGGCCTGCTTGTGAATCGGCGCGGTGACGAGCGCGGAACAATCGCCGGCGTCGATGGCGCGCAACGCGGCGTCGATCGAGTCGAGCGCGACGCGGCCGCATGCGGCGTCGATGACGCCGTAGCGGATTGGACCTTCACCACCGACGTCTACAAAATCAATGTTGTCGGGAGGAGCCGCGAGCGCGCGGCTGCCGAAGATTTGCGCGGGGATGCTCGCATCGCGCAGCGCCTTGAATACGATCTCCGCACCGATGCCGGCCGGATCGCCGAGTGTGATGGCCAGCGGTTTCACGACGGCGATTGTAGTGGTGCTGTCATTGCGAAGCTTGATGCTTGCGCGATGCGCGGCACATTTCGCGAAGCTTTGGAGTGCGGTGGCGGCCGAGCCACCGCTTTGGGAGGGAGGGGGACGGCGACGATTGCGACGACGGAGCAAGCATCACACGTTGCGTTCCGTCACGATTCCACCGCCCTCCCAAAGCGGTGACTTTGTCACCGCACTCCAAAGTGCTTCGCACGAAATTGGACTTGGCGACGCGCTGAGAAGCCGAGCGAGTTACTCCCCCAGCTCTTCCTCTTTGAACAGATACTTGATCCAGTGCTTCTGGATCAGCAGGTTCGGGGCACCGTCGCGATTTACCTTCAGGCAGGCGCGGTCGTACCACTCGATGCAGCCGCGGATTTCTTCGCCGTCGTTCATCACGATGACCATCGGCGTTTTCGAATTCATCTGCTTGATGTAATAGAAATTCTCGGCGTTCGTGACTTCGGGCGGCGCCGCTTTCGAATTGGGACGGCTGTTGCCGTTTCCGTTGCCGCGGGTCTGGCGTTTGAAGTCGGTCATCGGCGACCGGAACATGCGGCGAGCGCCCGCCTGATTCGCATCTACCTCGTGCTGCCTGTTCATGAATGGCATCGCGTCCTCCCTCGGGCTCTCGTCCACCGTTTCGTGTGACCGTTGCGGAATGCGAAGCCTTGTTTGCGAACCTTGTGCCTTTTCCCTAGAATCCGGGCGCTTTACCGGAGGCCAACCTTGAATTCCGTGGTGTGTATCGCGCAGGTGCCCGACACCGAGACGCGAATCAAAATCGGCGGCGACGGCCGCCACATCGACGAAACCGGCATCAAATACATCGTCTCTCCCTACGACGAATACGCGCTCGAAGAAGCGATTCGACTGAAGGAAAAACAGGGCGGCGACGTCACCGTCCTCGCGTTCGGACCGGACCGCGTGCAGCAGGCGTTGCGCGAATCGCTTGCGCGCGGCGCGACGAAAGCGCTGCACGTGAAAGGGGAGTCGGCCGACGCCGATTCGCTCGGCATCGCCAAAGTCCTCGCGGCAGCGATCAAGACGGTTTCGCACGATCTCGTCTTCTTCGGCAAGCAGGGCGTCGGCACCGACAACTCCCTCGTCGGTCCGATGGTGGCGGAGATCCTCGGCTATCCGCAGGTCAACGTCGTCACGCATCTCGAGGCTGCGGACGGCAAAGTCACGGCGCACCGCGAGATCGAAGGCGCCGAGGAGATCATCGAGGCGGCCACGCCGGCGGTGATCACGGCGCAGAAGGGATTGAACGAGCCTCGCTACGCGTCGCTCAAAGGAATCATGGCCGCGAAGAAGATCGCCATCGATTCGAAGTCGATCTCCGACCTCGGCCTCGCCGGCTCCGACATCGTCAATCAGCGCGTCACCGTCGTCTCGCTGGAACTGCCGCCCGAAAAGAGCGGCGGCCGCAAGATCGACGGCGCCGATCCCGCGGCGGCGGCGAAGGAAATCGTCCGCTACATGAAAGAGGAGGCGAAGGCGCTGTGACCGTTCTCGTATTCTGTGAAGTTCTCGATGGCAAGTTGAAGAAGGCGTCGCGCGAAGCGCTGTCGATCGGACGCAAGCTCGCCGAAGCAGCGGGCGGCGATCTCGCCGCGTTCTCGACCGATCGCGCCGCTGCCGATGACGCAGGCCGCTACGGCGCGAAGAAGCTGTACGTAGCCAACGCCGGCGGCTACAACACCGAAACCTACACCGCCGCGATGCAGGCTGCGATCACCGCGTCGTCCGCGACGATCGTGCTTCTCGGCGGGACGTCGAACGGACGCGATCTCGCGCCGCGGCTCGCTGCGCGTCTGAACGCCGGCGTGGCCTCGGACGTCGATCGCCTCGAATGGAAGGACGGCAAGCTGCGCGCGCGGCGTCCTGTCTACTCCGGCAAAGCGTTCGCCACAGTCGAAATCAGCAGCACGCCTGCCATCGCCACCACGCGCATCAACGCCTTTCCGGCCGAAGAGTCGGGCGGCGGGGCGGCCGAAGTGGTCGAGGTCAGCGCCTCGTCCGATTCGAAAACGAAAGTCGTCGAAACGAAAGTGTCCGAGGCCGATGAACTGTCGATCGTCGAGGCGGACATCATCGCCTCCGGCGGGCGCGGGCTGAAGGAAGCGGCGAATTTCTCGCTGATCCGTGATCTCGCGCACGCCCTCGGCGGCGCGGTCGGCGCGTCGCGCGCGACCGTCGATGCGGGATGGATCGATCACCAGCATCAGGTCGGCCAGACCGGACGCGTGGTCAGTCCGAATCTCTACATTGCCGCCGGCGTCTCCGGCGCGATTCAGCATCTCGCGGGGATGTCCTCATCGAAGCACATCGTCGCCATCAACAAGGACCCCGAGGCGCCGATCTTCCGCGTCGCGGACCTCGGCGTAGTCGGCGATCTCTTCACGATCGTCCCGGCGCTAACCGAGGAAGTGAAGAAAGCAAAAGCGCACTGAGAAGTGGATTAGTGGATTAGTAGATCAGGACGCGGGAGTCGCACCCTAATCTACTAATCACTAATCTACTAATCCACTAGTTGCGCGACGACGTGTTGTTCGCCGTCTGCTCCGGTTTCTCGGGAGACTGCGGCGGGCCGCCGATGATGGTCTTGGCCGCGTATCCGGCGGACATCGAGATCGGATTCGTTCCCGGCGGGAGGCACTCCAGCGTCAGCATGATGGCGTGGCGCGCGTAGGGCGCGTCGCAGTGATGTTCATTTTTCGCGTTGTAGATCTTCGGGCTCTTGGCCACGATGCGCTTGCCGTCGAGAACGATGAAGTAATACTCGATGGCCTCGTTCGGATCGAATTTCGGCAGCGTGACCTGTGAAACCTTGCCGAGGTTCTTGCCGTCGACGAAGCACCAATCGGTGGCGCCCTGGCGGCGGAAATAGGCGCGGAGAAGGCCTTGGTCGGCGGTCTCGACCTGCATGATCGGCATCTCACCCTCGAGCATGCAGCCCGGCGGATTGTGATCGATCGTGCCCGGCTGAATGCCGAACGCGGTGACGGCGCACATCGCAAACGCGAGAGTGAGGAGGATGCGGGTTTTCATGGTCACCTCGGACAAAGCGAGATGATACGGCAAAATTTCACTGCTGGGCCATGATCCGGTCGCGATAGGCGAGGATGGCCGGCGTTTGCGGCAGCGCCGGAAGCGCGCGCGTGATGAGCTGCTTGGCCAGGCTGAAATCGCCGAGCTCGTAGCGATTTACTGCCTCGTAGAACATGTGCGACTCTTCGCCGGCCTTCAGCGGATACGTTTTGCGGTACTGCGCGGACGACTCGGCGTAGAGCGCGGTCTGGCTGAGCGCGCGCGCCAGCGACTGACGATCGGAGCGCTGCAGATTGGGAAGCAATGCAATGCGGCGAAGCTCCGTGCGGGCTCCGACGATGTTTCCCGCCGACACCATCCGCTCCGCTGCCGCGATTTGATCGGCGACCGGTGCAGTGTTCGGCGCGACCTCCTGCGGAGCGGGAACGGGAGCCGGCGGTTGCTGCTGCGGCTGCGTCCTCGGAACGGGCGCAGGCGCGACCGGCTGCGGTGCGACGGGCTGCGGTTGCGGAACGACAGGTTGCGGCTGAGGGGCAACCGGTTGCGGCGTCGGTTTCGGCTCGATGTTTTGCAGCGCCTCGCGAACGTCCGGCCGCGCGAGAACCGCGTTCGACGCGGTCCGCTGCACGCCGGTGGCGTCGGCGGCGCGTCCGATCTTGACGAGCGCGATGAGATAGGCGGCCGTCTCGTCGTCGGTCAGATGGCGGCGCGTGCGGACGATGGCGTAGTGCTCGGCCACCTCGCTCCACGTGTTGTGCGCGCGGCCGATCTGGGCGAGCGCGGCGTGTGCGTTCGGGTTCGTGTCGTCGGACGCGAAGGCCAGCGTAGCGTAACGGCGCGCGCCCGCTTCGTCGCCGGCGGCGACGCGTTCGAGCGCCAGGCGGCCATAGTCGAGCGCCGGCTGCGGCGGCGGCGCTTCGACCTTGTCGTTTTCCTTCGGTGCGGTGACGGCCACGTTCGGCTGTTTCGTCGGCGTCGGCACGACGGACGTGTGCCGGCTCGGCCGCGGCGCGCCCGATTGCACTGCCGGCGCTTGCGGGGCCAGACGGGCGAAGGCGGGAACGCTTGCGAGCTGATCGCGCGTGAGGACGGCGGGAAGGAGCTGTTCGAACGAGGCGCGAACGTCGGGAGGAAGTTTCAGCGCCGCGTACGAGGGCGTGATCTTTTCGGCCTGCAGAACTTTCAGCGCCGCCGTGCGCGCATCCTCGGCGTGCTCCAGGCGATCATTCGTGACCGCAAGGTAGACTTCCGCAGTGATGTACGATGGGATATCATCGACCCGTCCGAACGCGGCCACGCGCAGTTCGTCCACCGCCCGCGCGTACGCTCCGCGGTTGAAGTCGACGATGCCGCTCTGGAATCGCGCCTCGTAAAAGTTCTGCGCGAAAACCGGGACGGCAGTCGACAGCGAGAGAAGCGCCACAAGCGGGCGCAGCAGTGCGTTCACTTTGTTAAAAGCTTTCGTAATCGACCGAACAGACCGCCGGATTCGGTGCTGATCGATTCCGGCAAGTCCGGATCGTACACGAGTCCGCGGCTTTCTACGATTGATTTTGGATTGTCCACGAAGAGCGATTGCGCGATTTCTTCGCCCACCAGTTCCACCACGCGCTCCCTCGCGGCCCGAAAGCGCGGCCGTCGTTTGGTGACGTTGTGCGCGTCCGTGGCCATCACGTGAACCCATCCGCGCTGCAGCCAATCGATCGCCGCGGCTTGCGCTTCCGGTCCGAACTCGCCCGTCACGCTGCCCGTGGTGACCTGCGTCTTCACGCCGATCCGGATCAGTGACGCCAGGAACTCCGGCTTCGACTGAAAAACGATGTTGCGCTCCGGATGGGCGATGATCGGCACCCATCCGTCGAGTTGCACGCGGTACAGCGGATCGCGGACGAGTGGCGGCACGGTGTGGCTCGAAAACTCGACGAGAATGTACCGTCCTCCGGCCAGCGGCAGGATCGATTCCGTGCGCAGCATCTCGTCCATGTCGTGTCCGAAAAAATATTCGGAGCCGAGGACGATGCGCGGCCGGTCGCCGACCGCGGCGCGAAGATCGTCGAGGATCTTCGCCAGTTGCTCGCGCGACGTGTTCTTCCACCGGCCGCGAAGGACGTGCGGCGTGGCTACGATCGTTTCGATGCCTTCGTCCGCGGCCATGCGGCAGAGATCGACGGACTCCGCCATCGTCGGCGGCCCGTCGTCCACGCCCGGCAGGCAATGATGATGGATGTCGATCATGCGAGGAGTCCCTCGCGGATGTTAGCCGACTCGCTTCTGCGGCGGTTCCTTCGACGCGTTGCCATCCTCGTCGTAGTAGTCGTAGTAGCTCTTCTTGAACGAGTAGCCGTACTGCTGCAGATCGAGGTTGTTGAGCAGCGCCCCCAGGACTGGGATGTTGCTCTGGCGGAGGCGTTCGGCAGCGCGCTGCACGATGTCGCGCGGCGTCTGGCCGCCGTGAACGCAGAGCACGACGCCATCCGCATTCGCTGCGAGGACGATCGAGTCAGTCACGGCCATCACCGGCGGCGAGTCGAAGATGACGAAGGCGAACTTCGCGCGGATTTCGTGGATCAGGTGCTTCATCCGGTCGGAGCCGAGGAGCTCGGACGGATTGGGCGGCGTCGGTCCGGAAAGGATCAGCGAGAGATTCGGAACCTGCGTTTCCTGGATGACGTCGTCGATCGGGATGTTCGCCGCGAGGTAATTGACCAGTCCGAGGTTCATCTTTCCGCGGAAGACCTTCTGCAGCCGCGGACGGCGCAAGTCGGCGTCGATGAGCAGGACCGGCTTGCCCATCTGCGCGAGGACGGTGGCGAGATTGACGGAGGTCGTGGTCTTGCCTTCGCGCGCGAACGTGGACGAGATCACGATCACTTTCGGCGAGCTGGCCGAGGCGAGCAGCAGCGACGTCCGGAACGCGCGATAGGCCTCGGCGATGGCCGAGCGCGAGTCGCTGTGCGGCAGCAGATCGATCCCCGCCTGCGGCTCGCCGCCTTCCGGCACCGGGCGAAGGCGCGCCGTTCCGCGTCCGTAGCCATAACCGTAACCGTATCCGCCGCGGCCCGCGGAGTTCGCCGACGGAATGACGCCGAGCGACGCGAACTTCGTGACGCGCTCGAGCTCCTCGGGCGTCTTGATCGAACGATCCATGTACTCGAGGAAGAAGATCGCCGCGAGCCCGAGCACCACGCCGAGCGGGAAAGCGCTCTGCAGATTCTTCTTCATCGTGACGTTGAAACGGCCCGTCGGAAGATCGGCGTGTTCGGTGATGTGGATGTTGGTCGACGACGTTGACCCGCGCAGCCGCGCCGTGACCTCGGTCTCGTTCTGCCGCTTCTCGAGTTGTTCGAGCAGCGACTGTTTCGACGCCAGCGAGTTCGTCAGGTCGGTGAAGCGCGCAGCGCTGGTGTTGATGTCCATCGTCTCGCGCTTCTGCATGCCGAGCGCGGACAGCATCTGGTTTTCGTTCTGCTGCGCGGCGACGAGGTCGCGGCGCGCGGCGTCCTTGGCACGCTCGAACGCCGCGGCGATCGCCGCGGTGCGCGCCTGGTGCGTCTTGTCGATGCCGTTCTTGATCGTCACCATCTCCGGATAGTCCGGCTTGAACGTGGTCAGCTTCTGCTGGTAGTCGCGCGTTCTTCGCGACTCGTCTTCCGTGAGCTGGGCGACGAGCGGGTCCGTGCTGGTGATCGACTCGGGATTCGAGCGAACCAGGGCGTCGTACGCGTTCTGCTTTTCGATGCGTGCATTGGTTGCGTTCTGCAGGTCCGCATTCAACTTCGCCAGACGCTGTTGCGGAATGCTGCTCGCGTCGGCGGTGGAGATGATCCCTTTGCTTTCGCCGTACCGCTGCAGCTCGCGCCGCGTGGCCTCGATGTCTGAACGAATCTGCGCAATCTGCCGGTCGAGAAATTCGCTGGCTTCTTTCACCGACTCGAACTTTTTCTCGTTGTTGAGCCGTATGTACGAATCGCCCACACCTTCGGCGATCTTCTGCGCCAGGCGCGGCGAGGTGGAGACGTAGCTGACGTCGACCAGCGAGGTGGCGTGCACCGGAACGACGTCGAGCGGACCGACGACCGCGCTGGCCATCTGCGAGCGAATTTGCGCGATCTGCGCCGGCGTCTTGCCGGCGATCCCGGCCGGATAAAACTCGGGATCGCTGAGCAGCTTCTGATCGTCGATGACTTTCTCGCCGAGACCGCGGGTCTTCAGAAGCACGTACTGCGTCTGCAGGAACTCCTGGTCCGATGCCGCGATGCCGAAGAGATCATCGACGGTGAGCTGGTTCGGATTCTCCCGCTCGATCTGGATCTGAATGCTCGACTTGTAGAGCGGCTTGGCGAACTCGCTGGCCAGGTACGTCCCCAGCATCACCACGACCACGATCGACAGCGCGACTTTCCATCGCTTGTAGATGATGTTCCAGTAATGGGAGAGATGGACTTCCTGCGTGTTCAGGTCCATGCGTGATGGTAACCGGTAACGGTTGCAACGGCTTCCAACGAATGAGGCAGCAGCCGCGAGGCGCTCCCTCGGCCTGCGATCAGAAGAAGCTTTCCTTGAAGACGATGCGGTCGCCGTCGAGCAGCAGCACGTCGTTCTGGCGTCCGTCGATGATCTTCTTGAAGTCGTACTTGAACGTCTTCTCGGCGCCGTTGACGACGCGCTTCAGGATGACCTGTTTCGAGGCGCGATCGGTCGGTCCGCCGGCGGCGGCCAGTGCCTGCAGAAGCGTCGGCGTCTGCGAGCGGCGGAACTGCACGCTGCCCGGATGCATCACTTCGCCGAGGACGTAGATGTTGATCTGGCTGTCGATGGGGACGTTGATGACGTCATTCGGACGCAGCGGGAGGTTCAGATCGGGATTGCCGTTGACCATCAGGTCGTCGATGTCGATGGCAATCTGTTCGGTCAGTCCGTTCGCCGCCGTGCGCAGGACGTAGAGCGACCGCCCGTAACCGTTGGCGAGCCCGCCGGCCTGCGTGATGGCCTGGATCAGCGAGATGTTGCCGGTGATCCCGATGCGGCCCGGACGCGTCACGGCGCCGATCACAGAGATCGGTTTGCTGCCCGCTTCGATGACGGTGACGGTGACGTCGGCCTTGTTGATGTACTTCGCTTCGAGCAGCGACTTGATGCGGGCCTCGAGATCGGCCGGCGTCAGGCCGGAAACCTCGACTTTGCCGAGGAGCGGCATGGTGATGCGGCCGTCGTCGCTGACGGTGATCTTCGTGTTGAGGGTCGGATCCTGAAAGACTTTGATTTCGATGTAGTCGCGCGGACCGATCGGCGCATCGCTCGCGCTCGGAGCGTTTTCGCCGAGGAGTGTCCCGGGCTGAACCTGCGCGACGGCCGGCAGCGCCAGCGTGGCGGCAGTCAGCATCATGGCGGTCAATGTGAGATAGGAGAGACGTTTCATTTGAATCCTTCCAATGCTAACGCCGCCACCCCGTCTCCGGAGCAGCGGCGAGAAAAACAACCCTCGTCGCTATTGGACCGGCGCTCATCGTAAGGGTGGATTGTCATCTCGCCGTCCCGCTGATGTGAATCTTTCATCAAAACGGCCCCCTCGTTAGGGGTTGCGATTAGTTATTTGGCTGACGTTACGGCGTCAACGACAAACGGAACAGGACGCGTATTCCTTTGTCCTCGTTGATGTCAAAGTTCGAAGTCCGGTTGACGTAGCCAACGTCGAGACCGCCGCGAAGGCGAGCCAGACCGTACGTGAAGCCGATGGAGGGGAAGCTGAAGACGTCACGGCGTTTGAGGAAGCCGTGCGGACCGAGAGCAGGGACGTCGTAGAGGTCGCGGCCGATGGCGTACTGCGCGTTCAGCGTCAGGCGCCGCGTCGCGTCCCAGGACAGGAGGCTGCTGAGCCGGTCGGCGATGTAGTAGTTGTTGTTCGTGAAGATGGAGAAGTCGAGGTCGCGCGATGCCGCGATGGATGCCTGCGTCGAATGTCCGATTTTCCTGTTGGACGTGATGTTGCCAAGGGCGCCCCGGAAATTGTGCTGCGAGGGATCGTCAAAGTCGAGCTTGCCGGCGCCGGCTTCCAGACGCGTCACGGTGCGTCCGCTGTCATGGACGAAGCCGGCTCCCATAAACGAGCGCCGGCTGTCCTTGTTCAGCGCGTTTTTGAAGGAGTAATCGCTGAACTCGCCTGTCAAAAACAGCGACGTGAGCGGGAACGTTTTGTGGTTGATGGCGATGCGATAGTTATGTCCCTTCCGGTCGAGGAGCTCGATCGGCACCAGATCGGGCTGAATCTTGTCGAGCGGATACGAAGCCTTCAGCGCGGAGGCATTGAATGTCGCGCTCGTGCGGCTGGAGTACTTCAGTTCCCCGGTTACGCCATAGTTCGTGGCGCGTTCCGAAAGAAGGCGCGCGATCTCGGAGACGTCCGCGCGGAGCTGATCGGCACTCTCACCATAGACGTCGAGGTAGAGATGATTGAGCAGGTATTGCGCATCGGCACGGGCGCGATAGCCGAAGACGTCGCGCTTGCCGCCGCGGTTGAAAAAGCTCCACTCCGGCCGGACGTAGATCGAGTAGATGGTCTTCTTCGACGGAACGATGTAGAGGCGCGTCGGCGCCTGGATGCCGAAACGGAAGCCCGACTGCTTGTCGGCGGTCGGAACGTAGAAATTGGAGTCGTAGCCGATGTCGGAGAGCTGGAACGTGCTGAGGAGGTAGAACGGTCCGTGATGGAAATGCGCTTTGCGCAGGTCGCTGGCGATCTCCTGGCTTGCGGAGAACTGGCGTTCACGGTCGCGAAGACCGTTCTGCGCCCAGAGGCCGCGCGCGCAGGCGCACAACGCCAGGGCGACGATGAGAAGCCGCTTTCCTTGCCGCACGTGCCCTCCCATAGCCATCACGTAAGATTCGGACCGGGCTGATGTTAGCACGGCCTCAGCATCGCCTCAGTATCGCCTCTACAATGGCCCCCGATGCGGAACGCGGTTGAGTACGCCCTCTTTGCGTCGCTTCTGGCGTTTCTCGTCTGGGTTCCGATGCCGTTCGGATCGGCCAGCGACGCGTCGCAGCCGGCTCTCATCCTGCCGCCGCTCCTGATCTGTTGCGCCGCCGCGCTGCTGCGCGCCGCGCGCAAAGAGCCGCTGGTGATGACGCGTTCCGGCCGCATCTGGACAACCGGCGGCATTCTGTTCGTGCTCGTCATCGCACTGCAACTGCTGCCGCTGCCCGCTGGTCTCCTGGCGCTGATTTCGCCGCACTCGGCGGCGATCTGGACGCGCGCGACGCACGCCGCCGCGCTCGCCGGCGTCGCGACGGGAACGAATCATCCAATCACGATCGATCCGCAACACACGGCTCTGCACTTCTACCGCGCGCTCGCGTACTTCGCCACGTTCCTCTCCTCGCTGCTCCTGGCGCGCGACACCGCGCGGCGCATCGCGTTGGCCGCGGTTCTCGCCTGCGCCGGCGTCTTCGAAGCGTTCTACGCCGTCCATGAGGCGATCCTTGGCCGCTACGCGATCTGGGGGTGGAAGAACACGCTGATCTTCGGACGCCCGAGCGGCACGTTCGTCAATCCCAATCACTTCGCGCACTACGCGGCCATCGTCCTGCCGATGGCGCTCTACATTTCCGCGCACGCCTGGCACACCGCCGCCCCTGTCGGCGCGACGTTCGCACGGCGGCTCGTGAAGCTCGTCGAGCGCCGCTTCCTCCCGTTCGCGTTCGGCCTGCTCGCGGCACTCGGCTGCGCGGTGGCGGTGTTGATGTCGGAGTCGCGCGGCGCGTTGCTGGCGCTCATCGGCGGATTCGCGATCGTCGGTGCGATGGCCAGCGACAAAAAGAGCGCGGCGTTGCGCGCAATCCTGATCGCCGTCGGATTGTCGGCCGCGATCGTCGCTACGCTCCTCGTGCTCCGCCGTCCCGGAACCGTGACGCGCTTCGAGACGAGTGAAGCGTCGCAGGTCGTGACACGCCGCGACTCGATAGTGGCAGGCGTCAAGATCTGGAAGATGTTCCCGCTCTTCGGCAGCGGAGCCGGAACGTATCCCGACGTCGTCTTGAGCACGCGCGCGACCACCGGCGACACGCTCGCCAATCACGCCCACAACGACTACGCCGAAATTCTGGCCACCACCGGCGCGGCCGGTTTCGTCGTCTCGTTCGTCGCGCTCCTCGGCGGCTTCGCGGTGCTGGCGCGCAGTGCGTTCGGCGCGGCGGGCGAGCCGATGAGCTGGCGCCGCCGCGCATTCAAGGCGGCCGCGCTGACCAGCATCGCCATCGCCATGATTCACGCGCTCGTCGATTTCAACTTTTTCATCCCCGCCAATCCGATCACGCTCGCTGCAATCGCGGGAGCGGCGGTCGTCGCTAGAGAGTCGTGATTCCGTTGATGTGTAGCCGGCGCACGCCGCCGTTTCGCGTCGCCGGATTGGCCAGCACGACTTCGACGCGATGCGAGCCGGGATTGCCGACGGGAACGATGAAGTCGTGCTTCGCGCCGACTTCCCCCTCGGCGCGCAGCACGTCGTCGACATACACCTCGGCGTACGCGGGTACGTTGTCCGTTTCGATCGTAGCGATGTTGAGCGAGACCGCATGGCTGGCGTCGATCTTCCGCCACCCGCGATAGCAGACGTCGTTTCCGCACAGTCCCTGCCAAGCGGTTTCGACGACCGGCACGCGGCGGGGATCGGCGGAGCCCAACTCGATCTGCGCCGCCAGGTTGTTCTCGCCAAGTTTGCGCGCCAGGAGGATTCGCGTGGCGTCGGAAGCGGATCCCTTCCGGTGCGCGATCAGTTCGAGCCCGTCGAGCGGCCCGAGGTTGTGCCGCAACGCGTAATCGACGATCGCATCGATGACGGTCGGTTTGCCGGGCACTTCGTCGAGCGGACGGCGATGGAGTTCGTCGAGTAGCGCAGCGATCAGCGGCTCCCCATCGGCGCGGTACGGCGGATCGGGGAAATGTGCGATCAAATCCGCGGGCGAACTGCTGTGCGCGCGCCGCGCGAAATCGTCGAGGCGCTCGCGCTGCGAGTCCGCGCGCAGTTTCCGGTAGTCGTCGAACAATCCGTTGCGCAGTGCCAGCGAGATGAGGATTCCGGTCGCGTATTCGGTGCGCGGCCGCGCGCGTTCCAGCATCGACAGATCGCCGGTCAACTCGAAAAGCGGTTGCGCCATCCGCGCGAACCGCGATTCGTCCGCGAGCAGCGGCGCGTACGCGTTCAGCACGTCCTGATGGTCTTTTGGCGAAAGCTCCTGCCAGTGAAAAAACGCGGCGCGCGCAAACGAACTGGCGGGCCCAGGCTTCTCCGGCGCCAGTCGCGACGCATGGTCGTACGCAGTCCGCCACAGCTCTACGCGCTTATCCGACGGCGAGTCGAGCGAGACCTCGGTCAACAGCGTCGCCGCTTCCCAATCGGTCGGATGCTTTGCCACGCGTGACGCCAGCGCGGTCACGCCCGTGGGCAGCGGCGGCGAACCGATCTCCGGCGGACGCAGAAAGAAGAGCAACGCCGATCCGGCCATCGCCACCGCGACCACGATGAGAAACAGCCGTGCGCGGTGTCCGGTCACGTCAGGATGCGTTCCCATTCCGCAAGCGCGATGTGCGGCGCGAAGCGCTCGTCGTACAGCCGCCGTCCGCGAAGACCCATGGCGCGCGCGCGCTCGCGATCGTTCGCAAGCTCGCGGATGCGCCGCACGAGATCGTCGCCGTCTCCCTGCGCGATGACGAAGCCGCAATCATTTTCCCGGATGATACGCGCCAGCGCGCCGTCAGCCGCGCCGACGAACAGCACCGGCCTCGCCACGGCCAGCACGCCGTAAAACTTGCTCGGCACGATCAACCCTTCGAGCTCGGGACGAAGCGTGACGAGATGTGCGTCGGCGACCGAAAGGCTTTCGCTCAATTGCTCGCGCGGGGCGTAGCCGCGGAATCGCACGTTCGGCAACTGCTTCGCGCGCAACTCCGCCGCTTGCGCGCCGCCGCCGGTGATCGCGAACTCGATCGCGTCGTCGTTGCGCAATGTTTCCATCGCGGCGAGCATCGTCGCGCCGTCGTGCGCGCGCCCGAGGTTGCCGGAGTAGCCGATGACGAACGGGGAGTGAGGGACGTCGACCGGATGCAGCGCTGCATCGGCCCAGTTGTGGATCACTACCGCATTCGGCAGGCGGTCCGCCATCCGATCCGCGAGCGCGACGTTCGCCTTCGCGCGGCGCAGCGACCAGTCGCGGATGCCGCGCAGCCACCGCACGCCGCGCATGCCGAGGGCTTGGGCGACGTCGGGGAAGAGGTCTTGCGTCCAGTTGATTAGCGTTGCTCCGCGTAGCATCGCCGCCAGCGCCGCGACGACCGAAATGAGTGGCGGATCGGTTAGCGCCACGATCGTCGTACTGCCTCCGCTGCGCCGAAGCAGCGCGAAAAATGCGCTGACGTAAAACGTCGCGTAGTCGAGCGCGCGGCCCGGCAGAAATCCGCGTCCGAACGTCGTCGACCAGACCCTCCGCACCGTCACGCCGTTCACCGTTTCGCGAGAAGGAAGGTTCGCCGAGGCATCCTCGTAACGCTGCCGGCTCGTCACCACCTCCACGTCCCAACCGCGCGACGCCAGATGGAACGCCAGGTCGGAGAGCATCTGACTTGTTGCAGAATGATCGGGATGAAAGTAGCGATTGACGAAGAGCACGCGTCGCGTCATTGCGGTGCAGCCATTATCGGCGAAGCACAGACAAGAGTGTCTGTTCCACAATGATCATCCTCGGCATCAACGCCCATCACGCCGACGCCGCTGCCTGCATTCTCGTCGACGGCAAGCTCGTCGCCGCGGCGGAGGAAGAGCGTTTCCGGCGAATCAAACACTGGGCGGGATTTCCGTCGGTCGCGATCCGCTACTGCCTCGATGAAGCGCACGTCGATCTCGACGACGTCGATCACATCGCCGTCAATCGCGATCCGAACGCCCGGCTGTTTCAGCGCGCGAAGTTCATCCTCGCAAAACGGCCCTCGCTTGGCGCAATTCGCAAGCGGCTCGCCAATCGAATGCAGGTCGCCGGCATCGAGGACGAGCTGAAGCAAGCGTTCGGACTCGAAACGCTGAAACCGCGTTTGCATCACGTCGAACATCACCGCGCGCATCTCGCCTCGGCGTACTTTGTCGCGCCGTTCGATGACGCCGCGGTTCTCTCCGTCGACGGCTTCGGCGACTTCGTCAGCTCGATGTGGGGCGTCGCGTCGAAGAACAAGATCGAAGTCCTCGGCGAAGTCGGTTTTCCGCACTCCCTCGGCATCTTCTACACCGCCATGACTCAGTTTCTCGGCTTCCCGCATTACGGCGACGAGTACAAGGTCATGGGCCTCGCGCCGTACGGCAAACCGACGCAGGTGGACGCGATGCGCGACATCGTGCGCGTGCAGAGCGACGGCACGTTCCGCCTGAACCTCGACTACTTCACGCACCACTCCGCGGGGCTGGACATGGTCTGGCAGGGTGGGATGCCGGTCATCGGACCTGTATTTTCAAACCATCTCAGCGATCGCCTCGGCGCCGTGCGCGCGCCCGACGAGCCGATCGAGCAGAAGCACAAAGACCTCGCCGCGTCAATGCAGGCCATGTTCGAGGAAGCCTTCTTCGCGCTGGCGAACGCGCTGTACGAGAAGACGAAAAATCCTCGCTTCTGCCTCGCTGGCGGCTGCGCGTACAACAGCGTCGCGAACGGTCTCGTCTTCGACCGCTCGCCGTACAAGGACCTCTACATCCAGGCCGCCGCGGGCGACGCCGGCGGCGCGATCGGCGCGGCCTATTGGGTCTGGAACGAGATCCTCGGCAACACGAAGTCGTTCGTGATGACGCATGCCTACTGGGGTCCGGAGTATGACGACGTGGCCATCGACGAATCGATCACGGCGCGCCGCGCCGATCTCTATGCCGCGCAGTGCACGATCGAACGCGTGATCGACGAGCGCGAACTTTGCCGGCGCACCGCCGCGCGCATCGCCAACGGCGACGTCGTCGGCTGGTTTCAGGGACGGATGGAGTGGGGCCCGCGCGCGCTCGGCAACCGCTCCATCGTCTGCGATCCGCGCCGCGCGGACATGAAGAACATCCTCAATCAGAAGATCAAGCGCCGCGAGTCGTTCCGCCCCTTCGCGCCCTCGGTGCTACGCGACGCGGTCGGCGAATGGTTCGAGACCGACTACGACGTGCCGTTCATGCTGCAGGTCTACCAGATCCGCGAAGAGAAGCGCGCGCAGATTCCGGCGGTGACGCACGTGAACGGATCGGGGCGATTGCAATCGGTCGACGAACAGCAGAACGCGCGCTACTACCACCTCATCGAGGCCTTCCGCGATGCCACCGGCGTTCCGCTCGTGCTCAATACCTCGTTCAACGAAAACGAGCCGGTGGTGAACACGCCCGCACAAGCGCTCGACTGTTTCCTGCGCACGAAGATGGACCTGCTGGTGATGGGCGACGTGATGATTCAGCGTCAGTAAGTCTCATGCACGCGGCCAGAACCGAAGTAGACAGGGTGCAATCGGTTCCCGGCACGGTGCCAAAGCCGCTCCTGCAAAGCGTCATGCCTGGGCTCGACGCCGTAAGAGGGCTCGCGGTGTTGGTGGTCGTTACGTATCATGGTTTCTTTTGGAACGCCGCAACGGATAATCTGCGCGGCGCGGAACGTCTCATCATTTTTCCTTTTCAGGGCGGCTGGCTCGGCGTACAGCTGTTTTTCGTTCTCTCGGGTTTCCTGATCACAGGTATTCTGCTCGATACGCGGCGGCAGCGTCATTATTACAGGCGCTTTTATTTGAATCGCGCGCTGCGGATTCTTCCGGCCTATATTGCGTTGCTCATTCTTCTCGCAGTGTTGCGAGTTGCTCAGATGCCATTTCTGATAGTCAGTCTTCTGTTTCTGTCCAATGTCACGGCGCTCCTGGGTATCCCGATGCAATATCCGCCGCTCTGGTCACTTGCGGTCGAAGAACAGTTTTACCTGCTCTGGCCGTTTGCCGTGCAGTATCTTTCCGAGCGCTCTCTGACGCTTCTGGCCGGCGCGATCGTCTTTATTACACCGCTGGTGCGTTATCTAGCATGGAACTGCGGAGCAACTGAAGGACTCTTTTACTATACCTGGTTTGTGATGGACGGTCTTGCAATGGGCGCGCTCATCGCGCTCTTTACCCGCGACAAAAAGACGACTCGGCGGCGAGCCGTTGTTGCCGGTACGTTGCTGGGCGCGGCGGGGGCGGCTCTTCTCATCCTGGGTGAGCCGTTCGGGATTCTGCATCGCGCTACTTTGGCAGGGGCAACATTTCAGTTGACTCCGTGGCACTTTCTGTTCGCGTCGCTAATTCTCTTTGTTCTTGTAGCGGGATCGTGGCCGCGGAGCAGGATCGTCAGTCCGGCGTGGCTCCGCTATCTCGGGCGGATCAGTTATGGCTTGTATCTCATTCATGTTTTAGCTTTCGATGCGTTCGACCATGTAGTCGAGAAGAAATTTCTGTCGCGGGAGACGTTCTTCCGCGGAACTGCTCCTGGCCTGGCATTGCGTTTTGTGATCGCCGGCGGCTTCGCGATACTTGCCGCATCACTTTCGCGCGAATACTTCGAGAGTTTCTTTCTGCGGTTTAAATACAAACCACAATCTCCGGAGATCGCGGAGCAGCCTGGAATCTGAGTTTTCGTCACGCGTTACGAAACAGCGCCGCGGAAAGCATGCATTCGGCCAGGAAGCGCTCGAATGCATAGCGCCAACCGGCGCGGCCATCGAGCAGGGCTTGCTTCACGATCAACGTATAGAACAGCGTCGCGAACGGCGCGATGACGCGCAGCTTGCGGATGCGGCCCCTCATCGGGAGCGAACGCCAGGGCGCCGCACGGAGTTTCGCAGCCTCCTGGCGCATGTACTTCCGTTGGCGTTCGATGAAGCGGCGCAGGTCCTTGCGGTCATCATGAATGAGCGGTGTGCGCAGCCGCTCGAGGCGGCCGGCGACACGGACCCGCTGTGTGTGGCCGTCCTGCCAGAACCCGAACGCGCCGCGCCGCAGCAGGACGGCGCGCGGCGGATAGAGTGCGGAATGAAGCCGGCGTCCATGAATCGCATAGATGAATGCGGCTTCATATCCGGCCAGGTCCGGCGGCGGCTGCAGCGACGCCAGCTCGGTAACGAGTGCTTCGGATACGAAATAATCCGCGTCAAGAGTCAACACCCACGGCGTCGTCGCCTGCTGCACCGCGAAGGTCCATTGCCGATCGTGAGAATCGAAGGGCCGAGGAATTACGCGGACGTTTGCGAAGCGGCGAGCGATGTCGGTGGTGTTGTCGCTGCTGAGGCTATCCACAACCACGACCTCGCGCGCCCAAGCCAACTGCCCCAGCGTACGGCCGATGTTCGCCTCCTCATCGCGCGTGAGGATCACCGGTGTGATGCGGTCGAGCATCGGTGCCTCATAGTAACAGCGGCTACTCAGTCGTCAGCGGCATGAGGCGCATGTAGTGCTGTTCCATTTGGGCCGCTACGACATCCCACGTGAAACGCGACTGCACCAGCTCGCGCCCGCGCCTCCCCATCGCGATACGCGCATTGCTGTCATCGAGGAGTCGCCGAATGGCCGCGGCGAGTGCGTCGGGCGCGTTGCTCGTCACGATCCCCGCGCCGGCCGATTCGACGTCGGCCGCCAGCCCCACTTCCGGCGTGACGATTACCGGCATCTCCACGGCCATCGCTTCCAGCACGACGTTGCCGAAGTTTTCGGAGAGCGACGGCAGCACCAGCGCGGTGGACGTTCGCAACAACTCTTCCTTCGCCGCGCCGCTGACGGGTCCGCGGAAATCGACGCGATCGGCGACGCCATTTCGCTGAGCCTGCGCGCGAAGTTTTGGCGTTAGCTCTTCCTCATCATTGCCGGCGATGACGACTTTCACGCCAGCGACATCCTTGATCGCATCGAACAGAAACTCGAGTCCCTTCTTCCAGTTGATGCGACCGAGAAAGAGCAGCGTATCCGGAAGGCGAGGAATCGAATCCGCGCGAGGAAGTTCGATGCCGTTCGGAACGACGAACGGATCGGGCAACGGAATCCCGAGACGCCGCGCGTCGTCCCATTCCACCTGCGCGGTGAAATGTACCGAGGCCGCGTTTGCGAACGTCCGCCGTTCCACGGCGCGAATCCACAGCTTCTTCGCGATGCGGCTTTTGCGCGCGACCAGCTCCGGAACCAGCATTCCGCGCGGCGAAACGATGTACGGAACGCCGTGCCGTGCCGCGGCGCGGGCGGCGGCGTAGGTCGGCCACAGAAATACCGAGTGGAGATGGACTGCGTCATAGCTTGCGATCGACGCATCGAGCGCGGCGCGCATGGCCGGCGAAACGTAGAGCCGACGGAAACTTGATGCGAAGTAGCGGACGTGAACGCCGTCGAGATCGACGCCAACGCCAAGCGGCACATCGGATTCGCGATCGCCGTCCACATTTGTCGTGAAGACGTCGACGTCATGCCCTCGCGCGGCCAGAGCGCGGCAGAGGCCGTGAACGGCGTAGATCGGACCGCCGTAGCGCGTTGCCGGCAGGTAAGTCGGTACGACGTGGAGGAGACGCACGCGCTACGGTGCTACGCCGTGGCGGCTGACGTCAATGGAGTCTTGCGCGGCGCGGTCGGCGCGTTTGTTGCCGCTTCCGCCTCGGCCAACCGTTCGTCGAGCGCCGCGGTGGCAAACGTGCAGCCCACGAAAAACGCGGTCAGCAACGCCAGCAAGGGATCGGAGTATGCCTGTGCGGAAACCATGAATTCGACGACATTGGCCACGATGATCCCGAATAGCGCCGCCCGCGCCAATTGCGAGGACCCGGGTACATCGGGATGCGCAGAGATCTTGAGCATCGTCAGGAACATCGTCAGACCGAGCAAGGCCACGGCCAGCAATCCTGGAATGCCGAGTTCAATGGCCAGCTTTCCAAGGCCGCCTTCCTGCCAGCCGAGCGCCGTGCTGCTGTTCTCGCGCAGCACGTGATACACGCCCTGCGTCGCCGTGCCCAGTCCAGCTCCCATGATGCCGGTCTGCTCCACGGTCCCGCTGAGGCCTCCCTCCAGACGTCCCCAAAGTTCCTCCTGCGTCGTATACGCAGCCTTGGTGTAGACGCTCGACTCTTCGTTTTGCGAGATCTTCGCGGTGACGAACATCATCACGACGGCGAGGACCGCAAACGAGACCGCTTGCGTGGTGGAGAGCCGGCGAAAGTAGCGCCAGAGGAAGATGACCGTGAATACCGCGACCATGTAAAGGGCTTTGCGCCGGCCGCTGATGAGGCAATTCACGAAACCCCATCCGGCCACGAGCATCCAGATCCATCCGCTTCGAAACGATCGCACCCGCACGGCCATGATCACGCCGATCATTGTCAGCAGTGCGGCATGCCATCCCATAATGTCCGGTGCGCGATAGAAGCCGGACAGCAGCCGGATACTCAGACCCGTCATGAAGCGCAGGTTTTCGCCGATAGCGACCGTGCCGAGGGCACGCCAATTCACCCGAAAATATTCGAGGGGGGTTCCGATCATCGCGATGGAGGTCACGACGGCGTAGAACCGAAACAGACCGAAGAGCTGCTCCTCACGCTGCAGAAAGGCGTAGCCGATGATGACGGCAGGCAACGGTGCAAGATAAAGGAAGAAGCTCATGGCCGGCGCCTTCCACTGACCGATACCGAACGTGACGAGCCCATTGACGGCAGCGAGAAAAAGGAAGAAGAACACGAGAATCAGCGCGCCGTAGATCGCCGGGAAGCGTCGAGTGAATTCGTGCCCATACCGCTGCAGCGTCACCTGCGCCGCGAAGATCACCACCACGTAGATCAGGACGACGCTGATCGACATGATCACTGGCGTGCCGGGCGTGAGTTTGCGCGCGGGGTCCTGCAGGACGCCGCAGAGGATGGCCAGCAGCCAGCCGCGCCGCCAGTCGACCAGCGTGAAGGACGCCGACATGAGGAGGAAGGCCGCGAAAATGATCGTGACGGTCATCGCGCTGTGCCGGTGGGAACGTGATCGGCGCGCGGCTCATTTCTCGCGATCAGGCGCCGCCCGCTACGCGCCAGCCGCCGCGCCAGCATCCAACCGCGCAGCTCGCCGATCAGCTTCGTCGGAATCGTCCACGGATGCGTGAGGTGATAGCGCGTAACGACGTTCCGCCGCAGACGGCGCAGCGCGTAGCGAGCGAGCGGCGGACGATGGTGAATGGCGAAGTAGTAATCGCCGGCCGAATGCGCGGGCGAAGGACTGCTGCGATGATCGCCATACGATCGCAATCCGCCGCTGGACAGTTTGAGATGGCGCAGACCTGCCTCGGGCGAAAACCAGACTTTGCCGCCGGTGGCGATGAGTCGCAGCGCGAAGTCGGTTTCGAAACGGTAGGCAACGCCGACGTAGTTTTCGTCGAAGCCGCCGGCGTCGATGGCGTGCTCGCGTTTCACGGAAAGGTTCCCGGCCATCACGTTCGCCACGAAGCAACCGGCGTCGTGATTGAAGCGAAACTCCAGATCGTCTTCCGGCTGGTCGTGGTGCTGCGGCGTTTCACCCGGCTGCAGAATCTGTCCGACCACCGCCCAGATCGATTCGTCCGCATGCGCGCGCTCGTGCGCCGCGATCAGTCCCGCGGCCGGCTCGACGTCGTCGTCGACGTAGAGCACTACCGGCGTCGTCGCGGCCAGCATGGCAACGTTCATGGCGTGCGGGATGGACGGTTTGTCGAGCCGGATGAGCCGAATGCGTCCCTGCCGGTGCCATCGCGACAGCGCCTGATTCTCCTCGGCACTCTGATCGACGACGATGATCGCCTCCGGCGGTGGATCGAGCTCGAAGAGTCTGCGAACAGTCTCCGCGACGATCGCTCCGCGGTTGTACGTAGGAATGGCCACCGTGATCATTTCGCGGCCCCTCAGCTTACGTACTCCAGCGCCGCTTTGACGCCTTCGACGCCGCGGGCGAAGGTCCACGTTCCGATGATCTCGCGCGACCGCTGCGCCATCGCCGCACGCAATTCGGGATCGGCGATCAGGCGCGCCATCGACGTCGCCAGCTCCTCGGCATCGCCAGCGGGATAGATGAATGCGTTCTCTCCGTCGAGCACGATGTCACCGATCGATCCGCAGCGATCGGTCACAATCACCGGCAGCCCGCACGCCATCGCTTCATTGATGACGGCGCCGCGCGGTTCGTACGTCGACGGCAGCACGAAGACGTCCGACATCCCGTAGTACTTCGGCAGCTCGCTCTGATTCACGAAGCCGGCGAAATGGATGTTGCGAAGCTCGTGCTCACGCGCGAATGCTTCGAGCGGTTCGCGCAGGACGCCGTCGCCGAGAAACAGCACCGCGGCGCGATCGCGATCGGGAAGCTGCTCGAACGCGCGCAGCAACGTCATCGGATCTTTTCGACCAACCAGCTTTGCCGAAAAAACGAAGAGCGTTTGGTCCGGACGAATGCCGAGTTTGTCGCGCATCGCCTCACGCTCGCCTGGGGCGAACCGGCTTGCCTCGAAGAATCGCTCGTTGTCGACGGCCCACGGCAGGAGAAAGAAGTGCTCCGGATCGGCGCCGTAGTGGCGGTAGTAATCGGCATTCAACGCGCCGGAGACCATGAATCCGCTCGCGGCTCGGAAGAGCATCCGCAGCAGCCGCGCGCGAATGCGAGCGCGCAGCCTCGTCTCCGGCGGCGGAAAGCTGCTGTCGCCGTAAAGAAAAAACGGGATGCCGCCCCACCAGCACGCGAGGATGCCGAGGAGCGCGCTGACCGAGCCCCAGCCGAGCATGAAGATCACCATTTCGTATGGCTCGCGCAGCAGCGCCGGAACGATGCCGGGATTGATGTGGCGCGTCCAGCCGCGATTGCTGTCGTGCACGAGGTTGCGCAGAAATTTGTGGTGGTAGCCGCTGAGCAGCTCGACGTCCCACTTCAGCGCCGTCCCCATGTCGGCGTCGCGATACGTGCGCACGCCGGCGTCGGAGAGATAGAGAACCGTCAGATCGACATCAGGTTCAGCCGCCAGCAGACGAAAAAACGGATCCTGATACTGGATCACATGCGAGGCGACGATAGCGATGCGGCGGCGTTTCACCTCGGGTCATCTTCGCATAGCGCTCAGGCGATTCTCGTAGAACGCGGTCAGTTCGCGCGCGACGCGCTCCCACGAGTAACGCCGCGCGGTGACCGCCGCGGCGTCGCTCATCGCGCTCGCACGCGCAGGATCGCGAACGATGCCCAGCACGGAATCAGCGACTGCATGCGCGTCGCCTGGCGGAACGAGAACGCCGTCCGTGCCGCTGGTGATGACGTCGTGCATTCCGCCGGCGTCGCTGGCCACGACGCAAAGTCCACGGCTCATCGCCTCCAGAAATGCCTTCCCGAATCCTTCGAAGAACGACGGAAAAAGAAAGATGCCGTGCGCGTCGTAGAGATCACGCAGCGCCTCCTGCGTCGTCCACGGAACGACTTCGAGCATCGCATTCGCCTCGGCAGTGAGTAACGCGCGAATGCTCGCCTCGCTGGCGTGGTCGCACACCCAGGTGAAACGCAGGTCGGGTTGTGCAGCCGCGAGCTGATTCATCGCCGCTGCGGCGATCATCGGTCCTTTCACGAACGCGAATTGCCCCACGTTGAGCACGCGGCGAAGCCGCTGCGTGGTCATCGGCGGTGCAGCGGTTTCCAGGAAAGAATCGGGCGCTGCCTGCGGAATCGTGGCGATTTTTTCGCGCGGCACGCCCATCCGCTCGTGGAGGAACGCCGCATCGATCGACGACGAAACGACATGTCCGTCCGCCTCGCGCGCGATCGCTTTGGAATGGCGCCGCAGCAGCGGCGTCAGCATTCGCGTCGCGGCACGCCGCAGCGCATTGCGCTCATCGCTTCCGAATTGCTCGATCCACGGCCGCAGCGTTTCGTCCACGTTCAACTCGAAGCCGTGTGAGCGATGAATGAAAACCGTCTTCGGCGCGATGCGGTGTACGGCTCGCGCGGCGCGGAATCCATGCGGCTGGTTGACGTGGACGACGTCGTACTCCTTCCGCCGCAACGCCGCTACCACCGCCCGCTCGTACGCCTTCGGCTGCTCCAGAAGAATGTGCAGATTGCCGTGCTGAATACGCCGCCCTAGGGTGCCGGACCAGATCGCGTCGACCTCGTGCCCCATCGCGCGCAACGCAAGCATCGTCTGCACCTCGGTGCCCGCCGCGCCGCGGTTCGGATCGGGCGGTGTATCCGACACCATCAGTATTCGCAACGGATTCACTCTAGGCTCCCGTTTCGTGCCGAAGCGATGCGGTAACCGGCGCTTCGATCATGACCTTCTCCACGCGCGCCGCTTCTTCGCCCGGATCGTAGAAGAATTTTTTCATGCGAAGAATCGGACGCTCGAACGCGAACCACGATAGAACGGACACCACCATCGTCAGGCCGATGCTCGTGCATGCGATGACCGCCGTACGCGTCCAGCTGTCCGCAAGGCGCGCTTTGGCCTGCCATTCGACGACGCGTACGATCGGATAGTGAAACAGGTAGATGCCGTAGGAGATCCGCCCCATCGCCACTGCAGCGGGCCACCGGATCACGCGTTCGAGGAAGCGGACCGGCGCCGCGACGGCGACGCAGATGAACATTGCTGCCGCGGCATCGATGATGGTCAGGGAGACGCCGTTGAAAAACGCTGTCCTCGCGTCGAGTTGCCGGGTCACGAAAAGAAGCGCCGACGCGGTGAGCAACGCGCCGGCCGACAGCCGCAGGCGGCGGGCCGCGCGGTCGCTGATTTCTGTCCGGCCCTCGAAAGCGATGGCGATCAACGCCCCCATTGCCAGAACGTCAAGTCTGCAGAACGTCGTGAACGCCGCCGCTGCCGGAAACGTCGCCGAGTTCGTCATCAAACGCACCAGCGGTGAAACGGTGATGACGAGCCACAACAACTGCCGGAGACGTTGCTTCGGAAGGCAGAGTACGAGGATTGGATAGACCAGGTAGAACTGCTCTTCGATCGCAAGCGACCATGTATGTCCGAGCGGTGCCCATTCCCAGTGCGCGAATACCAGATAGAGATTCGACGTGTACGTCAGATAGGGCCACGCCGGACGCAGTGGCCCAAACGGCAGCCACCCGGCGGCGATGGCGAGGATGGCAATGACGGCGTAATACGGCGGAAAGATCCGCAGAAAGCGCCGCGCGTAGAAGTTCCGGAAGTAGTGCGGCCGCGTGCGGGCGCGCAGCAGGATCGAGGTGATCAGATAGCCGCTCAGCGCGAAGAAGAGATCGACGCCGATCCATCCGTTCGATAACACGTTTCGTAGAATCCAGGCCGCCGTTCCATCGGCAGGAACCATGATGCAATGCACGAGCAGTACGAGTGTGACGGCGATGGCGCGAAGGCCATCGAGCTGTGGCAGATACGAGCCGGCGGCCGGGAGCTTCGTCACTGGTTGAGTTTAGAGCGGAACACGCGCCGCCGAAGCGAGGCCGCGAATTCGAGCAGCGAATGCGCGGCATCGAGGGCCATGAGAAACGGCCAGGGGGGCGGATGCACTTGTCCGCTGCGCGGATGCTCGGCCAGAAATCGTTTCCAGTCCTTGTGCCAGATATCGTCGAACCAGAATCGCCGCGAGCCATGTTTGATGAGGAGGTCGAGCGTGGCCAGATCCTGCCAGTACGGCTGCGTGTCTTCGACGCTGGTCATGTCGATTCCGCGTTTTTCCCATCCCTCGAACCATTCGCGCGGCGTCGGCTGCACCGGCCCGAGCGGCTTGAGAACGCGATGCGACCAGTAGTAGCGGCGCCGCCAATACGCCGACTTCGTCCCCATCAGATTTTCCAGCACCGCATACATGCGAATCTTCGCTTTCTGGGCGTCGGGACGGGCGAGCGCATAGTGCAGAAACTTCACCCCTTCAAGCACCAGCGTCGGACCGCCGGGCGGCGCCGGCAAACGCGGACTGTGAACGCGTTTGGCCTGATGTTCGGTCGTTCCGTCGTCGATGAAGGCGCCGAGAAAATCGAGCGGACGCCGTTCCGACATCGCCGGCGAGAGATAGATGTTCGGCTTCTCGCAGTAGATGGCCGTCCCGGGCGCGGCCGCGAGCATCCGCTGCCAGTCCGGCGAATCCATCGAATCGGCAGTCAGGATTTCATCGGAATCGAGAGCCATCAGAATGCGAGGCATCGGCACGAGCCTGCGCGCTGTGGCGATCAGCATTTGCTGCCGGCTGGCCTCGTCGTAATCGCTGCTCGAATTGTCGATGACGACGACCTTCTCGAATTCGCGGCACATCTCCAGGCCGCCGTCGGTAGATCCCTGGTCGGCCACGATGATCAGATCGGCGAAGACGCTCGTTACCTCGAGGAAGCGTCGCAGGATCCAGGCGTCGTTCTTCAGCGGCGTGAGGACGACGATCGACGGACGCTCGCTCATCGCACCTTCACGATCTCATCTTCGCCGTGGCGATACCGCGCGGCATCGAGTGCCGCCGTTGCCGCCGTGAACGCGTCGCGCGCCGCCGCACCATGCAATTCGATGATGAACATGCCGACGCGATCGACCCACTCCGGTTTCCGCGCGAATACTTCCGTCTCCGCCCCTTCGATGTCGATCTTCAGCACGTCCACGCGCGGCATTTCGAAGCGGGACAGAACCGACGTCATGTTGAAAGCGGGAACCGTGTCCACCGCTGCCTCACGACTGTATTGATAAGAATCGACGCGGTCGTCCGGGTTCGACAGGCCGAGGGTCGTATCGTCGCTCCAGAGCGCGGCGTGGAGCGGAAGAACCTGCGGATAGTGGCGCGTGTTTCGTTCCAGCAGCTGGAAGTTCTCCATCTGCGGCTCGATCGCCACCACTTTTGCCTCTGGAAATCGCGTGGCGAAGTAGACGGCGGAGAGGCCGATATTGGCTCCCGCGTCGATCACCGTCTTCACGGCGGCGGGGTAGTCGAGGTCGTAGTCGTTCCAGACGAAGATCTTCTCGAACGTACTGGCGTCGGCGGTGCCGCATCGCATCGATACCGGATGCGGCAATCCCGGAACCTTGATCTCCTGCCGTCCGTTTTTCTTCGACCAGATCCGGCGATGCGTCGCGATTGCGCCGGCCACGCCAAAGCGGCGCACGTAGTGGATGCACCGGTCTATGCGGTACTTGATTCCAAGCTTTCGATGAATTGCCCGAAGCACGTCCAGCATCGCGGACTAGAGTACCAGCGACTGAACGTAGCGAATCCAGGCGCGCGGCGACAACGGCCACGCGGCGATCGATTGCCGCAGGTAGCTGCGCGCACGGCGGTCGCTGTTCCGGCGCAATGCCTCGCCGATGAAATACAACCCGCGGCCGCGGCTCGAAATCGGCCGTCGCGCGGGGCGTGTAATTGCAGCGGCTCGGGCCAGGATATCCCCCTCGGGTTCGCGCCGCTGCCTCGCGTCCAGCGCGGCGCGCGAAAGCCGTCCAAGCTCTTCCTGCTGCAATCGTGCGCTGCCGCTGATGCTGTCCGGCGTGATGCGCGCCGTGTAAAGGACTTCGTCGATGGCCTGGAACTTTCCGACCTCGGCAAGCCGCAGCCAGAGGTCGAAGTCCTGGCCGTAGTAGAAGGCCGGCCGATAGCCGCCCACACGTTTGTATGCATCGCGACGGAACATCACCGATCCATGATGCGTAGGCCCGTCGGTCATCCCTCCGGCGCACGTCAGATCGAGAACATGCGCAGCCGGAATGCCCGCGCCGGTCGGACGTGCGATCCAGAGCGGCTCGAGCTCCGGTCCGGCGTACTGCGTTGCGGACGAAACGAAGACGACGCCCGAATCCGCATCCAACGCGCGTTTCTGCAGTTCGAATCGGCGCGGATCGGAGAGATCGCCGGCGTCGTGCCGCGCGATGTAGTCGAACCGCGCCGCCGCACAGCCGGTGATGAGCGCGCGCGTAAGTCCCGCGTTCGCCTGCGTGATGATGCGGATGCGCGGATCGCGCGCGGCGTATTGGGCGAGGATGTCGGGCGTCGCGTCCGTTGAGCCGTCGTCGACGACGATGCATTCGAAGTCGCGTTCGGTCTGGCCCAGGATGCTGGCGAATGTTGCGGCGAGTGTCGAGGCGCCGTTGTAAACGCCGATGACCACGGAGATAGCTGTCATCGGCGCTCGATCCATGATGCCGCGCGTCCTGCGTTGCGCCATCCCACCAAGCGTGCAGCAAGTCGATAGATCCGCAGATCGGCAGAAGGAGAGATGGTGGCCGCCAGTGCCAGCAGTCGAGCCGCTTCATTCGGCAGGCCCGCCAATCCGCATTGCCGCGCGAGATGAAAAAGCTCTCGGGCGAAATGCTGAAATTCGGGAGCGGCCGCGGGAATGCCGGCGCGCCTGGCGTGTGATGCGATGAGCTCGTGCGCCGCGGCGCGGTCGCGGAGCCGCGCCGGATCGCCGCCGCTGCCGCGCGAGAGGCGGAAATCGGCATGGTCGCGGTGTTCGGCGACGACCTCTGGGACATAGGCCAGCTGCGTGCCGAGGGCCCCAACGCGGCAGTCGTACTCCCAATCCTCCTCCAGGCTCAATGCCGTCCACGGACCGGCTGCGTCGCACACCGACTTCCGGTACAGAGGAGTCGACGTTTCCCACCAGCGCGCCAGGAGAAATGACGGCAGGATCGTTTTCTGAATCTGATTCGCAGATTTCCACGTGCACTCGATCTCCGCGCCGGCCGCGTCGCGATAGCGGGTGATGCCATAGGCGACGCCGCACTCGGGAGCCTGCGATAACGCGGCGACCTGGAGCTCGAACTTGCGCGGCAACAGGAGGTCATCACTGTCGAGATACTGGATGTACTCGCCGCGGGCTGCGAGACGTCCCGTTTCGCGCGCCAATCCGGGGCCGCCATTTTTTCGCCGTACCGAACGGATGCGCGGGTCTTGCGCGCACAAGTCAGCGATCGCGGCAGGTGTGCCGTCCGTCGACCCATCGTCGACGATGATGATTTCGAGATCGCGGTGCTGCTGCGCGAGAACGCTGGCTACCGCCTGCCGCAACATTGTGGCCCGGTTGTAAACGGGAATGATCGCCGAGACGAGAGTCATGCACGCGCCCTCGGGCGAAGCGCCAGCGACGCACAGCACAGCAGTGGCGGCCATGCCGACAGTACGTAGCGGTGAACGTTCCAGTTGAGGATCACGCCTGTCAGCAGCGAACGCATCACGACATACGCGAGCATGAGCAGTACGAGCAGAGTCCAGGCATCCTCCATGCCGCGCCGGAAGCTCCGCACGCTGCGTACGAGAGCCACTGCCGCGAGGCAGAGAGCGGCAACGCGTAACAGGAGAGAAGCCCCGTAAATCGGTCTCCGTACGGCACGCGGGACGGCTGCGAGCGCATTGAGCAGCGGACCGTTATTCTCGACGTTCAACCAAAGGTGAATCGTGTGCCAGCCGCGCAGCAACAGCATCCGCATCGGATGTTCGCGTGCCTTGATCTGCGCAAGACGTTCGAATTCCGTGTCATCCGCGGCTGTATAGACGCCCCGCGCTCCAATACGCGTCACGATTGCGCGGACCGCATCGCGTTCGACAGCGCTGTCGAACGCACGATCGGGCAGCGTCATGGCGCGTCCTTCACCGATGCTGTACACGAAGTCATACGTTTCTTTTTCCGTACCCAACCATGAGTTCGCCCAATCGAACGCTCCCCGGTTGTAAATGTGAAGTCCCCCGAATACGCCGAGGCGGCCTGAGAACCAGGTGTGATAGGTCACCTGCATGCCCACGAACGTGCAAAAAATGAGCGCCGCCACGACGGCCTGCCGCCATTCGATCCGCGCGATTCTCATCCGCAGCAGCACGGCGATGCCTGCCAGTAGCGGTGGAAAAAGGATCATCTCAGGCCGGAAGAAGAGCGCCAGCGAGGCCATGGCAGTCGCCGCTGCCAACCAGCGCATGTGGTTTTTCGAAGCGACGATAAAACGCCAGAAGAGCAGGAGCGCCGCGGTCACGATCGCCAGATTTTCCGGATCAGGGCCGATCTCGTTAACCGCGAAGAAGACCCAGGGCGGCGCGCCGAGAAGAATGGCCGTGGCGTAGCGCGGCGCGCCTCCGCCGGTGGCGGCGAAATACAGCGCAATCAACGCCGCGGCTACCATACAAAGCTGCGCCACCGTCACACGCCACCGCAGCGCGCCAGCCGGGTCGCTGAAGTCGCCCCCTGACAGAGCGCTCACGAAAATCGCGTAGCCCGGAGGCCGCCAGTCGGAGTTGCCCCAGGCGAGGCCGCGCTCGACCGCAATCGCACGCGGGTCAGCGGGAGCAAAGCGGTGATGTTCGGAGAGGTACCGCGCTTTTGCCGTGTAATAGACCTCGTCGCTGATGAGTGGGTGGCGGTAATGCGTCAGGACGATCGCGATCTGCGACGAAAGGAGCACGATGAGGAGCACGAACGCGGGATCAGCCAATCGGCGCTGCGTGCTCATTTTGTGCCGCGATAGCATACTGCGCGCATGCCTGAACAGCCGATGACGTTCGTCGTCTGCGTGGAGCCCGGTACTCACCGGCTTGAATACAAGGCGGCCACGCTGTTCCACACGATGCGCCGCAACATGGGCGCTCTCGCCGGTGCTGCGATTTGGGCCTATGCGCCGCGGCCGGGGCGAGTCGTGGCACCGTGGTGCCGCGAACTGCTCGAGCACTTCGAGGTTCGCCTGATCGAAGAGCCTCTCAATGCCGCCCACTCCGATTACGCCCTCGCGAACAAACCGCTCGCGTTGGCTCATGCCGAGGAGACGGCGGCCACGGAATTCGTTACGTTTCTCGATACCGACATCCTGGTGTGGTGTGAGCCATCGGCGTTTCTGCTCGAAGACGGGGCCGACATTGCTCTTGTCGCCGATACGACGAAGACGACAGGGTCGTCAGGTCCCGGGGATCCGTTCGAGGAGTACTGGATGCGTCTGTACGAGCTGACTGGAGCCACGGCGCGGCCATTCGTGACGACCACGCTCACGGACGAGTACGTGCGCGGCACCTGGAACAGCGGAGTCATCGCGCTCCGGCGCAGCGCCGGAATCGCCGTTCAATGGCGTGATGCGATGCTGCAAATGCTCGCAGACGACTTCTCGCCTCCCGCGGCCTCGTACCTTCGCGAAAACAACCTCCTCAGCGCGGTCGCCACGTCGCGGTTCGACCGGATGCGCGAGCTGTCCTTCGCGTACAACTATCCCGTCCAGAACTGGGATCGCATGACCGTGAAAGGAATCGTGCCCGAGGAAGCGGTTCTGTGGCACTACCAGCAGTTTCTGGACAAAGCCTATCGACGCTTCGCCGAGCGAATCGACGGAGCCGGGACGCTGCGTGCACGGCTGGCGCTGACGGAGCGATTCGCGGAAGATCTCCGCCGCAACTACCGGCGGCGGATCGGCATCGATGAGACCTGGCTGCAGTCGCTTCGCCGCCGTGCTCGTCTGGGTCCCCGGCTGCGAAAGCTCCTCGGCCGATCCAAGCCGACGGACGCGCGTTACAAGGGCTGACGAACGAGGCCGCAGTTGGCCCCACGGGAAAGCGCTGCTCTCGCCGCCGGAAGCGCAGCCTAGAATGCACCGATGCCGTTGCGACAATTCCTCGGGGCCATTCTTTACGACGGACTGCGCTTCGAGCGGGCTGTTCGTGGCCGATGGGAGCTCATGCACAATCGCAGCGAAACCATCACGGTCGACTCCTCCGGCCGTGGAGTGCGCTGTGAATGGCAGTGGACGTCACCGGTCGACTACTGCCGTTTCGTACCGCGTGCGGATATTCGATTGCTGCGGGCGGCGTTGCGGCAATGGCCGATTGCATTCGCGGATTCGCGTTCGCAGGAGGCGAATCCCGAGGTTACGTTTCTCATCGGACATCGCGGAGTATCGCGTTTCCCGCACTTGCTGATGACGCTGCGTTCGATCGCCGCACAGACCGCCGTACCGATCGAATGCATCGTCATCGAACAATCGCATGCGCGCGAGGTCGAGCAGGCCTTGCCGGAGTGGGTTCGTTATCTCTACCAACCGGTGCTGAAAACGGACGCGTACAACCGCGCGAAGACGTTCAACGTCGGCGCGCTGGCGGCGCGTGGACGCATTCTCATCCTGCACGACAACGACATGCTGGTGCCGCAGCGGTACGCGGCGGAGGTCGTCGCGCATGCCGATGCGGGGTGGGAAGCGATCGATCTGAAGCGTTTCATCTTCTATCTCACCGAGGACGCAACCGCTCGCGTGTTGCACGAAGAGCGGCTGCGGTTCGACGAGCGCAGTGAGACCGTCATTCAGAATCTGCACGGAGGCAGTGTGGCCATCACCCGCGACGCGTACGACGCGATCGGCGGTCTTGACGAATCGTTCGTCGGTTGGGGCGGCGAGGACGTCGAATTCTGGGAGCGCGCGAGCACGCTTCGGGCCACGCGCTTCGGCTATCTGCCCATCGTCCATCTCTGGCACGCGCCACAGGCGGAGAAAGTTCAGGGCAACGACGCGCCCGCCGTCCGGCGCTACAACGATCTTGCGAAGGTGTCAGCCGAGGAACGCATCGCCCGGCTCAAGGACCGCGGTGAACGGCGATGACGTCGCCGATACGCATCATCACAGCCGTTCCTTCGGCATTGAATGATCGGCGCTGCTGGATGTGCCACCCCGGTTTTGTCGCCGCTGTTTCGGCTGTTGCCTGAATCGATGGCGCAAGACCGGGCACTTCGTAGCGAAGCGGTGCCGCGTAGGATGGATCAGCGTAAATCGCCTCGCCGGGAACGTGCCCACGGGCGATCATGTCGAACATCGGGCGCAGATCGTCGACGTGCATGTAGGTTGCGTTGTAAGGATCGTTCGCCACTCCGGCGATGACGAACGGCGCGATCAGCAACAGCAGCAGCGGCACGCGACGCGCGACGCTGGCCAGGGCATCTGCGAGCAATAGATAGAGCGGAGGCAGGCAGAAAATCATCAGCCGCACCTCGCCGTACGGGTAGCGGTGCACGGTACTGGCAGCGGCCACGATGAGCGGCGGCACGATCGCCAGCATCGCGACGACGCCGTTCCGCTCGCGGACGATCCATGCGGCCACGATGAAGCCGGCGGCCAGCCACCAGAAACGCACCAGGTTCATGGCTTGCCCGGTCCAGTGCATCGTCCCCCGCGTGAAGAGTGAGAGAGATGTCATCCATCGCCCGTTCGCTGCGAAGTACGCCGTCATGTCGCCGTGCAATCGAATGCTCTCTTCTCCGGGCGCCAGCCAACGGATGTAGGCAACGCCGAACAGCGCGAAAAGCAATGCGAATCCGGCCAGGAGTCGCGGTCGCCGAATCGACAGCAGTGCCATCGGTATGAGGACGAATACCGGCGAATACAACGTCATCACGGCTACGGTCGCAGCCAGAAAAAATGCGGCTGTCAGGACGGGCGATCCGTTCTGCCGCACACGCAGGAAGAGGACGATCAGAACCGCCGCGGCGAAGGCTTCGAGTGTGTATTGCTTGATTCGCGCAGAGTAGAAGAGCAGCGGGCTGGAAAATGCCAGCAGCGCGCTCCACACCACTCGCGTCACCCGCGGCGATGGAGCCAGCAGCGGAACGGCGCAGAGCGCCACGCCGAAGATCGCCGCAGGCTCCCGCAGCGTCACATTGGAATAACCGCGCAGCGACGTCCATCCGCGGCAGATCGCGTAAAACAGCGGAGGCGTGCTCCACGAGTGTGCGTGCCATCCACCGTGGCGCACCAGCTCCGCGACCCACACCTCGTCTTCGAAAAGCGTCGCTCCCAGTCCGCGAAACCGAATCGCGGCGGCAGTTACGAGGGCCAGTCCGCACGCAATCGCGTACCAGAGATCGGCATCATCTCGCTCGTTCGTGATCACGGGAATGCCGCAATCGTACACGGCAACGTATCCTTACCTTCGATGCGCGTACTGATCCTCGGCGCGGGCGGGATGCTCGGGCACAAGGTGTGGGAACTTTTTCGGGATCGATTCGACTGCCGCGCCGCCATGCGCACGCGTTTGCCGTTGCCGCTGTTCCACGATGAGCGCGTCATCGATGGATTCGATGCCACGAACTTCGATGCCGCGAGAGAGTTGATCGCGAAGATCGAGCCGGACGTCGTCGTCAACTGCATCGGCGTCGTGAAGCAGATCGCCGCGGCGCACGATCCGGTCGCGTCGATCACGCTCAACGCACTCTTTCCGCACATCGTCGCGCGCGCGTGCGCCGAGCGGGGAGCGAGGATGATTCACATCTCCACCGATTGCGTCTTCGCTGGAACGCGCGGGCACTACACCGAGGACGACGTTCCCGACGCCTCCGATCTCTACGGCCGTTCCAAGCTCCTCGGCGAAGTGACGGACGATGGCGCGCTGACCATTCGCACGTCGCTCATCGGCCGCGAGCTGCGCACGGCGAGTGGGCTCGTGGAATGGTTCCTGTCGAATCGTGGCGGCTCCGTGCACGGCTACACGAACGCGATTTTTTCCGGCGTCACCACGGCCACGCTTGCGCGCATTCTTGCCGAGGTCGTCGAGCAGCATCCCGATTTGCGCGGGCTTTATCACGTGGCGGCGGCGCCGATCAGCAAGTACGATCTGCTCATGATGTTGAATGCAGCCACCGGGGCCGGGGTCATGATCGCGCCCGACGACAGTTTCGTCATCGACCGCAGCCTCGACGCCACACGCTTTCAGGCCGCGACGGGATTTCGGCCGCCGGAGTGGCCTGAGATGATTGCCGCGCTGGCGGCGGAATCGCCGCGGTACGAGCGCTGGAGAACGGAATGATCCTGGACGGAAAACGGGTGCTGGTCACGGGCGGCACCGGATCGCTGGGCGGCAAAGTGGTGCGCGCGCTGTTGCGCGGCGACATGGGCCGGCCGGCCGGTATCACCGTCTTCTCGCGCGACGAGGCGAAGCAGAACGACATGCGCCTGTCGTTTCTCAACAATCCCGCCGCGACCGACGAAGTGATCTACACCAACTCGCAGCAGATCCTCAACTTTCGCATCGGCGACGTCCGCGATTACGCCGCTGTGCGCGCCGCCGTCGAGCACGCCGACGTCGTCATCAACGCCGCCGCGCTCAAGCAGGTGCCGTCGTGTGAATACTTCCCGGTCGAAGCGGTGCAGACCAACGTCATGGGCGCCGCGAACCTCGTCCGCGCCATCCGCGAAAGCGGTGCGCGCGTCGAGAGCGTGGTCGGAATCTCCACCGACAAAGCGTGCAAGCCGGTCAACGTCATGGGGATGACCAAGGCGTTGATGGAGCGCATTCTCGCCGAGGCCAATCTCGAATGTCCGTCGACGCGCTTCGTCTGCGTTCGCTACGGAAACGTCATCGCCTCGCGCGGCTCCGTCGTCCCGCTTTTCGTCGAACAGATCGCGCACGGCGGTCCGGTCACGATTACAACGGAAGAGATGACGCGCTTCCTGCTCTCGCTCGATCGCGCCGTGGAAACCGTCTTCGCTGCGATTGAGAGCGCGCGTGCCGGCGAGACGTACGTGCCGCGCGTGGCCGCGGCGCGCATCGTCGACGTCGCTCAAACGCTCATCGACGGCCGCGAAATTCGCATCGACGTCACCGGCGTCCGCCCCGGCGAGAAAACGCACGAGATCATGGTCTCCGAGGAGGAGTGCCATCGCACGATCAGCCGCGGCGACTACTACGTCATCCTGCCCATGCTGCCCGAGCTTCGCGCGAAGGATCCCTTCACGCCTGCGCTGACGACCGAATACTCATCCTCGGCGGTCAACCTCGAAGGCGCCGCGTTGCGCGACGCGCTGGCGCCGTTCATGGCGGCCACGCGATGAAAGTCGTCACCTGGCTCGGCACGCGTCCCGAGATCATTCGCCTCAGCCGCATCATTCCGCTGCTCGATCAACATTGCGAACACACGGTCGTGCACACCGGCCAGAATTACGACGAGAACTTGCGCGACGTTTTTTTTCGCGAGCTGCAGGTGCGCCAGCCCGACGTCCACCTCGGCATCGAGGCGAGCTCGTTCGGCGCCATCGCCGCGCAGGTGATCGAGAAGTCGTTCGAATTGTTCTCGCGCAATCGTCCCGATCGCCTTTTGATCCTCGGCGATACCAACAGCGGCCTGGCCGCCATCAGCGCCGCGCGCCTCGGCATCCCCGTCTTTCACATGGAAGCGGGCAACCGTTGCTTCGACGATCGCGTCCCCGAGGAGATCAACCGGCGCATCATCGACAACTGCAGCGACGTGCTCATGCCATACACGCATCGCAGCAAGGAGAACCTACTGCGCGAGGGATTCGAACGGCAGCACATCGCCGTCACCGGCAATCCGATTTTTGAAGTGCTGCAGTTTTACAAACCGCAGATCGATGCCTCGGACGTTTTGCAGCGGATGTCGGTCGCGCCGAAAGGGTTCTTCCTGGCCACGCTGCATCGCGCCGAAAATGTCGACGAGGAGCAAAGACTGCGCGGATTCGTGACCGCGCTCGATCGCGTCGCCGCGCTTCACGGCTTGCCGATGCTGATCAGCCTCCATCCGCGCACGCTCGACCGCCTGAAGCACTTCGGCATCGACCTCGGCACGCACATTCGCGTGATGAAACCGCTCGGCTTCTTCGACTTCGTGCGCCTCGAGCTCGAGGCCGCCTGCGTGCTGAGCGACAGCGGAACGGTGCAGGAAGAATGCTGCATTTTCGGCGTCCCGAACGTGACATTGCGCGACGTCACCGAACGCGCGGAGACGATCGAGTGCGGCAGCAACATCCTCACCGGCGGTGACGGCGCTGCGATCGAACGCGGCGTATCGCTGGCCATGGCGAAATCGCCCTGGACGCCGCCGGACGACTACCTCGTGGCGAATGTGTCGCAGACGGTGGCGAAAATCGTGCTTGGTTACGCAATTTAATGCCGCGCGTCTCCATCATCATCCCCGTCTACAACGGCGCGAACTACATGCGCGACGCGATCGACAGCGCGCTCGCGCAGACGAGCGACGAGGTCGAAGTGATTGTCGTCAACGATGGCTCGCGCGACGACGGCGCCACCGCTGAGATCGCGCGGTCGTACGGCGATCGCATCCGCTACATCGAGAAGGAGAACGGCGGCGTCTCCTCGGCGCTCAACCGTGGCATCGCGGAAATGCGCGGCCGCTGGTTCTCCTGGCTCAGTCACGACGATCGCCATCTGCCGGAAAAAGCGGCCACGCAACTCGGGTATCTCGATCGGAATCCTGACGCGCGCATCGTTGGCTGCAATTTTCAGATGATCGACGAGCGAGGCAACGTCACCGACGAGTATCGCGAGCATCTCACCATCGTCCGCACGGGACGCGAGGTGCTGAGCTCCTGGGTCAACGGCTGCGCTCTGATGATCGACCGCGCCTTGCTCATCGAGGCGGGGCTTTTCAACGAGTCGAACCGCACAACGCAGGACCTGGAGATGTGGCTCCGTCTCGTGGAGCGGAATCCGATTCATCTCATCCCCGACGTCCTGGCGCAATTTCGCCGTCACCCCGAAGCGGGAAGCCAGACCGAAACGCGCTACCAGCGCGACAAGGACGAGCTCTTCGGCATGATGCTGGAACGATACGAAGCGACGTACTTCGATCCCGCCGCAACGACGCCGCGCCTGCGTGCGGATCTCTACTGGTTCATCGCCGCCAACGCCATGTCGCGCAACTCGTGGGGCGGCGCCGATCTCGCCATCGCCCGCGCCTGGGGCGAATGGCCGTCGCCGCGCAACCCCGCATTCAAAGCGCACCTCCTCGGCCCGCGCCTGCTCGCACGATGGTGGTCGCTATGGCGATTCTTCATCCACACCCCGCGCCGCATCGCCCGCCGCGTGCTGCCGGAGTCGATCGTCGCGCGCTTGCGAACGAGAAAGAACTGACTTGCATTTATCCGCAGATGACGCAGATGAAACGCAGATGATCTGTGCTCATCTGCGTTATCTGCGGATCCAATTCTTGCCGCCGCCTGCGATCAAGGAGCGCAGACCAGGAGCTATCCTTGAGGCGCATGCACGCTCGAATGACGCAACTCGTCGAACGCCGCGACCGCGGCATCCTCCGCCACACCAGCACGACGTACGGCGCCTCGGTCGATGGCCTTCCGCTCTCGGTCTACCTGCCTGACGCAAGCGCCGCGGAAATCCTCATCCTCGCGGCCATTCACGGCGACGAGGCGGAGACGACGGTCGTCGTCTCGGAGGCGCTTCGCTGTTTGCCGCGCGGCGAGCTTCAGGCGGCGGTGATCCTTTGCGGCAATCCCGACGGCATGCTGCGCGGAACGCGCGGCAACGCCCGCGGCGTCGACCTCAATCGCAACTTTCCGACCTCGAACTGGAGTCCCGATCCGGTCTTCTACAAATCGCGCGCGAACGATGCGCGCGACATCGCGCTGACTACCGGCGCGCAGCCCGCATCCGAACCGGAGACCGCCGCGCTGATCGCGCTCATCGAGAAACTCGAGCCGCGCGCCGTCGTCTCGCTCCACTCCGCGCTCGCTTGTGTCGACGACTCCGGCGCCTCTCCGCTCGGCAGGCAGCTCGCGGACCGTTGCGCGCTCCCGTTCCTAACCGAAATCGGCTACCCGACGCCTGGCTCGATGGGCACCTGGGCCGGCGAGCGGCAGCTCAACCTCGTGACGCTGGAGCTCGAAGATGCGTCGCTCTACACGCTCAAGGACCGCAACGTGCCGATTCTCATCGACCTCATGACCGGAAAGTTCACGCTCTGACGATGCACATCCTCATCACCGATTCCGGCGTGGGCGGCCTCTCGGTCTGCGCGTATGCCGAGCGCTTCGTGCGCATGCACGGATTTACCGAGCCGGTGCGGCTGACGTTCGCCAACGCCGCGCCGGAGAACGACTACGGCTACAACTCGATGCCATCGCGCGAAGAGAAGCTGGCCACGTTCGACCGCTTCCTGCGCAACGTCACCGATCGCTTCGCGCCGGATTTCATCTACGTCGCCTGCAACACGCTCTCGGTCCTGCTGCCCGACACACCGTACTTCGCCAGCGCGAAAATCCCGGTGAAGGGCATCGTCGAGACGGCCGTGGCACTTCTGCTGAAGGATCTCGAAGCCGATTCGCATTCCGTGGCGATGATCTTCGCGACGCCGACCACGATCGATGCCGGCGCGTATCCGCGCTTGCTGGCAGCACGCGGCATCGCGCCGTCCCGAATCGTCACCCAGGCCTGTCCCGGACTCGCCGACACGATCTCCGAGGATCGCGAAGGGACGAAAACCGCGACGGAAATCCGAGGCTGGGTCGATGCCGCGGTCGCAAAGATGCAATCGCGCGATGCGGCGGTCGTCGCCTGCCTGGCCTGCACGCACTACGGCTACCGCAAGGACGTTTTCGCCGCCGCTCTCGACGCTGCCGGAATCAAAGCCGCGGTCATCAATCCCAACGAGTCCGCCGTCAACGACCTCTTCCCACGCGGCGGTGAAGGCGAGAATCGCGACGTGCCCGTCGACTTCGTAACGCGCTACGCCATCCCGCCGGCGACGATCGAAACGCTCACCTGGTTCGTAAGCGACATCTCCCCACGAACGGTCGACGCGATGCAGCACTTCATTCACTTGCCCGATCTGTTCTGAATGGGAACTATCCGTCGATGCGCTTCGTGCAGAGAATCTGGTAAGCGCGTTCGGGCCGTGACTCGAAATAGCGCTCCGTGAGAAGCGACAGACGTTCGGTCAGCCAGAACGGGCGGATGCGCGGCAGGGCGTAGGCACCGCGAAGCGGACGCCAGCCGCCGATGCCGACTACGTCGTAGCCGCGGGCGCGCATCTCCGCAACCGTCCAGCCCGAGCGGTGCAGTTGGTGCGGATTGTCCGCGGTGGCCGGCTGGGCGACGAATCCGTTCGGCGTGAAGACGACCACCTTCTTTCGCGCGATCCGCTCCATCGCATCGAGCAGATGCAGCCCCGCTTCCTTCTCGAAATGCTCGATGACGTCCAGCGCGACCACGCAGTCGTACGAACGCGGCGCAAACCGTTCGCCGATGTCGGCGATGTTCATCTGCACGTAGTCGGTGTGCACTCCGGCCGCGCGGCTTCGCTCGATCGACGGAAGATGCGAATCGACTCCGGTCGTATGCGGAATCAATTTCGAGAAACCGGCGATCGGCGATTTCTCACCGCAACCGACGTCGAGCAACGATTCGCAACTGCCGTCGACGATCGTCCGCTCCAATGCCGCAAAGTATTGTGCGAAGGAAACTCCGAAGAGGCGGGCATCGACGGCGCGCCAGATTCCGCCAGCCTTTCGCCACCAGAGAATCGGGTTCGCGTAACGCGCGGCAGACTTCACGCGCCGCTCCTGGTCCACTCCAAAATCGGCGCGATCTTTCCCTGACGCTGATCCTGCGCGGCGATGCTGCCCTCTTCCGTCACCATGAACGACAGCACGTTTTCGCGGAGCATGTCGTAGGAGCCGTACGGTTCCGTAATTGTGATGAAGTAGCGGCCAGGCATGAGGAAATCGGCGGGGATGCGGCAGCGAAAGCGTTGTGGTCCGCGCTCCCAATCGTGATTCAACTTCCCATACGGATCGGCGCTCGTCGACGTCAGCAGCACCTCGCCGCCATCATTCAAAAGGCGCATCTCCATCCGGCCCGCCGGAAACTTGTCGTGGATGGTGATGTCGAAAAAGACGTCAATCGGCGCATTCGCCGGAAAGCCTTCGCTGCTGCCTGGGTCGGCGCTGGCGACGGCAACCGACCGGTATTCGAACGCGCTGAGAATCCCGTGCCGCGGCGTCCATACGAAATCGTTCTCCACGCCCTCGGACAAATACTTGCGGATGATGTCCTGCGCATCGCCGGCAGCCTTCACCTGACCGTCCGCGAGCCAGATCACCTTCTGACACAGCGACGACACCGTCCCCATGTTGTGGCTGACCACGATCACCGTGCGCCCCTCGGACCGGATATCGCGCATCTTGCCGAGGCACTTCTGCTGAAATGCGGAATCGCCGACGGCCAGCACTTCATCGACGATCAAAATGTCCGGCTCGAGATGCGCCGCCACCGCGAACGCAAGCCGCACATACATCCCCGAGGAGTAGCGCTTGACCGGCGTGTCGAGGAACTTCGAGATCTCCGCGAATTCGACGATCTCATCGAACTTGCGCCGGATCTCGTTGCGCGACATGCCGAGGATTGCGCCGTTGAGGAAGACGTTGTCGCGCCCGCTCAACTCCGGATGGAAGCCGATGCCGACTTCGAGCAGGCTCGACACGCGTCCAAAGAGATCGATGCGTCCTTCGGTCGGTTCAGTGATGCGGCTGAGGATTTTCAGCAGCGTCGACTTTCCGGCACCGTTTTTTCCGATCAGCCCGACGACCTCGGCCTGGCCGATGGTGAACGAGACGTCCTTCAGCGCCCAGAACGGCTCGCGCGCCGCCGCTGCTTCGCGTTTTCGGAACGGCGCCTTGATCGTCTCGACGAGCCGCTCGCGCAGCAGCGTGTACGCCGTCCCCTGCTCGCCGAGGCGATAGGTCTTGCCGATGCCCTGTCCGATGACAGCGTCGTTCATCACATCACGTCCGCGAAAATCCGCTCGGTCATTTTGAAGTAGTAGAGCCCGACCACGAGCAGCACGATCGACGTCGCCGTCCCCGCGATGATGCCGGGCGCGTACAGCGGCGTCGTGCCGAGCAGCGACCAGCGGAAGCCGTCGATCACCGCGGTCATCGGATTGAGCGAGTAAAGGAAGCGCCACCGCGGCGCCACCGACGACGTGCTGTACGCAACCGGCGAAACGTACAGTCCGAACTGCGTGACGAACGGGATGAGATGCCGCATGTCGCGATACCGCACATACAGCGCCGCGGTGAAGAGCCCGAGCCCGATCGTGAAGACGACGCAGAGCAGAAAAAACAGCGGCAGCGCCCACGCATGCACGGAAACCGGCGTGCGGTACCCGATCATGATGAAGAGGAGAATCACGAACGACACGAGAAAGTCGACGATCCCCACCGCGATCGATCCCAGCGGCAGGATCAATCGCGGGAAGTAGATCTTCGAGATCATGTAGGCATTGCTGACCACCGACCCGGCCGTTTCCGCGAACGCCGTGGCGAAGAACTGCCACGGCAGCAGCGCCGTGAACGTGAACACCGCATACGGCACCCCATCCGACGGCAGCTTGGCGATCCGTCCGAACACGACCGTGAAGATGACCATCGTCAGAAACGGCCGGATGAACGCCCACAGAACGCCGATCGAAGTCTGCTTGTACCGGACGACGATGTCGCGCCAGGCGAAGTACCCGAGGAGCTCGCGATAGTCCCAGACCTCGCCAAGCTCCAGTTGCGCGAGCCCGCGTTTGGGCTTGATGACGGTGTGCAAGGGAAGGGAGTTTATCTCTCTGCGCCGCCGACGTGGTCGGCTGTCAATGCTGCGGATGATGTCGCGATCGACGAACCCGGAAACTTCGACGAGGTCATGATGGAGAAGAGGACGACGTGAACGACGCTGTCGATGACACCTTTCGAGGACAAGGCCCATCGCATCGATGTAGTTGCCCCATCGCATCGATGTATTAGCCCGAATACATCGATGTATCAGCCCGATCGCATCGATGTATCGGCCCGAATACATCGATGTATCAGCCCGAATACATCGATGTATCAGCCCGAATACATCGATGTATCAGCCCGAATGCATCGATGTATCAGCCCGAATGCATCGATGTATCTGGCCGAATACATCGATGTATCAGCCCGATCGCATCGATGTATCAGCCCGAATACATCGATGTATCAACTCGGATACATCGATGTCTTGGTCCCCTGGCATCAAATGGGCGGCATTACGGCATAGATTGTAGTGGTCGATGGTCTTTTCGTTGTTAAAACACGGGTATTCGACGGTTTTTGACATCAAAATGACTGGTAAAAGACATCCGACGGACCTAAACTACATCTGTGTCAAACCCACACCTCGGTTCCGCCTCGCAAAGGAACGCGAATCATTCGCGGCGGCTCAAGGTGTCCCGACGCGGCTCAGGGCGGGTACGCCGAAACGCCTGGATGCGCCGATTCCGCCGGACACGGCAGACCATCGACCGCTCGCTGCGGCTGATCGAGGCCTCGGGGCGCGTCATCGACGCAGCAGAGCGATTCGCGGCGCGCCGGCCCACTCGTGCGGGGCGCAAGTACCAGCTCGTCTCGGGGTGGCTCGACGAGGCATCGATGCAGTTGGCGTCAGCGATTCGCGCTCTGAGCGTGACCGCGGGGAAGATCGCGCGTTCGCCCGAACAGGCCTCGGACGCGGGGCCGCTCCTGATCGGAACCACCGCTCGTTGGACCGGCGCGGTCGCAAAGCTCTCCGCGCTTTCCAACCGGTTGGACGATACGTTTGACCTGATCATCGACGCCGTCGAGACAGGAACGACGCTCGATCTCTCTCAACTTCTCAGGAATCCGATCGTCCCGGCTCGAAGAGTCATCCGGCTGCGCCCTCTTCCGCCACGCCGGTTGTCCTGCAGCAACGCCCGCATTCGCGTCATCCATAGCCGTCGCCGGCGGTCTGCCCGTCTGACCCTGCCCGACGGCGAACGGCGGATTTTCCGAGGCCGTGCTCCTCCGCTCTCCTCAACCTGCCCGCTCTGATCACTGCAAGTTGACTGAGAAAGAAAAGGAGGGACCACTGTGTCCATTGAGAAAGTAGTACCCGATACCAATCCACAAACAATCCATACCGCAACCGTGCAGGAGCGGATCAACGAGATCCGCGCCATGCGGCAGAAGATCCCGAATTTCACCGTCCCGGAATCCAAACGTGCCAAGCGTCAGATTGTCCCCGTTGCCTCGCTTCCGCCGGCGTTCATCGAACGTGCGGCGGTCGCGATCAGCAACAGCGCCAGTCTGGTTCGCGCAGGCGCGACGGACCCGGAACGGATTCGCGACCTGATGTCCTACGCGGATGCATATGACGCCCTGGCCGCGGAGCTGGAGGCGATGGCGAGCTTCGTCCGTCACAGCACGGCCACGGCGAGAAACGAGGCGGGAAGAGAGGCGCTGATCACGTACGCAGCAGCCCAGCGTCTGGCCAAACTCCCCGCCACGGCCGATCTCGCTCCGTATGTCGCCGACATGCGCAGCGCCCTCGGCAAGCGCGTGCGGAAGACCAAAGCGACGCCAACCCCGTCGCCGACGTCCCCCGCTCCCGCTCCGCCCCCGGTAGTGACGACGCAGCCGCCAAAGCCGTAAGCGCCGTCATGCAGTAAACAGGTACCCCGCGCGGGCGCGTCCGAAGGCGCGCCCGCGCATTTTGGTTTCACGGCGCTACGCCGCATACGCGGGCGAAGCCGCGGTTACGACGCCGATGGCGTCACGGAGGGTAGCCGGTGGTCCGAGCGCCAGCGAGCGACCACCGGAAAGGGGTCGCGTATCAAATACCAGACGGCGTGAATTCCCTCCGCGACCGCTGCCACGGTCGGAAAAACTCGACGCGATCGATGCCGGGTGGTCGCTCGCTTCGCTTGGACCACCGGCTACCCTCCGTGACGCCATCCGGCGTCGAACGCCTCGCTGCGCGACGAATTTTGCTATTCGCATACTTCGACGATCCCCCGGATCTCTTTCGCCGAACGTGGCGCGTTTTCGGCGTCGACGTGTGGACGCAATAAGCGGCTATCGCACGAGAACTTTCGTTTGGTGATCCGCGACCGCGCCGGGGTCGAGGCAGGTCGCCGTTCCGATCTACTGTGCGCAACACGCTTGCGACGTCTGTAACTCGGGGAGTGTAGAAATATGTAAGAAGGAGTAGCATGGCGGTGCGGCACTGCCGCGAGAGGAGCTTTCGGTGACCTACCTCAACCCGATCCGCCTGCACTTCGCAGGTCAGTTCCAGGCCGATCCTTCGACGGTCAACAACGACATCCGCCACTACGACACGAGCGAGTTCAAGGCCGGCTGGCAACAGTTGCAGACATCGCGGGCGGACCCGAACGGCTGGTGGAATCCCGACGGCAGCGGCTCGTTCCGCCTCGTCGGCTGCACCGTCACCAGCGTCGCCTACCTCGAGAGCGACGGCACCACACCCACGACCTCCACGACCGATTCCATCGTCGGGATGCAGATCATGGGCGCGAACACGCGCGTGGCCGGCAAGCTGGTCGACCTCGACCCGCAGCAGCAGATGGTGTCGCAGATCTGGGGCATGCTGGTCCGGCTCACCAACGGAACGACGGACCTCTTCTCCGGTCCGTTCGCGGCGGCGCCGTTCACCGACATGTGGAACCGTGCTCAGGGCGCGGGGTCGTCAGGGGACATCGGTGCGAGCGCGGTCTACCAGTCGGTCATCGGGCCTGTGACGTGGGGCGATCCCGGCGACTCGACGCTGCTGAAGCAGCTCATGGCCGCAGCACCGGAGGGATACCTGTCGATCAAATTCAACGTCGATTCCTACAACATGAACATCGGAACGCCGGGCTTCACGCTGGGCCGCTGCGTCGGCACGATCGGTCCCGCCTCGCCGTCCGAGCCGCAGTTCTTTTCCCTCGGGCGGCACCTCCTGCCGAGCTATACCTTCGACCCGAGGAACGGCCCGACTCCTGTCGGCCCAATGTACTTCATGCCCTGCACCGTGCAGGGGTCGACCCTGTACGCGGACTTCGGGAACGCCCTGCCGACGATGACGCCCGGCTCCGACATGGCTCCCATCGGGACGGTGCAGCTCGGGTGGCTCGACGCGAACGAAAACTTCAACCAGTTGGCGACTCTCGCCGACTACACCAATGCCGGCTGGTACGAGCAGACGGCCGGCATTCAGGGCTTCACGATCGATCCGTCGACCATCCAGTCCAATCGCCTGGCGGTCTCCGTCGACGGCACGACCACACTGATGGAGAACAGCGGCGGCATCCACGTCCGGGCCGACAATTTCGTGTATCGGGTCAATGCCAACGAAGCGGCGAACGTGACCGTGTGGGGCACGCTGTACGGCACTCCCGCCGCCGGCATCCAGATCTCGGTGGCCGCGGACGCAACGCAGTTGCAGGGCGGCGCGCCCTACCCGCACGATCCGTTGACGAAAAACATCACCGCGTACGACCCCGCGCAGCCGGAGAACATCATCTCGTTCCCGCAAGCGCTCACCACCGGGGCCGGCGGCCAGGTGACGCTGACGATCAACACCACCAACCCGAACACCCCACGCGTTTACATCGACGGCCAGGTCTTCGGCGTGCGTTGTCTCCCCGCGGCGACGGCGACTGCGCTCGGCAACCCGCCGACGATTCTTTCCGGTCAGAGCACGACTGCCTTCGGCTTCAATCCCTGGGACTTCGTCAGCCTGCTGGTGTGGGACGAGTACGACCAGCCCGCCACATGGGCCAACGTCGCACCGATCCTCGCGCAGTACTCGGTGCTCTACCCGGTGATGGATCAACTGATCGACCTCACCAGCGAGACCGAGGTGAATCAGCAGGCGGCGCTGCTGCAACTCGTGTTCGGATTGCCCATCACCGACCCCAACTCGATGCCGGTGACGCGCGATCTCTCCGACGCGAAGCGGGCCGTGCTGCTCCAATATCTCGGCGCGCAGGTAGCGGCCTCGCCATCGCCGACCGTCGTCGGAGCGGCGCCGCACGGCAAGCCGGTCATCATGAAGCGAAAGGTTGTCGGCAAGCCGCCGCAGCTCTCTGCCACGCCCGCTGCCGCTGCCGCTGCCGCTGCCTCTGCCGACGACGGCGTGACGACGAAAGACTCCAAGACTCTGGCCATGCGCAACCGCCTCGGCAACCGGACCGCCGGGAACAAGTGAGGGACTGAATGCTCTACCTCAAAGCACAAACCATCGAGACCCTCGCCGACGTCCAGGCCGCACTCGGCAACGCCATCCAGCTCGAGCTGAGCACGATTCCGCCGTATCTGACCGCTCTCTATTCGATCGATCCATCGAATACGACGAACAGCGAGATCGCGGCGCTGATCCGGTCGATCGCCATCGAGGAAATGCTGCACATGGCCATCGCCTGCAACGTTCTCAACGCCGTCGGCGGCACACCGGCCATCAACGTGGCCGGTTTTCCGCCGACCTATCCGGGACCGCTGCCGATGAACATCGGGACGCAGCCTGACGGTTCGCTGTTCATCGTGCCGCTGCAGAAATTTTCGATCGACGCCGTGACCGGCACGTTCATGGTCATCGAGGAGCCAGAGGATCCGATCGTCTTCGCGACAGCCCGCGCGGCGGCGGTGCCGGACTTCCAGACCATCGGCCAGTTCTACAGCGCCGTGAGCACGGCCATCGGCAACCTCGGCCAGTCGATCTTCACCGGCAACCCGGCGCTGCAAGTGACGGGCTGGTTCGACAGCGACGAGCTGTTCCCGGTCACCACCGTGGCCACGGCACAGCAGGCCATCGCCATCATCATGCAGCAAGGGGAGGGGACGACGACCAATCCCTTCGATGAGCAAGGGGAGCTGGCTCACTATTACAAATTCGCCGAGATCGCCAAGGGCTTTCAGCTCGTCCCGAATTCTACCGCTCCCAAAGGCTACTCCTACACCGGTCCTCCGATCCCCTTCGACCCGACGGGCGTCTTCCCGATGGTGACAAACCCAAGCCTTGTCGCGCTGCCGGCCGGCTCGATGGTGGCCCAGATGGCGGACCAGTTCGATGCGACCTACAGCTCCCTGCTCAACGCCCTGAACGGCACGTTCAACGGCGCACCGGAGAACCTGAACGTGGCCATGGGTTTGATGTATTCGCTCCGCGTTCAGGCGCAGGACCTGATGCAGCAGCCCATCGGCGGCAGCACAACCGGCAACGCGGGCCCGCGGTGGTTATTCTCGGAGGCGACGGCGCAGGGATAGCGCGCGTCCATGCAGATGTAGCGCTGTGCTACGTCCGCGCGGCCACGAGGCGGGCCGAGAGGCGCTGACGACGTACGCTCTGGCCCAGCACCTGGCCAAACTCCCCGCCACCGCCGATCTCGCTCCGCATGTCGCCGACATGCGCATCGCCCTCGGCAAGCGCGGACGGAAGGCCAAAGCGACGCCGGCCCCATCGCCGACGACGCCTGTTCCCGCTCCGCCCCCGGTGACGCCGCAGCCACCGAAGGCGTAGTGGCCGTCGTGCAGTAAGCAGTAAGCCCCGCGCGGGCGCGTCCGAAGGCGCGCCCGCGCATTTTGGGGGTTTGTGGGGGCAGAGGTGTGTCCCCCCATAGAGAAAACGCGATAACCCCCTTAACAATTGACTCGATGTGCGACGATGAAAGACGAAAGCCGTTCCTTTCGTTGCATCGAACTATGTTACGCAACTCGCCCGCGATTAACCGCCACGTCGGTGGATGGAACCAGAACCCAACATGGGAGCACTTCTCGTCGCTCGTTCAAGCTACGACAGACGGCATCGCGGCGCCAAACCGCACCGTGCGCATTCAACAGATCAAAGCGTCGCTATACGCTGCGATTGGTACGCTAGAGTCCTTCCTGAACACTACAATGCATGCGCATCTCAAAACACAAGGGCTCGATGACGATGCTATCCGCGAACAGATCCGCAAGCCCACGTTCGCGCAGAAAGTGAAGAAGTGGCCGGCTGAGCTCGCGGGTAAACAGATCGACACCCCCGACAGTGCGATGGCGTCCATTTTCACATGGCAGAAGCTGCGAGATGAAGTCACACATCCGAAAGTCGATCATTCGCTCTACAACCAACTCGCGGCGGTTCAGATCGAGACGATGCGGCCCACGATCGCTGAGTTCATTGTGCGTGTGCTTCAGGCACGCGAAGAGATCTATCCGTATTGGCTACTGGGCTGGAACTTTACGCGGGGACCTGAGCATAACGAGCCGACTCTGATTAATAATCAGCAGTTTCTGTTCGCGATGTCGCACTTGGGGTTCGACATTCCCGTTCCCGCATCGGCACAAATGGAAGAGTGGGAAGAGCACTTCATGACATCCGTCGACGGCTTTCGGGCTCTTGAGATCGCGCTCCAGAGGATCGAGTACTGCGAACCCCGCGACCCTAGATTCAAACGCGCGCCGCGACTGTGCAAGAAGTGGTGGGATGGGACGCACTCGGCTGTTTGCGGCGACCGATAACGCCGCGAGCGGCAACCTGCCGACGGTGACCTCCTAGGGCAGTCATCCGGTCATCCGGCAGCAGTTCCTCGACTCGACTACACCGGAGCCTTCGTCCTGCATTGCCACTACGTCGTGCACCAGGACCGCGGAATGATGCTGACCGTCCAGAACCGTCTGCCCGCACCTCACAAAGTACAGGGAAGACGAAGTAGGGGGAGCAGGTCGTTGTCCTTGTCCAGAGGAAGCCAGGAAGGACGCGCGGTTTCTGTCGGAGGGTATGGAAAGCGGCTAATTCGATTGACGACGTGGTCGAATTTCCGGGAAATTACTTGCATTAGCAAGGGGGGTAAACGCCCTCAAGTGGGAATTTAGTAACAGTACCGTAACAGGCAGATTGCGTCGCGAAGCGAGCTCGTGAAGCGTTAAAGCGAACTGATGTATGACTTCGTACTTGCAGGGAGTACGAATCCGTCTGTGCAGAGAGGGTGAGTGCGCAGGAGGCGAAGTCATGTATTTCCAGACTTGATGGTTCAGCTTGGTTATGAAACGCCTTGACATGCCGAGTTTGTAGTCGCCTAATAACCCATCTGCTTTCGAGACGCGGCAAAAACACTTGAATGGTGTTTGTAGCTCGGAGGCGGATGAAGTCGAATCTAAGCGCTGTCAACGCTCAATTAGCCGGCTTCATCGAACTGTTTCGTTCGCATGGCGTCACGGCCTCGTTACTTGCACTCTTCTTCGCGATAGCGCTCTTCCTCGGCATCCTCCATGAGTGGCGCATCTTCGGGGATCTTCTGATCCTCCTCATTCGTCATGGCAAGCGCGAACTAGCTGAGTCTTGGGACGTAGTAGTTCGGTTGAAGCGAGAGCTGACGAGATGGAAGTCCGATCCGTGACGTTTTGAGCGCTACCGAACAGTGATCAACTAGCAGTCGATCGTCGACGACATCTTTTCCACGCCGCATGGGTAGGGAACTCTGATGTCTCAGGCCAGACGACGTAGGGATTTCTAACCGGAAGGTTGACGCGCCGAGAAAAGTAGGCGCACAATTTGAGTACCCCGCCTGTCACTGCTTTCCACTACATTTTTAGTAATCCCAAAGTGTGCAATGACAGGCTTCGCCGTGAGCAAAACGTAAAAGGAGCGTGGCAGAGGATTAGCAGCTCTGGAGCCAAGTGGTTGTCCGACTCCAGCACCGAGGAGCTTGGGCCTCGGTGAAACGTATGGAGCGGCGGCGAAAGCCGCTGGTCGAACATGAGCGATCAGAAGCACGAAAGCCATAAGAAGTGGGAGTACGTGACGTTAGGAGCTGCCTTCGCAACGTTTGTTGGCTTAGGGCAGCAAATGGTGAACTGGATTGGTTCCCTGTACCGATGGGCATTAACGCCAAGTGGTCTGGCAGCCTCAGTTCTCGCAACGATGCTGATTAGTACAGCGTGCCTGGTAGTGAGTCTGATTCGGAAAGCGTGATGGCATTAGGCGACAGTGGCGGTTCGTCGCGTGGCGATAGCTCCGAAGGCTCCTGCTCTTCGGTAGGCGGAGCTGTGCTCTTTCGCTTTCTGAACCTCCTCGGCTCGAAGTAGCTGACCGGCCGATTCTTTCTGAACTGCTGCAGCTCTCATAAGGATGGCATGCGGCCGTAGATTTTCCGAAACTGGTCGCGTGGTGGTCGTTTGAGAGCGGAATCATGTGGCGTCGTTGAATTTAGGGCGTAGAATTCCAAACGTGGCACTCTCGCTTGAACTCGGAGTAAGTATGATCGCCGCCCTCGCGGGGTTGTGGCAGGTCTACGTGGGCAAGCAAGGCCTGTCAAAAACGCCGCCCGATCGTTCGGACACTTTTCAAAAAAAGTCCGAACTTTAGGAGGTGTCAAGAGTAGTAGGAACGAAGTAGGGTCAGGCCTTCGGTTCTGCGCTCGAAGAGACAAAGGCCTGACCCTACCGACTACTCCCAGGCTTAGAACGAAGTGGGGGTCAGGCCTTCGGTCCTGCGTTCGAAGATACAAGCCTGCACCTGCCGACTACTCCTACCGACTACTCGCGTGTCTGCTGCTTCTCATGGGGCGTTCGTCGAACCGCGGAACCGTGCGATACCTTCTCGCTAGCGACGTGAGGCCGTTGCGAGAAATCAACGGATGCTCTTGTCAGCGCCGATAGACGACCTTCCGCTCGAGAATGATTCTTTCGGTGACTTCGATTTCATTGCAGTTTGAGACCTGTGGAGGATGCGTCATCTCGAAGCCTGGGTGAGCGTCTTCTCCAGGAGGTGGGGCAGTCCGAGCAGGACTCGGGACACGATGCACCATCTCGGATTTCTGCACGGCATCTTCGTGAGAGGAATGTTGCTTGACATAGATCAGCCACCCACAGCTCAACGCGATAACCATGATGGAAGGACTCTGAACGACGAACGAAGCGATGGCAGCAACGTCCAAGCGGTCCACGATGATCTTCTTGAGATACTCAAGGTGATGCGCAGTGCCCGTGGCCTGCCAGAAAACGCCGGCTCCGAGTGAGAGCCAACCGACCCGCGTTTTTTTCGAAATAGTCAGCCGCGCGTCCATAGTCCCAACTCCCACCCTCATCTACTTATGACCAGTCGGCTAGCTGTCGCCGGGGATCGCGGCCAACGATACGCAGTCGGCGCCGCGGCGCTAAATCGAGGACGTTGTCGAGTCGGAGTGCCGCGGCCTGCTTCGAGAGGCCGAAGGTTTGCGCGATTTCTGTTGGGCTGAGGTAACCGATCTCATCATGGAGCTGCAGAACAGCTTGCAGCGGCGCGATGAATGCGGCGGCGAATGCATCGCCCTGCCACTCCGTATCGCGGAAGATCGCGTGCTCCGAACGCCGATTGAGCGACGGCTTGTGCGGATGAAGGGCCCGTGCGATGAGCTCTTTCGTGTGGAGAACGACATGCCCGCACTCGTGCGCGAGCGTGAAAAGCGCGCGCGAATCGCCGTGACGCAGCTGCTGGTATGTCTCGGGCGTGAGAAAGACGTCGATGGTCGAGGTCTGAAGGCAATACTGTGCGCAGGCGAGGACGCCCCAATCCAGTTCGCGGATTCCCCAGTCGATTGCGATCTCGATGTGATCGACGAGCACCACCAATTCATCGAGATTTTCGAATAGACGGACACCATGAATGCGTCGCTGGTTTGCGAGACCGATCGTCTCACGGAAGCTGTTGGCTATTACTTCGATTTCCGCGCGCCGGCGGGGTTGTAGTGCCTCATCGCCTCGTACCACCATTTCCCTCACCCTCCCTCCCATGGATCAGTACGCGTTCCAGTTCCCGGATCCGCTCCTCCGTCAGCGTCGTCCAGCGCCGTTCGAGTGCTGCCGCAAATTCCCGATGACGCGGTCCGATGCTCGCGTCAAGACGAAACTGATTTCTACTTGCTGTCGCCGCCGCTTCGAGTTCGATGATTGCCAACCCGAGCAGCGCTGCGAGGTCGACGAAGTATTTGTCATGGAGAGGAGGCTTCTCGCCACGCTCGACTTCGGAGAGAAACGTGAGCGAAATACCGAGCTCCTCTGCCACACGACCTAGCGTGAGCTCCCTCTCCTTCCGTTTCCGGCGAAGCAGCGCGCCAAAGACGTTCGTCATATGCCGTTCCTTTCACGCACCGCGGTATGGGCAATTCCGCCATATGGCAGAATTCGGTGCTGGGCGCATTACGCCATATGGTTGAAGCGATGTCAAGACACTACTTGCAACAGCCCGATTGATCAACGCGCGCTTCAACGGCGCCACTGTCATCCGTTTTCGGCGAGATTGTCGAGGATCGCGTGGGTGCGGCGCTCGAAGTTCGTGTAGCTGAAGTAATCGAGGCCTTCAGGGATCTGCTTTTGGCCTGACGCGAGGGCGTCGAGGATGGCGAGGCGGATTTCCGCGGGATTGGTTGGATCGACTAATTGTCCGAGCTGGCCTTCGCGGACGGCTTCGCGGCCGCCGTCGAGACGGCTGGCGATGACGGGGACGCCGCAGGCCAGCGCTTCGAGGAAGACGAAGCCGAAGCCTTCGCCGCGGCTCGGCATCACGTAAACGTCGGCGAGGTTGTAGAGGTCCGCCTTTTCCTCCTCGGGGAAAAGGCCGGTGAAGACGACGCGGTCAGTGACGCCGAGGCGCACCGCTTTGCGCTGCAGGCGCGGGATGTCGTTGCCGCCGCCGGCGATCACGTAGGAAACATCGGCGTCGAGGTCGGGAAGGACTTCGAGAACTTCGTCGAATCCTTTGTAGCGTTCCGCGGCCACGACACGGCCGAGCGTGAGGAGTACGCGCTTGCCGTCGAGGTGATAGCGCGAGACGAGCGCGCGATTTTTCGGACGAATGCCGTACCACTCGGCACGAATCGAATTCGGCAGGAGCTGCGATGGCCCGTCGTAGTGCGACCAGCCGGCGAAACGTTCGCGCGTGATTTCGCTGATGGAGATGACGCCGCGCACGCCGTGCAACAGGCGGTTCGAGATTGGATCGCGCAACGGCTTCCACGCCTCGATGCCGTAGAGCATGAGCAGCGGATGTTTCGTCACCAGGCGCGCCGCGGGCAGGAGGTTGACGTGCGCGCAGAGGACGAGATCGAAGCGGCTGCCGAGGCGGCGTACGGCGCGAAGGAAGGCGAGGCGGCCTTGCGCGGCTTCGGCGACGAAGGTCACCTTCGGCGGTAACGGCTCACGCTCGCCGACGATGATTCTCGGGATGACTACGACTTCATCGACGGCCGGATGCGACGCCAGCGCCGCGATCAGCTCGCGGTTGTAGAGCGCGATGCCGCCGTAGCCGCCGAACGAGTCGGTGCCGATGTGCAGGATTCTCACGCCCACTGCTCCATCACGCGCCGCGCCCAACTGCGCATGCGCGTGGAGGTGCCGTCGCCGGGGAGTTGCGCCCATTCGGCGAGCGGAACGCTGAAGCCGGTTTTCTGCCGGCCGCTGAGCCAATCGGGCAGCGGGTTGCGCGGACTCTTCGCGAAGTGTTGCTTGCAGCGGCTTTTCTCGACCATCAGCAGCGGCGCGATCTGGCGGAGGAGCGTGGCGTCGACGAGCGGCGTGCGCACTTCCAGCGAGTGGGCCATGCTGGCCCAGTCGGTGTCGCGCAGAAGTTGGTTGCGCATGTAGAGCGACGCTTCGAGCGCGGCCACGCGTCCGAACGCGGTGCCGGGATCGGGATCGATCGCGCTCGCGATGTGTTCGAGCATCGACAGCTTTTTCAGTCCTTCGCGCGCGGCCTCGGCGCCCATCAGCGACGGCAGGTCGTCGGGAAGAAAGAGTCCGCGTTTCAACAGATACGCGCCTTCCCACGTTCCGCCGAATTGAGCTGCTGCTTTCGCTTTCGGACTGCGGCCGAGGCGCCCCGCGACCGACGCCGCGAACGGCAGGCGTGCGGCCCGGACGATGCGCGGCAACGCGGCAAATGATGGATAGCTGCCGAAAAGCTCGTCGCCTCCGAGTCCGGAGATGGCCACTTTCAGTCCGCGTTCGGCCGCGGCTTTGCTGACGAACCAGGTGTTCGTGCCGTCGATGGTCGGCTGATCCATGGCGTCGAATAGTTTCGGCATGTCGGCGAGGAATTCGTCGCGCGTGACGAGCCGCGTGACGTGATCGGATCCGATCTGGCGCGCGAATCGTTCAGCGAGCGGAGCCTCGTCGCGCGGCGCGCCGGCGAATTCTTCGAATCGCAGCGTCACCGTCCGCGGCGGCTCGCCCGCAGCCTCGGTGGCCAGCGCGACGAGTGCCGAGGAGTCGATGCCCGAGGAGAGGAACGCGCCGACCGGAACGTCCGCGACGAGATGGTTGCACAGCGAGTCGGTGACCAGCTCACGCAGCAGGACGTTCGGCTGCACCAGCCGCGCCGCCGCTTCGTCCTGCACGCCTCGCCGGAATGTGCTGGCGATCGAGTAGTAGCGCCGCGCGTTCTCGATGCCGCGCTCGGTGACGAAGAACGACGTCCCCGCTTCGACGGCGCGAATCGATTGGTAGATCGTGTGCGGCTCGGGGACGCTTCCCATCAGCCAGAATCCGGCCACGCCGGCGAGATCGTGTTCGCGCGCGATGCGCCCGCCGGCGAGGAGCGCTTTCACCGTCGATGCGGCGCGGAAGGTCCGGCCGTCGTCGGCGACGTACAGCGGCTTGATTCCGTACGGATCGCGCGCGACGAACATACGCCGTTCGCGCGGATCCCAGATCGCGAACGAGAACATGCCGCGCAGTAGTTCCACCATCGCCGGCCCGTCGTGCCGATACAACTGCAGCAGCACCTCGGTGTCGGTCATCGAATGGAAGCGCGCGCCGAGCCGCTGCAGCCGCACACGCAGTTCGCGATAGTTGTAAATCTCGCCGTTGAAGACGATGCGCAGTTCGCCGTCGACGTCCGTCATCGGCTGCGTCCCTTCGTCGGTCAGGTCGATGATGGCCAGACGTCGCGATCCGAGGGCGACGCGGGAGTCGGAAGAGATCCAGGTGCCGCCGGCGTCGGGGCCGCGCGGGCGCATCCGCTCGGTGATCGCCTCGATCTCATTCGCCTCCACCGGCGGCGCGGCGGAGCCATACGCGAACATTGCGGCGATCCCGCACATCGCCGGTCAGGCCTGCCGCTCGACGGCGGCCGTGCGCACGTCCCCGCGGCGGAACCAGTAGCGGAAGAAGATCATCACCACGAGTCCGGCGATTCCGACCGCGTAACCGGCCATCTTCATCGTGTCGGTCACTGTCAGCACGGCGGAAACGGCGAAGAGCAGGGTGATGAACCAGATTGAGAGGATGGCCTTGCCGATGCTGCCGTACTTTTCGACGAGGATGTGGTGGAAGTGGCGGCGGTCGGCGTTGAACACGCGCGTGATGCGCGCGCCGAGCGAGGTTTCGCTGCCGAAACGCTGCTTCATGACGATGAGCGTGTCGAGCACTGGCAGCGCGAGCGCGAGCATCGGGCCGCCGACGATCAGCGCGGTCGGCGATTTGATCGGACGCGCGATCGAGCACGCTGCCAGCAGCAGGCCGATGAAGAGACTGCCGGTGTCGCCCATGAAGATCTTCGCCGGCGGCCGGTTCCAGCGATAAAAGCCGATCAGGCTTCCGGCGAGCGACGTCATGATCACGATCGAAAAGACGTCGGAGCGGAGCAGCGCGATGACGCCGAAGGCGACCGCAATCGTGATGGCGACGAGCGTGGCCAGCGAGTCGATGCCGTCGATGAAGTTGACGGCGTTGATGACGAAGACGATCCAGATCACCGAAACGACAGAGCCGAGGATGCCGAGTTGGATGCTCACGCCGCCGAAGGAGACGACCGAGAAGTGAAATCCGAAACTGACCAGGATGATCGCGGCAATCGTCTGTACCAGGAACTTTTTCGGAGCGTCGGAGCCGAGGAGATCGTCGTAGACGCCGAGTCCGACGATGAGCGAGCCGCTGGCGAGCACGGCGAAGAGGTAGGTGAGGTTCTTCGACACGAGCCCCGCGGCGTGCGCGTTGGCGGCCAGCAGCATGAGCGGAAAGCCGAAGCCGAAGATGATGGCCAGGCCTCCCATGCGCGGCGTCGATTCGGCGTGCTGCTTCCTCTCGTTGGGATGATCGATCGCCCCGACCTCCTCGGCGATCCGCTTCACCGCCGCGGTGGTGATGAAGGAAGTCACCGCGCAGGTGATGAACAGCAGAAGGAGTGGGACGGAGTATTGAAGCATCGAGACCGGCGACAAGAATAGCAGGGGTGGGAGCGCATCCAACACCACCCCATCACATAGAATGCGCGCGACTTTGTGCACTTCAAGGAGCTTGCATGGCTGAACTTCCCGGCATCGAGCGCGACACTCTCGACGTCGATGTCGTCATCGTCGGCGCGGGGCCCGCGGGACTGGCCGCCGCGTACCGTCTCGCGGAGATGGTGAAGGCGCACAACGAAACGAACGAGAAGAAGCTCGATCTCTCCATCGCTCTCCTCGAGAAGGGGAAAGAGATCGGCTCGCACGGCATCTCCGGCGCGGTGATGGATCCGCGCGGCATCGCGGAGTTGATGCCGGACTGGCTGGAACGCGGCTGCCCGATCGAGTCGCCGGTCACTGACGACGCGTTCTGGTACATGTTCGAGAAGATGAAGATCGCGGCTCCGATCATGCCGCCGCCGCTGCAGAACCACGGCAACTACGTGATCTCGCTCGGCGAATTCGTGCGCTGGATGGCGCCGATCGTCGGCGACATGGGCGTCGATCTTTTCGCGGAGTTCGCCGCGGCGCGCGTCCTGGTCGAGAACGGACGCGTGGTCGGCGTCCGCACGGGCGACAAGGGCATCGACAAGAACGGACAGCCGAAGGCGAACTTCGAGCCGGGCGTCGACATCCGCGCGAAG